>Ga0326727_10019941_pt1 | contig 13385 bp, 14 predicted proteins | sample MB2enrmetagenome_FD_207643 | JGI IMG/M metagenome (GOLD analysis project Ga0326727, IMG submission 207643) | Lab enriched peat soil microbial communities from McLean, Ithaca, NY, United States - MB29MY | ecosystem: Environmental > Terrestrial > Soil > Wetlands > Peat | place: USA: New York... | reverse complement strand
TGGAAACGAAAATAACACTATATTTGCACTCTCAAAAAGATAATCAACGATTCATAATTAAAAGGAGGAAAATACCATAGCCATTTCAAAGTTCATGAAGAACGACAGACTAAAAGAATTACATCGGATTAATGAGCGTATTCGTGAAAAGGAAGTTCGCTTAGTTGGTGAAAATGTGGAGATAGGAATTTATTCTATTGACGAAGCTTTGAAAAAAGCCGATGCATTAGGTCTTGATTTGGTAGAGATATCGCCTAATGCAGTTCCACCTGTTTGCCGGATCACAGATTATCAAAAATTTCTTTATCAGCAAAAGAAACGTGAGAAAGAGATGAAGTTGAAAGCCGCAAAAGTGGTGTTGAAAGAGATACGTTTCGGCCCGCAAACGGATGATCATGATTATAACTTCAAATTGAAACATGCGCAAGAATTTTTGAAAGATGGCAACAAGGTCAAAGCGTATGTCTTTTTTAAAGGTCGTTCCATTTTATTTAAGCAGCAAGGAGAAGTTTTATTATTGCGATTTGCTAACGATTTAGAAGATTATGCTAAAGTTGATTCTTTGCCTACGTTAGAAGGGAAACGTATGATTATCATGCTTTCTCCTAAAAAGTTAAAGTGATCTTATGTTACTTTTGCGTGTCGAAAATTATGTCCCAATTATTTGAATTCATTTAATAGAAAACAACATGCCAAAAATGAAAACTAATTCCGGTGCAAAAAAAAGGTTTACCCTTACCGGAACAGGTAAAATTAAACGTGAACATGCCTTTAAAAGTCATATTTTGACGAAAAAGACCAAGAAACAAAAGCGTAACTTGACCCATAGTGGTCTTGTCAGTGCTTCTGATTTGAACAATGTAAAAAACATGTTGCGTTTAAAGTAATAAAGCTTTACTCTTTTATTTTTTTAACCGAATGGTTAGCTTTAAGATCGTATTTGTATGCGACGCTGCCATTCACAATTAATTATACTATGCCCAGATCAGTAAATCATGTCGCTTCAAGAGCAAGACGTAAGAAGGTATTAAAATTAACCCGGGGTTATTTTGGCGCGCGCAGAAATGTGTGGACTGTCGCTAAGAACACTTGGGAAAAGGGGTTACAATATGCTTACCGTGACCGAAAAAACAAAAAACGTAGTTTCAGAGCACTGTGGATTCAACGTATAAATGCTGCTGCTCGTTTAGAAGGATTATCTTATTCAAAATTAATGGGAGCTTTGCATAAAGCAGGTATTGTGATGAATCGTAAAGTATTAGCAGATCTTGCAATGAATCATCCTGAAGCCTTCAAAGCAATCATTGATAAAGCAAAAAACGCATAATTTATCCATAATAAATAATTGGGAAGGCCGGCTCATTCGTTGAGGCGGCTTTTTTTGCATATGTCATTTCGTTTTTGCATACATTTTATGGCAGAATAATGAAATACTTTACCCATATCCTTTCAAATGGACTTCGCATGGTTCATTTGCCTGATAACAGTTCTGTTTCCTATTGTGGCTTTGCTGTGAATGTAGGAACACGTGATGAACTTCCTTCTCAACATGGGATGGCTCACTTTGTTGAACACCTGCTTTTCAAGGGAACGCACCACCGAAAAGCATGGCATATTCTTAATAGTATGGAAACTGAAGGGGGTGAGTTAAATGCTTATACTACTAAAGAAGAAACTTTCATTTATGCTGTTTTTTTAGAAACAGCTCTTGAAAAGGCTATTGATTTGATGGCAGATATGGTGTCAAATTCTATTTTTCCCACAAAAGAAATTGTAAAAGAAACAGATATTATTTTGGATGAAATTGAATCGTATAACGATTCTCCCTCAGAACTTATATTTGACGATATTGAGCAATTGCTTTTTGATGAATATTCGATTGGTCGTAATATTTTAGGAACTCCTGAAAGTATTGCTGGATTTACACAGCTTGACCTGATAAAATTTCATGCTGAACATTATTGTAGTGATAGAATGATTTTTTTCTCACTTGGGAAAACAGATTTTCAAAAATTAGTGCGTTTGGGAGAAAAGTATTTGACTTCAATTCCTGCTTCATTGAAACTTTATCAACGTGCGGTTCCGCAAACATATTTACCTAAGCAGCAGATTGTACATAAAGATACACATCAAGCACATTTCATCCTTGGCAATCGTGCATATTCTTTATTATATCCCAATCGATTATCCTTTTATTTGTTGAATAATATTTTAGGAGGGCCAGGTATGAATAGTTTACTTAATCTCTCGTTACGTGAGAGAAGTGGTTTGGTGTATAATGTGGAATCAAACTATACACCTTATACTGATACCGGAACATTTACTATCTATTATGGTACTGATCCTAAAAACCATGAAAGATGTCGTGGATTAGTATTTAAAGAATTAGATAAATTAAAATCAAAACAATTGTCAGATAGACAATTAACGAAATATAAGCATCAGTTGTTAGGACAATTGGCTATTGCAGCAGAAAATAAAGAAAATATAGCGCTTAGTTTTGGCAGAAGTATCTTGCAAATGGGTACTTTTGATAGTGTAGATGACATTATGGCAAGTTTAAAACAGATTACACCTGAAGGATTGCAGAGAATTGCTCAAGAAATATTTGATGAAAATTATCTTTCTTCGTTGCTTTACTGTGAGTGAAACGTTGTTGTTGTGAAATCATGGTTATTATTATGGAAATAATATGTTGTATGGCACTCTTTTTGCTATGTCACTGTATGCCATGGTGTAACAACTTTTAGGAAGATAGAATTGGAAATGGCTTGAAAAATGACTATCTTTGTATGCTTATTTTTGTCAATATAACACATGAGACAACTAAAAATTACCAAATCAATAACCAATCGCGAGAGTGCATCGCTTGATAAGTATTTACAAGAAATTGGTCGTGAAGAGTTGATCACTGTTGAAGAAGAAGTTGATTTAGCGCAGCGTATACGAAGAGGCGATCGTCGCGCCTTGGAAAAGCTTACACGAGCAAATTTGCGTTTTGTCGTTTCCGTAGCAAAACAATATCAAAATCAAGGACTTAGTTTACCTGATTTGATTAATGAGGGAAACTTGGGCTTGATTAAAGCTGCTGAGAAATTTGATGAAACGCGTGGTTTCAAATTCATTTCATATGCTGTTTGGTGGATTCGCCAATCCATTTTGCAAGCGTTGGCTGAACAATCACGTATTGTTCGGTTACCTTTGAATCAGGTAGGCTCATTGAATAAGATTAATAAGGCATTTTCGAAATTTGAACAAGAAAATGAACGTCGTCCTTCTGCCGAGGAGTTGGCTGATAAATTAGATATTCCTGTTGAAAAGATTGCCGAAACGCTCAAAGTGTCAGGTCGTCATATTTCTGTCGATGCTCCTTTTGTTGAAGGAGAAGACAATAGTTTGCTTGATGTATTAATTAATGAAGATGCGCCTCATGCCGATCGTGGTTTAATCAACGAATCTTTATCATTGGAAATTGATCGGGCGCTCTCAACGCTCAGTGAGCGCGAAGGCGAAATTATCAAAATGTTTTTTGGTATTGGTCGACCTGAGATGACATTAGAAGAAATTGGTGATGAATTCGGCTTGACTCGTGAACGCGTTCGTCAAATAAAGGAGAAAGCCATTCGTCGTTTACGTTCTAACTCACGTAACAAACTTTTAAAAAGTTTCTTAGGTTAATATTTGCTTTTGCAAAATTTCACACAACGGTTTCATTCAAAAGAAAGAATGAGGCCGTTTTTTTATGCTACTTATCCCAACAAATAGATGGTAAATGCCATTGTAATCATTCCGCTTAATAGACCTATTTTTGTTAGTTTATGTTTTCCATAACATTCCGCTGAAGGTAACAACTCTATGAGAGCAATATATACCATTGTGCCTGATACAGCACCTAAAACAATAGCTTGTAAAAGGGGCGTCCATGAGGGTAATAAAAAGAGCCATGCCAGAAGAGCTCCGAATGGTGATGCCATTCCTGTAAGGATGGTAATTAAAAACGCTTTACCTCGTTTGCCAGTAGCTTGATATATAGGAGCTGAAATAGAGATGCCAATTGGAATATTGTGCAGAATGATAGCTAATAAAATTGGTATGGCAAGGTTGATATTTGAAATTCCTACAGTAAAAATAGCGATACCTTCTGGAATGTTATGGAGCGAAACAGCAATAGCAATCATTATTCCTACTCGTTTCAGGTGAACCAAAGAACGCGGATCATTCTTTTCATCAGAATTTATTGCAATTTCGTCAGTAGTATGTTCTTCATAATGCGGAGCTATCCAATCAAGCAATAGCATGATAAAAATACCTCCAAAAAATGTGATCATCAACCACAGGAATGAATTGCAAGAATAGAGATTTTTAGCAAACAGAGACTGGCTTTCCGGAAAAATATCGGCAAAAGAGACAAATAATAAAACACCAGCTGCAAGCCCTAACGAAAAGGAAAGAAATGAACGATTAGAACGATGCGTAAGGAAAGTGAGCCAACTTCCGATACCCGTAGACAATCCGGCGATCATTGTTAAACTAAATGCAGCGATAATTGAAGAAGAAATCATGTGGGTACAAGTTGATGTTATACAAAGATACAATTTATTCCCTTTATTCTCTAAGGAGAAGGAGATATCTTTCTTTTTCAGTCATTTTGTGATGAAACATGTATGTCATTTGTAAATAATGACTATATTTGTTCACTAATTTTTTATTGAGTTAATTTTATTGCAAATCAAACAGATAGCTTGTTATTATGATTAGTATTCTGGAAGCCATCACCTATAATAAGCTAAAAAAAATATTCTATTTCTTTTTGAACTTTATAAAAATGATAAAAACTTCGTTCTACAATTTATTGTGGACATGTGGAACATGTTTTGATAAAAAGAAAAATCCTTCTTTTCTCAATTATGAAGCAGTCTGTTTTTTGCTTAAAAAGCCGGAGATGTAATTGGTTGCGTAATGACTATGATATTATAAGGTTAATGAATGTTGGAAGGATAAAACAGGGTATGGGGGGTGGATTTATTACTTTTTATATAGATGATTGTGAAGTGTCCAAAGCTCTTTTGGATTCAGAGTAGTAAGGCTTAGAAAAGGAATGAAAGGTATTACTTCTTTTTAGTCATGTGACGATTAACAAGGCGAATATTCAAAATAATATACACTCTGCTTGTTCTACTGGTCAATTTGAAATCCATCATAATGCATTCAGATATGTGGGAGAATTATTGCTGATGAATATATGTTATATTATTATGAATTAACTAATAATTAATGCATGAATGTTGTTGCAAAATGACTCTGAATGGTCTTCTTAAAAATGTTGCAATGTTTCGTTTACCATATGACTGATGATTTAGTTTGCGTATAAATTAGCAGTATAATAGTAGTATTTGATGAAAAATTCTTTTAAAATTTACCCGATTGAAGTTATCTCTTTTGTGTGGATATTCATTACAGGATTGTTTATCATCGTTTTTCCATATTCAGTGATACATACCACTGAAGCTCATTTATTACGTGAACGATTCTTTATTCTTGCTGGCTTTGGAGCATTGATTTATTTGCACAAAGAAACTCGATGGGATTTTATACGCTACTTTCGTCAATTGATACCTGTAGTAATGATTATTTATTGGTATCCAGAAACATACTATTATAATCAGGCCTTTTTTAAAAACATAGATCCATTTCTAATCTCTGCCGATCAATGGTTATGCGGTTTTCAGCCTAGTACGATGTTTTCTTATTGGATTACTGCTCGCTGGTTTAGTGAATTGATGAATCTCTCATACATCTCTTTTTATTTCGTACTTATTTTTATTCATTTCTATTTTTTAATTATAAATCAGAAAAAAGCTTTTTTTACAGCTTTTATTTTGTTGAATTCTTTCTTATTGTTCTATGCTTTTTATATTGTTTTGCCGGCTGAAGGACCTCAGTTTTTTGTGTGTCACAATCCTGCAATGGCATTGCCCATGACTGGTCCAATGCGTCGTTTGGTGTTGTTTTTTCATTCATTAGGAGAAGTGCCTAATGGTGCATTTCCCAGCTCGCATGTTGGTCTTATGATGACTTATATGATTTTGGTATGGTTTCATGCCCGTAAAGTATTTGTATGGTTGTTACCTTTTTCGTTGTTATTAGCTCTCTCCACGGTTTATATAAAGGCTCATTATTTTGTAGATGTTATTGCTGGAGCCGCTTTTGCATTTCCTTTCTATTTTTATAGTGTTTGGTTATGGAATAAACTTAATAATTGGCTTTGTCCTGTGAGACAATAAGTTGCTTAATAAAGCCATTGTATGGAAAAAATGCAAGAAGAAAAATTGATGGAGGATTTGAAGAACCCACAGCTTCGAAGCAGGGCATTCGGTCAATTAGTGAAAGAATATCAGCAACCTATCTATTGGCATATCCGTAAAATGGTATTATCTCATGACGATGCAAATGATATACTTCAAAATACTTTTTTGAAAGCTTGGTCTGCACTTGATGCTTTCCGTGGAGAATCAAAACTTTCAACATGGCTATTTCGAATTGCAGTGAATGAATCATTGACTTTTTTGTCCAATCAACGGGAGAAATACAATGTATCTATAGATGAGTTTCAAGAAAATCTTTTTAAAGGTCTTGAGGCTGATTCTTATTTTTCAGGCGATGAAGTGCAGTTGCAATTTCAAAAGGCTATTCTCACATTGCCAGAAAAACAACGGTTGGTATTTAATATGAAATATTTCGACAATTTGAAATATGAAGAGATGGAAGAAATTTTAGGAACGTCTGTAGGTGCCTTAAAAGCTTCATATCATCATGCTGTAAAAAAAATTGAACAATTTTTATTACGTGATGTTTAAACCTTTGACTCTTCATTGTGTCAAAAAAGCGACTAATAAAATATCCGATCATGGACTTAAATAATTATTTTGACAAGAGCAATCCATTTTCTGTTCCTGAAAATTATTTTATTGATTTTCAAACTAAGATGGAAAGGATGACGCGACCCGTCATGATTCCATGGTATAGACCAGTACGATCTTGGGCTGCTGTTGCTGCTGCAGTGGCAGGAATTGTAATTGGTACTCATTTTATGTTTCCATCGCAGTCAACTGTTCAGCCATTGTCAGATGAAGAGACTTATGTTCTTAGTCAAATAGATGAATCTGCTCTTGTCGATTATCTTGCAAGTATGGATCAACCAGCTAATTCGGCACAAGAAAAAGAATGATTGCTCAATAATAATAGTGGAAGATCAATGTTGGTGGAGAATAGGTATTTGTTATGAAAAGCAATTATATGCAAAATAGAATTAAAATGAAACGAATTTTACTTTTTGTTGGTATGATGATGTTTTTTGCTGGATTACAAGCTCAGGAAAGGACAAACGATCATCATCAGATGTTGAATGAAATACGGCAACAAAAGATTACATTTATGCAGCAGCGTTTGAACCTGACACCAGAGGAAGCTAAGCGGTTCTGGCCTCTCTATTATGAATATGAACAAAAACGATGGGACCTCATGAAAGCATCTCGTGACAATTTTAAACGTGACAAGGGGATGAAAGGTGCAGCTGCTAATTATGAACAAATGACTAATAATATGCTTAATTCTGATTTGATACGTGCTCAATTAGCAAAAACGTATTATGCATACTTCAAGAAGATTTTACCACCTGAAAAGCTATTTCAATATTATGTTGCTGATAAAGACTTTAAAGAGTGGCTTTTGCAAGATATAAAACGCAAAGCAGAGCAGCATCCTCATCAGTAATAGATGATGTAGTGATGAAATTATTGCTAATGCCTCCCATTGTGGAGGTATTTTTTTTATTTGAAACTGACTTTTTGTCATAATTTTTCATGAGAGAAGACATATAAAGTGAGCACTTCTGACAAAAGAAACGTTTTGAAAGGTGAAATATACATTGGCACATCCTTTGTTGATTAGTTAATGTTATCGTTTAGTGAAAACGAAGAAAGCAAATATACACTCACAATATTTACATAAAACTATGGGAAAAATTATTGGAATTGATTTAGGAACCACGAATTCTTGTGTGGCTGTGATGGAAGGAAATGAACCTGTTGTAATAGCAAACAGTGAAGGAAAACGCACAACACCTTCTATTGTGGCATTTATTGATGGAGGCGAACGTAAAGTGGGTGACCCCGCTAAACGTCAAGCAATCACGAATTCGCAGAAAACGATTTTTTCGATCAAACGTTTCATGGGTGAAACATACGATCAAGTAACAAAAGAAATTAATCGTGTATCATATAAAGTGGTACGTGGTGAAAATAACACGCCACGTGTAGACATAGATGGACGTCTCTATACACCACAAGAGATTTCAGCAATGATCCTTCAAAAAATGAAGAAAACGGCAGAAGATTATTTAGGACAAGAAGTTACTGATGCCGTTATCACAGTTCCGGCTTATTTTAGCGATGCACAGCGTCAAGCAACCAAGGAGGCAGGCGAAATTGCAGGTCTTAATGTTCGTCGTATTGTAAATGAGCCTACTGCAGCTTCATTGGCCTATGGGTTGGATAAAGTTCATAAAGATATGAAGATTGCTGTTTTTGACTTAGGAGGCGGCACATTTGATATTTCTATTCTTGAATTGGGTGATGGTGTGTTTGAAGTAAAATCGACTAACGGAGATACGCATTTAGGAGGTGATGATTTTGATCATGTGATTATTGATTGGTTGGCACAAGAATTTTTGAATGAAGAAGGTATTGATTTGCGCAAAGACCCGATGGCATTACAACGCTTAAAAGAAGCTGCTGAAAAAGCTAAGATTGAATTGTCAAGCTCAACTTCTACTGAAATTAATTTGCCGTACATCATGCCGGTAAATGGAATTCCGAAACACTTGGTAAAAACGTTGACACGTGCTAGATTTGAACAATTAGCAGATTCATTAATTCAAGCTACTATCGAGCCATGTCGAAAAGCGTTAGCTGATGCGGGAATGAAGATTTCTGATATTGATGAAGTGATTCTTGTTGGTGGTTCGACACGTATTCCGGCAATTCAGTCTCTAGTTGAAAAATTTTTCGGTAAAGCCCCATCAAAAGGAGTGAACCCAGATGAAGTTGTTGCTGTGGGTGCTGCTATTCAAGGTGCTGTTTTATCAGGAGATGTCAAAGATGTCTTATTGCTTGATGTAACACCTCTTTCATTGGGAATTGAAACATATGGAGGGGTAATGACCAAACTTATTGAATCGAATACCACGATTCCTACAAAAAAATCGGAAGTTTTCAGTACTGCTGCTGACAATCAACCTTCAGTTGAGATTCGCGTGTTGCAAGGAGAACGTCCAATGGCACGTGATAACAAGCAAATAGGTATTTTTCATTTAGATGGAATTCCGTCTGCACCTCGTGGTGTGCCTCAAATTGAGGTGTCGTTTGATATAGATGCCAATGGTATCTTAAAAGTTTCGGCAAAAGATAAAGCTACCAATAAAGAACAAAGCATTCGTATTGAAGCTTCAAGTGGATTGACTGATGCTGAAATTAAACGTATGAAAGATGAAGCTGCTGTTAATGCTGAAGCAGATCAGCGTGAAAAAGAACGTGTGGATAAGCTAAATCATGCCGATAGTTTGATCTTTACTACTGAAAAACAATTGGCAGATTTGGGAGATAAGTTTCCTGCTGACAAAAAAGCACCGATTGAAGCTGCTTTGAGCAAGTTGAAAGAAGCTCACAAGGCACAAGATTTGGCTGGTATTGATGCTGCTTCAAAAGAATTGGAAAGTGTTCTTCATGCTGCAAGTCAAGAGATGTACAATGCGCAAGCAGGAGCACAAGCACAAGGCTCACAGCAACAAGAAGATAATCAGCAACAGTCTTCAGGTCATGATGCTTCTAATGGAGGGAAAGACAATGTTACTGATGTTGATTATGAAGAAGTGAAGTAAAAGCCAAAAACAAGGATTAATATCCAAATTCAAACCGCTGTAAGCACTTAGTTTACAGCGGTTTTTTATTTTGTTATTTATGCTTACTTATTGATATATCCGATTATTTTCCGTATATTTGCTACATATTTGTTACGCGACTTAAATAACAATAAAGTGCGACTAATAAATACTTATCACTACTTATTAATTCTAAAAACGATTGATATGCCAGGTAGCAAATTTATTCTTCCAAAGACATGCGAAAACTGCGGTGCTCAGTTCAATGCTAAAACTGTGTATTCAAAATTTTGCTCAAAGAAATGTTCGGAGGCTGCAACTCGTAAAAAGAAGGCACAAGAAAAGCAGGAGGAACAACGCCAACAGTTAGCCGAGCAAATTCCAACAGACCGTCCTTATATTTCCATTGCTGAAGCTGTAGTTTTATTTGGCATTTCAAGAGATACCATTTACCGCCAAATCAGAAAAGGTAATATCCCAGCTGTCAACCTTGGGGAGCGATTAACCCGCATTAGTCGGGTTCACATAGAGGCTATGTTTCCAAAGGTTGAAATTGCTAAAGCAATTCAACCAACAATCACAAAACAGGAAATCAATTTCGACCCGGCTAATTGCTATACTATAGGCGAGATTTCTCAAAAATACGGAGTATCACTTTCTACTGTAGATAAAACAATTCGCAAAAATAGTATTCCCAAAAAGCAGATAGGAAAATTCGTTTATGTCCCTAAAGTGGAAATTGACCGATTGTTTGCTCACAAATAAAAAGCGCGGAACCATGAAAAAGAGACTCGCAAAAACCAAATGTACTGTAAAGCTCCGCAAATCAGAATATCACAACGAATGGTATTTGATACTCGAAAGCTATCCTGTTTTTAACAATGGCATGGATAAACCTCAACGAATCATTGAGGCACTCAACAGGACAATAACAACCCCGGTATGGGATAAAACAAGAACCGCCCGCACTTCTGCCGATGGAGCAAAAACATTTAAACCGAAAAGGGATGTAAATGGCATTATTCAATGTAAAAGCACGAGTGACCAGGAAGCCTGTGTTTTTGCCGATGGTGTCCGCAACATTCGCCAAAAGGAATATGACAATGCCGATTTATATACCGAGAAAGAAGCTGAACTTGCAGTTCAGAACCAACGCCAGCAAATAGATTTTATTGAATATTTTTTAAAAGTTTCAAAAGACAGACACCGCAACAGTTCCCAGTCAATTATAATAAATTGGAATCGTGTCGGGGAATTATTGAAACTCTTTAGCAATAATCAACCGCTTCCATTCTCTCAAATAAACCTGAGTAAAGCCGAAGAAATCCGCCGTTTTATGCTTTCAGCTCCATGTGGTGGCAACAAGAAAGGCACGGTTTCACACAACACCGCAGCCACTTACTACAGCATTTTTAAAGCCGGATTAAAACAAGCCTTTGTTGATGGTTACTTAACTGTAGATATTTCACAAAGATAAAAGGCATACAAGACCAGGAAAGCCGCAGGGAACACCTTTCAATTGAAGAATTAAACATACTGGCAGAAACACCATGCGACCGCCCTATTTTGAAGCGTGCAGCCCTGTTCTCAGCCTTAACAGGTGTTCGCCATTGCGATATTTAAAAACTCAAATGGAAAGAGATACAAGTTGTTGGCAAACAAGTACGCCTCAACTTTACCCAACAAAAAACAAAAGGGGTTGAATATATGCCAATTTCAGAACAAGCCTATCAGCTTTGCGGTGAACCCGGCAAGCCGGAGCAACTTGTTTTTGAAGATTTACCCGACCCCTCTTGGATTTCGGGACCATTAAAGCGTTGGATAAAATCCGCAGGCATTACACGAAATATTACGTTTCATTGCTTCCGTCACACCTATGCAACCTTGCAGCTTGCGGGCGGTACAGATATTTACACCGTTTCCAAGATGTTAGGACACACCAATGTAAAAAAAACACAGATTTATGCTAAAGTGGTTGATGAAAAGAAAGAAAAAGCGGCGAATACTATAAAATTGAATATCAGTAAATGAAATTCTTTTACTCAACGAAAAATTATATATCTTTGTAGCTCTAAAACAATTGGATGTTTACTACTTTAGTTAAATCGGATTTGGTATTGTAAACAATCTGTATCTTCTACACAGATTGTCCTTTCGTTAACTCTCGGATACTTCTTTCGAGAGTAGTTCTCTATTATTATAATTATAGTTTTTAATCTGCGTACAATGTTGATAGCATTGTCATGCTTTCACGTGTATGCTATACATATTAAAATAATGAACAACGAATATAAAACAATTCACGAATTCGAGTTTAATTTAATCTGCAATTTTTTTTCCAATATGGAACGTCAGGGACCCGGCAGCCCAGAAGTAACGCTCCAAGCATTGAGCTTTATAGATAACCTTACCGACCAATCCCTTATTGCCGATATTGGTTGCGGAACAGGAAGTCAAACAATGGTACTAGCACCGCATGCGCTGGGACAAATTACCGGACTTGACTTGTTTCCCGACTTTATCAATATCTTTAATCGCAATGCAAGGCAGTTAGGCTTGCAAGACCGGGTAAAGGGTATTGTAGGGTCAATGGATAATCTTCCTTTTCAGAATGAGGAATTAGACCTGATTTGGTCGGAAGGTGCCATTTATCATATTGGTTTTGAACGAGGATTGAATGAGTGGCGTAAGTATTTGAAAACAGGGGGCTATATTGCCGTTTCTGAGAGTACGTGGTTTACAGAAGAACGTCCGGCAGAGATTCATGATTTCTGGATGGACATTTATCCTGAAATAGATACGATTCCCAACAAAGTAGCCCAAATACAGAAAGCAGGGTACATTCCTGTGGCTACATTTATTTTGCCTGCAACTTGTTGGACGGAGCATTATCATATTCCACAGATTGCAGTCCAGGAGGCGTTCCTGAATAAATATCCGGGGAATAAAACCGTCGAAGAATTTATTGCGTTTCAACGTCGTGAAGCAGAATTATACTGCAAGTATAAAGAATATTACGGCTACGCATTTTTCATCGCAAAAAAGATAGAGCTATGATTAATCTGAATACGTATGGTTGGAATAACAATTTAAACCGACTAAAACAAGAATCAGCGCAGAAAGCCTTGTCTCACGGACGAGTATCTATTGTACATCGAACCTGCTATGAAGTGATTTCCGAGAACGGACTGTTTCAATGTGAGCTAACAGGAAATATGATGTTTGGCAAATCGGACTTTGAATTGCCTTGTACGGGCGATTGGGTAATTTTTCAATCATTTGATGAAAGCAAGGGAATTATTGTTGATTTGTTGCCCCGTGAACGCACATTGTATCGCAAGAAAAGTGGAACGGTTGCCGACAAACAAGCCATCGCTTCGTATGTCGATAAAGCATTTATTGTGCAAAGCCTTGATGATAATTTCAATGTTCGCAGAGCCGAGCGTTT
>Ga0326727_10019939_pt1 | contig 13386 bp, 10 predicted proteins | sample MB2enrmetagenome_FD_207643 | JGI IMG/M metagenome (GOLD analysis project Ga0326727, IMG submission 207643) | Lab enriched peat soil microbial communities from McLean, Ithaca, NY, United States - MB29MY | ecosystem: Environmental > Terrestrial > Soil > Wetlands > Peat | place: USA: New York... | reverse complement strand
CCGCCCAGGAACAGCAAGTTCCGGTAGCCATGGTAGTCGTTGTGGTCGTCGGCCGGGGCTTTCTTCCCGGATAAGTTCCATTGGGCCTCGGTCATCTTGGAGCGTTTATTTGCGGCGTCATGTACGTGGACCTCGAGGCCGCAGAACGAATCGTAACCCTTGAACACGGTTATCGGTTGATTGGACGTGTTCGTCAGCGAAACATTGACCATTGCACTGGACCCGGCCACGATCACGGATTGCGGCGCGCTTATGCGGATCGAGAAGGGCGCCTGGGGCTGAGGGCTTTGGGTCTGGCAATAGCTTAACGTGCCGGGCGGTACCGCGGCCGGCAAGGTCAAAAACAAGAGGATGATAGGTTTCATGTTCGCCTCGTCAATTATGGGCAAGTAAATGTGTATGTCGAGACGGCCGTCCAGCTCGGGTACATGCTGGCCGAGACAAAGCCGGCTGTCTGTAATGGAGATCCACAGCCCGGGGCAGCCACGGTGTAGCCGGCGCCGCTGGGCAGGAAGGGAAGCAGGGTATTGATCGCGTCCCCGGACCACTGCCAGTTGACGCTCCCGAGGGGGATGGGGATGGTGCAAGCGCCTCCGCTGCAGCCGCTTGCGCCGGCGTCAGGCGTCCAGAGCAGATACATCGTTGCCGAAAAAGAGCGGGCTGCCTCTCCCCACTGTTGGCATAAGGGCAGGGCCGGGACATCGACGACGAGATCGTTCGTTGCGTTCACCGAGTAGGTGCTGCCGTATGGGTACCGGTTGTCTAAAACCGGTGGAACGAACGGTCCCGCCGAGGTTGGTGACCGATCTGCACTTCCGGCCGAAGTGATCACCTGGATGGTGTCGTAGTTGAGGACCTGCACCCAGGAGTAAGTTCCGGACGGAGCAGAGGGAGGCTGCGGGTCGGCTTGTAGAATAATGCCGTCGAGGCCCTGGCCCACCTGCGCCGGCGCTGGCATCCCGGCGAAAGCGAGAACCTGCCCTGTCCCGGCTTGGTTTGGCCAGATCCCTGTGTAGCCTGGGTTTGCTTGGTTCGGGTCGGTTGTCACCGTCGGCACGGTCGGGCCGGTGACGTTGAACGTCACGCTGGCGGCATTGAGAGGGCCCACGGTGCCGTTGGTGAGGCTCAGAACCGGCTGACCGGTGTCGCCGCCATCTACGAAATAGAAAACGAAGGTTTGCTGGTTGGTCGCCGGAGGAGCCGCCTCCTGACCGCTCGCATTGCTGGCCGAATAACCTCCCGTGATCCAGGGGTCACCCGTGAACGCCCAGGACGGATTTGCCGGGTTTGCCGCCGGGACGCCACCGGACATTAGGCACCCCACCTGCGTAATCTGCTGGCCCACCGTCGGGCTCAGATTGGCGGTTGTGAGCGGAGTCGCGCTGCTGCAATCGGTTCCCCACATGATCTGAGGCGTCAGCCCCGCAATGCCGACACTGTAGCTGCCGGCCGGGATCGGCTGGCCCGGGTTGACATGTACCCGAAGCCGGGTTCAATTCTCGCGGCCGGCGAGCGTCGCTGGCGTCACGCCAGGCGGGCTCACTTGGTCGCGCCGGTGACCGTTATGGTGAGGGTGTTGGATTTGACGACCACCTTGCTGACGGCGTCCGTTCCCCCCGACACCCAGACCGTGTACTTGCCGGGGCTCAGGATGTAAGCCGCGAAAAGATCGAACGAAGTCTCCGATGTCAGCCCAGGCTTGAGTGGAAACCCAAGTATCCCGCCACCTAGGGCGACCATGTCCCGATAGCCATGGTAGTCGTTCTTGTCGTCCGCCGCAGGCTTCTTTCCGGATTGGTTCCACTGGGACTCGGTCATCTTGCAGTGTCTATTCGCGTCGTCATACACGTGAACCTGAAACGCGCACCGCAACGAGTCGCCGCCCTTGAACGCGGTGATCGGATGGTCGGACGTGTTCGTCAATACAACGTTGATCGTTGCCTCGGAGCCGACCGTCACCACCGGCTGCGGCGCGCTGATGTGGATCGAGTACGGTGCCTGAGGCTGAGAGCCCAGAGCCTGAAAATAGCGTAACTTGCCGGGCGGCAAAGCCATCGGCAAAGTCAAAATCAAGAAGATGATTCGTTTCATAGTCACCTCGCAAACTATGGGCAGGCAATCTTAGAACCGCTCGCCTCCGTCACGCTCCAACTCGGATACGCGCTGACCGGAGCGAACGCCTGGTAGATACTTCCCTGCGATGGGCCTGTACAACCGGATGGAGGACTCACAGTCCAGCCGGTCGTGGTCGGGTACAAGGTATTGATCGCGTCCCCGGCCCATTGCCAGTTGACGCTGCCGAGCGGGATGGGGATCGTGCAGGCACTGCCGCTGCAACCGGTGGCACCGGCGGCAGGCGTCCAAAGCAGATATATCGTAGCCGAAAAGGACCGAGCAAACTCCCCCCACCCTTGGCAAAAAATGAGGTACGCACCGTCGATAGCGCTGTCGTTTGGCGAGCCTTGCGGGGAGCTTTGGTACGTGGAAGCGTATGGGTATTGCGTGTCGAGAACCGGACCCGCCGCGAACGTCGATGCCGGTGTTAGCGAGAGGTTCACGGTTCCGGTTTGCGTAATCGCCTGGATGGTGTCGTAGTTTAGAAGCTGCACCCAGGAGTACGTGCCGGCCGGCGCGGACGGGGGTTGCGCGGCGGCTTGGAGGTTAATGCCTGCCAGCGGTGTGGTGTATCCACTTGGCGCACCGAGCCCGCCGAGGCCGAGAGCAAGCCCTGCCGGCCACGCAGGCTGCCCGTTAACGACAGGTCCTTGGGTGATGTTAAAAATGCCTGCCCACCCTGCGTCGATTGTCACATTCGGCACGGTCGGGCCGGTGACGTTGAACGTCACGCTGGCCGCATTGAGAGGGCCCACAGTGCCGTTGGTGAAGCTCAGAACCGGCTGACCGTTGTCACCGCCATCTACGAAATAGAAAACGAACGTTTGTTGGTTGGTCGCCGGAGCAGCCGCCTCCTGACCGCTCGCATTGCTGGCCGAGTATCCCCCCGTGATCCAGGGGTCGCCCGTGAAACCCCAGGCCGGGTATGCCGGGTTTGCCACCGGGACGCCGCCGGACATCAGGCACCCCACCAGCGTAATCTGCTGGCCCACCGTCGGGCTCAGATTGGCGGTTGTGAGCGGAGTCGCGCTGCTGCAATCGGTTCCCCACATGATCTGAGGCGTCAGCCCCGCAATGCCGACGCTGTAGCTGCCGGCCGGGCTCGGCTGGCCCGGGTTGACATGTACCCGGAGCCGGGTTCAATTCTCGCGGCCGGCGAGCGTCGCTGGCGTCACGCCAGGCGGGCTCACTTGGTCGCGCCGTTGACCGTTATGGTGAGGGTGTTGGACTTAACGGTCGCTTTCCTGGCTGCGTCCGTGTGCCAAAACGAAATGATGTACTCTCCTGGCCCCAGAATATAGAGCCGGGAAAGGTTGCACGAAGTCTCTGAAGTTTGGCCGGGCTTAAGCGGAAACCCCATGATGTGCATACTTCCGAACATCAGGTGCCGATAGTCATGATAGTCGTTGTTGTCGTCTGCTGGAGGTTTTTCCCCGGATAGGTTCCACCTGGCTTCAGTCATTTTGGCACGTTTATTACCGGCATCATGTATATCAATCTGAAACGGGCAGAACGGATCATCGCCTCTAAATGCGGTCATTGGCTGATTAGACGTATTTGTCAGCGAAACATGAATCGTAACTGGGGTTCCAGCCACGACCACAGGTTGCGGCGTACTGATGTGTATCGAAAAGGGCGCTTGTGACTGAGGGCCTTGGCTCTGGCAGTAACTCAGCGTGTCAGGCGGCGATGCAGCCGCCAAAATCAAAGCCGACAAAACGATTCGTTTCATGGTTGCCTCATAATTATGGACAGGTAAATGTATTGCTTGATACGTTTGCCCAGCTTGGATACGTGCTGCCAGGAACAAAGTTGCCCGCCGGTGAACTCGTGCACCCTGGAGCAGTCACGGTATAGCCGGCGCCGCTGGGCAGGAAGGGAAGCAGGGTATTGATCGCGTCACCGGACCAATGCCAATAAACGCTCCCGAGAGGAACGGGAATCGTGCAGGCGGCGCCGGTGCAGCCGTTGGGGGCGTTATTAGGCGTCCAAAGCAGATACATCGTAGCGGAGAAAGAGCGATCCAATTCTCCCCACCACTGGCAAGTAGGAACGTAGGGGCCATCAAAGACACTGTCGTTTTGCGCGGAGATCGTATACATATCTATAGACGGGTAATGGCCATCGAGAACCGAACCCGTTGACCATACCGGTGTTTGCCCGGTTTGCTTCATTGCCTGAACACTGTCGCTATTAAGAATTTGTACCCAGGAGTATGAGCCGGGCGGCGCAGAAGTGGGTTGCTGGGAAGCCTGCATGGTAATGCCTACCAGCGGTGTTTGTATCCCGTTTGGAGCATTCAGCCCGCCGAGACCGAGACCAAAACCGGCAGGCCAAGCGGGCGTTCCTCCCTGCAGCGGTCCTTGCTGAATGGTGTAAATGCCGACGGAGCCTTGGTTAATCGTCACCGTCGGCGTGCTCGGCCCACTCACCGCGAAATTCACGCTGGGGCCGTTATTGAACGTCACGGTCGGCCCGCCCGAGCCCACGAAATAGAAAATCAGGGAGTCCTGATTGGTGGGCGGGGCGCCCAGGTCTTGGCCGCTGTTGTAGGAGGTCGGGGTGGCCGTGAAGCCGGCGGTAATCTGTATCCCTTGCGGCAGCTGCCAATTCGGAGAGGCAGCGGCAACGGGTGGCGTGCCCACGCACGCGACCAGCGTGACCTGCTGGCCGGCCACGATGGAGATGGGAGGGATAATTGGCGATGCAGTGCTGCAATCCGTGCCCCATAGAATCTGCACCGGCTCTGCCAGGATGTTGACGTCGTAGGCCGAACTCTGGCTCGGCTGGCCTGAGGTGCTTTGCAGAAAACCGCTCCCCCCGTAGCCATTCGATTGTACCTGAACCGTCGCCGTGCCGTTGGGAGCGTTCGGGTCGATGGTGACCGTACCGTTGATTTGCGTGTCTGCCGTGCTCGTGATCGAGTAGCTCGTTAGGCCGGTTCCGTTGATCGTCACGGTCGGGCTGGTGCCGAATCCGGTTCCGTTGATCGTGAAAGGGGCGTTGGTGCTGCCGGCGTTCCACGGGTTCGGTGTGACTGAGTTGATCGTGGGCGTCGGATCGCCTACGGTGAATGTTGCCGGATTGCTGGTGCCGAAGTACGTCGTTAGCGTGAGGTCTTGGGCGCCGGTGCTGGCGTTGGAGGCGATCGAATATTTGAGCGTTACCTGCTCGTCGGTCGGGGCTGGGGAGGCCGCTACCGAGACGCTGACTCCCGAGCTAGGTAGTCCCGTCGTCGGGTCAGTCGTCGCCACGGTAGGCGGGGTCTCGGCGACGTAGGCGGAGCCGGGGAGGGGCACCAGATTCTGCCCGTAGACCGTGATCGTCGCGCCGGAAGCGAGAGTGGTTCCCAGGCTGCCACCTGTGGGAGAGATGCTGCTGATCGTGGGGATGGAGCTGGAAAAGGTAATGGCGGAATAGCCGAGATAAAACTCCACCGCCTCTTCCTCACTCCCGGCTATGCACTCATCGCTGCCCTCGCCGCTCCCGCCGATTTCGCTTGAGCCGCCGTCGCCGAACATGAACTGTGATCCGGAATCGTTGAATCCTCCTGGGTCTTCGTAACATTGCTCGACCGGATTCCACCAGGTCAGCCACAGGTAGTGGTAGCCTACCATGGCGTATGTATCCGGCTGCTGGGTCTCAACGCTAAGATCGACACAGGCATAATTATTTATCGCATCCGTCAATACGTCAAGGAGGTCAGGAGCGGTTACATAGTTGCCCGTGGCCCCGTTCCCCAGGTTGTCGTGGGGATCGGCCGTTGCAACGACGTTTCCGTCCGCTTCGAGCGTGGCGGCGACATCCGGTAAATAGCCGTCGGCGTAAGCGGCGTAATCGATTTCCGTAGCTGAGGAGGCCACAATGGAGGAGGAATCGGCGGCAAGGATTACCGAAACTCCACCCCACTGCTGCGCCGTGGCGGGCCGCGCGGCGCTCAGGATCAGCAGGCCCAGGCACGCGGTGTGGACAAGAAAGCGGAGTTCTGGTTGCGGACTCACTGGGGCGCCCTCCTGACTGGGTTCGGATCAGCGGGTGGAGCGGCGGCATTGGGCGCAATGGCACGGTAGTAAACTCCGTGGGCCGGATGCGGCGGCACGTTCTGCACTTTGACATTCGTCGAAAAGACCCGCTGCAAGTAGTTATCGAGCTTCGCCGCCGCCTCCGGACCGAGCTCGCTCTTGAGCCGCGCCATCTCCTGGTCGATTATGGAATCCCGCTCGTTCTGGAGACTTGCAACCTCAGGCGGCAAGGGCGGCAAACTGCTGGACGTTTTCAGAGCGCTGAGCCGCTGGGCGCGGATCGCATCGAGGACGGGCTTTGCCTTGGCGTCCTCCGCCAGCAATCCGGACTCCAGGCGCAGCCCCGCTTCGCGGACGGAGCTGAACTGGGCGTCCGTGAAGCCCAGTTGCTTCTGGTAGGAGGTGCGCAATCCGGTGCCGTCCTTACCCTGCCGCTCGCGCGCGGTTGCCAGGCGATCCAGGTGATTCTGAAAAGCCAGAAAATGGCGGTAGAGGGTGCGCAGCGGCGGCGTGCTTGCGATGGAAGCGGTTCGGGCCGCTGCGGGGGCGGTGGCGGTTTGCGCGAAGCCGGACACTCCGGTCAGGAGACAAAGGAGGCCGGCCGCTCGTGAAACCAAGGTCCAAGTTGTCATTCGATGATGTCTGTCTGTGCTACGCATAAATACTCTCCCTGAAGCCATGGTGCAGGCCCGCCGCTAATTGCAGCCGAACCCGTTAGTAACCGTGAACCTCCCTGCCTGGATGCCCGATTGACTGCCGACCGTCACCACGATGTTGCCGCTGGTGGCCGTGGAGGGAACCTGCACGAAGATGTACGCGTCCTGCCAGTTGGGGACAGTTAGTGGCGTCCCATTCAGCGTGACTGTGCTGTTACCCTGCGGTGTCCCGAATCCAGCTCCGTTAATGAAGAACCCCATCTGGGCCGGACCGGTAAGGCTGTTCACGCAGGGGTTCTGCGAACAGTCGACATTGCTGCCGAGCGACAGGCCCGTGAAAGACGTGCCGATCGCGTAGGTGGCCGAGGTGACCGCGCTGTCCGTCATTCCGGTGAGGTACGCGATGGCGTTAATCGTGGTGGTGCTGCTAATGACAATCGGGCCGTCGTAGAGCGCTCCCGAGGTTTCCGATGGCGTGGAACCGTTGATGGTGTAGCGGATCGAGGCCCCGCTGGTTGCGCTGCTGATGGTGACCGACTGCGCCGATTGGTATGCCCCCGCCACGGGGCTGAACGTGGGCGCGGCTACCGTTGCGGGAAGATTGATCGTGTATAGAGCCGAGGTCACCGTGCTGTCCGTCATCCCGCTCTCGTAGGCGATGGCCTGTAGCGTAGCGGTGGTGCCGATGGAGACCGGGCCGCTATAGACCGTCCCCACGTTTTCCGAAGGGGTTGCGCCGTTGGTGGTGTAACGGATCGTGGCCCCGCCAGTCGCGCAGGTGATCGTCACCGTTTGGGCCGAGGTGTATGTGCCCGCTTGCACGCTGAACACCGGCGCGGCTACCTGAAGATTGATCGTGTATAGGGCTGAGGTGACCGAGCTGTCGGTCATCCCACTCTCGTAGGCGATGGCCTGTAGCGTAGTGGTGCTGCCGATGGAGACCGGGCCGCTATAGACCGTCCCCACGTTTTCCGAAGGGGTTGCGCCGTTGGTGGTGTAGCGGATAGAGGCCCCGCCCGTTCCGCTGCTGATCGTCACGGATTGAGCTGAGGTGTATGTGCCCGCCGCGGGGCTGAACGTGGGCGCGGCCACCGGTGCCAAAGTGACCGTGAAGGTGACGCCGTTGCTGGCGACGCCCCCGGCTGTGACCACCACCGGGCCGGTCGTCGCGCCCGAGGGAACCGTCGCGCCGATGCTGTTTGCCGCCCAACTGCCGATGGTGGCGGCGACACCGTTGAAGGTTACCGTGCCTTGAATCGGTCCGAAATTGCCCGCGATCGTCACCGATGTCCCCACCTGGCCGGATGTGGGCGAGAGCGAGGCGATCGAGGTGACCGGCGCGGCCGTGAAGTTCTGCTGCTTGCTGCTCGTGATATCGCTGAAGGGGACGCTGGCCGGGCTGAAGGTGTAATATCCCGACATCGACGGCGCCAGGGTGCAGCTCGTGCCGTAGGTAACCGTTATCGAGTAGCTTCCGTTGGAGCCGGTTGTCGGCTGGCTCGGGCAGTTGCCGCTCATTAGCACACCGGAGAGTCCGCTCCCGCCGTAGGTCACCGCTCCGCTGATGGTGAGCGAGACCGCCGTTGCCGTGAAGTTCTGCGTCTGGTTGGCGGTGATGTTGGTGAACGAGGCGGAGACCGGCGAGAACGTGTAGCCGGCCAGGCTGGGCGTCAGGGTGCAACTGCTGCCGGCGAGGACCGGTATGGAGTAACTGCCGTTGGACCCCGTTGCGACCGAGCCGCTGCCGCAGCCGCTCATGGTCACTCCGGACAAGCCGCTGCTGTTGTAGGTTACCGTGCCGCCGATGGTGAACTGGCTTACCGTGAAGTTCAGGGCGGATGCCGCGATGTTCGCCACCGACCAGGTTTCCGAGTACGGATCGGCATCGGTGAGTTGCCAGGCGCCGGACGCCGTCCAGACTCCGCTGGAGTTGGTCGATCCTCCGACCGGCCCGTTCGCCACCACCGTGCCATTTTTGGTTTCGTATATCTCCACCGGCTGATTCGGCGGACCGTTCACGGTCAGGGTGAAGCTGTCGCCGGCGTAGTAAGTGCTGCCGGACTGGGGCCCCGTGACCGTGAGCGTTGCCGTGACCGTGGCGTTCGCCGTGAAATTCTGTGTCTGGTTGCTCGTGATGTTGGTGAACGATTTGGATGATGGGCTGAACGTAAAGCCCTGTAGCGAAGGCGTCGCCTGTCGGGCCTATGCGCGGGGCCGCAGCAGGCTGGCAAGTGGCTCACTTGGCCGCGCCGGTGACTGTTATGGCGAGGGTGTTGGATTTGACGACCAGCTTGCTGGCGGGGTCCGTTCCCGACACCCAGACGGTGTATTGGCCGGGACTCGGGATGAGGGGCGTGAAAAGCTCCAACTTAGTCTCCGATGTCAGCCCAGGCTGAAGTGGGAAACCGGGGGCCGTACCATAAAAGACCCAGTGTTGACCTATAGCGTCATTGGCGTAGGCTTCAAGGGCGAAGAACGAATAGGTCGGGGCTAGCGGCCCGTGGTGAAAGGCATCACGGGCTGCTATGGGTTGATTGGACGTATTCGTCAGCAGAACATGGATCGTGGGCGCGGAGCCAGCCGCCACCACGGGTTGCGGCGTGTCGATGCGGATCGAGAAGGGATCCGGCGGGGGAGGCGGGGCGGGTTTTCCCTCCGTCACCGTGATTTCCATTTTGTTTGAAGTCACGACGACCTTGCTCTTCCAGTCCTGGATCGACACGGAGATCGTATATTTACCTGGGGTGAGGTTGTATGCGTCGAATAACTTGAACGAATACGTCAGAATTCGTCCGGGAAAGAGCGGCTCCCCTCCTTCGCTGTCCACGTTGCTGCACGTGACCAAAAACGCTTGACTGTAATCTACGCCGCTATAGTCATTTTTGTCGTCTGCCGATGCTTTCTTGCCCGACAAGAACCATGCTTTCGGGGTCATTCGAAGGTGGTGGTTCTGCGTATCGTAGACGTGGGCTTGAAATCCGGCGTACAGCGCGTTCGCGGTCCCGCAGGTGCCGACACGGGAGACAACACCAGAGGTGTTTGTCACCACGACCTGAATCCTCGCGTCCGACCCGGCCTCCACGCTCACCTGCGGCGAACTGATCCGGATGGAAAACGGGGCCTTACTATTCTGAGAATTCGCATCAAGCGCGATGCCCAGCAGCAGGAGGGGCGCGATGAGCAATCGAGGCGCCGGTTGAATCCGTGTCATGTTATTCTCCCTGTATCATGCAAACTGGTATTAGTTGGTGTTCGTCGTTACCCCGCTCCATGATGGGAACGAACTGGCCGGCACGAATGACGGTTGGTAGTTGCCCTCGGCATACGGCAGTGGCGGAGTGGTACAGCTTTGAATCACCCAACCGTTGGACGAAGTTCCGTCGCCTTTGTTGTTCTGGGGACTCCAGGTATTGATTGCGTCTCCGGCATACCCGCAACTGATGATTCCAAGCGGCACGGGGATCGGGCAGCCAGGCCCGGAGCAACACGCCCCCTCGGGTGGCATCCACATCAAGTACATGGTCGCCGAGAAGTTGCGGGCGATTTCACCATATGCGCCATTCAGTGGAACTCTAGGTGTGTCGACGGCGAGATCGAGTTCGCCTGGCGTGCTTGCCTGCGCCGAGGTCGCAGTGCTACTAGTTGGGTACGGGTAAGCGGTATCGAGGAGCGGAACCGACGGAGCGGTCGAGTATTGCGTGGTATAGCCGTTCTGGCTGAGCACAGTTATCGTATCCTGGACGAGTTGGACCCACCAGAAGGAACTCTCCGGGATGATTCCCGGCGCGGCGGCTTGAAATACCCGCGGGGCCGGCGCGCAGGGGCCGCAACGGCTGTGTAGTGGCCTCACCTGGTCGCGCCGGTGACTGTTATGGCGAGGGTGTTGGATTTGACGACCAGCTTGCTGGCGGGGTCCGTTCCCGACACCCAGACGGTGTATTGGCCGGGACTCGGGATGAGAGGCGCGAAAGGCTCCAACTTAGTCTCCGATGTCAGCCCAGGCATAAGTGGGAAACCGGAGGCCTCCCCGTAGAAGACCCAGCGTTGACCTATAGCGTTATTTACGTAGGCTTCAAGGGCGAAGAACGAATCGCCGCCCTTGGTCGGGGCTATGGGTTGATTGGACGTATTCGTCAGCAGAACATGAATCGTGGGCGCGGAGCCAGCCGTCACCACGGGTTGCGGCGTGTCGATGCGGATCGAGAAGGGATCTGGCGGGGGAGGCGGGACGGGTTTTCCTTCCGTCACCGTGATTTCCATTCTGTTTGAGGTCACGACGACTTTGCTCTTCCAGTCCTGGATCGAGACGGAGAGCATGTATTTTCCTGGGGCGAGGTTGTATGCATCGAATAACTTGAACCAAAACGTCACATCGCGTCCGGGCGTGAGCGGCAGGTAGTCTTGGTCGTCCATAAGGAGAAATTCTTGCTTGTACTCCATACCACTATAGTCATTTTTATCGTCCACCGATGCTTTCTTCCCCGACAAGAACCATGCCCTGGGGGTCATCCGAAGGTGGCGGTTCTGCGTATCGTAAGCGTGGACTCGAAATCCGCTCAACAGTGCGTTTCCGCTCCCATAAAAGCGGAGGCTGGTGGGAACTCCAGAGGTGTTTGTCACCACGATCTGAATCTTCGCTTCGGATCCGGCCTCCAGCGTAGCCTGCGGCGAACTGATCCGGATGGAGAACGGGTCTTTATTATCCTGCGAATTCGCTTCCCTCGCGATCCCCATCAGCAGGAGAGGCGCTATGAGCAATCCGGACGCCTGTTGAATCCGTGTCATGTTATTCTCCCTCTATTATGAAACTGACATTAGTTTGTGTTCGCCGCTGACGCTAAGTTGTTGTTCGTCGCTGCCCCACTCCACGTTGGAAACGAACTGGCCGGCACGAATGACGGCTGGTAGTTGCCCTTGACATACGGCGGTGGCGGCGTGGTACAGCTTTGAATCACCCAACCGTTGGACGAAGTTCCGTCGCCTTTGTTGTTCTGGGGACTCCAGGTATTGATTGCGTCTCCGGCATACCCCCAAGTGATGGTTCCAAGGGGCACGGGGATCGGGCAGCCAGGCCCGGAGCAACACGCCCCCTCGGGTGGCATCCACATCAAATACATGGTCGCCGAGAAGTTGCGGGCTTCTTCACCATATGCGCTATTCAGTTGAACGGCAGGCACGTCGACGGCGAGATCGAGTTCGTTTGGCGTGCTTGCCTGCGCCGAGGTCGTGGTTTTTTGGTAGGGGTAGGCGTTATCGAGGAGCGGGATCGACGGAGCGGTCGAGTATTGCGTGGTATAGCCGTTCTGGCTGAGCACAGTTATCGTATCCTGGACGAGTTGGACCCACCAGAAGGAACTGCCCGGAGTGATTCCCGGCGCGGCGGCTTGAAATACGATGCCGGATTGGCTGCCAGCCGGTGCGTTAAACGCGGACGGCGTAAAAGGCCCCAGAAGCTCCAGGTACGTCTGTCCGGCCGTGGTCGTCCAGACCCCCGCGGAGCCACCGTCAACTGTCACTGTCGGCGTGCCCGGCCCGGTGACGTTGAAGGTCACGCGGGCGGTGGCGCTACCTGCACCGTTGGTGAAGCTCAGAACCGGCTGACCGGTGTTACCGCCGTCCACAAAATAGAAAACGAACATTTGCTGGTTGGTCGCTGGAGCAGCCGCCTCCTGACCGCTTGAAGTGCTGGCCGAATAGCCCCCTGAGATCCAGGGGTCGCCCGTGAACGCCCAAGACGGGTTCGCCGGGGGGGTTGCCACCGCGACGCCGGCGGACATTAGACACCCCACCAGGGCGATCTGCTGGCCCACCGTCGGGCTCAGATTCGCGGTTGTGAGCGGAGTCGCGCTACTGCAATCGGTTCCCCACATGATCTGAGGCGTCAATGCCGCAATGGGGACGCTATAGGCCGAGCTCTGGCTTGGCTGGCCTGAAGTGCTTTGCAAAAAACCGCTCCCCCCGTAACCGTTCGATTGTACCTGAACCGTAGCCGAGCCGCTGGGAGCGTTCGGGTCGATGGTGAACGTGCCGTTGATTTGCGTGTCTGCCGTGCTCGTGATCGAGTAGCTCGTTAGGCCGGTTCCGTTGATCGTCACGGTCGGGCTGGTGCCGAATCCGGTTCCATTGATCGTGAACGGGGCGTTGGTGCTGCCGACATTCCAAGGGCTCGGTGTGACTGAGTTGATCGCGGGCGTCGGATCGCCGATGGTGAATTGAGCCGCGTTGCTGGCGCCGAAGAGCGTCGTTAGCGTAAGGTTCTGGGGGCCGGTGCTGGCGTTGGCGGTGATCGAATAGTTGACTGTTACCTCCTGGGCGGTCGGGGCTGGGGAGGTCGCCACCGAGACGGTGATCCCCGAGCCGGTAATCGCCACGGTGGGCGGTTCGTCGCCGTCGTACTCGGTTTCCAGATTCTGCCCATCGACCGTGATCGTGCCCGAGCTCCCCAGGCTTGCGCCCGTGGGGGATATGCTGTTGATCGTGGGGGCGGTGCCGGAGAATTGGTCGGTGGAATAGCCCAGATAGATCTCCGCCTCAACTTCGGTAAGACAAACGTCGCCGCCGCCTGGACCCTCCCAGTCGCCCTCGCCCGGATC
>Ga0326727_10019938_pt1 | contig 13386 bp, 11 predicted proteins | sample MB2enrmetagenome_FD_207643 | JGI IMG/M metagenome (GOLD analysis project Ga0326727, IMG submission 207643) | Lab enriched peat soil microbial communities from McLean, Ithaca, NY, United States - MB29MY | ecosystem: Environmental > Terrestrial > Soil > Wetlands > Peat | place: USA: New York... | reverse complement strand
CGTTTACCGCCCAGTAAAACCCTCTCTTCTCCGCCCAAGCCACATTAAAACAATGACTTCCAGAAATAGCAGGCTTCCCTCTGTTCGCACAGCGCAAAGATCAAAATAACTGGACGCCCGGCACGCGGACGCGGAGCACTCAGCTCCTTACTCGCCGTTCAGGCACACACACCTGAACATCGATTTATGCAGTGGCTTGGGTTTGGTTTCCGGTCTGCCCCTGTTGCTGGACCTCGACCGATCAAACGCTTGGACTGCGCTCCGTCGTCCCTTAGCAGGCAGATCACGGTCTCTCTACCATCCGGACCGAACCACCCAATCGTGCCAAGGTGCGAAGCAGAACTTCCCTTGCCTATTAACCATACCGTACTTTGCCGTTCCATGCAAGCCGAACCAACAATCTTTTCCCGCAACGCATCGCCCCGCCGGGCTTATAGTGGTTCGTGCATCCGCCCCTCGATGCCGGGCGTCTGCCAGATTTCCCAGGAGAACAGTCCATGAATCCCCGTCGCATCTGCTGGAACCTCGGCTCTCTCGTGGCAATGGTATTGCTCTCCTGCTCGGCGGCATCCGCTGCCCCGGCGCCGAGCGCCGCTGCGGCGATAATCGTTTCTGCGGCGAGCGTTGCTTCGCCCGATGGCACCATCGTCCTCACCCTGCACACCGATGCTCCGCTGGGATACAGCATTACGGTGGATGGCAAGCCGGCGCTGCTGCGCTCCCGCCTCGGTCTGGAACTGGCCAATGATGTGAGCCTCGGTGCAAAGCCCGTGGTCGAGAGTGTCGCGCGCCGGTCGGTCGACACGCACTGGCAGGACAACTTCGGCAAGGACCGCGATGTGCATGATTGCTTCAACGAACTCACCCTTACCTTGAAGGATGGCAATCTCAACTTTGATGTGGTGGCCCGCGCCTACAACGACGGCGTCGCCTTCCGCCTTGTGCTGCCCAGGCAGCCCGGCATGGACTCCTTCACCGTAACCCGCGATGCCACCGAGTTCACCTTTCCCGGCGACGAAAGGCTCTGGGCGGGCTGGAACAATAATGATGGCCCCAACCGGCCGGAGGGTGGATTCATCGGTTCGCAGGAGTGGCGATTCGCGCCCGCAAGGATCTCTACCCTGGACCCAGCATTCAAGTACGGTCTACCCTTCCTGGTGCAGACGCCTGCGGCCTACGTCGCCATCACCGAATCCGATCTGCTGGACTGGGCGGGCATGTGGCTGGTTCCCAAGGCCGGCACCGTAAACACGCTACAGGCGCAGCTTGCTCCGCCCATTCCGGCACAGCCCTGGCCGCCACGCTCGCCGGCACCGACCGATGGAGCAGCGGTAAATACAGCGGCCGCGCCCGTCGGCGAGGTGCAGAAGGGACTGGTGGTTGCCACCACTCCGCACAACTCCCCGTGGCGGACGTTTATCATCGCGCGCAAGCCCTACAAGCTGGTCGAAAGCGACCTGGTGGAGAACCTGGCAACGCCCAGCAGGCTCGCCGACACCTCCTGGGTAAAGCCCGGCATGGCCTCCTGGGGAACATGGTGGTCGGCCACCGGACAGAACAACCTCGACACGCTCAAGCAGTACATCCAGCTCGCCGCCGATATGGATTGGCCCTATCAGTTGTCGGAGATTGGCGACAAGTCCATCGTGCCAGATCTGGTCTCCTTCGCCAAGGAACGCGGCGTGCGCGTCTGGCTCTGGTTCCACTTCAACGACTTCATCGACAGCGCCGTCTACACTCGCGACTTTCCCATGTATCAGAAGTGGGGCATCGCCGGGCTGAAGATCGACTTCATCGACCGCGACGACCAGTGGGCCGTCAAGTGGTATGAAGACGTCGCTCGCGTCGCCGCTGAAAATCATCTTCTGATCGACTTCCACGGAGCCTTCAAGCCCACAGGCCTGGAGCGCACCTGGCCCAACCAGATCACGCGCGAGGGCATCCAGGGCAACGAGTACAACAAGTGGAGCGCCAAGGAGACGCCCGAACACAAGGCCACCCTGCCGTATACGCGCGGCCTCGCCGGCCCGGCCGATTTCACCCCCGGCGGCTTTCTCAATCGCCAGCCGTCGCAGTTCAAGATCGGCAACAACAACACCCAGGCGCAGGGCACGCGCGCCAGCGAACTGGCCATGTTCCTGCTCATTCAGAGCCCCTTCATCGTTGCCTGCGATTCGCCCGATCACTACAAGAACGCCGATGGCTCGTATCAACTTGGCATGGACTTCCTCAAGGCCCTGCCCACGGTGTGGGACGAGACGCATGGCCTTGCCGGCGAAGTGGGACAGTACATCGTCGAGGCGCGGCGCAACGGAGACAAGTGGTATCTCGCCGCCGTCTCCAACAGCCAGGCGCGCCAGTTGTCTGTGCCGCTCAACTTCCTCGGCAAGGGAGAATGGAAGGCCACGCTCTGGCAGGACGCGCCCGATAGCGGCCAGAACGCCGAACATATGGTCAAGGACCAAAAGTCCCTGCGCTCCACAGACACGTTGCCTCTGAAGCTGGCTCCGGCGGGAGGAATGGTCGCCATCTTCTCGCCCGCCGCCGCAACGCCTTAGGGATTCCAGCGCCGTCCCCATGCACTCCGTCTCGTCCACCCCAAGCCGCCCAAAGCGATACACTATCTCCTGCACCCCACGCCGAGAGCGGAGACCGAATCTTGACTGACACCACAGCCACCACCCCCGACGAAAAGCCCACCCCCGGCCCAACACCCGCATCCTCATCTGCCTCGCCCGCGCAGGAGGACCGCGAGACCGCGCTCGAGTCGCTCTCCTCCATCTGCGCCGTGCTCGCCGTCGGCCTCTTCGTCATGACCTTCATCTTCCAGAACTTCGAGATTCCCTCCGCATCCATGGAGAAGACGCTGCTCATTGGCGATCACGTCGTAGTCGATCGCATCTCGCTCGCGCCGCCATCCCGATGGGCGCCCTTCGTCCACTACCGCGATGTGCGCCGCGGCGACATCATCGTCTTCCTCAAGCCGCACCCCGAGACTCCCGACCTCTATCTGGTCAAGCGCTGCATCGGCATTCCCGGCGACCGCATCCATCTGCGCGACGGGGTTGTCTACCTCAACGGGGTAGCCCAGAAAGAGCCCTACGCCGCCATGCCCCGCGACGACGGCGATCCTAGCGACGCCTACATTCCCTACCGCGACGACTTCCCAGCCGACCTCGAAGGCATCGAGCAGGCTGCCAGCCAGAACAACGCCTCGCTGTGGGCGCTCGACTTGCCCAACCACGTCGTGGACGGCGACCTTGTCGTCCCCCCCGGCACCGTCTTCGCCATGGGCGACAATCGCACCCAGTCGCTCGACGGCCGCTTCTGGGGATTCGTTCCGCGCGAGAACATCGTCGGCCGTCCCCTCTTCGTCTACTGGTCGTTCCTCACCCCCGCCGACCAGATCAATAAGACCGAACTCTCCGACCGCATGGCCTTCATGGGCCACATCCTTACCCACTTCTTCTCCGAAACCCGCTGGAACCGCACCTTCCACGTCGTCCGTTGAATGCTGGACGTCGTGATTTTGCCCTGTGCGAAGTTGAAGAGACAGCTATGGCATCTGCTATAAAATGATCGGAATCAGCGAAACTCCGGCCCATGGCCCAGGGAGCCCATATTCGATGCGCAGGTTCACCCTCATCGCGTTTTTTCTATTTGCAGTCGGATTCGCCGCTCCCGCCATGCTGGCCCAGTTCATCGGCCCGCCTACCCACGACGACTTTCGCGACACCACCATCCTGCGCCCGCCCGCCGGCAGCAAGGTCGCCATCCTCGTCTTCGAAGATCTTGGCTGTCCCGGCTGCGCGCGCGCCCATCCGATTGAGCTTCAGGCAGCCGATCAGTTCCATGTCCCGCTCATGCGCCATGACTTTCCCATCCCGGCTCACATCTGGACCTTTGAGGGGGCCGTCTACGCGCGCTATTTGCAGGACAAGGTGGACCCGAAGCTGGCCGGCGAATTTCGCACCGATGTATTCCATGACCAGATGGCGATCGCCGGAAAGGACGATCTGCACCGGTACGTCCAGCGCTGGTTCCAGAAGCATGGGCAGAAGTTGCCCTTCGTTATCGACCCCACCGGCGCGCTCAACGCCGAGGTCCAGGCCGATCTGGATCTGGGCAAACGCCTCAACGTCACGCACACGCCCACCATCGTCGTCGTCACCCGGAACAACTACCAGGTCGTCTGCGGTACGGATGAACTGCTGGACCCCACGCAGCTCGTTCCCATTCTCCGGGCCGCAATTAAACAAACAACAACAGCTCCAGCAGCCAGGCACAAGTAATTCCGCAGCTCGCAGCAAGGGCAGCATTGGAGAGCCTGCAACAAAGAATCGCCGCCTTGCGCAAGATTCCGTGTCTGTCCGCTCTCCGTGGCCGTATCCTGCAATAGTCCATGCAAGAGCCGAATCCATACCACGATCTCTCCGCCGCCGAGTCCTCCTCCGCTGTTACCCGCCGCCGCATCATCGCCATTCTCATCGCTGCCGGTGCGCTCCTGCTGCTCGTTCTCCTGCCTCCCTATATCGATGTCGGCGGTCTGCAGCGCCGCGTCGCACGCAACATCGGCGCCTCGCTCGGTCGCCCCGTCCACTTCGACCAGATCACCCTCAACCTGCTTCCCATCCCAGGATTTACCCTGCAAAACTTTGTCGTCGACGAGAATCCCGCCTTCGGCTCGGAGCCCATCCTTCGCGCCAGCCAGGTTCGCGCCAACCTCCGCCTCCGTTCGCTTTGGAGCCGCCACGTCGAGTTCTCGCGCATCTCGCTGACCGAGCCCAGCGTCAATCTGGTCCTCGCTGCTGACGGTCAGTGGAACATCGGAGACCTTCTTCTACAGGCCTCCCGCACCCAGGCAATTGCTGCGTCCGCCGTGCAGACCAGTGCCTTCTACACGCCCCATCTCCCTTACATCGAGGCCAGCGGCGCGCGCCTCAACTTCAAGCTCGACCAGGAGAAGACCCCGTTCTCGCTGACCGATGCGGACTTCGCCCTGTGGCTGCCCCAGCCGCACCAGTGGCGCCTCCGCCTGGAGGCCCATCCCGTACGCACCGACACCAGCCCAGCCGACACAGGGACCGTGCGCGTCGAAGCCAGCCTAGGCCCTGCCAACGCCTCCGCGGACTCGCTGGCAGATGTCCCCATCGATCTGCACGGTTCCTGGCAGGACGTCCAGCTCGGTGGCCTCACCCGGCTCCTGATCGCCGGCGACGCAGGCCTGCGCGGAGAGCTCGCCCTCAGAGTCAATCTGACTGGCACCCTCGGCCAAAACAACATCGCAGCCGACATCCAGCTCAACAATGCCCGCCGCGCCGACTTCGTTCCCCCCCATCTGCTCTCCATCGAGGCCGGTTGCCTCGCCACCTCCCGCAACACCTTCACCGCCTTCACCAAGATCGAGTGCCAGTGGCCGCCGTCCGGTTCCTCCGGCCCCAAACTCCTCACCCTCACCGCCAACCTCCCCGATGTTCGCCAGCCCAACTCCGCCTCCGCCGCGCTCACTCTCCCTGCCCTTCCCGGCGACACCTTCCTGGACTGGCTCGGCGTCGCCACCCCCCACCCCCCCAGCGGCCTCACCGGTCCCGGAACCCTCGCCGGAAACCTCGCTTGGGGAACAAACCCCCAGCCGGGCACACCATCCACACCGCATCCTTTGCGGAATGGGGAGGAGTCATCCACATCACAGCATCCCGTCCTCACCGGCGAACTTGAGTTCTCCAACGAGTCCATGCAACTTCCCGCGCTGGGCCCCAAACCCATCCCGCTGGGCGCTCTTCTGCTCCGCTCCACGCCGCCCGCCGATCACACCCCTCGTCAACCCGGCCCCAATCCGACAGCACAGTCTGTCGGCTTCGACCTCGCCCCCATCTCGTTGCCGCTCGGAGGAAAACAGCCCGCGACCCTGGAGGGTCACTTCGACTCCTCCGGCTACACCCTCCACCTCACAGGTCCCGTCCTGCTCGACAGCCTCCTCGCCCTGGGCGACGCCATCCCCCAGTTCGGCGATGGCCTCCGGCAGCTCCTCCAACCCACCCCGCTACCCGTCCACTCCGCTCAACCCCAGAAGCCCACCCCCGCGCCCGCCGCCGTCCCCATCCACATCGACCTCACGGCAACCCGCGCCTGGGGAGGCCCGCAAACCTGGAGCCAGACCGCGCCACCTCCATCCCACCCCCGCCATCCAGCCGCCAACTGACAACCTATAACCTGCAACCCGCAACAATCCTGTCAAGACCCTCGATCCGCCAAGAAATCCTCAACTCACACAAACTAAATATCTTCCACGCAAAAAATAACCAATAATAGTTGGCATAGTAGTTTGCCTCAACCTGCTATGCTTTAATCAGGATAGGAAAGAGATCAGAAGGCTTGGGAGAACTCTCCCAGGCCTTTCATTTTTTCTTATCGATACAAGTTAAGTCATTTTTTTGTAAGGCTTTATAGAGACAAATTGCATACACGTTGATTGCAAAGTACTTAAGCTCAGACTTTTTTACGTTTTTTTATTCAACACGTATCACCTAAAGGAGCCTCACAGTGCAGATTCAAGCCGAAACCAAGAACCAATCCCTCAAGCCCATCCCCAACCCGCGCGGCACGCAGACCGTCCCTCAGCCCAAACCCACCCTCCCGCGCACGCCCGACGGCCGCTTCGCCCCCGAGTTCCGCCCCCATCCCCCACTAATCAAGCCGGAGAAATAGCGCCCAGGCGCGAACCGCTTCAAGGGGCGAATCCTGAATAGAATCCAATGTAAATAGTTGATCCTAGATACTTTATAAATAAAATGTTTGTAATCAATACTTTACAGCAGATGTATGGACTGAGTCCAGACTTAACAAGCCTTTTTTGAATACTTTAGCAATTAATAGGGTATTTTTTTTAGTAATCAAACAGGGGGGTACACCCCCCTACTCGCTGTGCGAGTATCTACCACCCAGGTTGGTCCGTCTGTTCCTCTCCAAGCGTTCGCCCGGTTCCGACAACCATTGCATCGAGGCTCGTAACTTTATGAGGACTACGACCTTCCCAGGATGTAACAAGGAATAGAGCCTTGCGCTGGGCCTCCGCTCCCGTTAGCCTTGATGTATGCGTAGATTGCTTGCTGTCCTGCTGCTTGTCTCCACCTGCACCTTTGCCCAGTCGACCCAGCGACCCATCCCCGCCAACTTCCTTATTCCTCAGCCGCCGCCCTCCGCGCCATTGGCCGACTGGACCGGAAGCGCGACGCGCGTCAACCAAAGCATTCCTCTGCCGGACGCCACCCTGCGCGGTTGGGAGTATCCCTCCTCCAACCCCAACGCTCCCATCATTCTCTTCTTCAACGGCAACGGCATGACCGTCGATCGCTCCGACCCGTTCTATCGTCAACTGGTTCAGACCGGCGCCGAGCTCTGCGTCTACGACTACCGCGGCATCGGCTTCTCCGCAGGCTCGCCCGACGTAATGACCTTCCGTCAGGACGCGCTTCGCCTCTACGACTCTCTGGTTGCCTCCAGGCCAGGCCGTCCCGTAATCGTCTACGGCTTCTCGCTGGGAACCGCCATGGCCACCTACGTCGCCTCCCAGCGCAAGGTTGCCGGACTCATTCTGGCCGGCACTATCGCCAGCGCCGCCGAGGAGTTCCCCGTCTACAGCCGCGCCCACGGCATACCCGCCGAGGCCGCCGCCGCCCTTACCCCCGCGCCCGATTCCATTGAGGCCTTCAACGAAGTTGGCAACATCGCCCGCTCCACCGCGCCACTGCTCATGCTGCACGGCGAGGCCGACACCCTGGTTCCCATCAATCAGGGCCGCGAGGTCTTCGCCGCCAGCTCCTCCACCCACAAGAAATTCGTCAGCCTTCCCGGAGTCGGCCACAATCAAACCGCTGGGACTACGCAGTCCCTCACTGCCGTCGCCGAATTCCTCGCCGGCATCCACGCGACCCATTAACTTGGCCTACGGTTCATCCTCACCCTTGTCCTTGCTGTTGTGCAGGGCGTGCGGTGTGTGCGGCGGTGCGGCTGGAGCCAGCGTAAGTTTGGGTGGAGCGGGTGGCAGCGGCGGCAGTGGCAGGACCGCGCCCTTGTCGATGGAGATGTCGCCATTGCTGGTCGTGATGTGGACCATCGGCCCGCCCGTGCCCACCGTTCCATTGATGTTCTTATGGCTTTCGCTGCCGGAGGTGGGCAGCGAAAAGTCCGTATAGACATCCCCATTGCTGGTATTGGCCTGGACGGTGAAGCCGGCGTGCTCGGGCAGAACCAGTTTGACGGATCCATTGCGGTCTTCCATGTCGATGGCACCCAAAGGCGGCGCGGCCGTCAGGTCGATCGTCCCATTGCGGTCGGTGACGGCAATGTCGCCGGCGATGCGGTCTAGGCTGATGTTGTGGTTGTTTGTATTCAGGACGACGGGGCCGGCTGCCTGCTCGATGGATAGGTCGGAGTGAGGGTTGATCTCGGCCTCGCCGTCCAGCCGGGCAATCCGCAACTCGGTCCGGCTGGTGTGGTAGTGGATCGCCCCGTTGATGCGCTCCAGGTGGGTGCCGAAGAACTCACCGGAGAGTGTGACCGGCCCGGCGATATCGCTTAGCGTGACATCCTGCGCGTGACCCTCGATGGCTATGCCGGAGCCCATGCTGTGCGCCGACAGAGACGAATCTCCGCTGTTGATGTGGGCGGTGGCCGCGCCGGTGATGGCGGAGAGGTCAATATCGCCGTGGTTTGCGATCGCTGTAACGGCCGCCTTGATGGAGGCAACGTGGATGGTTCCACGGTTGGCGTTGACGCTGGTTGCCGCCGTGGCAGGCACCGTGATGACCAGATCGGAACGCGCTCCGTCGATTGCGGCAATGGTGATGGAGGTCGTCGTGCCTTCGCTGGCAACGGCAGGACTAAGCTGTCGCGCCTTGCTGTCGGCATCCGCGTCGGAGTGGGCGTACACCTGCTTGTGTTCCGCAATGTGTACGCGTCCGTCGTCGCTGGTGCCATCAATCGTCACATCGCCGCGAGGGTCGATCACGGCAAGAGATCCGCCCGGCGGGAAGGCGAAGTCGAGAGTCTGGTCGGTCTCGTGCCTGTCGCCGAACAGTTCGTCGAAGGAGTCGGGGTCAACGTGCCAGCCGGGGAACAACCTGCTGCGGCCGGAAGGCATGCCGCGAACATTGTTGTCGATGAAGCCTGCCATCCCCAGGATCAGCAGCAAAAGAATGACGCCGCCGCCAAAAGTGCGCCGGAAGGGCATCCGCTGCGGGTCGCGCAGCCAAAACTCGTCCAGAATCCACTCGGCCAGCACAATGACGCCTGCGCCGACCAGAAGCAGAGGCCACCAATGGCCGTACCATCCCCAGAACCTTTCACGGTCCAGCCGCCCGGTCGCATCAAGCAGAAAGAGGACGCCGATGGCGATCAGCAGGATGGGCCCCAGCGCGGAGCTGCGACGGAGGCTACGCATCTGGAAGCGGACTTGGTCACGCTGCGCCCGGATCGCCTCACGCTGCGCGCGCACCTGGGCGCGAAACTGGTCGCGCTGGAATTGCCGCTGCTGGCGCGGGTCGTAGCCGGGCGGAGGAGGCGGTGGTGGTGGATAGCTCGCCATGGTTTACCTTCCTTCCGGATCGTTGTGTGCGCCGTTGCCGGAGTCGCTGACGGAATGATCGCGCGTAGGTTCGTTGGGCACAGCTTCGCTGCCGGGAACTGTCGGCCCAGGCGTCGCACTGGCCGACGATCCGGGGCTGACTCTGTTGCCGCCGGATCCATATCCGGTAAATCCATAGCCGCCATGCAGGGTCCGTTTGAACAAGAGCATCACGCCCCCGGCAATGAGGAAGAGCGGCCAACTGCGGCTCCAGGGCAGAATGCTGAGCACATCGAGCAGCCATATCACGCCGACCAGGACGACCCACAAAGCGCTGCAGGCGGCGCGCGCGAAACGCCACCGGTAGTACTCCGTGCCGTCGTTCTCCAAGCCATGGCCCGAGACGATCATCTTGTGGACGAAGACCCACACCCCAAAGCCGATCAGAAGAATCGGCCAGAAGACGCGATGGTGAACGAAGCGGAAGAAGCCATTGTCGCCAACCAGAAAGAACACGCCGAGAACGATCAGCCAGATCGCTCCGGAAGGGAAGCGACGGTAGTAGGGAACGTTGACATCGGCGGGTGCAGCCACAGGCGGCACCGGAGGAACCGGAGGAACGCCTGGCGCAGAGTACGTCTGGCTACCATCGGCGGCTGGATGAAAGGTTGTGTCGACACCGCCAACCATGGGCCGTGCATCCGGAGCAGGACCGGCGGGAGGAGGAGGAGGATACTGCGTGGCGTCCGTGGGCGCTGAGTTTGGTGCGCCTCCGGGCCAGGCTTTGCCGAAGCCGAGCCGCTCCGAGAGGTCGTTCAGGCCAAATGGATTGGGCAGTGGAGTTCCGTCGCGCCGCGCGCACGCCGTGTGGTGCGCCTCGATCACCATGTACGCGATCCAGCCGGCGACGAAGAGTCCAAAGATACCATTGACTTGGCTGGCCAGCGAGACCAGCACAGCGAAGACCATCAGGTGAACGATCCCCTTGGCGTACTGCCCGTTGTACATCGCGCCCACGCCGGGAATGAATCCAAGCAGCGCGGCCAGGCCGGGGCTGGGTTCGCCCGCGGTAACCGGTGGTGCAACCGGAGGATAGCCGCCCGGACCAGTTTGAGGATTGCCAGGGTATGGATAGCCGGGATACGGAAAGCCGCCTGGTGGAGCAGTCGCCCCCACGCGCGCTGTCAGGCAGGGATCGCAGAAGATGGAACTGCCAACGTTGCGGACGCATTCGCTGCAGACCGGCTTGCCGCAGTTCTGGCAGAAGGCGGAGCGTTCTCGATCGGGATGGTTTGCGCAATTCATGCCATCACCCTTTCTCTAGGTTCGTGAATAAATTTGCTCAAGCCCATGCCGGATCGACGGACGGAGACAAAGCGGCGGCTTGGATTCAGTTCTTCGCGGTGGCTGGTGCCGGGGTTGGCGGAGGGTTTCTTGTGCTCAGGCGGGTTGCGATCTTCCGGAGCAGCATCCTTGCGGCCTCCCGAACCGGGCTGCGCAGAGGGAGATAGTACAGCGGGCTGTCCTGGATTGGATGGCCCGCTCTGCCTTCCCGCGGGAAGGTCGCTGTCGGAGGCGCCTTCGAAATCATGCACCCGCGACTCCAGTTCGTAGACCACCCGCAGTCCGTCGTAGTACCGCACTACGCTTGCCTTGGCGTTGGTAAAGTCCCGCGTGAGACTGCTCGGCGATAGATCGCTCGCACGCAGCGAGAGTGGATGGATGCCAGTCAGGTTCATGGTCAACGCGATGGAGAAGAAAGCCATTGCAGCGGTCATGGCAAGCCGCGGCTGCAATAGTATCTGGCCAAAAGAGCTGGTGCGCAGCGCGGCGGCTGCGCGCGCACGGAACGGGACTACGTTGGCGTAACTCGCAGCCGCTCCGGATGCGAAGCCCGGTACCGCCGCAGCCACGCCGCCCATCCTCGGCGACTGGCCAAGTATCGCGCTCGCAACTCCCCCGTGCTCCATTCCGCCCGTAACCACACGGCCAGCATTCAAAGTTCCCTGTGCCCCGCTGGTCGCGGCCAGAATCTGTTCCACCAGCGTCGCCGGAGGCTCCGGTCGAGGCGTGCGCAACATCTCCAGCCATGCGGCCCCGCATCGCGCGTCGGCCAGCATCTGGCTACACAGCCCGCACTCGAACCCATGCGCATCGAAGCGCTCCTGCTGCTCAGTGGTCAGCGCTCCATCCAGCGCGTCGGCAAGCATCGCCTCGTACTGCGCGCAGTGCAACGCGCCGTCCGCCTGGTTGCCGGCTGTCTTGTCCCCGAACCGCAAAACCTTCGGGCTGCCGATCTGTCTCTCGTCTGCCACTTATACCACCTGCCCTTCTATACGTTGCAATAGCCTCGCAAGTTCCCCGCGTCCCCGGCTGATCCGGCTCTTCACCGTTCCTTCGGGGATGCGTAGCACCTGCGCAATCTCCTTGTAGTCCATATCTTCCAGGTCGCGCAGGATCACCGCCTCGCGCAGCTCCGGCGACAATTGCGCCAATGCCTGCTGGATGCGCACCTTTAACTCCATCCCCGACGCGTGCGCCTCTGGAGTTGGATGCGGGTCGGCCATCCGGTCGGCCAGCGTCGCGCCCTCCTCATCGCCCGTGTAGCCCGCGTCCAGTGAGTCGCTGGCCCGCTCCATCCGGTTCCGCCGGAAGTGGTCCACCAGCAGGTTGCGCGTCAGCGTCGTGATCCACGTAGTAAAGCTGCCCCGTTCCACGTCGAAGCTCGCCAGGTTGCGGTACAGCTTCAGAAAGACATCCTGCGTAAGGTCTTCCGCGTCGCTCGCCGACCCGGTAAACCGGTAGCAGATGGCATAGATACGCCTGTGCTGCGATACGACGAGCTGCTGCCACGCCTGCTGATCGCCTGTCCTGCATAGACGTACCAGCCTGCTGAGTGCCTCCTGCGCGGCTTCCTGTTCCGGTGTGCGAATCAAACGTGCCTCGACCCTTGGCCGGGTTGAGTCCCGGTTCGTGCTCCGCCCGGAGCGCTGCGGAGTTGCTTCGGCCAATGGCAGAAGTGTACCGCCTGCAAGGTTCGCGCGCCCGTCAGCCCGCTGTGAACCGGGAAAGATGCCCGCGCTCGGAATCGCCATCCGCAGAACGCCCATGCGCAGCTATACGCACAGCCTTCTTGATTGGTTCACTGAGAGGCTTACTCCGGCTTTCGAAGCTCGAACCGCCAACCTGTCCCTTAGTTTGCCGCCGGAATCACGCCGCATGCAATGCGGTTGCCCGCGTTTCCCGTCGGGTCGGTCACCATGTCGTCGGCCTTCTCATGCACCATGATCGAGTGCCCCAGCACCGAGTTCGCAGCGCCCGGCTCCAGCGTCAGGTAGTCCACCTTGTAGGTGATCTCGCCGGTCTCATACGTTCCGACAGAGAGATTATGCGGCATGTCGCCCGCATGGTGCCCCAGCGGATTGTCCATGCCGTGCTGCTTGCCTTCGGGATTGAAGTGCCCGCCCGCGCCCTTGAAGTCGGGCGCATCGCACACCGGGTTCTGATGGATGTGGATGGCGTGATTGCCGGACGGCACGTTCTTCAGCTTCACCGTGATGGAGAGCTGCTTACCGTCCTTGCTCTCCTGGAACGTCGCGTTGCCCGCGTCCTGCCCGGCCGAAGTCTTGATGGGAACAACCAAGCTTCGCTTGTACGCTGCATGTGCCGCAGCCTGGGCATGGACAGATGCGGTGTAGTGGGTGAATGCAATAAGGCAGAAGGCGGAGACTGCAAGGGCCCAACGCATCATTCGCATGGTGGTTCCTCCTGGTTGCAGCCTACAACGGCTGTGGTGCATTCAAGCATAGCGCAGCTGTTTC
>Ga0326727_10019937_pt1 | contig 13386 bp, 13 predicted proteins | sample MB2enrmetagenome_FD_207643 | JGI IMG/M metagenome (GOLD analysis project Ga0326727, IMG submission 207643) | Lab enriched peat soil microbial communities from McLean, Ithaca, NY, United States - MB29MY | ecosystem: Environmental > Terrestrial > Soil > Wetlands > Peat | place: USA: New York... | reverse complement strand
GGTTCAGGATGAGCACGCTCTTTACGCCCTCGTGCAGCAGGGCATCCACAATGGCCCGGGCCGCACCCCCTGCGCCTATCATCAGGCATGCAGCGCCGTGAACCCGGCCCAGTGCCTTCGCCGCACCAAGGCCGTCGGTGTTGTGGCCGGACAATTGTCCGTCTTCGTGCCTCACCACCGTATTCACGACACGCGTCCGGGAGGAAACCTCGCACCGAGTGTCCACGAGGGCGGCCACGGCCTCCTTGTGAGGGATAGTTACATTGAACCCTCCCAGGTTGCACCAGCCAGAGAACGACTTTATGGTCTCGGGTATGGCTTCGGGCAGAACATCATGGCTTATGTAGGCCATATCGAGCCCCATGGCAGCGAAGATGTGGTTGTAGATGAGGGGGGCCATGACATGGGTTGATGGGTGGGCGAGGATGGTAAAGACCTTTGTCCTGCCGGTGATCATACCGCCGCCCTCTTTTCCCTGACCTTCTCCGCAATGGTCGAAAGGATCTCTCCGGCGCTGCCCTGTATGATGAAATCCGACACCTCGTTTGTGAGCGGCGTGGGCTCCCGGTTGATCTCAATGACATGGCAGTGCGTCTTTGCGATAAGGCTGCCTATCCCCCTGAACATGGAGTGCATCCCCTTGGCTACGATGGGCAGGGACGCCGCGGGCTCGATCTGGGCCGAGGTCCCGATAACGAGCATCAGATCGCACTCCTGGGCGTGCCGGAACGACTCCTTCAGGGCATCGGCCGGGATTGCCTCGCCGAAGAATACGGCATCGGGCTTGAGCACGCCCGAACATTCGCAGAGAGGCGGAAGGAACGGGCTTGAGGCGATAATCTCCAGGAGCTGCTCGAATCCGTATTTGCGTCCGCACTTCAGGCACCTGAATGTGAGCATGTTCCCGTGGAACTCGATGACATGCCTGCTGCCTGCCTTCTGGTGCAGGTTGTCGATGTTCTGGGTGATGACGACATTGACGATCCCCATCTCCTCCAGGGCGGAAAGCGCAAGGTGGCCACGGTTGGGTCTGGCCTCCCACAAGGACATCTCCCCAGAGGAGTTCATCTCGATCAGGCACTTCCAGACCACAGCGGGTTCGGCAAGAAAACGGGCGTAGAAGAACAGCGTCGGGTCATAACGCTCCCAGATGCCGCCCGGAGACCTGAAGTCGGGAACGCCAGACTCGGTCGATATCCCCGCACCGGTGAGGACCACCGCATGCTTCGCGCTTAGAAGCAGATTCACGGCCTTCTCGATGAGGGGAAAATTCATGAATTGTGCATTACCTCAAGCAGGCCATGGGGTCAAGGCGGATGGTGGCTGTCTGAGCATAAGCATGGGATGTTGTATTTTGGTACATATTAATTTGGGTTCATCACCGTAAAGCATACTTGGATCGTTGAAGGGCACACAGAAAGATGTATCACCACGAAGAACTCGAAGAGCACGAAGAAGATCTAAAAACCAGAACAAACACTTTTGGATCCATTGAACCGGTCAGCGATTTCAAAAGGTTTCCTTTCTTCGTGTCCTAAAGTGGCGAGAACAAAAGCCTGTTAAGCTTTCGGAATATCGCCCGAAAAATACTTATGCCACCATGATGAAAAATGCGTACACGAGCCGCCTCTCACGGCACATCAGGCATCTTGTGAAAATCATCGTCTGCATCCTCTTTGTATGCATCTTCCAGGGCAGATCAGAGGCATTCAGCACGATCATGACCTACCGCATCAACTCCATTGATGAGCGCTTCGGACTGAGCAGGCAGGAGGTTGCGGATGCCGTTCATGAGGCGGTCGCCATGTGGGAGAAGGCCCTCGGGCACAAGATCTTCCGGGAAGACCCGGCTGGTTCCATCGAGATAGACCTGGTGTATGACAACCGGCAGGCAGTAGTGGACAATCTGAAAAACATCGGCAGGGGCATAGACGATGCAAAGGCATCGTATGATGATCTCATGAACCTATACAATGATCTTAAACCCGAGGTGGCGCGGAAGAATGTTGCCTATTCGGTACAATATAATGCTTACCTGGGGCATCTGAATGCCTACCGGGCCGACCTTGACGCAGAGAGCAAGAATGACTCCGTATCCAGGGAAGCCTTTCAAAGTCTTTCCCGGCGGAAGCAGTCTCTCGATGCCGAGTTGGAAGGCCTTAAGGCTCAACAGGCGGACCTGCAGAAGACGGTGGACGACCTGAACACTCTTGTTGCAGACATCGGTTCCACAGCCTCAAACCACAATTCGCAGGTGATGAGCTACAAGAACACGTGCAACGAATTGACCGGAGATCTCCCTTCCGGCCGCTATGAGAGGACCATGTTCAGGGAAAGCATAACCATTTTTCAATTCAGCAGCCGCAACACACTTGTGCGTACGCTGGCCCACGAGTTCGGCCATGCCCGGGGTCTCGAGCACAGCAAAAATCCGGATTCCATCATGTATTACAGGATCAGGTCCGAGTCCAAAGGGCTTGCCCCTGAAGACATCGCTGCCATGCAGGCACGGTGCGGCAACAACTAAAAACCGGCTGCTTCAAGGTGAACCACACAACCAGGGGCGATTACCCTGGTGCAGGCTCGAAACCCCTTTCTGATCCCAAGGCAATTCATACAAACCCGATAAAATTTCGATAAAGCTATTGACCAAGCATATTAATAGGAAAGGATTCGAGCATGGCACGAAGAAACACCTCATTTGCCGATGACCTGATCGAAGCATCGTGGTGGATCAGCGTCATTCTTGCAGTTCTCAGCTATGGATTATTGAAGTATGCGATTCCGGCAATGTGGGGCAATTCTCATGCAGCACCAGGTCCCAACGGCATTCCACCCGATCTCTTCCTCAACAGCCTGGCACAGGCAGGCCCACCCTTCGCCACCCCGGCCTTGTTCTTTTTCCTCGTGATGGCGGGCCTCTTCTTATTGAATTCATTTGTCAGGGGCAAAAAGAGGATCCTTCTTTTCAATAGCCAGAAGGACATGGAAACACTTCGATCACTGAGCTGGAAGGATTTCGAACGGCTCGTGGGCGAGGTCTACAGGAGAAAAGGATACACCATCGTCGAGACCGGAGGTGGCGGTGCGGACGGGGGAGTGGACCTCGTCCTGAAGAAGAACGGCGAGACCATCTTTGTCCAGTGCAAGCACTGGAAAATGGATAGAGTCGGCATAGTAATCATCCGGGAGCTGCTCGGAGTCGTCTACGACAAGAAGGCCTCGGGAGGGATTGTCATCACCTCAGGCACCTTTACCCAGGAGGCGATAGATTTTGCCAGAGGCAACCCCATCAAACTCGTCAATGGCAAAGAGCTGTATGCAATGATCGGTGTAATCAAAAACAAGGCAATACCGATCCATAAAGGAAAACCGGCAGTCATTAAGATGCCTGTCCACGAAAACCCGACCCCTCTTCTTTGCCCCTTATGCGGCAGCGCGATGGTGCTGCGTACCGCAAAGAAGGGCCCTACAGCCGGGAGCTTGTTTTACGGCTGTTCGAAGTATCCCAAGTGCAAGGGGACACGGTCGCATGAGACATGATTTTTGATGGCTTCAAGAAGAATCTTGATTGTTGTAACCTGACCTTCATCTCTTTAACGTAAAGGTATCTTTGATTATTGTGATTCATAATTTATTATAACCTGTGAGCAGCTGAAGAAATGTACCGGTTCAGGAACTGAAACCGCACATATTGCTCTTGAGGGGAGTGTATGCAGAAAAGAAAGATCTCCATTGCCTGCAAGGACGGTGTCACATTGAGCGGATATCTTTTCCAGCCGCAAGAGGCTGTGAAAGGAGCTGTGGTCATCAGCGCGGCCCTGGGCGTGCCCAAGGAATCCTATGAACCATTTGCACGCTTCCTGGCAGAGCAGGGATATGCCGCTGTCACCTATGACAACCGGGGCATAGGTGAGTCGCGGAGCGATGCGATACGCGGCCGCGACTTGAGGATGATAGACTGGGGAGCACAGGATCTGGAGGCAGTGCTGAGCACAGTGATCGCAGAAGGGCTCACAAAGCGCATCTTTCTTGTGGGTCACAGCGCAGGCGGCCAACTCATAGGCCTGGCTCCACTGTCCTCCAGATTGTCCGGAGTCGTCTTCGCCCCGGCATTGAATGCAAACTGGCGTATGTATCCGTGGCCTTTCTGCATCGTCATCTATCTTCTGATGCACGTGATCATACCGGTCCTCTCTGTGGGGCGGGATATGTTCCCTGCACGGGCGATCGGCTTTTCATCAGTCGATGTGCCGACAGGCATCATATCGCAATGGGCACGATGGGCACGACAGAAAGACTATCTGTTCACGAAAAAGTTCGGCATCGACACAAGCCGATATGCGGAGTTTACGTTCCCGATCATGGCCTACAGCTTTGATGACGATACCTATGGCCCGCAAGCCGCCATCGAGCATCTTCTGTCCCAGTATCCCAAAGCAAAGATCGGGCGCCGCAGGATCATGGCATCCGAACTGGGTACAGGCAAGATAGGGCATCTGGGCTTTTTCAAGGAGAAGATGCGGCAGACGCTTTGGAAACAGACAGTGGAGTGGCTCGATGCCTTACCGTGATTCCTGCCCACATGTCATGGTGACAGGTCCTGGTGCGTACGCTGGCCCACGAGCTCGGCCATGCCCAGGGGCTCGAGCACAGCAAAAAACCGGGTTCCATCATGTATTGCAGGATTAGTTCCGACACAAAAGGGCTTGCCCCTGAAGACATCTCTGCCATGCAGGCTCGGTGCGGCAATAACTAAAAACCGACTGCTTCAAGGTGAACCACTGCTTTGGCTACTTTGTCAGGTACTGTTAGATCTGGGTCGGCCTTGACATACAAATTATCAAGCCTCATTTGTACTCAACAACAGCGGCTATTGCTGAGACGATATCGTCCATAGTGCCTGCACTCAGGCGGCCGATCTTTCTTATCAACCGTCTGATGTCGACGCCCCTGAGTTGAAGCACATCCACGGCTGAGGCCTTTTCAAGGTTGTTCGTTTTATCCGGGGTGATCTTTATATGCCAGATGTTCTGGGCATATCGATGATCCCAGCCGGTGACCGGCGCGATAGGCTTTATAGGCAAAATACCCATGGCATCTGAACTTACTATGACTGCTGGTCGTGTTTTCTGAATTTCTGCTCCCACGGTCGGATCAAGATTGACAAGCCAGATGTCCCCGCGATTTGGATTGCCAGGACTAGTGCTCAATAAAATCTCCTCCACCGATATCTTTTGTCTCAATGTCGCGTGAGTAGTGATCAGCCAGTGCGGCAGCCTGATCTTTCAATACCTGTCTTCGATCCTTTAAGGAGAGTTCCATAAATGCCCGGCGGTTCATAATCTGTCTGCTTGCTTCTCTTTGGGGTTTCCCGATCAACCGCTCAGCATCTTCCTTAGTAAGCAGGCCTTCCGAGAAGGCCCTCAAAACAGTCAGCTTCAACCAGCGTGGCTCCTCCGGAGGCATGGGCTCAGGCTCACTTTTTTTAAAGCCCAGCTTGTTTATCTGTATGCATGCATGGGTATAAAGGCTTTTATTGATGATCTCCAGGTCATACATCCTATACAGCAATGCCTGTATGCTCATCCCGAAAAATTTCTTGAGGATGATCAGTTCCTGCAATTGAACGGTAGATCTCTTTCTCCCTATCTCCCTGAATACCAGCGATGCCGGGGCGAGAAAGGCACCGGCAAAGCGGAAGGCTGCCTTCTCTTCGTTTATGCTGGGTTGAACATCCATCACCAGGTGGCCAAGCTCATGTAGGAGATTAAGCCGTTGCCTTTCCCCGGGGAGGCCTCCTCGTGTTACCACTGCAGCTGCCTTTACCTCTCCTTTTTCATCCGTTACTTTTGCAGCGATGCCATCAAACTTTTCGCCGGCGTTGTCTATGGTGATCACGTGTATGAGTTGTTCCTCGAGGGTTCCTGTAACCGAAGCTATCGGCGCCTCGCCAAGATTCCAGGATTTACGCAATGTCTCTGCAGTGCTCTCGGCATCTTCAAGGGACCTCACCTTCACGTACCGCCTGGGGAGATTGACTGCGACAGGACCTTGGACGATTTCCTGAAGACGCACCCTATCTTCCATGGTCTGGCTTACAATGCTCTCTATGGACTCCTGTTCCCTCTTTAAGAGTGCCGAATGCCTCCTGTAGGAAGTCAGTTCCACCCTCACTGAGGGTTCGGTCCATAAGTAGGCGGTCTTGATCTCAAGGGCCTCCGCTATCTTCGTGAGCACATGGATGGATGGCACCATGAGGCCTTTTTCATATTTGGAAAGTGCCTGCTTGGTAACAACCCCGCCCATCCTCTCGGACAGTCCTTCCAGGCTGAGCCCCCTTGCCAGCCTTACTTGTTTTAATCGCTTCTGCAGCATAGGGTCACCATGTAATGCCATAGTATTTGGTTGACAAATGTACTATTAATTAGTATATTCGTCAACAAGCAATAATAGGATTAGCAGTAAAGGAGATCAGCTATGGCAAGGAATACAGGTGACAGCTATCGGAGAGGGGCTGTGGATGATCGCTCCCAGGTCTATAATTCCAGTTTTCAATCAAAGATGATATCGAGGCGGCGAGGAAGAGGCGACGCAGGCGTATACCAACAGTACGTCGAGGAGCCGATGACAAAGCCAACAAAGATAGCGCTTTGATTGTGAATTGGAATAACCCGAAAATTGAGCGGTGGACTCAGAGAGATATGGTAACCGGCCGGTTCATAGATGTGAAACATGATCAGGATCCATTCAAATGAGTGAGGAAAGAGAAAGACGATTAGGATAAATTAATCAATTAAACAGAATGTGAACCCGTCCCCCATTTCCCTCATGAGTGACGCTTTGAATTTATTGATGTGATTGGAAGGAGGTGCAGATGGACAGTCTGCAGCAGTTCGGCGGTGACTGGACCATAAATAAACTGAAACGTATTGGGAAATATCTGGCTGCATATACCCAAGTCCTCAAGAACAAGAATTTCCACCTTATCTATATCGATGCCTTCGCCGGAACCGGTTATAGAACCGTTGATTTCAAAGACGACAAACAGTCACTGCTTTTCCCGGACCAGGCCGGGGAAGATGCTGAGATACTCCATACCGGGTCTGCAAGAATCGCCCTTGAGACAAATCCCTACTTTGCAGAGTACTACTTTGTGGAACAGTCGTTTGATAAATGCAGAGAACTGAACCTGCTGAAACAGGAATATCCTGACAAGGCACACAAGATCCATGTTATCCAGAAGGATGCCAATACCTTCATTCAGGATATATGTCATGATTTCAGGAAGAACACATCTTGGCGGTCAGTGCTTTTTCTCGACCCGTTTGGCATGAATGTGGCGTGGGACACTGTTGAAGCCATCGCAGATACCCATGCCATAGACATGTGGTATCTGTTTCCCCTGGGTGTCGGAGTGAACCGACTCCTGAGGAGAGACGGGAACATTCCCCAGGAGTGGCAGAAAAGGCTCGACTGCATCTTCGGAGACAGAGGATGGAGGGATATCTTCTATAAGAAAGTGTCAACACCAAGCCTCTTTGAAGACAACACCGAACTGACCAGGAAGTCAGCTGGTTTTGAAGAGATTACTCGGTATCTGATAAAACGTCTGAAAACAATTTTCGCAGGTGTTGCCAAAAACCCCCTCCCATTGCTCAACTCTCGGAACAATCCACTGTACCTCTTGTGCTTTGCATGTGGTAACAAGAGAGGTGCACCGATTGCACTGCGCATTGCAGAGCACATCCTGAAGGAGTGACGAGTTGGCGGAAAAAACGGCCATAGAATGGACCAGCTCCACCTGGAACCCAGTGACCGGGTGCAGAAAGATAAGCCCGGGCTGTGCTCACTGCTATGCCGAGCGCATGGCAAAGCGTCTGCAGGCCATGGGCCAGAAGAACTATGCCCGGGGTTTCGAGGTGGCCATGCACCCGCATTGCCTTGAACTTCCCCTGTCGTGGAAGAGACCGCAGCTCATCTTCGTGAACTCCATGTCGGACCTGTTCATAGAAGAGGTTCCTGACGATTTCATACTGAAGATCTTTGATATCATGAACCGTGCGCCCTTGCACACGTTCCAAGTGCTCACGAAGCGATCGGAGCGCCTCAGTGAACTTGCTTCACGTCTGAACTGGAGTGATAATATCTGGATGGGCGTGACTGTAGAGAATGCTGACTATGCCCACCGCATCGCACACCTGCACACTACGCGCGCACGGGTGAAATTCCTCTCCCTTGAGCCGCTGCTGGGCCCCATAACTGGACTGGACCTGAACGGTATAGACTGGGTAATCGTTGGCGGCGAATCCGGCCCGGGCGCCAGGGCGATGAAAGAGGAGTGGGTTATCGATATCAAGGAGCAGTGCATCCGTTTAGGCGTTCCGTTCTTTTTCAAGCAGTGGGGTGGTGTCCGTAAGAAGGCTGCGGGTAGGGAGCTGGAGGGAAGGACGTGGGACGAGATGCCGGGGGCGTGTGCCATAGTTGAATAATGAATGATTTAAGAATTAAAACCCTCTCACAGTCGAGAAGCGGAAGGCTTGTTTGGCATTGCATCGACGACAACTACAGTAATTGAATAGCCTAATTTTGCAGACACTTGATCAGCTACTGTCTGAATATCGGAGATCCGTTTCAAATCTTCATCCGTGTAAGCTATGACAATAAAGTACCCGTGTTGAATTCCCTCTGCATTTATATAAGTAGGCAGTTGACGCGTAAGTCCATTCCAAAACCTTGTGTTTCGCGCCAGCTTAACCTCTAGAAGTGCCCGACATGTAAATCCTTTTGATAGCTTGAAATCAACAGGACCTCTGCCAATATTAGCTTCGGGAGATATATCAATATCATTCGCCTGGCAATATTGCTTAATAGTACCTAAAAAGAGAAGCTGGGCGGCTTTTTCGGATTTACTTTTTCCGTTGTCATTCCATAATAATTTATGTCCTTGGTTTTCTTCTATGAAGTGGCAATATGCTTCGACCATCTGTTCCACAGAATGTAGGAAAGCCTCCTGATTTTTAATAGCAAAAAACAGTGGGTATGCTCGGCAGTAGTTGGCTGAAGCATCATACCAGCGCACATATCCCTTATTGTCACTATTCATGTCATAGGGAGCAATAGATTCATCTTCTACATAATTCAAATATTCAGCTCTGATCTCAGAATGTCGTCTTGCGAAGTCTATTATTGTAAGTTTATCCACATTCTTTGTGACATCATCACTGTACTCAGTTCTAAGCAGATCATTCTCATTAGAAAAGCAATAATCCCAGAAATCATCTGCATTAATTGTGGGGAGTTCTCGAAGGTACTTTTGGGGAACTAGTAGAATTGGCCTTTCATTCCACTTATTAAATGGCAAGTTGACCTCTATTAGTGCCCAACTCTGTCGATCGAAATCATAAATGTCTCTATGGTACCGACACTTTTGAATAGGTATATGATGTCTTGAGCATATAGAGGCTGTATATTGTGCAAGACGAGTTCTTAGTATTCCGGCTGTCATATCACTTATTCTGTCTGCTCCAAATCCCTCTCTAAGAAGAGCGATCTCTTCAAAATGTGAGACCTCTGTTATACCAGCTCGGATGGCCTCCCAGATAGCTCCAGCTACAACATTAGCAATCGCTTTTGAAGACCCTGCACCTTTTGTTCCCAGGGAAGTGTATCCAAGACATAACTCTGATACCTCTGGAAATATCAAGGACAATACAGCTTTTTTATACAATATCGAATTCTGATCACCTTTTGCTTGGGCAATCAATTTGAACTGCTCATTAAAAAAAGAGATGGTATCTTTATGGCTCCCTTGAAACAGGCCCTCTTCCTGTCTATAGACTAGGAAAGGATCCATAAAAAGAGGTGTATCAACAGATAAAATTGGATCGAACCAATCATCTTCCTGAGTCCTCTTAATCTTAAAGTAGTCAGAAAATCTCATGGAAGTTCCCCCTTAAGTGTTCTGTCTAAAATCAAGAGCAGTACCTATAGATCTGTGCGATTTTACAGATCGCATCTTAACATTCGACAAAATGATTCAAGGAGAATGTTGGTTTTTGAAATCATGAACGATGGGTTTATAAGTAAGTTATCAGAACAAACATGGGAAAAATTAAATCCATATACAAAAAAGAAAATAACTCAAAAGGATTTTGATACTTTATTTACTGCTCAGTTTAAGAATCATCCTGGACTTGAAGCTGAATATAACAGAATTGCAAAAAATATAATTGCTGCTTTTAAAGCCTTAGAACCAGGTTTAATTCAAAAAATTCCTGAAGATGTTAATAATTTAATTGGGATTCTTTCTTTAACAAGAAATCCTGATAATTCATTGATGTGGTCTCATTATACTAATAATCATACGGGCTTTGTTATTGAATTTGATGAGAATCATATATTCTTTTCTCCACGTCAGGAAGGCGATGGCAATTTGTATGGTTTGACTGAAGTAAAATATTATAAAGATAGACCAGAAATTGAAGCTCTAGTAGATGGTACTTTAACCTGGGATATATGGTTTTTCTTCAAAAGCAAGGATTGGGAATATGAAAAAGAATTAAGGATGCTTCTGCCTCTTTCAAAAGCAGCTAAGATAATATATCTTTTCTCAATACCAACTGAAAGCATCAAATCAATAATTTTTGGACTAAAAATGTTGAACGATGATAAAGAAAAGATCTTGCAATTAGTAAATCATGATCCAAGATATAAACATCTCAAAATATTTAATACAATAATGGATAATAAATCGTTCTCAATAAAGATAGAATCTATTTGATATTATAATTTATACTTTTGCCAACAACTTGCCAACAGTATTTTTTAGTCATAACTTATTGAAATTACATTGACACGCTCTCTAAAAACGCGGGTTCGAATCCTGCTCCCGCCATTTTATATTATAAAATCAATTAGTTAGGATGCCGTTTTTTGGTTGCCAACAACTTGCCAACATTCGGTAGTTGGATTACGTTATCAACCTTCTGCGCCAACAAAGTTATTTTCCTATGTGCATATCGTTCTGTCATCTTTCTTTCAGAGTGCCTTAGAAGGTCTTTAATATCATCAAGGCTGAGCTGTCTTGAATTAAGGCACAAGGTAGCGAATGTGTGCCGTGTAGCATCGTAGAGCTTAATGTAGCTAAAATTTGCAGCTTTGCAGGCTTCATTCCATATGTCTGTTATATGATGAGAATACTCCTTTCCCGTTCTTGGGTTAACGAATAATCGCTACGTTAGGTTCGGAGGTACTGTGGAAAAGAGATTCTTTAATCCCTCAGTGAGAGGAAATGGTTTAGGCTTTTTACCCTTCACAGGGACTTCTTTCTCTTCGTGGTCAAATGTAACTATAAACATAATATGATCTGATCTTATATCAGACTTACGGAATGCCCGGGCTTCTGAAGTCCTACATCCGGTAAGGATCATGAACATAAATATATAGCGGTCTTCTTGTGGAATTTTGTCCCATATCTTCCAGAAGTCTTTGAGCTCAAGAGTTTTGATATCAGGTGGTATGATTGCCTCATTTCCCTTGAAGCCTGGGAATTGTGGTATGTACTGAATATAATCTGGGTATGCATCATTAAGCATCATAGAAAGGGTATCCATGATATTTTTCTTGGTCTTAGGGGCCTTGTGAATGCTGTTCTGAAGCTCTCTCAATACATTTTTTGTGATGTTCGGTAAGAAAATGTCTCCCAGGAAAGGGATGATGTGATTATAGATGCTGAAGTAAAAAAGCCGCTTGCTCATTTCAAACATCCTCTTATTTATAAAGGCACGTGATGAATATTTAATCGTGGGCTTCGCAATCAAATCGATGTTACATGTAGTGGGGATGGAAATGGCGGATGTGAGTAGCTGTGTTTTGAAAATGGCAAGCAGAGGAGAGAATGGCGATAAGGCCGCATCGAAAAGCCTCAACTGGATGAAACTCCTAGCTTTATTATCATTCATGCTGACGGTTTTATATTTCCCCGTAACCCTTATCTGGCTCGGCATCATCCCCTTTGCCTATCGTTTCCATGCCTCGGCCATTTTGCTGACAGCATGGCTGGTTTATACGGTCAGGAGAAAGCACGGGCTGCGGGATCTGGGGTTCCGGTGCGACAACCTGAAGGGCTCCCTTTTCTGGAACGGCATTCTCTGTGCAGCCGGAGGATGCATCATGTACCTCACTTATCTGGCAGGTTATCTCCGAACAAGTCCCATCGCCATTTGGCTGCCGTCCTATATTATCTATGTTTTTATCCTCGTGCCCATCCAGGAACTTGTCTTCCGCAGCATCCTGTTTGCGGAGATGAAGAAAATAAATATCTCAGATTACCGCTGGCTCATTGCCGTCTCAACGGTGTCTTTCTGCTTTCTCCACATCATCTACAAGCATCCCATCGTTCTCGGCATCACCTTCTGTTCCGGCCTGATATGGGGCATTATCTATAATCGCTATCCCAATATCTGGGGTGTGTCCATGTCCCATGCCGTGCTCGGGTCCATGGCCATCGCCTTCGGCCTGATCTGACGTCTCTCCTGTCAGATCCATAGTTTTCAGGCCCTCACAGGCGCCCATTTATCGCAGTCATCAACGGTCTTGCTGATGCTTCAAGATCTTATGAGCCTGTCGAAAATATGATTTGTACGGTGGGTTGGTATCGGGTTTTTTGTAGCTCGAATCCTTTACTCGATGAGTTCAGAAATTTACTGGGTCATTCTCTTCTATTCCTCTCTTGTCCCTATGTTTCTGCTCAGGCGAATCCATAATTTGCGATCTTTTCTATGTTATGTGTTATGAACCATACAGTAGAGGAGCCATTGGATATTTGTCGCTCTTTTGCTCTGGGTCAATGCCCCAAGAGACATGTTAAAGGATAAACCTTCTCAAGCGCCACGCATGCCTGTCAATTATTCTACCTGGTTCGAATTTTCTAAGGTTGTGCTGGTAGTGGCTTGCCGTTCTCTGGTTTATTTTGGACTGGTATCTTTCTTGCCCTTGTATTTGCAACAAAAAAAAGTTTCTCTCATCACGGGAAGTCGTCTTCTGATCCTGATGCTCTTTTCCGGAGCTATAGGTGGACTGGTGTGCGGATATATTTCCGATCTCATGGGAAGAAAAACCGTCATTGTTTTTTCTCTCATCATGGCCAGCCCTCTGTTCTACTTCTTCTTTCGAACGACCGGCCTCACGAGCTATATGCTGCTGGCATTGGCTGGCGCATGCCTGCTGGCTTCTTTTTCGGTGACGATAGTGACCGACCAGGAAATCATAAATAAGAATGCCGCCATGGCAGCTGGTCTCATGCTCGGGTTCGGTATTGGTGTCGGCGGACTTGGGGTAGGTATGGTTGGATTGCTGGCAGAGCATATGGGAATAGATTATGCG
>Ga0326727_10019935_pt1 | contig 13386 bp, 11 predicted proteins | sample MB2enrmetagenome_FD_207643 | JGI IMG/M metagenome (GOLD analysis project Ga0326727, IMG submission 207643) | Lab enriched peat soil microbial communities from McLean, Ithaca, NY, United States - MB29MY | ecosystem: Environmental > Terrestrial > Soil > Wetlands > Peat | place: USA: New York... | reverse complement strand
GCGGTCAGTTGCGCAAAGCTGTTCATTGAAGCATAGCCGGCAAGGAATCGATCGAGCACCGCGCCAAACAGATACAGGCCGCTGCCCGTGAACTGCTGCTCGTCAAACTCCATCTCCACGTGGGTGCCTCTTGCCGGCACCAGCCCGTAGGCCGAATCGACCAGCGCGAAGATGGGCGACGATTTCATCTTCAGGATCGATCCAACCTGGTTCTCGCTGGCTGTGGAGTCGCTCAAGTTATGTAAGCGGAGAATCTCCTGCATGGCTGTGCGGCCATCTTCATCGAGCGAGAGATAGTTCAGCGAAAGCAGTGAAATCAGGCGCCATAGCTCGCCTGGACCGCCGGGTGGATTGACGCTGGGGGTCGGGCGGCGCAACCCAATCACCGTTTTGGCCGCCGCATGACCAACAGCTTCAAAATCGCCGGACTCGGATCCCACTGGGAAACGGGACGGCAGATCGAAGTTGGTGCAGAGCGTCTTCACCATCAACACATCCGCCTCGGGATCGGTGAAGTTACCCATCAGATCCACTACCGAGATGGTCATCGTCGACGGTTCCCGCTCGCCCAGTTCGTTCAGGTGCCGTGTCGCTACCCAAAAGGCTAGGTCGTTCCGGTTGCGCGTCTGGTGCCGGAACGCATGCATGGGTTCGAGCACCACCGATTGCCGCAGCCGTGGATTGGTGGCGATCACCTCTTCGACACTGAAGATCTCCATAACCAAGGCGTGGCGGTTATCGGGAATAATGGTGTACTCATGCCGCGTCTGGTTCAGCAGGATCGGCTCTGCCGTCTGGGCGAAGAGATTGATGGCCGGCGTGCATCCCAGCCGGAAGGTCCGTTCGTTGACGCCGAGTTCGAGCACTTGTTGCCGTTCCGTGCGTTCGAAGCTCGAAAACAGGAAGACGATCTCGGCCTCTTCGCCAAAGCCGGACTGCGCCAACGGTTCCAATCCCTCGAGGTCGAAGAAGAGAAACTTCTCGGGAAATGCAAAATATTCCTGCAGAAGCCTGTGCCCATCCATGGAACGCCGGACAAAAGGCAGCAGGCTCTCATCCGCTTCGAATCCCACCATGCGCAGTCGTGCCGGCTCCAGGCTGATGAGCTTCAGTTCGTCCTTGGGATCGCGCAGCTGAATCTCAATGCAGTCCTCTGAGAGCAGCTCATAGAGCGAATACACCACGCTCGCATCGCCCGCCAGATGGAAGCGCAGGCGCGTCAGCGGCAGCCCGGTGAAGACCACATCCCTCTGGCAGCGAAGCCGTAGGCGAGCCGCGGCAACCGCCTGCACGCCCGTAGACGAGCGCGGCGGCCGCTGCATCCGCTCGGGTTGACGCCACTCCGCTGAAGCGACTGAGAACGGCCATAGATCCACGTCGTAGCCGGTGAGGAAGCGGCACGGGAGCCCCTCGACCGTCGCCTTCGATACCAGCGGCGTCCCCCTGGGAATTCGCATGCCCGCCGTCTTCTTCCCCTGGGCCGGATCGGGCTGGCACTCCACGATGGTCATGGAAGGGATGGGACGCAGATAGCCCGGATGAATGATGCGGGTCAGGGATTCGCTGATCTCCGGGAAGTCGTCGTCGATGCGGCGATGGACGCGGGCGGCAAGCAGCGCAAAACCCTCCAGCAGGCGGCTCACGTGCGGATCGTCGCAGCGATCGGGGTCGAGCAGCAGCCTGCCGGCCACCTTGGGATACTTGCGCGCAAACTCACCCCCCATCTGGCGCAGATAGGTCAGCTCGCGTTCATAGTATCCCAGCAGTTCCTCACGCATGGCGCTACTTTACCTCGTACTCGCCGCTGATCAACTCCAGCACAGTATCGAACTTGATTTCTTCATCCATGTTCTCGTAGGAGACCTGGCCTTCGATGTGAAACCGCAGGCTGCGATTGAGCAGATCGGTGCGGGTCAGAAAGACATGCGGCTGGCTGATTCTCGGTTCAAATGTGCGGATGCATTTCTCCAGGGCGATGGTGAGGGCATTTTGTTCCTTGCCCGCGGAGCCATCGTAACCATGGATGTCGGGCAGTCCGAAATTGAAGACCGAGGAGGCAGTAGCGGGATAGGACTCCAGTTCCGGAATGACGGGCTGCCTGGTGTTCAACAGCCATTCCAGATCCCGCTTGAGCGAGTCGCGAAACATGGCGATGGAGGCGGAGCGTGTCTCCGGCCACTGCTCCTGGTCGGCCAGCCGATCAACCAGAGACTGGGTGACGAGGATTTCAGACTTGGTTCTAGCCAACTCATCCTCCCGAAGTCATTGCCAAGGCATTATTGCAGAACACTTCCATCCAGCCATTGCTGGGTCTCAGGGTTTGCCGCTCCGGTGTCATCCTCCAGAGTCCAATGGCGTAACTCGGGCTGGACGAGGAGGAGGCTCTTGACGGTTCCCACCACCGCGGCAGAAATCGCTTCGGCCCCGGTCTCCTGTCCGGCGCGCCAGATATAACGATGAAGATCGAGCCAGGCGCGCGCACATTCGCTGGCAAGGATTGGCAGGGAGGCCCGCAGCAGCTCATTCCAATCGCCTCGGTTGGCCAATGCCCGCAGGGACTGCCTGATCTCCGGACTGGGACCGACCGCAAATCCCGGAGCGGGCGACGATCCCTGCATGCGCGTCTCTCCCAGGCGCAAACCGGCGCATACGAGGTACGGCACGGGAGACGTGGCATCCAATTCAAACAGGAACTCCGCGCTCTGCACCACCAGCGCATACGCATCGGCAACGTCACTCAACTGCCCAGGCGCAGCCAGTGTGCGCGGAGGCCGCATGCCTGGCGGCTCATCGCCGCCCGATGCCGTAGCGCTGCTGGCCGAAGCTTCACCAGCGGATGCCGCCGTAGGTCGGGCGGCAGCGGCCACAGGGTCCGGCTCGGTCTTGCGCCGCTCATTGAGCAGGGCTTCAACAACCTCGTGAACTTCTTTCAGCCCGGCGCGCAAAGTGAAGAGATTGGGGGCATTGTCTCCGTATTTCTCCTGCTGGAAATGATCGAGCTGTTCCAACGCCAGCTCAGCTTCAGCGAGCTGATTGTTCGCGTCCACATAGAAGGCTTTGGGGCTGACCGCGAAGCCACGATCGAAATCCTCGGCGGTCAACTTCCCGTGATCGACCGCGTCCTTGCGCGCTTCTTGCTTTGCGTCGGTGGTTGCGTCTTTCTCGTAGCCGATGATTCGGGACTGAAGATAATCCTCCAGATTCAGGCCGCTCCGGGTAAGCGGAACCTTGCGAACGGTCGCGGCAATCAGCCGTGCCGCCGTCTCGACCGCCAGCATGCGAAGTTCGAGGTCGTCGTTTTCCTCAATGGGCGGATAGAGGGTGGGCCAGAAGGTCTCCTGAAGACCGCGCAGCAATTCGATACCGGGGCTGAGGACTGAGAATCCCTCAGTTCGAAGGTGAGCTTCCACCAGCCATGCGACGAGACGAAGATCCTTGCTTCGAGTGGCGAGCGCCTCGCCGGCCAGTTTGATGACGGAACGATAGTCGGCCTTCTTTTTCTGGGCCAGGACCATGTCCCCTTCCGGCAGACTCTCGTCGTCTTCCCTGCGCGCTTCTTTGATCTGGTCGAAGGCCCGGTCATAGTAAAGGTCCAAGCCCGACGGGTTTTCGCCCGCGATTGGCGTCAGCAGATCCTCACGCAGAGGCATCCTGAGACTCCTTTTCCGGGGCAAGCCATTCCACGCCGCGAATCTGCAGCAATGGGACTTCAACCCCGTCAATGAGCATCATCTTAGCGCCGTAAGGGATTTCGCCATGGGCATCGTCGGGTTCCCAGGCCGATTCGCGCCCCAGTTGGACAGATTCATCTGGATGCCGCGAAGAAAGGGGACAAAGTACGGGAAGGAGGACTTCGCCAAGGTCCTGAAGACGGAAGTCGGAACTGGTCTCGATGCGCGCCTGCGCCCACATCAGGTCGCGCAAATTGGCTGGCGGCTGGATCCGAAGCCGGCGGAGATAATGAATAGGAATCCAGGTGTAACTGCCGGCCAGAAACACCTCGAGGTTGGCGCCGATGCGCGGGTCCGGGTCGCTGAACTCGCTAAACGGGGTTCCGTTCCACTGTCCGCCATGCACTGCTTCTTCCTGGGAGGAAGGCGTCTCCCGGTTGGCGAACATAGCCTGCCGGGTGCGCTCGGCATGCAAGGCACTTCGATAGAGCAGGGTCCCCGCGGCGGCCTCGGCATTCGCTCCCGCCAGAAGATCCAGCTGCTTCTCTGCCCGGTCATACTCCCCGGCAAACAGCAGAAGCTCGAACAGGAACGTGCGGCGCTTGACGTCGAGAGGATTGGACCGCAACTCGTCGCCAAGCGCCTTGATGGCCTCCCGCAGTTTCCCTTCGCGGAAAAGCGCAAGTGGTGTCATGGCTGGTTAGGAGAGCTTGCCCTGTTTGCCGTTCCAGGTCACCTTTCCGGTTGAGGTAACAATGCCCTGCTCGTTCTGCTGGCTGTATTCCATCGCAATCTGGTTAAAGCTGAACGTGACGCTCTCCATCGGGTGGTCATCGCTCCCAGAAAACTGCTGCGAAGTCACAAAGAGCTCTTGAAAATCGACCTTCAAAAACGGCTTGCCGCCGGCGCCTGCCTTGTTTTGGGTGAAAGTTCCCGTTTTGATGTGGGTACCCGAAACCAGCGCCTTGAATATGGGCGTGGTGGCCTTGTCAACATGCTTCATGATCGTAAAGTCGTGAAGCTCGACTCTGCCCACACCGGAACCGCCTGTTCCGCCAACCGAAGTGGTTTGCGATCCGCCCATGCTGTAGGAGTGAATCCTGATCTCATTCTTATGGTTGGCGTCTTCCGACTCGCCCATAATGCCGTCGAGTTTCAGAAATGAATCAATTGCCATGTCGAAATCCTTTCGTTTTCGGTCTGGCTACCAGGCCGGTTGGGGATTAAAGGTTCGAGAGAAAAGACCAGCGGCTCTACCTGCCCGCCGGCTGCGGCAGATCCGCTACAAGCCTCAGAGAGACTGTGAGCTCATCCAGTTGGAAGTGGGGCCGCAGAAAGGCCACGGCGCGCAGGGCTCCCGGCTTTCCAGGGACTTCCATCACCTCAATCCGCGCCTCGCGCAAGGGCTTCTCAGCCTTTGCGGCGGGCGACGCGTTATCGTCGGCGATCACATAATTCGCTACCCACTGATTGAGGAAGAGCTCGGCCTGCGGCCGGCTCATTGTGCTGCCCAGCTTGTCGCGCATCATTGCTTTGAGGTAATGCGCGAAGCGGGACATGGCTAGCATATACGGCAACTGGGCCGAGAGCCGGGCGTTGGCGTTGGCTTCAGGCTTGTCGTAAACCTTGGGCTTGTTGGCGGTCTGCACGCTAAAGAAAGCGGCATAGTCAGTGCCCTTGCAATGAACCAGCGGCACAAAGCCCTGATCGGCGAGTTCCTTTTCGCGGCGGTCGGTAATGGCCACCTCAGTTGGACATTTCAATGCCACATCGCCCTCGTCGGTACGGAAGTTGTGCGTGGCCAGCCCTTCCACCAGGCCGCCATTCTCAACGCCGCGGATCGACGCGCACCAGCCGAATTTCGCGAAGGAATTGGTCAGCCGCGCCGCCAGGGCGTACGCGGCATTGCCCCACAGATACTTGGAGTGATCCTTTCCGTCGACACCCTCCTCGTAGGCGAACTCGTCTATCGGCCTGGTTGCAATTCCGTAAGGTTCGCGCATCAGAACGTGAGGGAGGGTCAGAGCCACGTAACGGGAATCGTCGGAAGCCCGGAAGGATTTCCACTTCGCGTATTCCGTGGTGTCGAACACCTTTGACATATCGCGAATGCCCGTCAACTGGCCAAATTCGGTCATGTTCATCATTTCGGGCGCAACCGCGGAGAGGAAGGGCGCGTGCGCCGCGGACGCGACCTGCGACACCCTTTCAAGCAACTCAACATCTTCACCGCCGCGGCCAAATTCATAATCACCGACCAGGGCCGCGAAAGGAGCTCCGCCAAACACGCCGAACTCCTCCTCGTAGACTTTCTTGAAGAACGCGCTCTGATCGAATTCCGGAGCACGCTGCAAATCTCGTAAAAGATCCTTCTTGGAGACGTTCAGGAGCTTGATCTTGAGCATGTCGTTGGTTTCGCTCTGGTCAAGCAGGTGCTTGATGCCGCGCCAGGTTGCTTCCAGCTTCTGGAAAGCAGGATGATGCAAGACCTCGTTCAGTTGCAGCGAAATCAAACGGTCGATCTCCGCAATGCGTGCCCCGATGGTCGCTTCCGCATCGCGGCTGAGAGTCATGTGACCTTCAAGAACCTGGTTGATGAACTCCTTCACCATGTCCTTGCCGCGCTCCTGGGCAAGCGTATCCTTGCCGAAGCGCCCCTGAGAAACAATCTGATCCAGCAGCGATACCTCAGTGGTCTGGGTTGCCGCGGACTGCTCCGCCAATGGATTTGCTGAGCTACTCATTCTTGTCTCCCTCCGCCTTGGCACCCATTTCGGCGCGCAGCTTATTCAGTTCTTCGGTCTTTGAAACCGCGTCGAACAGCGCCTGGTCGAGCTGATCGTTGCCCTGCAGGCTCCCGCGCAAGTTCGATAGCCTGGTCCGCAGGTCGAGAAGTTCCTTGATCGGGCCCACCTGCTCGGCGACCGCGGCAGGGGCGAAATCGTCGAACTTCTCGAAATGCAGGTCGACCGCCACCTGGCCCGCCTTGGAGCTGAGCTTGTTTTCTACCGAGAATTTCAGGTGTGGCGACATGCCCTTAAGCACGCTGTCGAAATTGTCGGGGTTGATCTCTACGAATTTGCGATCCTTCAAGGCCGCGAGCGGCTTTTCCGGCTGCCCGGTAAGGTCGCCTAGCACGCCCATGACGAAGGGCAATTCCTTCATCTCGATGGCATTTCCAACTTCAACGTCGTAAGTGATTTGCACCCGGGGAGCCCGGACGCGACTGAGTTTTTGCTGGGTACTTTCTCTGGCCATATTGACTCCGGTGGTGCGGGGGATTTTTCCTGACCTGGCGGTGCGGGCGAATTGACAGACCTAACGTAACCGCAAACCGGCCGGGCTGTCTACAGAAATTATTGGCAGGCTGTGCGTAACGGTAACGTGAGGCAGTCCTGCAGCCGGAGATGAAATAGTTCCGCCTCCGCCGGGGAGTTGTGCGACCATGGTCAGGACGTCCTCTCGAATCGACTGGTAGAATCGGAAATCTCAGCCGAGGTTGCACAGAAAATGCGACAGCTTCAGCCCGTCATCTGGTCAAAAGGCACGTTTCTCTCGCCCCAGCACCTGCAGGCACAGGAGCGGTTTGTTGAGGACAGCGCGCGCTTCTACCTGGACTCACTGAACGCCCGTTCCTGGGGTTTTCGCGAGATTCAGATCGATGCCAAGGCGCTTTCCGAGGGCCGGCTGGCGATTACCCGCGCTTCCGGGGTGTTCCCCGATGCGCTGCCGCTGGACGTTCCGGCGTCAGAGTACCCGCCCCCGGCACGGGCGCTGGACGAGTGTTTCAAGGACGGGCGGCAAAGTTGCATGTTTTACCTTGCTGTACCGGAATACTTGCAGGGTGGCATGAACATCTCTCTGGAGCGCGGGCGGGTCAGCACGCGCTTCCTGGCTCAATTGCAGATGGTTCGCGACGAAAACACCGGGACCGGGGAAAAACCGGTCCAGGTAGCGCGCAAGAATCTTCAGATCCTTGCGGATGGCGAGAACCGGGAAGGGTCGGTGGTTCTAGGATGCGTGCGTATCCTCCGCTCCGAGGCCGGGATGTATCAGGTGGACCCCACCTATATTCCGCCGCTAATCGATGTCCACGCGCATCCGACTTTGAAGCGCATCCTCAGCAATATGGTGGAGTTGCTGGTGACCCGCAGTGGTCAGCTCTCAGGAGGACGGCGCCAGAAAAACCAGTCACTGGCCGACTTCAGCGCCTCGGATGTCGCGAATTTCTGGCTTCTCTACACGGTCAACAGCCATCTGCCCGTGCTGCGCCACTACCTGGAATCGAGCAATATCCAGCCCGAACTGCTCTTTAATGAGCTTGCCGACCTGGGAGGAGCTCTGACCGCCTTTTCCAGCAAGATAGCTCCCAGGGACCTGCCCACCTACAACCATGAGCAGCTTGGCTCCTGCTTCGGGGAAATGGACCGGCTGATTCGCATCATGCTGGAAACGGTGGTTCCGAGCAACTTCGTGGCGCTGCCGCTCAAGCTGGTCCGGGACACCATTTATGCGACTTCGATCGACAAGGACGCCTATTTTGAGGGATCCCGCTTCTATCTCGCCATCTCGGCGGACATCCGCGACGCGGACCTGATCGATCGTGTCCCACAACTGCTGAAAGCCTGCGCCGCGACCCAGATCGAGGCACTGATCCGCCATGCGCTGCCCGGGTTGCGCCTGCAGCACGTGCCCACGCCGCCACGCTCAATTCCCGTCAAACTGCGCCACCAGTACTTCGCCATCGAGTCGGGGGGACAGGCATGGGAATCGGTCCAGCGGGCGCGGAACTTCGCCGTCTACGTGCCAGCCGAAGTGCTCAACCCACAGATGGAGCTGATCATCCTTCTCGCGCAACCGGCCTGATATGGGCGGCCTCCGTACGCCGCTGCGGACCAAATATCACCTGCAGGGTGCTTCCGCAGGCTGGCCATTCGGCGCGCGGAAGATGCATTGTTGCACTTTCCTGTCGACCTTGATCGTCACATTCTGCGCCTCGGGCAAACCGGCATATTTACATACCAGGAAGACGTTATGGCCCATGCCGTAGAGATAGCCTACGTCCCAGGAAGCGTAGGCATATCTCATCTTGCCCTTGGATACATCCGGGGCCAGCTCGGCCTTTTCAGCAGGCGGTCCGTCGAAAACGGCAGCATTGAAGAGAGGGCTCTTTCCCTCGCTGGCAGGACAGTTGAACTCCTGTGCGTACGCCGTTGCGGCAAGCACAAGGACAATTCCGATCACCGGCCTGTCCAGCGACACGAGCAACCTCCGTTCTTTGAGTTTTGGCGATAGGCGCCCGGTTAGTGTTTCATCAAAAAGATCACCGTCACCAACAGTCCCACAAGCAAGACGATGATCAGGACCAGCAACAGGGGCACATATTTCTGCAGACCCCCCATCCCGGCTTCGGGCGGCTTGACGGCAGGGATAGGTGGAGCGGCCGGCATCGGCGGCGGCGCATACATGCCTGGCGCCTGGGGCATGCCGCCCGGCGGAGGCATTGCACCAACGTTGGGCGGGGGCATCTGGTAGGCAGGCATCGGCGGCGGAGGCGGTGGCGCAAATCCGCCCGGTTGCGGCATAGCTCCATAGCCTGGCATGGCCGGCGGGGGCGGCGCAGGTGGCATCTGAAAACTCGGCGGCGGGACTGGTGGCAGAGGGGGCGCAAAGCTCGCGGGCGGCGGCGCCTGGCCAGGAATCTCCGCCCCTGCAAATTGCCCACCCTTCATTGCCATCTCCCGCATCCTCGAAGCATCGAGAATGCGGGTGAACTCGCTCGGCCCAGCTGCCGGGCCAGGCGAACCAGGCGGGTTCATGGAAGGATGGTTGTAGGCGCTGGGAGAATAGCCCTCCCGCGCGACTGGAGGCGCGGGTGGGCTCGGCGGCGGAGTCCATTCCGGCGCTTTTGGCGTCGCCGCAGGAGACTCACCCAGAGCCCCGAATGTCCGCGTCCAGACCCCCGGTTCCGCTGCTTGCGGAGCATTCGACGGGAGGTTTTCGATGCGCGACTCCGGCGGGCGCGAAGGCTCATCGAGCATGCGAATCAGCCGTGTGATGCCTACCCCGCCCTCTTGCGGCGGTCCCTGCGGGGCCACCGGCTGCAGCGGTGCCGGCGCGAACGGATCGCGGTTGGCCGGCGGTCCCGGCGTTCCTGCCACTCCGGGAGTGATCCCATAGTTGAGGCCTTCCACGATTGGTTTACGCTCCTCCTCAAACGATGGCCGCGAGGGCGCAAGTTGCTCCTCCATCGATAGCATCCGGGTAAACGACCCTGCGCTTCCTGGAGAGGAACTCCCCGCGCCGAGCGGAGCCGGCGGCGAAACGGATGGGCTCGCGGATGCTCCTCCGAAAGCACTGAACAACTCGGTGAAGGCTCCCGGCTTGTTCTCCACAGGAACCGGAGTTGATCCCGCCGGCGCAGGGGCAACCGGCGATTGACTAAAGACTGAAAGCGGCGATTGCGGAACGGCAAACTCCGGAGCTCCTGGAGGGGTGGCGCGCAGCAGCTCTGTAAACCCGCCCGGCGTGGGAGCGGAGGGGCCCTGCCTGGGCTCATTGGGAATAGCGGGTACGAATGGCTGCGTCTTCTTCAGGGGACTCTCAGGAGTTGATGGAGGACGAGGTGGAGGCGCCGAAACTCCGGGTGTCTCCAGCGTACGCAGCAGCGATGTGAATCCGGAATCCTGCGCGGGCCGTGGCGGCTCCGGCGCGGGCGCAACTCTGGGAACCGGAGGAGCGGGGGTGTCGCCACTCAACGTACGCAGCAGCTCCGTGAAGCCCGCATTGCCGGTTCCGCCAGCCGGTTTACCGGGTGCAGCCGGGGCTGCAGGCTGAGCAGCAGCCGCCTTCTCGGCGGCAGCGGCTCTCTGGGCGGCCACCAGCCGGATCCGGTCGAGCAACTCCTCCGAGACCTCTGAGGCGCCCCCGCCCAATACCACCTTGTGGACCACCGGCTCCGCCAGGGACTTGGGTCCCAGCGCCGGGATGGGTCTGGTCACCTCGACCGCCGGACTTACGGGGACAGCGGGCCTTGGCGCCAGTGCCTTCGGCGGCTCCGGCGCAGACGGCTTCACCTGCCCGAAGACGCCCGTTGCTCCAAATTGACTCTCCGAGCCGGATTCCTCTGGCCATAGAGGCTGTAAGGGGTCTGGTCCACCAGGTGCCGCCGGTTTGTCCATAGTGCAGGCCTCCAGAGCAATGCGGGTAGCATAAATCATTCCACGCTCCCGATTTGCCTATTCACCTGAAACGAATCTGAGTAAAATGCCGATTGCGCCCCATTCGACCGGACGAATAGACTCAACGCAGATTCTTCCAGTATCGTCCGGACAGACGAACTGTTCAATCGATGAACGGCCAACCGCCATTACCAGGGTTCGCCGGCCATCGAACCGGAACCGAACCTGATTTCTAACTCTCGCCGATGGTGGTCCCCCAGCTATGAAGTTCCTGTCGCGGGTTGTCTGGTCTGAAGGCATGCATCTCGGTCCGCACCACTTTCAGACCCAGAGCCGGTATTTCGAAGACACGCTCTGGTTTCTCAATTCCAATCTGCGCCAGGAGCCGTGGGGATTTCTACACTATTCCATTGATACTGAAGCCGCCCGCAACGGTCTCGCGGTCCTCAACTTCGCTTCCGGGATCCTGCCCGACGGACTCATCTTCGATCTGCCCGAATGCGATTCTGCGCCCGAACCTGCGCAGTTGAGCAGCCTGTTTTCTTCCACCGACAGCGAAATCATCCTCTACCTCGGAATTCCGGCCCGCCATGACCAAGGGCTCGATTGCGACCTGGGTGGCGGAGCCAGTGTGCGCTACGGAGCCGTGCAGCGCACGCTCAGAGACGACTCCATCGGCCAGGGCGAGTACACTGTCTCCTTTGCCCGCAAAAACCTCGTCCTGCTGAGCGAGGCACAGCTCTCAGAGGACACGGTTTCCATTCCTGTGGCGCGCATACTTCGCGACGGCGCAGGCGGATTTGTCTGCGATCCAGATTTCTTTCCACCCTGCTTGCGGATCGGCGCATGCGAAGGCCTCGTCCTGATCCTTCACCGGCTGGTACAAGCCATCGACGAGAAGATCATATCCACTCGCGGAATGCGTAAAAGCGCAGGTGGGTTTGAGCTTGGCACGTCCGCGCTCGACGTGGCCAACTACTGGTTTCTTCACGCGCTATGCTCGGCCCTTCCCGCGCTGCGTCATCATCTGCTGGACCGGCGCAGCCACCCGGAGGAGGTCTACCGAGATCTGGTGCGGCTGGCCGGCGCTCTGAGCACGTTTTCGCTCGAATCGACGCGGGAGGAGATTCCGAAGTACCGGCATCGCGACCTGACCTCCACCTTCAAGGAGCTAGACGTCCTGATCCGGCGCTATCTTGAGATTGTGGCGCCATCAAACAGCGTCACCCTCCAGTTCCGCAAGGCCGACAAATATATCTATGCGGCGGAAGTGAAGGACGAGCGCTGTCTACGGCGGGCGCGATGGATCTTTGGAATCCGCTCCCCGGCCGGCGATTCGGTGGTCCTGCGCCAGTCGCCAAAGCTGGTCAAAATCTGCTCTGCCGAGGGCGTTGCCAAGCTGGTCCAGCGCGCTCTCCCCGGCCTGGAGCTCATCCATGTTCCGGTTCCGCCGTCCGCGCTCCATGCGCACGCGGACATGCATTACTTCTCCATCTCTCTCAGCGGCGCGTGCTGGCAGCATATACTTCAGACCAAACAGGTTGGAGTCTATTTGCCCGGTGAATTTGGTGACGCAACCTTCGACCTCACCATCATTACGGAGACCCCCGCATGAATCCCACTCCCGCTCCACCTTCTCAAGAGAGGATCAACAACCTGGCGCTGGCGTTCCAGGAGGTCTTCACCGTCATCCTGCGCACCCGCTTTTCGGTGCAGCGGGTTGAGAATGCAGAGTCGTTCCGCGCCACTCTGCGCAAGATGATCTCCGCGGCAGTCAAGGACGCATCCGCGATGGGCTACAGCGATGAAGCGTCGAAGATGGCCATCTACGCCATGATCGCGTTCCTCGATGAGAGCATTCTGAATTCCAAAGACCCTACCTTCGCCGACTGGGCCCGGCGGCCGCTGCAGGAGGAGATGTTCGGCGGCCACTTCGCAGGTGAATACTTTTTCCGCAACGTCACCGACCTGCTCAACCGGCCCGAATCGCCCGAGGTTGCCGACGTGCTGGAGTTGCACGCCCTGTGCCTTTTGCTGGGCTATCGCGGCCGGTTCGCCTTTGGCGATGCCTCCGAAATCAGCTCCATCCTTCGACGCATGCGCGACAAGATCATCCGCATCCGCGGCAATTATGCGCTCTTCCGGCCCAGAGAAACGCCGGCCGCTCCACCAACGCCCAAGGGCGACCCCTGGGTGGTCCGGTTGGCGGTGACGGCCATCCTGTTGACGGTCCTGAGCCTGCTTGCCTACATCGGATACATCTTCATCCTTGGGCAATCGCTTCCCGCCAACGCGGATAATCTGAGGCAATTCTCTCCAACCGTGGCGTCGCACCGGACGCTTAGCCTTCCGGAGATATCCCTATGAAGCGCATCTTGATTGGGATACTGGTTTTTGTTCTCTATATGGCCCTGGTCATCGTCGGGGCATTTGCCCTACACTTCGAAGGCACAAGGCTGGTGCTGTTCTGTGTGATTCTCGGGTTGCTGGGCGCGGCTGCCATAGCCTTCGTAATCTGGTACCTGCATAAGATG
>Ga0326727_10019934_pt1 | contig 13387 bp, 10 predicted proteins | sample MB2enrmetagenome_FD_207643 | JGI IMG/M metagenome (GOLD analysis project Ga0326727, IMG submission 207643) | Lab enriched peat soil microbial communities from McLean, Ithaca, NY, United States - MB29MY | ecosystem: Environmental > Terrestrial > Soil > Wetlands > Peat | place: USA: New York... | reverse complement strand
AGCCAGCGCGGCGCGGGCCGCCTGTCGTACCTCGGGGCAAGCGTCCCGCCGAGCATCCTGCAGAGTCGAGAGCACGCTTACCCGAGACAGCGGCTCCCACCAACCGAGGCTGGCGACCGCATGGGCGCGATACGTCGGATCCCAGTCTCTCGCAGCGAGCATCAGGAAGGCTTCGGTCTCCGGGGAGCCGTGATGTTGCAAAGCCCGCAGGATCGCCCGATAGGGAGTATCTTGGGATACCGATGGACGTCGCGGCGGTGAACTGCGTCGTCGCTTTCGGGAGCGGTTGACCATCGGCACGCGTTCGATCGCAAACTGCCGCAGCCGCTGCGCGACGTGAGGCTCCGTCGACCACGACAAGATGCTAATCGCAGCGTCGAGATACGTGTAAGAATTGCGGTCAAGTACAGGCAGCAGTGCGCCGCGCGTATCTGCTCGCAAATCGTGCAATGCGAGCAGAATGTCGTGATGATCTTGTTCCGGAGTCTCTTGCAGCCGACGCAGCAGGCGCGTCGGCGCTTCTTTGAGGTACTCGCCGACGGCTGGTTCCAGAGCCGAAAGACGTGAAATTTGCCATCCGAACGCTTCGCGCTCGCCGGGGTCTCCTGCCAGAGCCGCCTCCGCATTCTGTGCCCGCCGAACGACGCGCAGCGAGGCGACAAAAATGCGGACGGCCAAAGGATCGATCGTATCGCTGCGTTGGTCCCACAGGTTTTCGATCATCTCGCCGACACGGGCCTCGGCGACCACTCCCGGTGGGATTCCCGAACAAAGTCCGTCAAGCGTGCGGTGCAGAACGCGTAGCGCCGCCCGGCCAAGCGCCGTCTGCGACGACCGCAAATAACCGGCAAAGCCGAGGAAGCAAACAGTTTCAGCCGCGAAGTAGCTGCCAAGCGGAGTGTCGCCGGCGACCTCGGCGCAGCGTAACAGGTGCGGAAGCGCCTGGGAACGATTGAGACTGCGTAAGCCGGTGGCCAAATCAATCCAATACCAAGATTGTTCGATCTGATCGTCTGTAAGACGCCGCTGGAGCTGACGCTCAAGGACCTTTCCGGCGTCATCCGTGCCTAATTCGGCCAGAGCGCGAACTTGGACTACGAATTGCATGCCCGCGCGCAGGCTGGCTTCGACCGCTGCGAATTCGCCGCGCTCCAGGAGTTCCCGGTAACGTGCTTTAGTAGACTCGACAGCGGATTCGCTCAGTTGCCCGCCCTGGAACAGATCGATGTGTTGCCGCGAGACCGCGGAAAGTTCGTCGCGGAGAATAGAGCGTCGTTGCAGCAGGAGACGCAGCGTGGTGAAGACGAAGGCAATCGTCATCACCACGAGCAGGATGACCAGAATCGTGAGCATGTTCGGCATGCCCGGCTTTCCTCAGCGCCGTTCGGTGCCGCTGCTGCCGTCATCGGTACGGGAGCGGACTCTCATCCACGGATCTGCCCGTCGCCGTAGATGACGTACTTATAACTAGTCAATTCTAACAGTCCACAGGGCCCGCGCGCGTGGAATTTATCGGTGCTGATCCCAATTTCAGCGCCCAGGCCAAGTTCGGAGCCATCATTGAAGCGCGTGCTGGCATTCACGAGGACTGCCGAGGAATCGACTGTCGTAGTAAATAGCCGAGCAGCTGAAATGTCATTCGTCACGATCGCGTCGGTGTGGCCCGACCCGTAACGATTGATGTGAGCGATAGCCTCGTGCACGTCTTTGACAACCTTGACCGATAGGATGAGGTCTAAATACTCCTCCGCGAAATCTTCCTCCGTCGCAGCGATACACTCCGGGATGATAGCCTGCGTCACGGGACAGCCGCGTATCTCAACTTCTCGAGAGCGCAGCGCCGTCGCAACTCGGGGCAAGAAGTCGCCGGCGACTGCAGAGTCGACGAGAAGGCTCTCCGCCGCATTGCACACACCGGGTCGCTGACACTTTGCGTTCACGACAATCGTTTCCGCGCGCTCGAGATCGGCGGATTTTTCCACGTAGACGTGGCAGTTGCCTTTGTAGTGCTTCAGTACAGGCATCCGCGCCTCGTCGGCAACGCGGCGGATCAGGTCCTCACCGCCGCGCGGGATGGCCAGGTCGATGTACTCGCGCATTTGCAATAAGTGACCGACGGCTGATCGATCCGCCGACGTGACCAGCTGAACTGCATCAGCGGGCAACCCCGAACGCGAGAGACTATCGGCCAAAAGCCGATGAATCGCTCGATTTGAGCGGGCAGCCTCCCGGCCGCCACGCAAGATCACCGCATTACCGCTCTTGATGCACAGCGCAGCCGCATCCAGCGTGACATTCGGGCGCGATTCGTAAATGAAGAAAATAACACCGAGCGGCACACCGACTTTGTGAATCACCAGCCCGTTCGGGCGGACACGGCTCTCGCGGAATTGTCCGATCGGGTCGGGCAGGGCGGCGATCGCACGTAAGCCTTCTGCGGCACTGGCTAGCCGCGAGCTGGTGAGGCGCAATCGGTCGATCTTCGCGCTGGATAGTCCGGATTTTTCAGCATCGGCGACATCCAGAGCGTTCGCAGACAAGATCTCATCGCCGTGGCTGACCAAGGCGTCGGCCGCCATAGCCAGCCATTTGTCTTTGATCGCTGTCGGAGCGATCGCCAGCTCACCGGCCGCCGCTCGGGCGCGACGAGAGAGGTCCAGACACTCCGCACCAAGATCATTCGCGGCCATCGTCGCACTTGTCATGATCTGCAACCGTAAATCTCAGGGTGGCGGAACGGAGCCGAGGCGTTTGGGAATTAAATCCGAAGGCCCGTTCAACGGCGAGTCACCCGGCTGCAAGTCGAACGTCACAACGCGCGGCGCCTCGTCGACCAGCACAAAGTCTTTAGGCAATTGTATCTGCAACGGCTCGTTTTGTTTTCCGGAGTCGAACCGTCCGACAGTCAAGTCGACGAACAGGTGCACTTTCGGCGTATCCTCCTGCACCGGCCCTTGCAGGCGCAGCGATACGCGACTGCTTCGTTCATCGTAGAAGGCTGGCCGAAGCGAGAAGTTCGCCGGGCAGAGGAATCGAATCGGCACGTCCGGCAGCGAGTAGATCTTTCGCGTCTGCGGCGGCACGCGCACCGTTACGCGCGCCGGCTCGACGCGAACAGGGCGACCCTCCAATTCTTGCACCAGGGCGACCCGGCCGACCGCAGCTGCCGAGAAAGGTGCATTCGCCGGGCGGGTTGGAAGTTCGGATGGTTGCGTCGGAATCGCGTGGGCTCGCTCGAGAACTTCCTGCGGCCCGCGTACGAGAACGGTAGCCGGCTCGATCACGATCATGCCGAGCGGTTCGTCGCCGGCGTGATCAAACCGAACCGGCAAACGGCGCTCGACCAGCTTGTGTACCGTGACCGGAACGCGGTTCCTGCCCTCAACCAGCGTGACCGTGACTCCGGATGGGACGTGAACGTCATTCGGATCGACGACCACGGTGTCGGAGTAGCGGCTTTCGTTAAGGCGCTCATCGGGAACGACCAGCGTCACTTCGATGCGCAGCTCATTCCTCTGCAGCAAGCCGTTCAGTTCGCGCATACGGGAAGGCGGGCCGCTGAAGGACGCCATCACTTGGCCCGCGCTGCCGAGCTCCAGGTAGAAATGCTCGACCTGATGAGCCGCGAGGGTGATGTTCACAGGCAGCGAAACGTTGTCGAGGAGCTCCTGATCTCGACTGCGGGCGTACAGCCAGACGAGCATTGCCAGACTGAGAGCCACAACGGTGGAGATGATTCGATCTAGCATGTCCACCAAGAGGGGTTTTGGGTTGGGAAAACAGGTTCAAACCTTTTCGACGACGCTCAAGCCGCCGAGCGTCGCTCGCTTCCGGTCGAACCGGGTGTGCGCGCTGCGAGACCTTCTTCCTTGCTCAACACTGCTGCCAGCTGGCGCGACAGGTTTTCGCGCGACACCGGCTCGAGCTTTCCGGCGATTGCCAGGGAGATGCGGCCCGTTTCTTCGCTGACGACCAGGAGTAACGCGTCTGTCTCCTCACTCATCGCCGTTGCCGACCGATGCCGCATGCCCATGTGCGCGCCGCCTTCCGGCGGTGTGCCGAGCGGCAGCTGACAGCCAGCCGCCGCGATGCGGCCGCTCGAAAGTATCACGGCTCCATCGTGCAACGGACTCCGCTTGCTGAAGATGGCACGAAGTAACGAAGCCGAGACTTCGGCGTCGATCAATTCCCCGGTCTCGATAAATGCATCGAGAGTCATCTCACGCTCGATGGCGATCAATGCACCGACGCAATCCCGCGACAGCGCTTCGGCGGCGTCGGCGAGTTTGTCGGCAATCGGATGGCGTTCGTCGGCCACAAAGTAGCGCAGAATCCGATAGCGCCCGATGACCATCAAGCCGCGCCTCAGCTCGGGTTGAAAGATAACCAGCAGACCGAGCATGACCGTCGTGATCAGGTAGTCGAGCACGCGAGCCAGCACAGTCAGATCGAAGCTGGCAATGATGACCTGGGCGACTAGAAAAAGGCCGACCACCACCATGCCGAGACCGCGCACGATGCCCGCGCCGCGCGTCTTGCCCAGAAAGCGCAGTACGAAGTAGATCGAAACGGCGAGAATGGCAATCTCGACGATGTCGCGGGTGCCGACAGAATCGATGAGCAGTCCGAGCCGTTCGCGGAGAATGATTCGTCCTCCCGTTGTACCGGTCCGGTATCAGTCTTTCCCGGGGCGTTCGGGCATGCGGCTGGCGCGGTAAGTGGCGAGCACTTGCAGCAAGCGCACCGTGTCGCGAGTCGCAGCGACATCATGTACGCGAATCAGGTGTGCTGGGTTCCGCGTCACGGCGTAACTGGCGGCCGCCAACGATGCGGCGAGACGATTTTCGGTGGGCCTTCCCAACAACTTTCCGAAAAAGCCCTTTCGCGACACACCCAGGCAGATCGGGCGGCCGAAGCGGCGGAACTCTTCCAGGTTGGCCAGCAAGTCGAGGTTCTGTGCCGCTGTCTTGCCGAACCCGATTCCCGGATCGAGCACTACCCGGTCGCCCGCTATACCCGCTTCGCGCAGTGCCTGCAACCTCGCCTCGAAGAATTGAGCAACCTCGCCGACCACGTCGCTGTAGGTCGGGTTGACTTGCATGGTCTGTGGCGTTCCTTGCATGTGCATTACGATGACGCCGGCGCGGCTTTCGGCCGCCACTCGCGACATATCGGGATCGCCCTGCAAGCCCGAAATATCGTTGATGATGTGCGCTCCTGCCTTGATCGCGGCCTGAGCGACTGCGGCTTTGTACGTGTCGATGGAAATCGGCACCGTCGTCCGGCTGCTGAGTTCGCTGATAACGGGAACAACGCGTGCCAGTTCCTCGGCTTCAGAAACCGGCTCTGCTCCCGGTCGACTCGATTCGCCGCCGATGTCCAGGACGTCGGCGCCTTCGTTCACCAGTCCCATGGCGTGTTCGACGGCAGCGTTGGAGTCGAGATAGCGACCGCCATCGGAGAAGCTGTCGGGTGTGACGTTGACGATGCCCATCACCAGGGCGGGATCACCGAGGCTCAAACTGCGGCCGCGGATTTGCCAGGAAATGCTGTCGACCATCGCTGAAGCCTGCCAGGACGGGGCGATCGGCCGGCTTCAGAATGACAATTGGCTTGCGATACTACCAGGGCTTTTCCATCATCGACACGATCTGCACCGCCAGGTTGTTCACATTCTTCTGCAGTGCGGTCGTTCGCGACTCACCCAACTCGGGAATGAAGCTCTCGACCGATCGGACCAGGACGCCGGGCGGCTTCGCCAACTCCGGAGCTACGGGTGGGGCGGTGGAGGGCAACGGCGGCCCGCCACCCGGTTGGTTCGGGTCTGTTCCCGGGGTAACCGGTTCGGCCTGAACCGGTTCTTGGGGTGCAGTCGGCGCCACCGGACCGCCAAGCAGTCCGAGTTGCAGGCCGCGTGGCGCTTGCAACGGCGTGACGGCTGGCTGCCCCGGTCGGCGAATCGGTTTGGTCAGGTACTCGCCGGTTCGCAGGTCTCGCCAGACTACCTCGACGGCAAGAGTCGTCTCAGCTTCACGAACTTCGTTCAACTGGTTGACGTCGAGAATACCCTTCGTGAACGAGACTACGGTCCCGGTCAATTCGGTGTCGGCGGCGCAATCGGCCGAAACGACCTTGAACGGCGTTTTCAGCTCGATTTCTCGGATGACCGCCTGAGTCAGATCGAATTCCACTCTCTGGATGAACGTGTTGTTCTTGAAGATCGGCACGCGAATGGTGTGGATGCCGACGTCGTAATTCGGCCGGGTCGTGTACCCGAATAGTGTGAAATTCCCATCCGATTCGCACGCGGGGATCAAGAGGGCTGCAGCGGCGAGAGACAACAATGCCGATCTCCGATGGCGTGAGAACGGTGCGTCGACGCGGTTCGCTCGCAGTCGCTCGAAAAACTGCCTGAGTGCCATCAGACCGCCCATTCGTTCTGCCTCCGTGCTCTGTCGCTGAACGCCCGGCCTGGCCCCATTGGCTCACACTCACTGCTGCGGTACGCCCGGCGTGAACAGTCGCGGAACCGGCGTTTCCTCAGCGGGCGCTGGCCGCGGTTGAGGAGCGGTTTCCGAGTTGGTTTGTAGTTTGCGTGGTTCGGGCGCCGTTTCATCACCCGGCACTCCCGGTCGGCCGAGTTGTGCCCTCGGCTCCGGAGGCGTGATCACGTTCTTGTCCGTGAGCCCCTTGAGCCTTAGTTCTTCGGCCTTCTTACGCGACATTTCGGCAAAGGGTGTCTGCGGATAGCGCTGCATCACCACGTGATAGTAGAAGTAGGCAGCGCCGACATGGCCGGTCCGTCGCCAGAATTCGGCCATTTTGTAGTCTTTTTCGGCTTGTTGCAGCGTGATACCGACCAACTGCCGCGCCAGGAAGTCCTTCTTCTTGTTCGCTAGCTCCGGATAGTTATCAAAGGCCGAACGCACGAGATTGCGCGCTTCGGCGACCTTGCGCCCGTCGTACTCGGCGCCTCCGGTGCTGAGGTGTTTGGAGACGATCGCCAGTTCGACGGCACGTTCAGCCAGCGGGCTGTTGGGATGTTTCTCGTGAATCTGCGAGAAATAATTGTCAGCCTCTTTGAAGTCCTGGTTGAAGAACTTGACGCTGCCCGCGAGGAAAAGCGCTTGATCGGCCAGCGGACCGTTGATGTCGTTGTAGCGTACCTGCTCGAGTTTCTCGATTGCCCGGCCCTCTTCGTCGAAGACTGGCTTCTTCGGATCGATGTTCACGAAATGCGACGGCACGAACCAGCGCTTGCCTTCCGTTTGCTCGCGCGTTTCCTTCATCCTCAGGCGCGTGTCTTCCAGCCAAAAGTTGGCGATGTCGTACATGTGGCGAATCGCCTGCTCGCGATACGCCGAGTTCGGGAACTTGTTGAGCACGTCGTTGTAGACGTCTGCCGCCTTGGGCCAGTCGCCGGAAAGCCGGAGTGATTCGGCTTGGTAGTAGCGAGCTTCCTCAGCCACTGCCATCGGCGTTTTCTTGCGGTCGGCGATGAATTTGTACAGCGCGGCCGACTTCTCATAGTCTCCCTGTCGGAAGAGCTCGTGCGCTCCCAGAAGCATCTCTTGCGGCGAGCCGGGCTTGGGCGGCGGCTCGGGAATGATGCCGTCGGCGCGCACCAATATCGTTTCGGCAGGCGGCGGCGGAGCGAGCGGAGGTTTAGCGAAATTCAGCTTTTCCCAGAACGACGAAGAATCCGAGCTGCCGGGCACGCTGGGATCGCTCGAGACGACTAGGGGTGTATTCAATGGCGGCGGGTCCTTGGCTTCCGACGTCGAGCCGGGTGTCAGGCAACCGCTGACGACCGGGGCGCACGCGGCTAATCCAAGCACCATCAGTCGTCGCAAGCGACGGCGCAAACTTTCCCGGGTTCGCGGCTGCCGTGGGTCGCGCATGTAGATCTCAACTCCCCAGGTAAGGCAAAAGCCGGGGACGCCGTCCCGACCGAAACGTCACGTAGTGACTGAGCACTTGGCGTAGTTCCGCGCGAACTTTCGTATCCTCAATCTCACGCCATTTGTCGCCACCGGCCTGGAAAACCCGCAAGGCATGCCAGGCTGGCGTCGACAAGGGCCGTTTTTCGCGTAACGCGGGGCTGCAGCGAATACAAACTACACCGCCTGCTGCAGCGCTAAACCACTGAGCCGGCCCCGACAACGCCTCGCCGCACGCACCACACGTCTCAAGTGTCGGGTTGAACCCGAGCTCACGTAGGAGCATCGACTCAAACCGCATAATTCGAGGCCCGATCTCGCTACTTTGTGGAGAGGACAAGCCTACATCCTGTAGCGTCGCCAGTGCTTCGTCGAAAAGCGGCGGGTGCGGGTCGTAGTCCTCCGTCCAGTCCGTCAGCAACTCGGCCACGTAGTAAGCGGCGTACAGGGCGGACAGGTCCGTGTGCAATCGTCCGAACCGTTGCACGACGCGCGCTTCCGTTAGTAGGTCCAAACTCCCGGATGATTTGCGGAGGAAGACGATACTGCAGTGCGTCAGCAAGTCAAGTGCGCTTTCAAATGGGGACTTCAGGCGGCGTGCACCTTTGGCAAGTGCTCGGATTTTGCCGAATTCCCGCGTCCACAGCGTGGCAATCCGACTGGTATCGCTCCAGTCGGTCGTTCGCAATACCAGAGCTTCGGCCTTTTCGGCGGCCATCGCAGCGTCGACCAGGGAAGGGGTGACAGGATCGGAGTCTGTGTCGTTCAGGCGGTCGCGATATCGGGCATGCCGAGCTGTTTGAGATAGTGACGCTCGCGCTCGCGCATGTCCGCAGCGTCTTCGCTCTCGTGATCGTCGAAGCCGCACAGATGAAGCAGGCCGTGAATTACGTACAGACCGAGCTCGTGCTGAACGTCGTGGCCTCTTTCCTGAGCACTGGCCAACGCGACTTCCGCGCCGATGACCAGCTCACCGGCGAGCGTCTTGGCCCCGGCGTCGCTGAGAGGAAAACTGAGCACGTCCGTCGGCTCATCGTGCTTCAGATACCGCATATTCAAGCGATGGATCGTTGGATTATCCACGAAAGCGAGGCTGATTTCGTAATCTGCGATACCTTCGCCTTCCAGGACGGCACGCGCAATGGCGCGCATTTGCCCTCGGTCGACGATTACGACCTCTTGCGGGCTAGCTACCGATATTTTGCTCATTGAGCCATTCGCCAGGGACCTCCGGGTATCTCCACAGCCATTTTATCAATCGCTATGGGCAGCCCGTAGGCTGGCAGCAGGCGTCACTTGACGACGGTTTCGGTGGGCTCCACGGTCAGCACCGACGCCTGGCCGCGTTCGTCCAATTCGACTCGGGCTGCCAGGATTTGCGGAGCAGCTTCGCCCAACACTTCACGCGCCAGGGTTGCATAGTCCTCGGCGCCGTTGCAATGCGGCGCGTAATCGAAGATCGACTTGCCGAAACTCGGACATTCGGCCAGTTTGATGTTCCTGCGGATGCGCGTTCCGAAAATTCGTGCCTTGGCCCACGGCGCGTTGCTGCCGCGACTGCGTTCGAGGAAGTCCTGCAGATCCTGCACGACTTCCTGCGCCAGTTTCGTGCTGGACTCGTAAAGCGACAGCACGACGCCGGTCACTTTGAGCGCGGGATTGATTCGCTTGGCGACAAGTGCCGTGGTTTCGAACAGCTTGCCCATCCCGTGCAAGGCGAGGAAGTGAGGCTGCAGCGGGATAAAGACTTCATTGGCCGCTGACAAGGCGTTGAGCGTCAATACGCCGAGCGACGGAGCGCAATCCATGAAGACGAAATCGAACGCCCCTTCGTCCTGAAGCAACAAATCGCGCAGAATGACTTCGCGTCCAACCACCCCGGCGAGTTCCACTTCAGCAGCGGCGAGGTTGATATCCGAGCCAGCCATCCACAAGTTCTCGGCCACTTTTCGGCGAACCTCGGCGAGTGGCCGATTGTGCACGAGAACGTCGTAGATCGACGGCGCCTTCCCGTCCGGCTCGATGCCGAGATGCGTGGTGGCGTGCGCTTGGGGATCGAGATCAAGCAGGCAGACCCGCTGGCCGCACTGAGCCAGCGCAGCCGCCAGATTCACTGCCGTCGTCGTCTTGCCGACGCCACCCTTTTGGTTGAGAATTGCGATCCTTCGCATGGCTTAACCTCAGCATCCGTTCCGGTCAGAGTTCAAGAAATCGCCGGGCGATTATACGCAGGCAGGGCAAACGCGCGAATGCCAAGCTCGCCGAACGGAGCGGTCCGGGAATTCAGCGATCGTGGGCGCCATGCGCGGCTGCAACGGGTAGCGAAGGTCGCTTGCGAACGCGAGTGCATCAGCCTCGCCAATCGCGGCGCGTCAACTTTGCACCAAGTCAGCGGCCGCCGGCGACGTCGATGAACGCCCCGGTTGTGTAAGCTGCCTCATCCGATAACAGCCAGAGGATAGCGGTCGCCACCTCGGCCGGATCGCCCGCACGCTTCATGGGGATGGTCCCTTTGACGCGATTGACGCGATCCGGTTCGCCCCCGCTCGCGTGGATCTCGGTGTCGATGATGCCGGGTCGAACCGCATTGACGCGGATCGCCTCCGTAGCCAGTTCGCGGGCCAGTCCGATGGTCAGGGTATCGATCGCACCCTTGGTCGCCGCATAGTCGATGTATTCTCCCGGCGAACCGAGCTTGGACGCCTTCGATGAGACATTGACGATGGCTCCGCCGCTGCCGCCATGGCGCGTGGACATACGACGAACCGCCTCGCGAGCGCACAGGAACGAGCCGACAACGTTGACCTCGAATACGCGTCTCAAGCGCTTCCCGTCCATCTCGTCCAGGCGCATCTGTCGCTGAACGATACCGGCATTGTTCACTAGCGCCTCGACCCGGCCGAGTTCTCGGTCGACAGTTGCGAACAGCCGTACGACATCCTCTTCGACCGACACGTCTCCGGGCACAACGATTCCGTCCGAACCGGCCCTCCTGATGTCGTTGAGGACAAGTTCTGCAGCCTCTCGATTATCCCGATAGTTGACGCAGATTGCATATCCTCGCTCTGCGGCGAGTCGGGCGGTGGCCGCGCCTATGCCACGGCTTGCACCGGTGATGACGAGAACTTTTCGCATTGGTTGCCTTCGCATCAGACGATTATGCCGTGACGGTTACCAGGAAGCTCGTGCTGCCGGTCTCTGCCCCGTCGCTTGCTGTTACCAATACTTCAAACACCGTGCCAACGGGTAGGCCTGTGACATTGATTGACAACTGATTGCCGCTCGGTGCTATCACAGCTCCCTGGATCGCAGTCGTCGTCGCCGGCGGTTGTGCATCGGTGATCAGGGTCGGCGTCGAGTAATCGCTCGGGCTCAATTGAGCGATAAGGTTCGCGCTGTTCGCAATCGTATGGCTGAAACTGCCGGATCCATCATATGCGTACAATCCACCGGATGAGGTCAACAGGTAATAAGGATTCCCATTCGCATTCTGCCCGCTCACTTCCAAAACATAGGCAGTCACTCCGTCCGGCGTGGTCACCATGCCGATGCCCTGGAGCCGATACTGCTGCTGGAGCGCATACTCCGGGCTGTACGCAACCGCTGCGGCGGTGTAAGTCACGGGATCGTTTTCCGCGTCGGTTGCGCCGAGTGTCAGGGTCGCCGACGGGTTCGCCAGTGAGACCGACTGCTCGGAGATCGCGTTCGGCGCCGGTGCCGTGTCGGTCGAAGTAACCTGGAACGACTCGGTGCTAGTAATCGTGCCAATCGTCGCCGTGACCGTTACCTGGAAGCTGCCAACAAACGATGTCGGCGCGTTCAACGTCAACGTACCGCTCGAGAGTGTGGCAGTCACGCCGGTGGCCGCCACCGGGGCTTTCGCAGAAGTGAGCAGCGAGGGATCGTTATATACCGATGGATCGAGCGACGCCACGAGGTTGGCGCTGTTCGCAAATGCATGCGAGTAACTTCCCGAGCCGTCGTAGGCATACAAGCCGCCTGTCGGGCTCAGCAGGTAATACGGATTGCCGTTGGCGTTATTCTCGGGAGCAGTGAGTACGTATGCGGGGGCACTGGCGGTAAAGTAACCGAGGCCATTCAGGTCCGTCTGCAGTTCGATGGCCGCCAATTGCGAGTACAAACCCGGCGTTGCAATGGCACCAGTTAACAGCGTCGCGTTGAGATACACGTCCGGATCGACGTTCGCGACCGGAGTGACGTTTGCAATCGTGTGAGCGTAACTGCCGGATCCGTCGTAGGCGTAGATGCCGCCACCCGGCGCGAGCAAGTAATAGGGATTTCCGAAGCTATTGTTGGCGTCGGCCTTCAACACGTAGGCGCTCGCGCCGGCCGAAAGAATGCCGAGTCCCTGGAATTGGTACTGCTGCTGAAGGCTGTACAGTTGGGTGTAGTTGACGGCCGGCCGGGCATTCAGCAGCAGAAACGGATCGCTGTAATACTGAGAGCCGAGATTGGTGATCGGTGCGAAGTTGGCAAACGTATGTGCATAGCTCCCGGAACCGTCGTACGCGTAAAGTCCGCCAGCCGAAGACAGCAAGAAATAAGGGTTGTCGAAGGAATTGTTTCCGGCCGCTTGCAGTACGTAAGCTGTGCTGCCCGCACTCAGGTAGCCAAGGCTCTGGAATTGATAGTCTTGCTCCAATGTAAAGGCCGGATCGTAGTTGGAGACGGTGACAGTCTCGCTGGTTGCTCCAGGGGCGGCGACCGTATCCATCACCGGAAAGCTGCCATGCGGCACGGTCTGCGTCGACCCGGGTGGGATCGGCGTTATTCCCTGAGAAATGGACATCGTCGGGGTCGTGCCGGTCGAGGTTACTTGAAGGTCCTGAGTGACCGTCGCAATTCCATCGGTGACGCTCACAGCGATATTGAAAGTGCCGACGTATCCGGGATTCGGCAGATTTACAATCAAGTTGCCGGAGTTATCGAAGCTGGTTCCAACGGCAGGGTTCGGCAAGGCGGTGGCCGTCGTAAGCCAGGTCGGATTGGCGTAAACACTCGGGTCGAGCGTGGCGATCACAGCGCCAACCGAGCTATCCGCGTACCCTTCCCACGCTCGCAGCGTCCCGTCGGGAGTTAGAGTGTACCAGTGCTGGCCGAACTCATTAAGCACCGGGCTGTAGAACCACTCGGCTTCGTTGCCATAGGTGTTCGTGTAGAAACTGCCGTTCAATTCCTGCAAATCGTATTGTGCTCTCAGCGGATAAAGTGTGTTGTAGATAGCGGGTGAAGCTTCGGCGTTGATCAGTTCCGAGGGATAGTTGTAGATGTTCGTGCCAAGCGATAACAAGGGGTTGTTATTCGTTACCGTATGGTAATAGCTTCCCGAGCCATCGTACGCGTAAAGCTGGCCGGTGGGAGTTAACAGGTAATATGGATTGCCGAAGCTATTATTGCCGGCTGCCGACTGAAATACATAAGAGCCG
>Ga0326727_10019933_pt1 | contig 13387 bp, 11 predicted proteins | sample MB2enrmetagenome_FD_207643 | JGI IMG/M metagenome (GOLD analysis project Ga0326727, IMG submission 207643) | Lab enriched peat soil microbial communities from McLean, Ithaca, NY, United States - MB29MY | ecosystem: Environmental > Terrestrial > Soil > Wetlands > Peat | place: USA: New York... | reverse complement strand
CATGGGGCATTCTTGTGATAGTCCATTCGGTCTCCAGAGTTACTGCTTGCTCGTCACAAACAGCTTCTCCGGTTCTGATCGAATGGACAACCTCTTGAAAGATCACAGGTGGCCCACCGCAGGTGGTGCAGATTATTTCCCCACTTCGTGCACAATGATCCTCAGAAGTCTTCACTCCAATCGTCCCGGTACGCCCTCTTCGCGCTGCCATTTAGCCGGAAGAGGCCGAAACGGCCCGTAACTCCTTATCCTGGAAGACTTTGCATGGAACTCCTTTGTTTTGACGACTTTACAGCGCAACCCTGTCTGTAAACCCAACAAAACAGCGACTTTGCGTCCAAAGTATGGGTGGGGGTAGGCCGTTCAAGCATTAGTTTTGCCGTCGGAACAAAGCAAACTCCCGAAGATGTGCCTGAATATGTAATGCAGGTTTCTTGGTTATTTTGTAAGAGGCTCCCTATTCCCTGTCTTTTCACCCCAACGGCGTGGCCGCCACCGTTACGGGGCGCGCCACCATCGCCGACCGCACCGGCTCCGCGGGCCACACATAAACCGCCAACTGGCGCGAGTAGTACAGCACCGGCTTATCGTCCGGCAGATGAATTCCGAGCACTTCGGCCAGATTGTTCTGCTCAATCTCTGCCTCGGCCTCTTCGAGCGGCCAGGAGGAGTGGTGGAGGTTGGCCCGGATAGGCTGCCCATCTGGGTTGGCCGAGAACAGGCAGTAACGCTCGATCAGGAAGTGCTCCAGCGTGCCGGGGCGGCTCTCCGCCAGCTTCCGCGATGGGCCCAAACCGCGGTAGCGCGCCTTGAAGACTACCGGCCGGCCGGCGAACCGCCTGCGGCTATAGAAGGAAAACTCCCGCTCCGTGCGCTGCTCCAGATGCATCTCTGCCCAGTGGTAGGGCAGGCGATAGAAGGCGCGCCCCGCCGCGACCGCCAGCAGGTTGCTTGAATCCAGGGAGAGACAGACCACCCCCGGCGTTCCGGTTCGCTCTTCGCGGACGTAGGTGCGCAAACTCAGGTCGGGAAAGCTGCGCGCCCCTGGAACTGACGGCAGACCGCGAACCTTGACCCGGTCCATCCAGAAGGGCATGATTCCCAGCCACGCGGAACCCTGAAAGGTCTCCACCTGCAAGCCCTCGGGCACCAGCGGCGCAAGCGACGAGACCGGAACCGGCCAGTGCGCGAAGAGCAGATTATTCCAGCGCTGGGAGACCAGCCAGCGGCCCGAAGGCGGGGGATGCGGTTCGCTTGAAGTGTGTATCGAATTCCCCCGCATGGCCCGGTTGCTCCTCATATCCTGTGGCTGCCTCTTGGTCTGCCCTAATCAATGCCTGGAGCGGCAGAGCGAGCGCAAACCTCAAACCGCCCCCATGCCGTATTCTGTTCGCGAGACCTCAGAATGTCCAGTGAATCTATTATGCCTCCCGGCGCCCGCAACCAGACGGAAGTATTCGCCATTCACGGGGCCGATCCCGAAGTGCTGGCCTACGCCATGGCCAAATACTCCCGCTCGGCTCTTTCCATGCGCGAGTCGCTGGCCGAGATCAGTTCGCAGCGCGCCGAGCAGTTTCTCAATACCTTTTATTTTCAATACGGCCACCGCTCCATTGCCGATCTGGCCCACGTCGCTATGGCCGTGGAAAGGCTGAGCCTGCTGGCCGCCATCGTGCTGGTTGACGAGCAGAGGTGGGACGGCCAGGAGCGATCCACACGCTACCAGAACTTCCTCAAATCCGGCTGGTTTTTCCCTGATTTTGGCGCGGATTCCGCTTCGGCCCAGCTTTATTCCGCGACCATCGAAGGCCTGTTTGACGTTTACAAGCGCGTCAATGAAGCGGTTTTTGATGCGTTGCGCCGGCGGGTTGCCTGCCCGGAAAGCATGAAACCCGAGGCCTACGAGCGAACCCTCAAAGCGCGCGCCTTTGACGTGGCTCGCTACCTGCTTCCCCTGGCCACCAACACCTCGCTGGGCCAGATTGTGAACGCGCGGACGCTGGAAACCCAGATCTCGCGGTTGCTCTCCCACCCCGCCGCCGAGGTGCGCGATCTGGGAATCAAGCTGCGCGAAGCCGCCACCGGCCCCGCCTGGAAGGTCAACGCCCAGGCCGGCACAGTATTTGTCGAAAAGCTGGCGGCGTCTGATGCAGAGTTGGCCGCCGAGGCCGCCAAGCTCCTCACGCGTGTGGTCCACAGCGCCCCCACGCTGGTCAAATACGCCCAGCCCAATGACTACGAGATTCAGACTCGCGCAGAACTGGCCCAGGCCGCCGCCGAGCTTTTGAAAGGTCTGCCAGCCGCAGGGTCGCTGCCCCACGCAGTGGTCGATCTGGTCGAGTACACCGAATCGCTCGAAGTCGAGCTGGCCTCCACGCTGCTTTACTCTGCCAGCCACCACCCCTACCGGCAGATTCGCGACCTGGTTGCCGGGCTGCCTGAGACCCGCGTCGCGGAGATCGTCGAGCTTGGCCTACGCCACCGTGGCAAGCACGACGAGGCGCTGCGCGCCTTCCACGCCGGAGCGGCTCTGCGCTTTGACATCCTGATGGACATCGGCGGCTTCCGCGACATGCACCGCCATCGCCGCTGCACGCAGATCATCCAGCCCTTCACCATCCAGCACGGCTATGAGACGCCCGCGTCAGGCGACCTCGGCCCAGAGGTGAACATTCTCGCCGAAGCCGGCATCCTGGCCGATTACCAGTCGGCCATCGACGCCGCTCACTCCGCCAGCGCCCGGATTACAGCCAGCCAGGCGACTGAAGCCGCCCAAGCCGCTCTCTACCTGCTGCCGCTGGCTACGCGCGTCCGCAGCCTCTTCAAGATGGACTTTGCCGAAGCGCAATACATCATCGAACTGCGCTCGGGTCCTGCCGGCCACTTCAGCTACCGCCGCGTCGCCTGGGAGATGTATTTGGCTCTCCAGCGCCAGCACACGGCGCTGGCTAAGCACATTAGCGTCACTGACTTCACCAAGCCTATCGACCTGCTGCAGCGGTAAACGCGTGCCCCATCTTGTTGTCATCCTGAGCGACCCTGAGCGCTGCGAAGGGGAGTCGAAGGAGCTGCGTTTCGTCCTCTGGCACAAGGATGGGATACCTTCAACCCACTGGCGCGTAAGCGCCGTCTGCCTCACCGCAGGTGACTGCTAGAATCAACATAGAGCCGTCTCCATGAGCGTAAGCGCCCTCTATCCCGGAACCTTCGACCCGCCGACCAACGGCCACCTCGACCTGATCGAGCGCGGGGCCAAGTTGTTTGACCGCCTCATCGTCGCCATTCTCAACAATCCGGGGAAAGATCCCCTTTTCACCGTCGAGGAGCGGGTGGAGATGCTGAAGGAATCAACTGCCGCGCTAAAAAACGTTTCGGTGGCCACCTTCGACGGGCTGATGGTGGAGTTTGCGCGCAAGCAGGGAGCCAAGGCGGTGCTGCGCGGCATCCGCGCCATCAGCGATTACGAGTACGAGTTCCAGATGGCGCTGATGAACCGCCGGCTGGCCCCGGAGATCGAAACCGTCTTTCTGCAACCCGCCGGGCGCTACTCCTTTGTCAGCTCACGGATGCTGAAGGAGGTCTTCAGCTTCGGTGGCGACGTGAGCGGACTCGTGCCGCCCAACGTGCTGAAGCGGCTGCGCAACCGCATGGGCGCGAGCTAAATATATTTCACAGCGGCCCCGGACCGGGGTTGCCAGTACCGGCAGGAGGATTCGCCGCGGGCGCCGCGCTGGGAGTTCCCGCGGGTGCTGGGCTGCCGATTCCGCCGCCAACTCCACGCCTGCCGCCGCTCCTGCTGAAGATCTCGCCCAGCTTGAGCGCGGACTCCGAGTCGGGATGAGCCGGATCAAAGTCCTTGAAGTCGTCCACGATGAAGTTGGCCAGATCGAGCTTGTTTTCTTTGATGCCCATCACGATGCACTTGGCGAATTCATAGCCGCCGTAAGCGGTCGAGTGAGTTCCATCGGCCAGAAGCTTCGCGGCGTCCGCGCCGGCGGATTCATAGAGGGTGATACTCATGTTGTAGAGGTCGATGAGCGGAATATGCTCTTCGCTGGCTACCTCGCGCATTGCCTGCGGATAACCGCCGTGGCCGTGGGTGGGCGCGCCGGTGCCCTTAACGCCGCGATCCATCGCCGTAACCAGCACCGGCGTTGCGCCGCGCCGCCGCGCCTCGGCGATATAAACCTTGAGATAAGCCTTGTAGGTGGTCTCCGGCTCCACATAGGTCTGCGGCCAAGCCTCCTTCGAGTCGTTGTGCGCGAACTGCATGAAGAGGTAGTCGCCCTTTTTCATCTGGCTGAGGATTTTATCCAGGCGCAGGGCGCTGGCAAAGGACTTCAATGTTTCGCCGGATTGCGCGTGGTTGGAGACGGCGACGCCGGGCGAGAAAAAGCGAGGGAGCAACTGTCCCCAACTGACATCGCCGCCGCCGTCGCGATCCGTGACAGTGGAATCGCCCGCGATGAATACGGTAGGTGCCGCAGGCGCAGGGGAGATTTCTATGGAGCGCAGCGCCGCGTGAGGGCTGACAATTTCCACGGTCAATTTGTTGTCCCAGTCGCGCGCGTTGCTGCCATCGAATCGGTCCAGAGTCACTTCTTCGCGCCCGGTGGCATTCAGCGGCAGCTTGGGCAATTGCGGTGTGCGGACGTTTGTGGTGAAGGTCCGCTCGGCGACCTGGCCGGCGGGAAGCTCCACACGTTCCAGCATCAGGCGGCCAGACTCGGCTTTCACAGTCGTTGTGGTCGCGATGGCGGAGTCGCCAAACGAGACCGTCACATTGTAGTTGCCCTCCGGTACTTTGGCGGAAAACAGAAACGGCTTGTCGCTGGTCGTGGTGTTGCCGTTGTCGCCCGTGGCCACCTGCGCGCCGGGTTCGTAGCCATAGCCGGCATCGTCGGTGTAAACGGCCGTTGGGGCGACTCGCGTGTAACCGGCTTTGGCGGGGCCGGCGCTGAAATCAAACTTCAAGGCGATGGGCGCGGGGTTTGGGGGCACGGCCTGTGCATCGGCCATGGCCGACAGGGCCAAGCAAACCAGGACAGAGACGAGGGAGAGACGGTGGAAGGTTTTCATGAGACGGATTTGCCTTTCAGATCATGCGCTGACAGAAACTTGCTTTTCTTGTGGTGCGCCGCAGATCGACACAACGACAGTTTACATAATTGACGCGAGCTAACGCAGAAATCCCAGGCCTCGAAGAGGAGACCTGGGATTCCGCGCCCACATTGCGATTCAGCCGAAATCTTACCGAACCACCTCAACGACAACCTCGATATCCAGATGCCGCGTGCTTCCCGGCACATCCAGCGATCCCAGCATCACCGGTTTGCCCAGAGTCAGCAGCGCGGTATTCGACAATGTTGCCTGCCGTATCACTGGAGCGCTCTTGCCCACGCCCGATTCTTCCTCAGAGACACCGGACTGTTCCACATCCGAATCCGCCAACACGCCTGCTGCGGATTCTTTTAAGCGCACCATGATGTTCAATCCTACATCCGTATAGCGGAACTGATTCGCCGGATTGGAAGAATCCGTTGCGATAGGAACCTTGCTTCCAAGCCTGACCCGTCCTTCTTTGCCTGGATTGACGGTCAAGGTAAAATGCTGCGTTCCGATCCGCTTGCTTCCGTCCATCTCCGTGAGCGTGTAAGTCATCCGATAAGTCGTCTGTGCTGATTCGACCTTCGCTTCGCTTGCCTTCGGTGTTGCGGCAGGTGCGGCCGCATCCGTCTGCGCAAAGACTCTTGCGCCGCTGCAACTCAGTACCAGTGCGATTCCCAGAACTCCGATTGTCCGTTTCATTGTTTTCCTCCCTTTCACTCCGTGATTTGATTTGATTCGTGATTTTCTTTGCCGGATTGCTCGACAAACTTCTGAAACTCCGCCTCGCTCGCCGCTTCCTGCTTTGCTCGCTCCTCAGGGTCCAGCATTGCCATCAACTGCGGATCTCCGGTATGAACAACGCGCAGCAGCAGCTTCTCCTCACTGGTCAAAGGCGCTTCTGGCGCTGGGTGGCTTGGGGCACGCATCTCGCGGAGAAGCACTGCATCGGCTGCACTGATGGGCTGCATCGTTTGCCCAGGAGACACGGTTCTGATTGGCGTTCTGATTGGTGCGATGGGTTCATGCGGTTGGAGCAATACTTGTTGCGTTCCCCTTGTCGATCCCTCAGGAACCGTATGCTGTTGCTCCTGCGTCGTTGTCTGCCAGTGCCGATGGATCGCCGTAATCGCAATAAATATGGAGACGGTAACCACGCCTGCAATCACCGCACTCCACACCCATCGCGGAGTTGCGACTGGGCGCTCTGATGCGCGCGCCTCAACCGCAGCCAGAATGCGACGCTCCAAGTCCGGCGGCGCTTCGGAATCTCGCAAGCCAGCTAATACCTTGCCGATGGCTTCCTCGGAATTTTTCATCGCTCGCCTCCTCGCGCTTCGAGCCGCTCGCGCAATCGTGTTCGCGCGCGAAAGAGCAAAGCTCGAACCGCGGACTCGCTCCTGCTCACAACCCGCGCCATCTCCGCCGTGCCCAGCTCCTCGATTGCTGAAAGCAGCAGCACGTGGCGCTCCGCTTTGGGCAATCTCTCCATCTCGCGCAGCACGGAACTCATGCGCTGTGCCTGCTCCAACCTCTCGTCGGCCGGCGCGCTGCCCGCCGCCAGACTCTCCGCGAAGCTCTCGTCCATCTGCTCCGGCCGGATGCGCCGCCTGCGGTCCAAGGCGCGATTCCACGCAATCCGAATCAGCCAGACCCGCATATCGCGGATCGCCGGCAGGGACCGGCGGCGCTCAATCACGCGCACAAAGACATCCTGCACCACATCCTCGGCCTCGGCGCGGCTACGCAGAACCGAGTGAGCCACGCGGAAGAGGAGCCGGGAATAGGTCTCCACGAGAGACGCGAGGTCAACCTCCGGCTGCGCGCTCTCCGTGGCAAACGAAATCAAGCTGCCTCCCGCAATCGACGCCATAAGCCCCTGCTATCCAGACAGACGCTCCAGTGGTGCAATAGCTCGACTATATTTGGGAGGCCCATGCGCTGTTTTCCGCCTCCAATTTTGCTCCAGCCCAAAAATCTGTAAAAATGGAAAGTATGACGACCGTAATCTCTTCCTCCAAAGTCTTTGCCGGCCGGATTGGCCGGATCGAGGTTTCCGCGACCATGGCCGTGGCCGCCGAGGCCGCCAAGCTGCGCGCCCAGGGCGTCAACCTCGTCGATTTCGGCGCCGGCGAGCCGCACTTCAACACTCCCCGGCACATCAAGGACGCGGCCATTGCCGCCATCGAAGCCAACTTCAGCCGTTATACCGTCGTGCCCGGCATTCCCGAGGTGCGCAAGGCTATCGTCGAGCGCCACGCCGCCGACTTCGGCTCCGACTATGCTATCGACGAGGCCATCTTCACCACCGGCGGCAAGCATGCCCTCTTCGACGCCGTCCAGATTTTAGTGGACCACGGCGACGAGGTCATCCTGCCTGTTCCCTACTGGGTCAGCTTTGCGGACATCATCCAGTACGCCGGCGGCAAGGTGGTCTTCCTCAAGACCAAGGAGGCGGAGAACTTCCGCATTACGGCGGAGGCCATCGAAAAGGCCGTTACGCCCAAGACCAAGGCCATCATTCTCAACTCGCCCTCCAACCCGGCCGGCTCGGTGGTTTCGGCGGAGGATCTGGAGCGCATCGTCCACCTGGCCCACGAGCGCGGGATTTTTCTGCTGCTGGACGAGTGCTACGTCTACCTGAACTACGCCGGCAAGCCGGTCAGTGGCGGCTCGTTTACCTGGGCCAAAGAGCACCTGGTCATTCTCGGCTCGCTGTCAAAAACCTATGCGATAACCGGCTGGCGGGCGGGCTTTGCGCTGGCGTCGAAGGCAGTCACGGCCAACCTCAGCAAGCTCCAGTCGCAATCCACTTCGAACGCCACCAGCTTCGTGCAGAAGGCGGCCATCGCCGCGCTGACCAGCTCGCAGGAGTGCGTCAGCGAGTTCCGCGCCGAATTCATCGGCCTGCGGGATTATATGCTGGCCAAGCTGGCGGAGATTCCCGGCGTCACCTGCACCAAGCCCGAGGGCGCGTTTTACGTCTATCCCAACATCTCGGCCTTTTTGGGCAAGGGCGGCGTCAAGACGGCGACGGAGCTGGCCACGCGGCTTCTCCACGAGGCCCATGTGGTTTCCGTGCCGGGCGAGGCCTTCGGCACCGCGGAGCACATCCGCATCTCCTACCCGGTGACCCGGCAGAATATCGACGAGGGCACGCGGCGGATGGGAGAATTCCTGGCCGGGCTGAAGTAGACCGGGCGGGGCGATGCGGCCTGATTCGCCCGGAGGGATGCCGGCCGGGTTTTTGCGCGAATTTCTCCCTTTTTCAGCAAGTGGGACGGCTTTTTGCAAAAATATCATTCATCTCTGTGCAAAGGTATCGTTTGTCGGGTAGGATGGGTTTTCGATGCCGAAGCCCATTGATTTCCGTCCCGTGATACTTGCCGGAGGCAGCGGCACGCGCTTCTGGCCCCGCTCCCGCCGCGCCCACGCCAAGCAGGTTCTTGCCCTGGATGGCGAGCGTTCCATGATTCAGCAGACCGTCGAGCGGCTCAAGCCGCTGGCCGGCCTGGACAAGACCTGGGTCATCACCAACGAATACCTGGCCCGCGAGATCGCCGACCAGTTGAAGGGCATGCCCGCCGGGCAGATCGTCCAGGAGCCAGTGGCGCGCAATACCGCCCCGGCCTGCGGACTGGCTGCCTTCCTGATTGAGCGGCAGAACCCCGACGCGGTGCTGGGCATCTTCCCCTCCGATCACGTGATCGCCGACGAGCCGCGCTTTCTCAAGGCGCTGCAAAAGAGCATCGCCGTGGCCGCCACCGGCGACAACATCGTGGTGCTGGGCATTGAGCCGACATGCGCCGAAACCGGCTATGGCTACATTGAAACCACCGACTATACTCGCGACGACTCCGCCCTCCACGTGCGGCGCTTCATCGAGAAGCCCAATCAGAACCGCGCCGATGAGTTCGTGGCCGCGGGCAACTACTATTGGAACTCGGGCATGTTTTTATGGTCGGCGAGGACGCTTGCCAACGCCGTCCGCGAGCATCTGCCGGAGACCGCTCCTCTGCTGGAGACCATCGCCGCCGCTTACGGCACGCCCCAGTTTGACGAGGTCTTCCGCGCGGTCTATCCCAAGTGCGAGAACATCAGCGTGGACTACGCCGTGCTGGAGCCGCGCTCGGCCAAGGGCGAGCACATCTCGCATTTGTACTGCATCCGGGCGGAATTCAGTTGGAACGACCTGGGCTCCTGGGCCTCGCTCTACGAGTACCAGCTGGAGACGCGGCTACGCGGAGACAGCGAGGGCAACGTGACCGACACCAATGGCCACATAGCTTTGGACGCCGGCAATAACTATATCTACAGCCCCCACAAATATGTGGCTCTGGTGGGCGTCGAGGACCTGGTTATCGTGGACACCGAGGACGCGCTGCTGATCGCCCGCCGCGATCACTCCCAGGATGTGGGCAAGATCGTTAAGGAGCTGGGACTGAACGGGCGGACGGAGCTGATCTGAGGCTGCCGTGGTGAGGACAACTGGCCCTGATACCGGATGTCCCGCCTTCAGTATCCTGTGTATTCAGGGAGCAAGAAACCGACCATGCCTCATCCTCAGATCAAATTCGGCACCGACGGCTGGCGCGGCCTCATCGCCGACGACTTTACCTTTGCCAACGTGCGCATCGCCGCCGAGGCCATCGCCGCTTACATCCACGCCAAGGAAGACCCGAAGAAGAGCCTGTGCATCGGCTACGACACCCGTTTCGGGTCCAAAGCATTTGCGCGGGCCTGCGCTGAAGTTGCCGCCGCAACCGGGATTCCGGTGCTGCTGGCGAACGGGGTTACGCCCACCCCGGCGCTGAGTTGGGCGGTGCGCGAGCGAGGCTGCGCGGGCGGCATCGTGATTACCAGCTCGCACAACCCCGCGGAGTGGAACGGCGTGAAGTACAAGGCGTGGTACGGTGGCTCCGGCAAGCCCTCCATCATCGCGGAGATCGAGTCCTACCTTGGCAAACCCGTCCCGCGCGCCGCGCAGCCCGCTCCGAGTCAGGAGGTCGATTTCCTGCCTTCGTATCTCAAGGCAATTGAGAACTTTACCAGTCTCGACAAGCTGGCAAAATCCGGCATGAAGTTCTGCGTCGACTCGATGTACGGCGCGGGCGGGACGCTTATCTCCGACATCTTCACCCGCCTCGGCGTGGCTCATGTGCAGATTCACGCGAATGCCGATCCGCTCTTTGGCGGAATCCATCCGGAGCCTATCGAGCCGCACATTCGCGCGCTGGGCGAGGCGGTGGTGGCCAACGGCTGCCAGGCCGGATTGTGCACCGACGGCGACGCGGACCGCATCGGCGCGACCAACGAGCACGGCGAGTTCGTCGATCCGCACAAAATCTACTGCGTGCTGCTCAGTTGGGTGCTCAAGCACCACAACGACTGGCCGGGCGCGGTGACGCGGGCATTCAACACCACCAAGATGCTGGATCGCATCTGCAAAAAACATGGGCGCGAGCTGATCGAGCACGGCGTCGGCTTCAAGTTTGTCTGCGACCTCATGCTGGAGCGGGAGATTCTGATGGGCGGCGAGGAGTCGGGCGGAATCGGCTTCCAGCGCCATCTGCCGGAGCGCGACGGCCTGCTCAACGCGCTGCTGCTGGCTGAGGTGATGGCTGAGGAGGGCAAGACGCTGGGCCAGCTCGTCGCCGATCTGCAAGCCGAGTACGGCGAACACCAGTACGGCCGCATCGACCTGCACATCCCCGAAGAGATCAAGAGCGGCGCCATTGAGCGCGCTACGGCGCTCAAGCCCGGCAACACGGTCTTCGCCGGAATGCCGATTCTGCGCCAGGAGACCATGGACGGCGTGAAGTTCTACCTCGACAACCCAGAAGCCAAGACCAAGCCAAACGCCGCCGAGACCTGGCTGCTGCTGCGCGTCAGCGGCACCGAGCCGTTGATGCGCATCTACTGCGAGTCCTGCTCGAAGGAGTCAGTGGCGAAGGTACTGGAATCGGCGCGGAGCTTCGCGCTGGGCAAATAAGGCTTGAAATAATCTGCAAAGGTGAATGGATGCGTTTCGGAGGGAATATTCTTCGGAACGCATTTATTTTGTGCGGGTTAAAAATTATCTGCAAGAATTCTGTGGAAAAAATAAATATTGGAGGGGGGGTAGGGGGGTACCTCGTCGGTTGTCAATGGTCAGGGAACAGGGAATAGGGAATAGAAAATAGAAAATGCCCGTCCTCTGGATCTTGTTCATGCTTTGATTGTGCACCTAACGAGGGTAATTATCTGCAAGGCACCTGCGGTGCGGCAGATGCGCTTCGCACCATGTAGATAGAGGAATCACAGATCCCCTAAAGCGGGACCCTTCGACTACGCTCAGGGCAGGCTCTGGAGCACCCGGCAGAAAGTGGGCCGCTATTCAATTGATGGCATGCGCGTAATATCGAATGCCGTCCGGCCATGCGCCGGGATGATGTTCGAAGCCAACCCGGGCGCTGATTTTCGTGTAGTTGTGTTCACCGGCCTGGATCATCTCCGGGCCGTTCTCTTCGAGAGCCGCGGCGGACTTCTCTGACGGGCGGACAATCGCAATGTGGCCGGGCACGTGCGGGTTTGGATTCCGGTAGAGCGCCAGCACTAGATTTCCCTGGTTGGCCAGCCGCTGCGCTTCGCGCATATCGGCGACGCTCCTCCATCCGTTCTGCGCGCCCGCCTCGCTTGCCAGCCAATCGGCTTGCGCGTTGGCCAGCAGAAGCTCTCCGTGCTCCGGCGGGCGGAGAAGGTAGACTCCCAGCCGCTTTGCGGCGGCCGCGACAAAAGCGCTGCAATGGGAATGGTCGCCCGGACCCTCGTAATCGGCGCCTTTGTCCGGTTCTCCTGTCTCCCAATTCACATGCTCGCCGGCCAGCCAGAGCGATTCAACATTCATGCTGTCGAGCGTGGCCGCTAGGCGCTCGCCCGCGGGTGTGACCGGCCCGCAGCAGGGAATATGCTTCTGTTCCGGCGCGGCCTGGACCACGTGAGAACGGAGCATCGAGCCTGAAAGCAGGCTTGCCAGGACGAGGCCGGAAAGGAGAGCAAGACGAAGAAAAGTGCGCACGGGCGAAGGACCATCCTTTCGGACAGGATAAAAATCCAGCGGACAAAAGTTTACGCAATCACGGCGATTTTGGCTCGCTTGCCCAGGCGAATGACGATGCGGGCTGGCAGAGCTGCAATAGAGATAAGAGCGCCACCTGCGCTTTCGCCGTCGAGCTTGACAGCTTTTTCGGCGATTTTGCGATTGGCTTCGGCGCCCGATGCGGAGAGACCGAGCGCAACCAGAAGCTTGGGCAGACGAATCTGGTTTGGCTCCAGTCCGGCCACATCGGTAAAGGCGACATTGACCTCTTCCAAATCTTCGGCGGTCTGTTTCTGCTGGAACATGCGCGCCCAGTTCTCGCCGGCGGTTTGGGCGGCGGCATCAGTGTGGAAGCCGGCGGTGATGGTGCGGGCGAGGCGCTTTTTTGCCTCCATGGGATGCAGCTTGCCGGCAGAGACTTCAGCCTGGAGCGCGTCTACCTCCGATTGTTTCAGGTCGGTGAGGAAGACCCAGTACTTACCCATCAGCTCATCGGAGATGGACATGAGCTTGCCGTACATTTCGGCAGGGGGCTCGTTGATGCCGATGGCGTTGCCCAGCGATTTGGACATTTTCTGCACGCCGTCGAGACCCTCGAGAATCGGCGTCATCAATACGATCTGCGGCTTCTGGCCGTAGTGGCGTTGCAGCTCGCGGCCGCAGAGCAGGTTGAACTTCTGGTCGGTGCCGCCCAGCTCGACATCGCACTCCAGTGCCACCGAGTCGTAGCCCTGCATGACGGGGTAGAGCAGCTCGTGGAGGCTGATGGGCTGCTCGGCCTGAAAGCGGGTGTGAAACTCGTCGCGTTCCAACATTTGAGAAAGGGTGAAGTGAGAGGTGACGCGAATCGTTCCCTCGTAGCCCAGCTTGCCGAGCCACTCGGAGTTGTAGCGGACCTCGGTGGCCTTTTGGTCGAGAATCTTGAAGACCTGCGCCTTGTAGGTCTCGGCGTTGGCGTCGATTTGCTCCCGTGTCAGCGGCTTGCGGGTGACGTTGCGTCCGGTAGGGTCGCCGATCAATGAGGTAAAGTCGCCGACGAGGAAGATGACGGTGTGGCCGAGCTGCTGAAAATGGCGCAGCTTGCGCATGAGCACGGTGTGGCCCAGGTGCAGGTCGGGCGCGGTGGGGTCGAAGCCGGCTTTGACGCGCAGAGGGCGTCCGGTTTTGCGGCTCTCTTCGAGGCGCTCGCGAAGGTCGGCGACG
>Ga0326727_10019932_pt1 | contig 13388 bp, 7 predicted proteins | sample MB2enrmetagenome_FD_207643 | JGI IMG/M metagenome (GOLD analysis project Ga0326727, IMG submission 207643) | Lab enriched peat soil microbial communities from McLean, Ithaca, NY, United States - MB29MY | ecosystem: Environmental > Terrestrial > Soil > Wetlands > Peat | place: USA: New York... | reverse complement strand
AGAGCCGGTCAGAGGGATTACTGTCCCGTCCGGATGAATGGTCCTGCCCACAATGGGAGTAACTTCGACACGCCCAACGAAGGCATCCGGGTCCAGCCAGGGATCCTCGCCGGTATGGTTCAAGTCTGGCGCGTCGAAGTGGTTCTCCTGACTCGCGCTGCTTCTGCTCGAGTTGTCTCCAGCCGCGAAAAAGACAAAGTTCCGATGGTAGACGACATGAACGGTACCCAGTTCCTTGCCTTGCTCCTTGAGCACCTTGATGCGCGCGTACACGGTGCGGAAGTGATGCTGTTCGTCTTCCGTTTCTTCCCGGTAAAGATAGACGGCTGCCGCTCCGGGAGCCTTGGGGTCGGAGGTCATATGCAACTCCTCGGCCGTCGGAGCCTGGAATTGTCCATGAGCAGCAAGAGGAACCGCTGCCCCCAGCAGCATCGCTCCATGACACAAAAGACTGGAAAAACGCATTCGATCTCCCCCTCGGGCCGGCTCCAAAAGGCAACCGGAGACTCCGGCGCAAAACCACCACTGGGAATTCTAACCCCTCCGCATCGCAACAAGCGGTGGCCTGCGACAGGATGTGATCGAAGGAGCGCCAGGAGCGGCGGGCGCCGGATCCCGGAATCCTCCGTGATCGCCAGTTCGCCGAAGGCGCCGCGCTGAGTGGGGCCGGTTTGGAGCAAAACCAGAGTGAACGTGCCCCAGCAAGGGGTGTGCGAGGTGGCCACTTCTTGAGGAAAAAGCCGCTTGGCGTGGTGCTTCCTGGGTACAGCCACTCTGGTTTTGCTGTAGCGTGAGCCGCTCTTCCGCGCCCTTAACGGCCCTCCGCTGCTCGGAAAAAGGCTTTGGATTCTTGTTGTTGCGGCGGGACAACTGGCCGGAGCCATTGCCTCTTCCGGCCCTTCCGGAACGCTCTTCCCCGCCCTGCGGCGCCCCCTTTGCGGCCGACCGCGCATGGGTCGAGCCATCCTGTTTCGCGCCGCCTGTTGTATGCTTTTTCCTGTGAGGGCCATCACTGAGCCATCGATAGACCGTTCGGTGGACAGCACCATCTTTCGCCGCCCGCCAATACCATCCGCCCGGGCCGCTTCGGGAGCCAAATGAGGTCTAGTTCAGCCAATCTTTTCTTCGCGGGGGTAGTCGGAGCTGCTTCGATCTTGCTGATTTGCGGAGCCGCGCTGTCCTCCTCTTCCAGAGTGGGAGCTGCGCCCTCCGCAAGCCAGCCGGCGAAGATTGCGATCGACTACCCAATCGAGGGCTCCGTATTCCCCCCCGAGATCACGCCTCCCACATTTCTTTGGCACGACCCCGAGGAGAGCGCCGCACACTGGGTGGTTGAGGTCTCCTTCGCCAAGCGCTCCGACGCCATACGCGTTGAGACGCCCGGCGAGCACCTGCAGATGGGCCCCATCGATCCGGCCGCGGGACCAGGCAGAGAGTTGACGCCGGAGCAGGCGGCCACGAGAACCTGGAAGCCGGATGATGCCACCTGGGAGAAGATCAAGCGGCTGAGCGTGAAATCGCCAGCAAGGATCACCATCACAGGCTTTGCGGAGGGCAATTCAACCGCTCCGGTATCGGCCGCCAGCGTGACGATTTCTACTTCGGTGGACCCGGTCGGCGCTCCCCTTTTTTACCGCGATGTTCCCCTGCTGCTCCCGTCCCCGGATGAGAAAGGCCCGATCGCGCCCCTGCCGCAATCCGCTATTCCCCTCATCAAATGGGAGATGCGGGATATCTCCAAGCCCCAGAGCCACACGGTGATGGAGAATCTGCCCACCTGCGCCAATTGCCACTCGTTCTCAAGAGATGGCAAGACGCTGGGGTTGGATATGGATGGCCCGCGCAACGACAAGGGCCTGTACGCGCTGGTGCCGGTGACCAGGAACATCACCATAGCCACCAAGGATCAAATCCGCTGGAGTTCTTTCCAGGTGGACCCCGAGGAGAGAAGCGATGCGCCGGCCGTCAAGCGCTTCGGCTTCATGTCCCAGATCTCGCCGGACGGCCGGTACGTGGTGACCTCGATCGGACCGCCGAAGAACGCCAACACCCATCAAAACGAAGTCCCCGGTTTCGCCCCTGGGATACTGGATCGCCTTTACAGCACGAATTACAGGGACATTCAGTTCAGCCAGGTCTTCTTCCCCACCCGCGGCATCCTGGTCTGGTATGACCGCCAGAAGAAGGAGATGCGGCCGCTGCCCGGCGCCGACGATCCGCAATTCGTGCAGACCAGCGCATTTTGGTCGCCGGATGGAAAGTACCTGATCTTCAGCCGCGCCCAGGCCCGCGACCCCTATCCGCCCGGAGTTCCGAAGGCCCTTCATGCCAACGACCCGAATGAGACGCAAATTCAATACGACCTTTACAAAATTCCATTCAACGAGGGGCGTGGAGGCAAGGCCGTGCCGGTCGAGGGCGCATCGGGAAATGGGATGAGCAACGACTTTCCCAAGGTCTCGCCAGACGGCCGCTGGATTGTGTTCGTGCAGAACAAGAACGGATTGCTCATGCGCCCTGACAGCAGGCTCTTCATGGTGCCCTTCGCGGGCGGCAAGGCGCGGCTGATGAACTGCAATACGCCCCTGATGAACTCGTGGCATACCTTTTCGCCGAATGGCCGCTGGCTTGCTTTTTCGTCCAAGGCGCGCGGACCTTATACGCGTCTCATGCTTACGCACATCGACGCGAACGGCAATGACACGCCCGCGATCATCGTGGACAACACCACCGCCGCCAACCGCGCTGTGAACATCCCCGAGTTTGTGAACATGCCGCTCGACGGTATCGATAAGATTGACCCCCAGGCCACAGAGTTCTATCGCATGTTCGATGAAGCCTATGCCATGGTAATAAACAAGCGGATGACAGAAGCCATTGAGATCTTGCGCAAAGCCATCCAAATGGATCCTGACGATCCCCTGGCCCATTACGATTTGGCTACTGTGCTTTCTGGAATCGACCAGGAGCGCGAGGCGTTGGAGGAGTTTCGGAAGGCTAGCGACCTGGAGCCTGGCAACACGCTCTATCTCGAGCACCTGGCGGTCTCGCTGGCGCTCAACGGCGATCTGAACGGGGCGGCAGAGAAGCTGCAAAAAGCCGTTTTGCTCACTCCCACATCTCCAGAGGCCCAATTCAACCTCGGATACGTATTGGTGACGAAAGGGGATTTTGCGGCCGCCCTCGCGCCACTTGAGAAGGCCGTGGAGCTGAGTAAAGGCAGGAATGCGCGCTTCTTGGGCGAACTGGCCAGGGCCTACGACAAGACCGGCCGTCCGGCCGAGGCTGTCCAGGCCGCGCAACAGGCGCTCGATCTGGCCGTCCAGCAGCACGACGGCCAACAGGAAAAGCAGCTGCGCGACAATCTCGATGGCTACCGGAGCGATGCGGCGGCGGCCAAGCCCCAGTAGCCAACAGTCTGACTCAATATCCAACTGCTGCGATTACCCCCGGTATGAGCGCGCGACTGGCCAGGCCTGGCTGTTGTATTCTGGCAGCCGGGAGATACTGCCATGGGCTTCCAGCGCGCACGAAGGGCACAGTGGATTCTGCTGGCTGCCTGTATGAGTTTCACCGGGATGGCTCATGCCGTCCCATGCAACGCCCCACCGGCCATCATGGCCAAGTTGCGCGCCCAGCCCACAACAGAGAATGCCATTCTGCTGGGCAGCTGGTTTGCCAGCCACCAGCAATTCGAATGCGCGGTCCAGACCTTCCATGGCGCGATGACAGCCGATCCCGGATCGGCTCAACTCTATTATCTCGAGGGGCTGGCGCTGGTCGGGTGGGGGCATGAACCCGAAGCCATCGCCGCCCTGCAGGAGTCGATCCGCCTGGAATCGGATGTCATCAAGCCGCATCTCATGCTGGCCCACCTCTACGATCAGGCAGCGCAGCGCGACAAGGGGGAGGAACAGTGGAAACAGGCGGTCGCAATCGATCCCAAATCGGTTCCCGCGCTGGAAGGGCTGACTGCGGACCTGCTTGCGCGCCAGGATTACATGGATGTGGTCGCGCTCTTGCAGAACGCTCCCCGAACCGAGAAGCTGGCCATCGACCTTGCTCAGGCCATGGGAATGCTTAATTACCTCGACGATGCCAAGAAGGTGCTCACCGAGGCCTTGCAGGCGTCTCCCGGTTCCGTGCCGCTGGCCAGCGCCATGACCGTCGTCCTCGTCAAGCAGCTTCATTACCAGGAGGCTATCGATCTTCTGCAGCAGACGGTGGAGAAGAATCCCGGCAACCAGGAGGCGGAGGTGGAACTGTTTCGCGTTCTGGTGCTCACCAACCATGTAACCGCCGCACGCCCCATGGGCCCCAAGCTGCTGGCTGAGCGTCCCCACGACCCCGAAGTTCTCTATTTGAACGGGATTGTAGAGCGCACCGTGGGCGATTACGCCCAGGCCAAGGAGCACCTGGAAGCCGCGGTTGCTCTCGATCCCAACTTCTTCAACTCCCGTTACAACCTGGGCATGGTGCTGGTCTTCCTGCGCGAATGGCAGGAGGCCAAGGAGCAGTTGGAAAAGGCCATTGCCCTGGGCGCCACGGAGCCGCAAGTGCACTTCGAGCTGGCCAAGGCTCTGCGCGGCCTGGGCGAAAACGACCGCGCGCTGGAGGAGATGAAGCAGTATCAGCAGCTCAAGAAGACCGAGGAGGCCACCCTGGAGGCGGCCACAAGTGCGGCCCAGGGCGATACGGATCTGGCCGCGGGCAAAGTGCAGGAGGCGATCGCGCACTACCGCGAAGCCGCGGATGGGCAGCCGGAGGTTGCCGGCTACAAGTTCAAGCTGGCCGTCGCGCTCCATCAGGCCGGCGACACGGCAGGCGAGCGCGCCCAACTGGAAGAAGCAATCAAGCTCAAGCCGGACCTGGCCGCCGCCCAGGAACAACTCGGCTATCTGCTCTCGCGCAGCGGCGATGCCGACGCGGCTATCCTGCATTTCCGCCTGGCGGTTCAAGCCGCTCCCACCTGGGTCCAGGCATGGATCAATCTGGCCGGCCAGCTGGCTGAAGACATGCACTTCCCTGAAGCTCGCGAGGCTGTGGCGACGGCTCTTCGCCTGGAACCCACCAACGACGAGGCCCGCGAACTGAGCGATCAACTGGCGCGCGATCCAGCCGCCCAGCAGCCTCACCCGTGAAGTGCTTTGGCGACCCCTCCACCTCTGCGCGCAAAATGAAGGCGCGCAGAGGTTTGCTTGTGCCATGGCGAAGATGAGAAACTTGAAGGAAAGCAATGGCGGAGCACACCTCTCAATGGACTCGGCGTAACCTGTTGAAGGCGTCTACCGCTCTTTGCGCTTCGTCACTTTTCCCCCGCATCTTGTCTGCCGCCCCTCCGGAACAGCCCTCGGCTCCGCCCAAGCCTTTCTCCACGTTTACCGATGTGGCCCAGAGCGCGGGCCTCACCCACCCGATGTTCTATGGGATTCCAGAGACCGTGACTTACATCGTCGAAGAAATGGGGGGCGGTTGCGCCTTCTTCGACTACGACAACGACGGGTGGATGGATATCTTCATTCTCGGCGGCCGTCGCCTGGAGGATATTCCCCCCGGCGCCTCGAACCGCCTTTATAAGAATAACCGCGACGGAACCTTTACCGATGTTACCGAGAAGGCGGGGTTGTGGGATGCCGGATGGGCGGTGGGCGTATGCGTAGGCGATTACGACAACGATGGCTTCGAGGATCTCTTCGTCACTTACTATGGGCATAACAAGCTCTACCATAACAACGGCGACGGAACCTTCGCCGATGTTACTGCCAAGGCCGGGCTCCTTCAGCCGGGGACGCGCTATGGAAGCGGCTGCACTTTCTTCGACTACAACCGCGATGGGCATCTCGATCTCTTCGTCTCCAACTATGTCGATATCGATCTGGCCACCCTCGCCAAGCCATCGCTCGATATCCCCACCTGTAACTATGAGAACGTTCCCGTGGCCTGCGGGCCCAAGGGCCTCAAGGCGCCATTCCACGCCTTGTACCGGAACAACGGCGACGGCACCTTTACCGATGTCTCCAAGGAGTCGGGAATCCTGTCTTTCCGCGGATCGTACGGGCTGACAGCGGTTTCATTCGACGCCGACGAGGATGGCTGGCCCGATCTCTTTGTGGCCTGCGACACCACTCCCAGCCTGCTGCTGCTGAACAACCACGATGGCACCTTCCGCGAAGACGGCTTGATGCGCGGCGTAGCCATCAGTCCCGAGGGCGAGGAGATGGCCGGGATGGGGCTCGCGCTGGGCGACTACAAGCTGGAGGGCCGCCTCGACATTCTCAAGACGCACTTCCAGCTTCAGCCCCCCGGTCTCTATCACAACCTGGGCAAGGGCGAGTTTGAAGACCAGGCACAGATCGCCGGTCTCGCCACAGCGCGCCAGAACCTCGGCTGGGGCGCCGGCATCGTCGATCTCGACAACGATGGCCACCCCGACATCTTCTGGGTCACCGGAAACATCTACCCCGAGATCGAGCGGGTCAACCCGAAGTTTCCTTACAAGGGCCCGCGCGTGCTCTTCCGCAATCGCGGCGATGGCACCTTTGCCCGCATGGGAGACGAAGCGGGTCCGGCCATCAGTGCGCGTCACGTCAGCCGCGGCTGCGCATTCGGGGATTTTGACAATGACGGCGACCTGGACATCGTCATCATGAACCAGCATGAACCGCCGTCCCTGCTGCGCAACGACGCTCCCAAGGAGAACCATTGGCTGAAGCTGCGGCTGGAAGGGACCAAGAGCAACCGCAGCGCCATTGGGGCCAGCGTCCTGGTGCGCTATGGGGGCAAGGTGCAGGCTCAGGTGGTCCTCAGCCAGTCCAGCTACGTCTCCTCAAACGACCCGCGCCTGCACTTTGGCCTGGGCGCCGAAACCAGCGCCGATATTGAGGTGCTTTGGCCCTCGGGCGCTGTAGAGAAATTCCCCTCCCAGGCCGCCAATCGCCTGCTCACCATCCGCGAAGGCCACGGAATCGTTCCGGGGCGGCCGTTTTCACCGGCCTGATTTCCGCTGCGCGCAGGCTCCCGGCCCGCGCCAGTCTTGCGGCGGCCCGCTTCGTCCAGCCTCCCCCTCCGGCGCCAAAGCGTTTTAGTTGCGGGCTTAGCGGAATTCAGCCCCGCTGCAAACGCGAGAAAGGTTCAAGCCGAACATTCGCGTACCGGCGCGGATGCCGAACCGTTACAGCGTGTGTACATGTATGAAATATAAGGGGATAGCCAAGACGCGCGTGGCGGCTCCGCGGCCCTGTTGCAATGGTGTGCTTCATCCCCCAAAAAAGTACTTGCGCGGGGTATATTCCATGTGCTATTGGTACTGGGATTCACAATAGCAGTACCTTGGCACGAATAGCCCGGGCAGCCGGAGTGTATCAGGCTGGTCGGGTCACAACAAGAACGCATTCAGGAGGCAACAAAAATGCTTTTAAGCAACAGGAAGGCGTCGAGTTCACGCTCGGCGTCAAATTGGTGTCGGCGGATTCCATGGCTGCTCATCCCAGTCCTGGCTCTGTCGTTTACCATTGCCAATGCGCAAACCAACCTGACCGCCACCATAAACGGCACCGTTAACGATCAGACAGACGCCCGCATTCCGGGCGCCGCAGTTCTGGTCAAGAACGACGCCACGGGCGACCTTCGCGACACGAAGGCCGACAGTTCCGGGTTCTTCTCCGTGACTGCTCTCTATCCTGGCACCTACACCGTCACCGTCTCCGCCAAGGGCTTTGCGTCCTGGAAGGAAACCGGCGTTCTTCTGAACCCCGGCGACTCCCGCACGCTGCCCAACATTCACCTGAAGATCAGTTCCGACGTCACTGCCGTCACTGTGATCTCCGGCGCGAATGCCGAAGTACCGGTGGATACGGCTGAAATCAGCCAAACGCTCAATAACGAACTGGTCGACTCGGCCATTCTGACCGGGCGCGACGCCGGCGAATTGATCAAGATGATGCCTGGCATCACCTTCAACAACGGCGGCAACGCAGGCTCCGGGTTCAACAGCATGACCACCGGAACCAACAACGGCCCGGCCGGAAACTTCTCGGCCAACGGCACCCAGCCCTACGGCTCCACGGCTGAAATTCTGGACGGCGCCAACCTGCTCGATCCGGGCAACGCCGGAACACAGATTGCCAACATCAACCAGGACATGACCGAGAGCGTCAAGTTCCTTTCGGCCTCCTATGGCGCTGAATACGCCAAGGGCCCCGCAATTCTCGAGGCCTTCAGCAAGAGCGGCGGACAGAAGTTCCACGGCGAAGGCTATTTTTACTCCCGCAACAGCGCGGCCGGCTTCGCCAACGACTGGTACAACAAGAACCAGGAGATCGCGAACAAGCAGCCGTCCACCATTTCGCCGTCGTACTACTACTACCTTGGCGGCAACGTGGGCGGCCCGATCTTCTTCCCGGGCTTCAACAAGTCCAAGGACAAGCTCTTCTTCTGGGTTGGCTACGAGAAGATGTGGCAGCACCCCTACAACTCGCCGGTGGAAATGAACGTTCCCACGGCGGACCAGGACAACGGCAACTTCAACAATGCCGGCATTCCGCTGGCCATGTATAACCCGGCCAATGGAAACGGCACCTACTCTGCCGTTTACGCTCTGCCTTGCAATACCGACGACGGCTGGCAGGGTTGCAATGCGGCCACCTCTCCATGGGGCGGTTACGGCACAGGCACGGTTCCCAACCTGAAGGCATACTTCGACCCCGCCGGCGTCGCCATGAACAACCTCAACCCGGCGCCGAACCAGACTCCCAACTCTGGCAACGGCTACAACAACTACTACTACTCGCCCGTGACCCCGACCGACCGCTATGAAGTCACCGGCAAGGTCACCTACGCGTTCAACGACAACAACAAGATCTGGGGTTCGTACGCGTACCAGTCTGAGACCGACAACCATCCGCTGTCGATCTGGTGGGCGCCGGAATGGACCATTCCGTATCCCGGCCAGCCGTCCGGAAAGGAAACCGCGAATCTCTATCTGGTCAACTTCACCCACGTGTTCAATGCATCCACCACCAACGAGTTCGTTTACTCGTATGTGAAGTTCATCAACGACTGCAGCCAAGCCAAGCCTTCGGCTTCGTTGCGCTCCACGGTTGGCTTCCCGTCGGCGACCATCTTCGCGGGCGGCACGGCAAGCCCGCAGATTCCCAACATGACCGGCGGATGGGACTCCGGCCTCTCTGAGATCGACGAGTTCTCGTTCTACGGTGGCATTTACGGCGCCAACAGCTTCGGCAAGACCGCCAAGGCTCCGTCCATCACCGACAACTTCACCAAGATCGTCAAGACCCACTCCATCAAGGCCGGCTTCTATTGGGATACCGAAGAAAACCTCCAGTCCGCCGGCAACGACACCAACGGCAACTACGACTTTGAGACCTGGGGCGCCTCCGGTACCTACAACCTGACCCTCGATCGTTTGATGGGCCGCGCCTACGACTACAACGAACAGAACAGCGATCCGGTGCCGGACGAGCTTTGGCATCAGTGGTCCATCTGGGCGCAGGACTCCTGGAAGGCCACGCCGAAGATGACCGTCAACCTGGGCCTCCGCGCGGACCACGAAGGTCAGTGGTACGACAAGCTGGGCGGAACGCAGGTTTGGGATCTGGCTTCCTACAACAACGGACCCAACCCGCCGGCCAACACCGGTCTGCTCTGGCACGCGCTCGATTCGAAGATACCTAACTCCGGATGGGCAAGCCAGTTGTTCCTCTGGGATCCGCGCGTCGGCTTCGCTTACGACGTTACGGGCACCGGCAAAACCGTCATCCGCGGCGGCTTCGGAACCTATCGCTATCAGGTTTCCGACAACGATGCCGGCGGCGCCATGGGCGGACCGCTGGGTTCCTTCAACTTCTCTACGAGCGCACCCTCCAACGGCTTCTGCAATGCCTATGCGGGCCTGCTCAACCCCATCAACTGCGGCGGCGGCGGAACGTCCAAGATTACCTGGACAACTCCCAAGGGCCTCAACCAGAATGACGTCAGCGGCCTCAAGGCCGATGTCGAAGGCGACAACAAGGTTCCTTATGCCAACACATGGAGCTTCGGCTTTGCTCAGGCACTGCCTAGCCATACCGTCGCTCAGGCTTCGTATGTGGGCAGCATGAGCCGCAACCAGTTGCTGAACGGCGCCAATGGCCATATCCAGGACGCCAACCCGATCGCCTATGGCGCGTTCTTCAATGTCGATCCGAAGACCGGCGTCTTAGAAAACCCGGCCCCATGCCAGATTGCCAACTGCTCCGTGCCGCCCCCGGGAGCCCCCGCGGGACCCGCTGGCCTCACCGCCAACGACTATCGTCCGTTGGTCAATGAGCAGGACATCTGGCTGCAGACGCATGGCGGCCACGCCAACTACAACTCCGTGCAGATTGCCGCGCAGAAGCAGTCCGGCAACCTCTACCTCTTCACCAACTTCACCTTCGGCAAGGTTCTTGGCACCCGCGACGGTTCCACCTCCAATGGAAACGGAAACGGCCCGGTGGTCGATCCCTTCAACCTGAACAACAATTACGGGGCGTTGGAATATGACCACACCAAGGCCTTCAATTTCAGTGGCAGCTACAAGCTCCCCAAGCCGATTCACGACAACTTCATTTTGGGCGAGATTGTAAACGGCTGGCAGCTCTCCAACTACACCACCTATCAGGACGGCGTACCTTACCAGACCACGTCGCCCAACATGAACGCAACTTACAACCAGATCAAGAATTCGGCTGGCGTGATCCAGCAAACCTTCCAAATGCCCGACGGCCTGTATACACAGGGCATCGGAACTTCGGAATGGTTCGGCACCAACCAGTATGAGAACGGCCTCCAGCCGGTGCTCACCTGCGATCCCAGAAAGGGCCTCTCGAAGGGCCAGTACTTCAACCCAGGCTGCTTTGCAGCGCCGCTTCCGCCAACCCCCGGCTTCTACGGGCAGATGGGCCAGTATGTTTGGCCTTATATCCGCACGCCGCACTACTGGGGCAGCGATCTGGCGATCTTCAAGGCATTCAAGGTTACGGACGCTCAGAGGCTTGAGCTTCGCTTCTCCGCAACCAACTGGCTCAACCACCCGATCGGCCAGTTCGGCATCGCCGGCAACGCCGATAACCAGTTGACCTACAGCGGAGTCAGCACGACCTCCGCCCTGGTATACAACTCCAATGCATCCACCACCGGCATTCCTGCCGACAAGTATGGATACCGCTGGATGCAGTTTGCCGCAAAGTACTACTTCTGATTCACATCGGGATAGTACAATTCAAGAGGGGTGGCTCACCGCCACCCCTCTTTTTTGGTATGCGCGCACTGCTATCTTGCTTCCAGTTTCCGCCGGCGCTGGCCCTTCTCGCCTTGGCGATGAGCACTCCCGGCTTCGGCCAGGAGCAGCCCGCCTCACCGATTCGCTTCGAGCTCAGGAATCTCCCCTTTCGCCTGGAAGTGGATGAAAGCCCCGCCAGAAACATGCCCGAGACCATGGCCGGGGGCGTTGCGGTCTTCGACTATAACGGCGATGGCCGGCCCGACATCTTCTTCACCAATGGCGCCGACCTTGCGACTTTGAAAAAATCCTCGCCGAAGTATTACAACCGCCTCTATCGCAACGACGGCAATGGAGTCTTCACGGACGTGACCGCGCAGGCCGGGCTGCTGGGAACCGGCTTCGACGTGGGAGTAGCCGTGGGCGACTACGATAACGACGGCTTTCCCGATCTGTTTGTCACCGGCGTTCACGGCAATACTCTCTACCACAACAACGGCGACGGCACCTTCACGGATGTCACCAAGAAGGATCGATCCCGATTACGGCCCCTTGTGGTCCGTTGCCGCTGCCTGGGTGGACGTGAACAACGACGGGCTGCTCGATCTGTTCATCGTCAACTATCTGCAGTGGGAGTACTCCGACCAGCCGAAATGCCTGGTGGAGACCGTGGCGGAGTATTGCCATCCCCGCTATTACAAGGGGCAGCCTAACCAGCTCTTTATCAATCAAGGCGACGGCACTTTCAAGGATGTCTCAAAGGAGTGGGGCATTCGCGATCATGTGGGCAAGGGCATGGGCGTGGCCATGGCGGACTACGATCTGGACGGCAGGCCGGACCTGTTTGTGACCAACGACTCGGAATATAACTTCCTCTTCCATAACCTGGGTAACAAGTTCGAAGAAGTGGCCTTTCAAGCCAATGTCTCGCTGGCGGAGGATGCGGCCTTCATCTCCGGGATGGGAACCGACTTTCGCGACTTCAACAATGACGGCTATCCTGACATCGCCTATGTCGCGCTCAAGAGCCAGACTTTTCCCGTCTATCTGAACACCGGCAAAGGCGACTTTGTCGAGGTGACCACGCCCAGCGGAATGCGCGCTCTTAGCCTGCCCATGTCCGGCTTTGGCGCCGCGCTCTACGACTTCGACAACGACGGCTGGAAAGATCTGTTCGTCACGCGCGGGCACGTGACCGCGGCGTGGCCCACGGGCAGCACCTTCATTGAGCCGAACACGGTCTTTCGTAATTTAGGGGCCAGCGGCAAATGGCAGGCGCTCACCGGCGAAGCGGGTTTCACCCAGGCTCTCGGCCGCCATCGCGGCTGCGCGCTGGGCGACTTCGATGGAGACGGCCGCATCGATGTTGTCGTGACCAGCATGGACCGGGATGCGGAGCTGTGGATGAACCGCAGCCCCAACCACAACCACTGGCTCGATATCGCCCTGCGCGGGGTCAAGTCCAATCGCGACGGCATCGGCGCGCGCATCAAGGTGGTGACCAAAGCCGGCGTGCAATACAACCACCAGACCTCAAGCGTTTGCTACGCCTCGTCGAGCCTGGGTCCGGTGCATTTCGGCCTGGGTGGGGAATCAAAGGCCATCAAGGTCGAGATTACCTGGCCCAGCGGAATTGTGCAGACGCTGGAGAATGTGGATGCCGATCGAATCCTGAAAGTCACGGAAGCCGTTCCGGCGCCGCCAGCCGCAAAGCATTGATTCAGCCCAGTTCGGCGCGAATCTTCCAAGCCGCTCGCGCCTCGCAGAGCGGCAATCACGGCCGCGGAGCGCCCTCCGCGCCCGGCCCTGCCTGGGCCTGGTGCTCGTAGCGGGCGATGTTTCCCCTTAGTTGTTCGGCCAGCGCATCGTTCTGCTGCTGGACCGCCAGATCGAGCGCATGGCGCGCCGTATCCACGGCCCTGGCATACTGTCCGTTCTCCGAGTACATGGCTGCGAGCATCTGAAGGATCGCCGGCTCGCGCTCGCCGGAGAGATGGGCCGCCGCTTCAAGCTGAGGCAGGGCGTCGGCAAACCGGTTGCTTGCCGCCAGAGCACGCCCCAGGTTGTACCGGCATTCAGGGGACTGCGGAGCCAGGTCGACGGCGCTCTGGAGCTCGACGATGGCCTC
>Ga0326727_10019931_pt1 | contig 13388 bp, 11 predicted proteins | sample MB2enrmetagenome_FD_207643 | JGI IMG/M metagenome (GOLD analysis project Ga0326727, IMG submission 207643) | Lab enriched peat soil microbial communities from McLean, Ithaca, NY, United States - MB29MY | ecosystem: Environmental > Terrestrial > Soil > Wetlands > Peat | place: USA: New York... | reverse complement strand
GGGACAGCGTTCACCACGGCGAGCGCCAGAAAGCACCAGATCACCAGTAGATTGTTATAGGGCAAGAATCTGTAGGGCGATTCGGTAATGAAGGCTGAGCAAACTCCAACAATGCCGATCACCGACGCCGCGATGATCGTGACTTGCAAAAAGCGGCGTAGCGTTCCCAGGCTTAGCTCCAGCCAGAAAAGTAGCCCGGGAATAACGATCAGGTACGTGATGATCGCTATCACGTAATGGCGACTGGCCCAGGTTGACCGTGGCAGTAGGCTAAACGCTGCGAGCGTCATCGCCAGCATGCGGGCGCCATACATCGCACTGAAGATCCCCAACCATACCAGGATGCGAATTCTGCTCCCGCCGCGAACCACAGCAATGCCGCAGGCAGCCAGACCGATGAACAGAAAAACGGTACCCAGGATGATGCCGCTGATTTGGCCGCGAAGCATCATCAGAACCTGGTCTTCCAAGCGCGCACCTCCGAGGGGCCGCCAGTATAGCAGAGTCGATTCTGTTGCCCAAACGGGAGAACGTGGTTGCCACGCGGCGCACAGAACAGGCTTCTGAGCTAACATAGGGGCCACGATGAGCAGCCAGAATGCCCAGAATCTTCATCCTGTGACGGCTTTGCTTCAGCACGCATCGTCGCACAACTACAACGCCGCTACCCGTGTTATCGTCTCGACCCTAGGCGTTCTCATTGGCGTTGGCTCTATCGACCACGGCTTGCTGGAGTGCTTTCAGGGAAATCGCCCCACTCCGGGCCTCATTGTGAATGCCCTTCGCTCCGGTTACCGCTGGACCGCCTGGACGCAAGGCGGTGAGCCCGCCTTCACACTTATTCCCAACTTTCTTTTGACGGGCGTTCTCGCCACTGCCGCTGGCCTGCTGTTGATCCTCTGGTCAATCCGCTTCATCGATAGGACCCACGGTCCCAGTGTCTTTCTTCTCCTGGCCGCTGTTTCATTTCTGGTTGGTGGTGGCGTCGCGCAGATCCTGCCCTTCACTTTGAATTGGGCGGCCGCCGCACAAATTCGGGCGCCCCTAGCATTCTGGCGTAGGCTGATGCCTTCGGCGGGGCACCGCGTCCTCGGCAAGTTCTGGCGCTGGACTCTGACAGCGGGAACCGTCTCGTTTCTGGGAGGGCTCGAAATTGCGGTGGTTGGCTACGTCCCGGGCGTTTCAGACCAGTTGCGAGTCCTCCACGTCTGTTGGACCCTTCTGCTGGTGGCGCTCGTCCTGTTCTTACTATCGTTCCTCTCCGGCTTCGCGCACGATATCGAGGCTCGTGCGCCGCGCCGTCAGACATAAACACGCCCATGACGGTCCCGAAAGCACGCTCACTTCGCAGGAGGGTTGGAAGGGGGCGCGGCGGACTGCACCTTGGCGATGGCGTCCTTCATGCCGGTCACCCACTTCTCCGTCGCGTCGTAACCGAGGCCTTTCAGGCGCACGACCCCCTGCCCGTCGACAATCCAATTCGATGGGATTCCGAACACCTTGAGCGTCTGCCACACATAATTGGACGCCGGAATGACAGTGAACGCGAGCTGATGCTCCTTCATGAAGGGCGCGACAAGCCCCGGGTTCTCGTCGGCGTTAAAGTCGATGTACGCCCGCTGGACGAAGACGTCATCGGGGCACTGGAGCAGCAAGGCTTGAAGGGCGGCGGCGCTTTGTTCGTGAAACTGCCAGTCCGTCAGCGCCAGGGTCTGCTGCGGCAACTGGTCGAGGGCTTCCTTGACTGCCGGCGCGGGGCCGCACACCTCTCCTGACTGCGCCGATGCGTTGCCGCACGCCAGTCCCACCCACAGCAATGAGAAGCAGAGCCAAACCCTTAGGAAGCCGATAAAGGGAGATCTCTGAGATCCCATCGAACCCGCCAAACTCGCGAGTTGATTGCCTCTAGACCGATCTGTAGCGAGCCGCGAGGAGACCCGTCGCCTCCGCGAGGTCAATGTCTGCGATGAGCAACCCTTGCTTACCGTAGGGCTGGTAACAGAGCAGCGTCCCGTCGGGACGGACGACAGCCGAAGTGGTGGGCGAGCCGGCACTTGCGACATTTACGCTGGCGAAATAGCAGTTGTTCTCGGCGGCGCGGCACAGAACCGCTTTTTCGTGGAATGAGTTCGCAGGGTCGGCGAAAGTCGAGGGCACATAACCACCAGGTTCAGCTTCGTGGAAGTGAGGGTGGAATACGATTTGCGCGCCTTGTCGCACGGCCCAGCGAACCGTTTCAGGATAGCGCCAGCCTTCATGGCAGATTACGATACCAAATGTCAGCGGACCTGTTTGGAAGACCCGCCTGCCAGAACCGAATGAATAGGTGCCTTCCTCCGAAGGGTCGAGTTGGACTTTGTCTTGGAATCCCTTGATGGTTCCGTCTCGGTCGATGACCAATGCAGTGGCTAACAGGGCTTTATCCACGATGCGTTCGGTGCCGAGAACAACTGCGATATTCGCCCTTCGAGCGGCCCCTGCAATGACCGACCAAGCGCATTCAAGAAACGCAGCATCGGGTGGCGGCAGGGTTTTTCCCTTTCCTCGGTAACCTGGAACAAAGCATTCCGGAAAGCAGACCAGGCCGCTGCTCTCGATGGACGCTCGAGTGATGGCCTGTTCGGCCAACGCCACCGACTCCTCGGGAGTCGCCGGGAATCGGATATTGGCGAGCGCGATTCGAAACATGTTCATAGGGCAATTAGGATTCTACCTTAATTCTCAAACACCACAACTCGCGCCTCAGAGAGGAAAGAAATCGCGACCGAATCGTCCTTTTGAAGAACTGCTTTGCCGCTACCGACTATGGGTGTTCGTGACAGTTGCTCGAGCCACGGAGCTCCGGGCTGGCCCGAGTCAAGAAGCAGGTGTTCCTCGCTTTTCATCTCGCACTTTAGGCAGCAGCCCCCGATTGCTCGTCCCGCCGAAAGTACCATTAATCGCCGGCGCTCCGCCGTTGGCCCTCGCATTGCTACGAAACGAACCCAAGGTTTCGGGCATCAAATTAGTTATCGACGTGGGGATTGGGCTTTTGCAGCCATGAATGCGGGCACCCAAACTGTGGCTTTCGAGTCTATGGTCGAGCGCTACGAGACGCTTCTGCGAGTTTCGCAGACCCTGATTTCGAGCCACTGTTCTGAGGGGCTCTTTGATATTCTCGTCCGCGAATTGCGCGCGGTGGTGAGCTTCGATTTCTTGGGCGCCGGTATATACGATGAGAAGCTCCACGAAGTGCGCCTCAAGTGTTTCGATCCGTGGGGTCGACGTCTGACAGTTCCCCAGCTCGCGCCCGAAGAGACCTTGGCTTGGTGGGTTTATCAACATCAGCAGCCCCTGATTATTCCCAACGTGCATGAAGATAACCGCTTTCCGCGGGCGGTGGAGGTGCTGAAGACGCGCGGCATTCATTCGGTATGCTCACTTCCATTGACGACCAGGCACCGGCGCCTCGGGAGTCTGGCGATAGGCAGCGAAGACGTGGACGCCTATGGGAGCGAGGAGGTCGGCTTTCTTTCGCTCGTTGCCAACCAGGTGGGGCTGGCCCTGGACGCCGCGCTCAGCTTCGAGGCGTTGGAGCGAGCGCAACAAGGATTGCAGCAGAAGCACGCCGAACTCCAGGCCGAGCGGGACCGCCTTCAGTTGCTCCTCGAGGTCACCAATCAGGTCGTCTCCAATCTGGATCTCCGCGACCTCCTGCGCGCTGTGTCGGCAAGTGTTAGACGAATGATGCAGTGTGATGCCGTAGGAGTGGCGCTCGCGGATTGCGATGGCCGCCACCTGCGGATCCACGCCCTTGACTTTCCTGAAAGTAAGGGAACGCTCCAAGAAGAGCACGAGATTCCAATCGGTGAATCGCATCTGGGTACTGCGTTCCAGACGGGTCAACCTGTGCTCTTGAACCGGATTGACTTGTCCGAGGCCCCTTCCGAAAAATCAGCCATTGCCGCGGCCGAAGGCATCAGATCCTTATGCTTCATACCGCTGGTCAGCCGCAATCGCACGGTTGGCGTTTTGGCGCTCGCGCGACGGGGGGAGATGCCTTTCAGTCAGGAAGAAGTCCACTTCTTGCCACAGATGGCCGGCCAGATCGCTATTGCGGTGGAGAACGCATGCGCCTATCGCCAGATCGCTGATCTGAGAGACAAGCTGGCACAAGAGAAGCTATATCTGGAAGATGAGATTCGGACTGAACTGAATTTTGAGCAGATCGTGGGCAATAGCCCGTCACTCCGTCGGACGCTCCATAAAGTGGAAACCGTTGCACCGACAGAGTCCACAGTGCTGGTTTACGGCGAGACTGGCACCGGCAAAGAGTTAGTGGCGCGCGCAATTCATGACGGGAGCCCGCGCCGCGTAGGGGCGTTTGTCAAACTAAACTGCGCCGCCATTCCGACAGGGCTTTTGGAGAGCGAACTCTTCGGGCATGAGAAGGGCGCCTTTACAGGCGCCGTCGCGCAGCGCATCGGCCGTTTCGAGCTAGCGAACGGGGGAACCATTTTCCTTGACGAGGTCGGGGAAATCCCTCTGGAATTGCAGCCCAAGCTTCTGCGAGTGCTACAAGAGCGGGAGTTTGAGCGCTTGGGAAACTCTCGCACCTTCCGGACCAACGCGCGGCTGATCGCCGCCACGAACCGGGACCTGGCCACCATGGTGGAGGAGGGGAAATTCCGCACTGACCTTTTCTATCGCCTGAATGTCTTTCCGGTACAGGTGCCGCCGTTGAGGGAACGGACGGAAGATATCCCGCTGCTGGTTCGGCATTTCGCGCAGGAGTTTTCTCGGCGCATGAACAAACAGATCGAGACGATTCCTTCCGAGACCTTGCAATCGCTTACCCGATATCACTGGCCCGGCAACATCCGGGAACTTCAGAATGTGATCGAGCGGGCGGTGATCCTGTCACCCGGGCCGGTGCTGAGGGTTTCTCCCTCCGAGTATAAGCAGCGTGCTGCAAAAAGTAAGGCTAGCCCCAGCAGGTCCGATACACTGGAGGAAGCCGAGCGCAAGCACGTTCTCGCCGTGTTGGAAGAAACCAATTGGGTACTGGCCGGACCGCGCGGCGCCGCCGCCCGTCTCGGGGTGAAGCGATCCACGCTTCAATATCGCATGGGTAAGCTTGGGATCTCTCGAGGTTCGCAGCCGGTAACCAAGGCTTTTGCTCCTTAGCCTCCTCCAACCGACAATTCTGATCCGGTCATTGGTGCATTGCCAACAAATCCGACGCGTATCTATGCCGTTCCAGCCTGTATCCATTCCCCCGCACCGTCTCTGTCCTGTAGTTTGGTAATTGCATGGCTTGGTAAGCCCGGCTCGGCACCTCATGAGTGTCGGTCTTTCGGCAGGCCGCCAACTTTCCGGCACCTGCCCGTTCGGCACTCAAAAGCCTTCCAAGAACTCCTCCTTCGCTATGTGTATGACCGTCCACGCCTTGGGTTGCACTCGTGACTCCGGCGAGTTTGGCTGCGGAGATGCCCCTTGTACCGCCGAACGACAAGGGCCGGACACTAAAGATCGCAGTTCTGAACGCCAGGGCCGAGCAAAGGCTGAGAGTGCTGGGCCAGTCGGCCAAACCTCGCAATAAGGAGATGCAGTGAAATGAAATCCAATTCCACTCTGAAACTGAAACACCTGGTGTGGGCAGTGGCCGCCCTGGCCGTGGCGACCCTGGTAGGCGCAGTCATTCACTCGGGCGCCAAACCGACCCCGCAGATGCCGCCTGCGCCCGTCGTGGAGGTCGCGACCGTTGAGCAGAAGGATGTCCCCGTGTACGGGGAATGGATCGGGACCCTGGCCGGGCAGGTGAACGCAGACATCAAGGCGCAGGTCCCAGGATACCTTGTCCGGCGAGACTATCAGGAAGGATCTTACGTGCAGAAAGGCCAGTTGCTCTTCGAGATCGATCCCCGTCCTTTCCAGGCGGTGCTCGATCAGGCCAAGGGCCAGTTGGCGCAGGCAGAGGCGCAACTCGTTCAAGCTGAAGCACAGCTCGCTACGGCGGTGGCAAACCAGCACAAGAGCGAGCTGGACGTTGACAAATACACTCCGCTGGCTAAGGCCGAAGCTGTCAGCCAGCAAGACCTGGATAACGCCGTACAGACGAACCTCGCCAATAAGGCCCAGGTGCAGGCCGCGAAGGCGGCCATTACCGCGGCAAAGGCTCAGATTCAGGCCGGCCAGGCCGCCGTCGAGACCGCCAACATCAACCTGGGCTTTACCCGAGTGGCCTCACCGATTAACGGCATCGCGGGCATTTCTCAGGCCCAAGTGGGCGACCTCGTCAGCGCCAGCAGCGGCGCACTGACCACCGTATCGACACTCGACCCCATTCGAGACTATTTCACAGTCGGCGAGCAGGCATATCTCCAGTTGCACGCGACCGCCATGAGCACGATCAGGCGCCCCACGACTGATTTCACCATCAGCCCCCAGGAGTTTCTCAAGCTACAGCAGCAGCTTTCAAGTTCCGATCCGAGGCGCTGGAGACTACAGCTCATTCTTGCTGACGGAACCACGTATCCCTACGAAGGTGACTTCTACTTCGCCGACCGCTCAATAGATCAAAACACCGGGTCCATCCAACTGGCGGCGCTCTTTCCGAACCCAGGAAACGTCCTTCGTCCCGGACAGTATGGAAAAGTCCGCGCCGTGGTCAGCGAGCGCAAAGGCGCCCTGATGGTCCCTCAACCCGCAGTGACCGAGATGCAAGGTAGCTACGAGGTTGCCGTGGTGGGACCTGACGACCGCGTGGCCATCCGCCCTGTTAAAGTCGGAGAGCGTGTGGGCACGAGGTGGGTGATCGAGGAGGGTTTGAAGCCCGGTGAGCATGTCGTTGTCGAAGGCCAGCAGTTGGTCCGGCCAGGCCTGACGGTGCAACCCAAGCCGTTTAAAAGCAGTGACAAGTGACGAGCGGTCAGTTGTCCGTTGTCAGTGGTCCGTGGTCAGTCGTCCTTGCTGCGTGGCCTGTGGTTGTTGATCAGTTGCAAGGAACAACGACCCGCGGACAACTGACAACGGACAACGGACAACGGACAACGGACGACGGACGACGTATTGGAGGTTCCCATGTCTAAGTTTTTCATTCGACGCCCGATTGTAGCGGTGGTCATTGCGATCCTTACGGTCATCGTGGGCGCGGTCACCATCGCAACCCTGCCGGTGGCGCAGTTTCCTAATATCGCCCCACCTGAGGTCAGGCTGCAGGCCAATTATGTGGGGGCCGACGCGGAGACCCTGGAGCAGGCGGTCGCTACGCCCATCGAGGAGCAACTGAACGGCGTGGACAACATGGAGTACATGTACTCCATAAACGCCACGGGTAACTCGCAAACCACCCTGTTCGCGGATTTTGACAACAAGACTGATCCCAACATGGACCTGATCTTAATGCAATCGCGCGAGCAACTAGCCTCCGCTCAACTGCCGCCGGAGGTAAACAACTATGGGGTCATCATCAAAAAGTCGACGACCGCTCCGCTTATGTTGGTCGCTTTATACTCGCCACACGGCACTCGCGACGCCACGTTTCTGGCCAACTATGCCTATATCAATCTCAATGACCCCGTCGCCCGCTCGTACGGGGTGGGGCAGACGCAGGTCTTTGGCGCCGGGCAATATGCCATGCGGCTCTGGGTAAAGCCCGATCAATTGGCGAAGCTCGGCATCACCGTCTCCGATATCGCGAACGCCATCCAGGCGCAGAACACCGTAAACCCGGCGGGTCAGGTGGGAGGCGAGCCGGCGTCGGGGAGCCAGCAATTCACCTATGCCGTCCGGGCGCAAGGCCGTCTAACCTCGCCGGAACAATTTGGAAACATCGTCGTCCGCGAGGCTCCGAATGGCGGGACAGTTCGAGTGAGGGACGTGGCGAACGTTGAACTCGGCGCCCAATATTACAACCTGATCAGCCGCTTGAATGGCAATCCCACGGCCGTTATCGCAGTTTACCAGTTGCCCGGCTCGAATGCAGTGCAAACGGCGGAAGGTGTCCGGAAGCTCATGTCCCAGATGAAGCAGCGCTTTCCTGTAGACATCGACTACGCCATATCGCTCGACCAGACGCAGCCGGTGACGGAAGGCATCAAAGAAATCCTTGAGACCCTCTTGATCGCGCTCGTGTTGGTGATCCTGGTTGTCTACCTCTTCCTGCAAGACTGGCGCGCTACCTTGATCCCCATGCTGGCTGTACCCGTCTCGCTGGTGGGCACCTTTGTACTCTTCCCGGTCTTCGGATTTTCGATCAACACCCTTTCCATGTTCGGGCTGGTGCTAGCGATCGGACTGGTGGTGGACGACGCCATCGTTGTGGTGGAAGGCGTGCAACGCTACATTGAGGAGGGTCTGGCTCCTAAGGATGCGGCTCGAAAAGCCATGGAGGAGCTCTCTGGCCCCGTGGTTGGCATAGCGCTGGTGCTCTCCGCGGTCTTTGTGCCAACCATCTTCATCCCGGGTATCACGGGCAGGCTCTATCAGCAATTCGCGATGACCATCGCCATCTCCGTGGTGCTGTCGGCCTTCAATGCGCTCACGCTCAGTCCCGCGTTGGCGGGATTGTTGTTGCGTCCTAAGGGTGCGCAGGAGCGGCGCGGGCCCCTCGCGAGATTCTTCGGCGCATTCAATGATTATTTGGAACGCTCCACCAATAGCTTTGTGCGCCTGTCAGGCGACATGATTCGGAAGGGCGCCCTGGTGCTGGTGCTGCTTGCCGCGTGCGGCGCGGCCGGATTGTTGTTTAGCAGCCGGCTGCCCTCCAGCTTCCTTCCCGATGAAGACCAAGGCTACGTTTTCGTCAATATGCAGCTTCCCAGTGCAGCCTCGCTGGAGCGCACGAATGCAGCCGCCGGAGACGTGGAGAAGATTCTCGCGAGCACGCCGGGCGTCAAGTACACGACCAGCGTGGTTGGCTTCAGCCTGCTCAGTTTCGTCCAGACCAGTTACAACGCCTTCTTCTTTGTGACGCTAAAACCCTGGGGGGAACGCCACAGCCGGGCGGAACAATATCAGGAAATCCGGGCGCGTTTGAATCAGCAACTTGCGCGGCTGCCGCAAGGGACAGTCTTCAGTTTCTCGCCACCGGCGATACCGGGTGTCGGGACTTCCGGTGGCTTCACGTTTGTGCTCGAGGACCGTGCCGGCAGGGACGTCCAGTTTCTGGCGGGCAATCTGGCCAAATTCCTGGCCGCGGCTCGCAAGCGCCCGGAAATCGGGTTCGTCGCGACCACGTTTCTGCCCAGCGTACCGCAACAGTTCGTGAACGTGGACAGGGATAAGGTCCTGAAGCAGGGAGTGGCAATCAACGACGTTTACCAAACCATTCAGGCGTACATGGGCGGGTTGTTTATCAATTACTTCAACAATTTCGGCCGCACCTGGCAAGTGTATGTGGAAGCCGAAGCGCCCTACCGCGCGAACACGGGAAACCTCGCGCAATTCTATGTGCGCAACAACCGGGGTGAGATGGTGCCTCTTTCGGCGCTCGCCCACTTCGAGACCCGCTCCGGCCCTGAGTTCACCATGCGTTACAACGAGTATCGGTCCGCGGAGATTATCGGCAGTGCCGCGCCGGGTTACAGCGCCGACCAGGCAACGGCGGCGTTGGAGGACGTTTTCAAGCAGACCATGCCGCGCGAAATGGGCTTCGACTACATGGGTATGTCCTATCAAGAACAGCAGGCGAGGAAAGGGCTGCCCTCATCGGCCATCTTCGGGTTCTCCCTGCTTTTCGTTTTTCTGATTCTGGCGGCGCTGTATGAGAGCTGGACGCTCCCCTTCAGCGTGCTCCTGAGCACGCCCGTGGCGGTGTTCGGAGCGCTCGCCGCGCTCTGGCTGCGCCGCGTTGTGCTCGGCCTGTTCCTGCCTCCCTACATGGTTCAGATCGAGAGCGACGTCTACACGCAAATCGGCCTGGTGATGCTGATTGGCCTTGCTGCCAAAAACTCGATCTTGATCGTCGCGTTTGCCAAGGAATACTACGAGGAAGGTAAGCCCCTGGTGGATGCGGCGCTGGCGGGAGCGAGGATTCGCCTCCGACCCCTGCTGATGACCTCGTTCGCGTTCATTCTGGGTTGTGTGCCGCTTTGGACGGCCTCCGGCGCCGGCTCCGTGGCTCGCCAGATTATGGGGACGACGGTGATTGGAGGCATGGTGGCGGAGACCTTCATCGGCAGATTCTTTGTTCCGGGGATCTTTGTTCTGGTGGAGAAATGGTCCGCCTCAGCCAGGCAACGGCTGGTGACAGCGGCTCCCAATCAATCCTTGCCGGCGGAAGGGGAGTCAAATGCGTAACAATTTGTTGACCTTCATTCTCACCGCAGCAACTGTGATGTCCGCCTGCACTGTGGGGCCGAACTACCACCGGCCCAACGTGCAAATCCCTGACTCGTTCCACGCGTCCAGTGAATCCCCGCAGGCGGAATCGCAAGCCACATCATTCGCCGATCTGCCCTGGTGGCAAGTGTTCCACGACCCGCAATTGCAAGAGCTGATCCGCACCGCGCTGAAACAGAACTACGACCTGCAACTGGCCACGGAGCGCATTAGCTCGGCCCGGGCGCAGCTCGGCATTACCCGTTCCAACCAGTTTCCGCAGGTTTCGGCTGACCCCAATTTCAGTGGTGCAAAAACTGACCAAGGCATCAAATCCAACATCTTCTCACTCGCTGCGGACGTGACCTTCCAGTTGGATTTCTTCGGCCGTTATCGACGCGCCACCGAGGCCGCCAGGGACCAACTCTTTGCTACAGAAGACGCTCAGCAAACCACGATCTTGACGCTCGTAAGCGATGTCGCCAGCGACTATTTCCTGCTTCGCGACCTCGACCTGCAACTCCAGATCACGGAACAAACCGTCCAGAGCCAACAAAACTCCGTCAACCTGACCGAAATGCGCCTTCAACACGGTGTGGGGACCAGGCTGGACGTGCTTCAGGCCCGGCAAGTGCTCGATACCGCCAATGTGCAGATCCCGGATCTGGAGCGGCAAATCGGCCAGACCGAGGATGCCATCAGCATCCTTCTGGGAAATTATCCACAGGCCGTCCCTCGGGGGAAGACGCTGGGAACCGAGACCGCAGAGGGCTGGGTGTGGAGTGAAACTCTCCCACCGCAATTACCGTCGGGGCTGCCGTCGGCACTGCTTGAGCGCCGGCCGGACATCCGCGAGTCCGAGCATAACCTCATGGCGGCCAACGCTGACATTGGCGTGGCCAAGGCGATGTTCCTTCCCCAGGTTTCTCTCACCGGCTCACCAGGCGGAGCATGGGGACACAGCGTGTTCTTTGGCAGCAATATTCCGGCGCCCGAGGGCATTTACAGCTACGAGGCCAGCTTGGCGCAGCCGATTTTCGAGGGTGGTTACTTGCGGAACAATCTGCGATACGCCAAAGCCCAAGACCGGCAGGCGCTGATCAGCTACCGGCAGACCATCCAGCGCGCGTTCGGCGATGTTTCCGACGCCTTGATTGGATATCAAAAATACCACGGAGTCCGCGACCGCCAGGAGCAGACCGTGAAGGATCTGCAAGAATCCGTCAGTGTCTCGCTCCTGCGGTACCGGGGCGGCACGGCGACTTATCTGGATGTCCTCGACAGCCAGCGCTCATTGTTCAATGCGGAGATCACGCTGGCGCAGGCGCGCAACAGCGAGTACCAGAGCCTCGTGCAGCTCTATAAGGCGCTGGGTGGCGGGTGGAAGTAACCTTCTGATCGTGCAAAGAGACAGCGGCAGAAATCTGATGGCGTCCTAAATCAAGGAGACTGCAAAACGGCGGGTGAAGAATGCTGAGGGTCACGGTCGTCGAAGGTCGAAGCGAATTGAGGGTTGTCGTGGAGGGTATGCTAGGCGCAGCCGCTATATCGGAACTCGAGTCGGCATGGAGGCAGGCTAAACAGGCATGGCGCGGCAGGATTGTGATCGATCTGAGCGGGATGACGTCGACCGACTCGAGTGGGCAGGCAGCACTCCTGGGGATGATCTGCGACGGGGCGAGGCTGACCGCCAGAGGTGCCTTCAACAAATACCTGGCAAAGGATCTGATGGGCAAGGCACGCCAATCTCTCGCTGCTCAACACAAGCCAATCGAGCGGGGCAACAAAGTTGGGTTGGGAAAAGGAGGTATGAAACTGCTCGAAACAAGGAAATAGAAACGATACCATAGACCATGACCTACCGCGCCCGGTAGTTACCGAAATCTTGCGGGCCTTTGGGCACCGAGAGAGAGTGGTCTACCCCGGCAAGATTACTGCTCGGCTGAGCACCTGGGGTGCACGGCTAATGCCGAGACAGCCCCTTATCAGTCGCCGGCAGCTCCTCTAACGGAAGAGCCGTCCTGGACCGGCTAGCCGTACTTCTCTTCGTAGAGGATGCTGCCGACATAAACGACGAAGGGAACGATTACCGCCGCGGCCAGGTAGTACCACAGACCATCCGGGGTGGGGGTGGGCAGGCTGCCGCTACTGGCAAACGAAAGCCACATCAGGGCGGCGTAGGTCATGGCAAGCGACACCCAGAAGGCCCGGCTGCCGGCCTGCCCGCGGATCAGGTGGTTGCGCTCGTCGTGCTCTTCGTTGACCAGCCGGGCGACGGCCTGTCGGTTGCTCCGCGTGGCGCGGTAGCGCAGCACCTGACCCAAGCCCAGGCCGGCGCAGAATATCCCCAGCCCGCTGACAATCCGGGCGTTGAACGGCACGACGAAAAGGAACCGCAAGATCAGCCCTGCGGCGAATAATACGGCTCCGAGGGCCAGCAGGCCCCAACCCGCCCGCACGCGCCTGTGCAGATACTCTTGTTGGTTAGTCATGGTTGTCCTCCTCTGAATAAATAAAAAGTTCTTCCACAGAAACTCCAAACACTCTCGCCAGCCGGAACGCCAAGGTGATGGATGGGTTGTAACGCCCATGCTCGAGCGAGATGATGGTCTGCCGTGAAACGTTGACCAAGTCGGCCAGGTCCTGTTGGGTCAGCCTCTTTTGGGCTCGCATCTCTCCCAGGTGATTTTGCATCGCCTCTCCATGTAAAGTTACCTTTACATATAGTACAGCAGATTTTCACCATGTCAAGTACACTTTACATTGAAATTTCACTTTTAATGTTGGCCTTCGCATTTCTGTCGGTGGTACTTATCATCCTGATCGTTTTTCTGCGGTCCAAATTCCCGCTTCACCCGCTGGTGAGCTGCCAGGATGCTGCTGACATCCTTATCACTCTGGTGCTCATACCGATCTACTGGCTGTTGTTCAAATACGGCAGCGGCGACAGTCCAAGCCTGGCGGAAGAAACTGTCTTCCTTGCATTTGCAGGACTGTGGGTGGAAGAGCAGGGGATGCACCTATTGGCCAATCGATAACCTGTTCGATGCGTTGGCGCGCAACCAAGTGGTCAGCCTGAAATCGAC
>Ga0326727_10019929_pt1 | contig 13389 bp, 14 predicted proteins | sample MB2enrmetagenome_FD_207643 | JGI IMG/M metagenome (GOLD analysis project Ga0326727, IMG submission 207643) | Lab enriched peat soil microbial communities from McLean, Ithaca, NY, United States - MB29MY | ecosystem: Environmental > Terrestrial > Soil > Wetlands > Peat | place: USA: New York... | reverse complement strand
GTGTGCTGGCGCTGGAGATTCTGATCAACTTTCCTGCGGTCGGCGCGCTGATCCGCGAGGCCAAGACCTTCATGCTGCCGGGCTTCATGCAGACGGGAAGGAAGCTCGGCTGTCGACTGATGGATGACTCATTGTTCGAACTGCTGGATCAGAAGATGATCATGCCGCAGGAAGCATACGAACGAGCTCAAGATAAGGAGTTATTCAAAAAGTACCTGTAATTGTGTTAACCGCAGCGGTGGCCGAGCGCGGCAACAAAGATTGAGACCATGTCAGACATTAATGACCTGCTTCAGGAGATGGCCAAGAGGGGCGCGTCCGACCTGCATCTGCACGAGGGCCAGCCCGCCAAGATCCGCGTCGTCGGTGATGTGAAGGCGATGACGGACTGGCCCATGAGCCACGACCTCGTTTACTCCATGTTGTCCGAGGCGTGCGGACCGGACCGGTGGAAGCTGTTTCTCGAGCGCGGCGACCTCGACTACGCCTACGAATTGGATGAGCATTCGCGATTCCGCACCAACTACATGAAACACGTTCACGGTGTCGGCGCCGTGTTTCGACTCATCCCCACGAAAATCATGACACTGGAGCAGCTGGGCATCCCGTTGGTGGCCAAGAGCTTTGCCCAGTTGCGCGGCGGCTTGGTGCTGCTGACCGGTCCCACGGGCACCGGCAAATCCACCACCTTGGCGGCCCTCATAGACTTTATCAACGTCAACTACGCGCGGCACATCGTCACCATCGAGGAGCCAATCGAGTTTGTTCACTCCAATAAGAAGAGCGTCATCACGCAACGCGAAGTCTCCGTGGACACCCCCACCTACCAGTCCGGGCTGAAGGCGGCCATGCGCGAGGACGCCGACATGGTTCTCGTGGGCGAGTTGCGCGATCTGGAAACGATCTCGCTCGCGCTCACAGCGTCCGAAACGGGCATGCTGGTGTTCGCCACGCTGCACACCAACAACGCCCGCAAAACCGTAGACCGGATCATCGACGCGTTTCCCTCTGACCGGCAGCCGCTCGTGCGCACCATGCTGGCGAACTCACTGCGTGGCGTGCTCGCGCAACTGCTGGTGAAAAAAACCGACGGCACGGGCCGCCTGGCCGTCACCGAAATTCTTGTCGCCACGAGCGGCGTCGGCGCGATCATCCGCGAGGGCAGGACCGAAAAGTTGACCGACGTTCTGATCGGTGGCAAGGGCGAAGGCATGCGGATGATGGACGATTCAATCATGGAGTTTCTCGTGCAGGGCGCCATCTCGCCGATGGAGGCTTACATGAAGGCAATCGATAAAACGAAGTTTGAGCCGTTTTTGCCCGAAGACTCCGGGATTGCCAAATCGCAATAACGGCGGTGAGGGGTTTGTCGGAACGATGCTCTTGGCACTTGTCGCAACAGGGTAGTTTTATTACACTGCCAGCGGTATGTTTAAGAAGGCGATGGTTCCAATTCTGGTGCTCGTTGGTGTCATCTTGGTGCTGGCGGGGGTGGCGTATTGGTATTCGCAGAAAGAAAGCGAAAACTGGCCCTTTAAATCCGAGCGTTATCATTAGCAGAATCGCATGGCAAGGATCAGAAAACTGCTGCACACGCGTTATCGCGTCAACGACATGGAGATGACCGTCAAGTTTTACCGTGACGTACTGGGACTACAGGAGACGAACCGTCACAAGTCGCCGCGTGGTTCGGAGCTTGTGTTCATGAAGGCACCCGCAAGCGATAAGGAAATTGAATTGTGCTGCTATCCCGCCAGCGGGCCGGTGCAAGTGCAGCCTGATCTGACGCACCTCGCATTCGAAGTTGACGATTTGGAGAAATTCCCATGTCAACTGGAGAAGAAAGGTGTGAAATTGACGGACGGGCCGACCAGATCGTCATCGGGCAGCGTGTTTGCCTTCATTGACGCGCCGGAAAGGCTACGAAATCGAACTCATCCAGCGGGCCAAGCCATGAACCGTGGGAGAAGCAGGGCGGGCGTCTCGCCCGTCGCAACCAGAACGTGCGGGCGAGACGCCCGTACCACCATGGAATGAACGAAACACACAGAATCGTCATCGCTCCTTCCATTCTGGCGGCCGACTTTGGCCACTTCGCGCGCGACGCCCAGCGGGCGGAGCAGGGTGGGGGAGACTGGCTTCATTGCGACGTGATGGACGGCCATTTCGCGCCGAACATCACGTTTGGTCCCGACGTTATCGCTTCGCTTCGCCGCGCGACAAAACTGCCGTTGGATGTGCATCTGATGCTCGAACGCCCGGACCTTTACGTGGAGGTTTTTGCGCGGGCGGGCGCGACGAGGTTGACGATTCACGTGGAAGCACTCGGAAACAAACGGAACGGCACGGAAGGACGCGCCGTGTTCGAGCCGAAATCGGTCGCCCGCATTGAGGACGCACTGCAGGCCATCCAAAAACTCGGTTGCCAATGTGGGCTGGCGATCAATCCGCTCACGCCGATCCGCGCCGTCGAGCCCCATTTGGAACGAATCGATCTCATCCTTGCGATGAGCGTCTGGCCGGGGTTTGGCGGGCAGAAGTTCATCCATGAAGTTGCGGCGAAGATTCATGAGGCACGAGCGCTCATTGAACGAAGTGGACGTTCCATCCACGTCGAGGTGGACGGCGGCATCGATCCCACCACCGCGCCGCTCTGCGTCGGCAGCGGTGCGGACGCGCTCGTCGCTGGAAATTCATTGTTTCGCCACAAAACTCTGGATCTGGCGGCGGCCATTCGAGAGTTGAGACAAAGTGCAGAAGACGCAAATTAGTTTTGGAACTGACGGCTGGCGCGGCGTCATCGCGGGCGATTTCACATTCGACAACGTGCGCCGGGTCGCGCAAGCCACGGCGAATTACTGGAACGCATCGGTGGTGCGGGCGTCCCGCCCGCCAAACGGGCTCGCAGGGAAGGGGACGGCGGCAGGCCAGACGCCCGGCCTGCGCAACTCAGCCATCGTCGGTTACGACAACCGCTACCTGTCCGAGACGTATGCGAAACTCGTCTGCGAAGTGCTCGCAGCCAACGGAATCAAGGCGCTCTATCCGCCCGTCGCGCCGCCGACGCCAGCGGTGAGTTACGCCGTGCGCGACCGCAGGCTTTGCGGCGCGGTGATGATCACGGCCAGCCATAATCCGCCGCAGTTCAACGGGTACAAAATCAAAGCCGAATACGCCGGCCCGGCCGACTCCGATCTTTGCAGGCAGGTCGAGGCGTGCCTTGATCAATCGCCCGTGCGCACGGTCGATTTTGACGAAGCTGTGCGGAGCGGCAGCATCGAGCTTTACGATCCGCGCCCCGCGCATATTGCGGCAGTGAAACAACTCGTCGATCTGAAGAAGATTCGCAACGCGCGACTCAAGGTTGTGGTGGACTCGATCCACGGTTGCGGAGGCAATCTGATTGAATCCGAACTGCGCGGCGGCAAATGCCGCGTGGAGACGATTCGAGCGAACCGCGATGTGCTGTTCGGAGGCGTGAACCCGGAACCGATCGGAAAAAACCTGGCGGCGCTTTGTGACGCGGTCAAGAAGGCGCGAGCCGACATCGGGCTGGCGACCGATGGCGATGCGGATCGCATGGGCGTCGTCGATGAGCGGGGCCGTTACGTTTCGATCCAACTCGTGTTCGCGATGCTGTTGCTACACCTGATTCGCAATCGCGGCAAGACAAGCGGGCTGGTTGTGAAGTCGGCGAATTGCACCGTGCTCATCGACCGGATCTGCCGCGCGCAGGGCCTGTCCTGCGTCGAGGTTCCCGTCGGCTTCAAGTACATCTGCGCCAAAATGCGCGAGACGGACGTGTTGATTGGCGGAGAAGAGAGCGGCGGAATCGGTTTCCAGGGGCACATCCCCGAACGCGATGGCATTCTGGCGAACCTGATGTTGCTGGAGATGCTGGCGATGGAGAAAAAGAAGATGACGCAGCTTCTCACCGATCTGCAAAGCGAGTTCGGCAGGAGCGCCTACGACCGGATCGATCTGCATTATCCATTGGAGAAACGCGACCGGCTCATCGAAACGCTCCGGCGCAGTCCGCCGCCGGACCTGCTGGGTTCGCCGCTGGCCGGAATGAAAGATTTCGACGGCGTCAAATACATCGCCAGGGATGATTCCTGGCTCATGTTCCGCGCGTCGGGCACGGAACCCATCGTTCGCATCTACAGCGAAGCTGCGAACGCACGGCGCGTGAAAAGACTGCTCGACAGCGGCAGGCAATTGGCCCTGCGCATTGGGGGCTTGTAAGATCGGCACGCCGAAAGCCGCTGCGGCCTGCCACAAGGACTCAATCACTCCTGGTATTTCGCTGCGCGCCGTTCATCCGCGCGTCGGGCGTCCGAACTACAAGCCGGCTGTCGCCAACCGAGTGAACTTGTCTTGCACGTCATGAATGAGTTTCTGATGTTGACCCGCCTCGCCGCAGGATCTTCGTAACCGGCTGACGGAGCGCGTCCGATTTCTTGTGCCATTTCCTGCAGCTAGTGGCCCGCGATGGTCGCGGGGCGTAAGTCACATGGGAAATGCCGGTTAATTCATTCTTCATCGTGCATTTCTAAGGCAGCGCAGTCTCACCCCCAGCCGCATGTGCCTTTTCCACTACATCTGAAATTAGTGGTTTCCACTACAGACAACCGCGAGCCTTTGTGTTTAAGTTACCAGGTGCCCAAATTCTTCTTTGCCTTTGCTCCGGCCCACGCCACTGGAGTAATCCACCGCGTGGTGAAGTCTTGCTCTCTGGCGGCACGGCGGATATGGTGGTCCTCGTAAGGTTGCGTTCGGTGCGTCTGGAGTTGAAACGGCAGGGTTCACAAATCATACAATGGGCGGAGGTAATTCCTTATGAAACAATACCTGCAAAAAACCATGCGGAACATGCAGCGGCGCTCGGGTCAGAGTCTCGTCGAGTATGCGCTGATCCTGGCCTTGATTGCGGTGGTGGCGATTCTCGTGTTGCAGGGTATCGGCACCAACGTCAACAACAAGCTGACGAATGTGAACACGAATCTGCAGTAGGAAACGGCTGTCACGCTTGTTCTCATCCTTGCTGATGGCCAGAGAGTTCAGTTTTACTCGACGGAATCGAAGTTCGTGGCAGAGTCCCTGGTGCTGGTGATGCGCGAGGCGGGGCCAAGCTTGCGTCGCACCGGCAAATGTTTCATAATGCCAATCTGAAACGGTTCGAGCGTAAATGCAACTCTCCCCATGACAAGACTCACCGGGCAATCTCTATGTCTCCAAATTCCCCTCACTGGTTTAGGAGGTAATTCGGGTTGCCACCACGCCGTCAGCCTGTTATTCTGCCCATCCAAGGAGGCTCACTATGAGACCACTGCTTGGGCTGGTCATTCTGGCATTGGACATCGTCGCAATCGTGGATTGCGTTAAGAGCAATGTGGAAACAGGCAAAAAGGTGTTGTGGATCGTCTTGATCTTGGTACTGCCTCTTGTCGGCATGATCCTTTATTTCCTGCTCGGTCGCCCGAAGTCTGCCGCCTGACTTGCACCGCAGCGAAGCCAATTGTTTCCGGTTTGTTGGGTCGCGTGCGACCGTAGCCAACTGCGGTCTTGCCTGCATTTGAAAACACCGCCCGAATCAACTCCGTGACATGCAATTATGGCGTGTCGCGGGCGTAGGCCGCCGCTGGCAACTTGCCCGCCGCAGGCCGCCCTGCTAAACTCCGCGCTTATGGCAGGGAGCGCATTTGATTCGGCGTTTGAGGAAGTCAGCAAACTCGCCGCCACGTTCGAGGCCAACGAAGCGCGTTATCTGTCGCAAGGCTATTCGGAAGCCCAAGTCCGCTTGGACTTCGTTGACAAGTTTTTCGTGGCGCTCGGCTGGGACGTAAACCACAACATTCAGACCAACCCCTACGAGCAGGAAGTCCATGTCGAAAACCCCGAAATCGCCTCGCATCGGCGCGCTGACTACGCCTTTTACCTTGCGCCCAATTTCCGCGACGTGCGGTTCTACGTCGAAACCAAAAAACCGCTTGGCGACATTGCCACCGCCGACCACTATTTTCAGACGATCCGCTACGGCTACGGCAGCAAAAATCCCGTCGCCGTCCTCTCTGACTTCGCGCATTTGCACATCCTCGACTGCCGCTACAAACCCGACATAGACACCGCCCTCCACCGTGCCATCGCCAGGTATCACTACACCGAGTACGCGAACCGCGAGAAATTCGCCGAAATCTACTTTCTCTTTTCCCGTGAAGCTGTCGCCAACGGCTCGCTGGAAAATTTCGCCGCCGACTTGCCGAAACCACGCGACAAGGCCGTCCAGCGCGGCTTGCTCATCGGCGGCTATCAGCCCGTAGATGAATCGTTTCTCCAAGAACTCGACGGCTTCCGCTCCGACCTCGCACACGCCTTTAAGAGCAAGAACCCCAGACTCGACAGCGACACCCTCACGGAAGTCACCCAGCGCACACTTGACCGCCTCGTGTTTTTGCGCTTCCTCGAAGACAAACTGATTGAGCCCAAGCCGCTGGTGGAGAGTTTCGGCACCAAGGGCAGGGCATGGGAAGATTTTGTCGCCACATCCCGACGCCTTGACGGTATCTACAACGGCATCGTCTTCAAACACAACGACAACCTCGACGCTCCCAGCTTCCGCGTGGATGAAGACGTTTTTGCTGACATCTGCGAAAAACTCTCGCATATCAATACGCCCTACGATTTCAACACGATCCCGATTCACATTCTCGGCAGCATCTACGAACGTTTCCTGGGCAAAGTCATCGTCGCCACGGACAAACGCGTCCGCGTCGAAGAAAAACCCGAAGTCCGCAAGGCGGGCGGCGTCTATTACACGCCTGAGTATATCGTCCGCTACATCGTCGAGAACACCGTCGGCAAACTGATTGCGGGCAAAACGCCCGACCAGATTGCGGAAATGCGTTTTGCCGACATCGCCTGTGGCAGCGGCTCGTTCCTGCTCGGCATTTACGATCTGCTTCTCCAAAACCACGGCACCTACTACAACAAAAACCCCGGCAAGGCGCACAAAGGCGATTGCGTTGAGCGCGACGGCAAGCTCTACCTCTCGCTCCGCAAGAAACGCGAAATCCTGCTCCACAACATCTACGGTGTGGACATCGACGCCCAAGCCGTCGAAGTCGCGCAACTCTCGCTCTACCTCAAACTGCTCAAAGACGAAACCACTGACAGCGCCCACCAATACCTGTTGGAGTTTGAGCACACGGCGCAGATGAAAAAACTGCTCCCCGACTTGAGCAAAAACATCGTTTGCGGCAACTCGCTCATCGGCACGGACATCCTCGACGAACAGCTTTTCCCCAAGGACGAAGAGCGCAAGCTCAACCCGATGAATTTTGAGGACGCCTTCCCCGAAGTAACAAAGCGCGGCGGCTTCGATGCCATTGTCGGCAACCCGCCGTATGGCGCTGAGCTTTCGGCACGCAGCGAGCATTACCTTCGTGGCAAGTTCAAAGCCGCGACTAGGGACTTGGACACGTACGCCCTATTCATGGAGCAAGTAGTGAAGCTCACAAGGCCGCGGGGTAGGATTTCCATGATCGTTCCGACGGGCTGGTACAGCGGCGCGAAGTTTCCGGCGTTGCGTCGCTTCATGGCTTGTCAAACAGACCCCGAGTCGTTAGTGAACCTGCCCTACGACGTTTTCAAGGCGTGGGTTGACACAACCGTTTTCGTCGTCACGAAGCGTGGCGAGCCGACGACGTGGCCGAGAGCGGTATCGCATACGGTAAATATCCGCACGTTCCCGAAACGGCACCAAATCGCGAGCGAAGCTGAGTTCTCGTGCGAACTTACAACGGTGGACTTTGTACAGTGGTTTGCCAATGGCAAAGACGAGTATCTGACTTATGCCGACTCCCAGACGACGCTTCTCATCCGGAAGATTCAAGAGCGTGGAAAGCCGCTTCGCGAGTTCGCCGACGTGCAACGCGGCGTCACGCCGTTCAAACTGACAGATGAGCCGACGCACAAGGCCAGCCAGCCGGCTTTCGATGGTACTGTCCGCCGCTACACGCTGAGGCGAGGGCCGAAACGCTATGTCCGTTATGACCAAACGCTGATGGAGTTCAAACCCGAACGCTATTTCAAAGGTCCGCGCTTGCTGTTGCGTGAGCTAATCAGCCGTCAGTTTCACCTACAAGCTGCAAAGGCGAATGATGACTTCGTAACGAACAAGTCCATGCAGAGCATTCTGCAATGCCCCGGCGGTCCGCACTTAAACTATTTGCTCGGCGTCATCAACAGCGGTCTCATGTCGTGGTATTTCTTGCATCGATCAAACATAGCCCAGCGCGACGATTTTCCAAAGATCGTCCTAAAGGAGACGCGTGATCTTCCCATTGCCCGGCCGGACCAAACGCGTCACGACCAGATGGTGCATCTCGTGGAGCAAATGCTGGAGGCGAAGAAGCAGTTGGCGAAAGTGAAGACGGATAAGGACAAGAGCTACTACGAGCGCCGTTGCTCCGACCTCGACCACCAGATTGACCGCCTCGTGTACGACCTCTACGGGCTGACCGACAAGGAAATTGAGATCGTTGAAGCAGCTTCCCGCGCCAGGGATCTACCGCAACCCACTGCCGCCGAACGTCAAGTCCCCGGCGAAGCCGAACCCGAACCCGCCGCCCTCCAAATCGAACTGGAAGCAACCGTCCAGCAAGCCGAAGCCGGTGCCCCCCGTCAAAACACGCAACGCCGTCGTCGCCGACGAGAACCCTAGCCCGCCGCTACGCTGTTTGAATCCTCGGTAAGAACGCACTTCCCAGCCCGCCAATGCGTTTTGATTGCTGGCTTTGGCAGGACACCCCAGTCGCCGCCACGATGCTGATTGTGGCTGTGCGGCATCGCGCCAGAGGCGTTTTGAAGTGCTGCGTCGGCGATTCATGTAGTCGCGGGGCGTACGGCCGAATACAGCACCTCGCTCTGCCCCTATATTACCAGCGAACTTGATTTCACCGAGGGGTGAAACTGGACTGGCGAAAGCGTCAGATCGAGTTCACCGCCGTCCTGCGTCCTCCGCGGCGCATAACCGACGGATCACGCGGATGGCACAGATGACCTTGCCACGGCAACCACTGCTTCAACAATTCGCTTCAGAGCGTCGGCGGTCAGGTGGCCGACCTCGGCGACAATCAACGTTTGATTGGCCGTGAACAGTTTACCGGGGCGCGCGTAGCTGGTCACACGCAGCGAGCCGGTATGGAAATCACGGTTGGCAATCTCAACGGCGAGTGGGTCAGCGTAAGGCTTGCTGGTGATCTGGCAGAGAATCCAATCGCCCGGCCAGCATCCGCCACAACCACGGCGGGCCGCAATTTGGATTGCGACAGGTCGGAGAACGGGAACGGAACGAGCACTACTGCGCCGGCTGAAGGTGTGACCACGCTTCGTCCTCTTCGGGCCGGTTCCAGTCCTCGGCCAGCGCCGTTTCGCTCAGCAACGCCGTCTCGGATGCCACCGGTTCCTCCTCAAGAATCGTCACCAGCGCACGGCGCGACGACGACAGATGCACGTTCTCCAACAGGTGCACGGCCCCTTCGCTATCAATGACCGCTTCAATCGTTTGTTTCATGGCGATAGGTACAGCATAATGCACGGCTTCGCAATTCACAACATTCTTGTTTGACCAAGCGCAACAGGCAGGGCGGAATGTTCAACCGCCTCGGCAATCGTCGTCAGATGATGCCGTTATGCGGCCAGCAACTTCGCCGTCACCGGGTCTGCTGCGAACATTTCTCGCAGCTTCCAAAGCTCTCGCAGCCAGTCGATGATGCCGTCGATGGTTCTAACGTGCTCACTCTTGGCGTGCCACGAGGGATACGGTTGGGGGGAGAAAGAACGCGGGGCGTAGCTGTGGAGTGACAGGTGAGCGGAGTCCCGGCGCATGGAGACCGGGACGATTCATCTGCGCCAAGCGTCTCGCGGGGCCGACGGTAACGCTCAAACTGCGGCATTACAAGGGGTCAGAATCCGGGGCGGGTTTCAGCGGGGAGCAGGCGGCGAGATCGCGGCGGGATCGCGGCGGGATTGCGGCCGCAGAAAAAACTGGAGAGTCGAGGCCGAACTCTCTGCTTTGAACTCCCCCGAGCCGCTCCCAAGGGAGGGGCTTTACCCTTCATTCTATCTGACTTGACGAGAGGGTTGCTCGGCTCTCCACTACAACTTACGCCTTGTCATCAGGAATGCAACTGCCAGCATAATCGGCGGGACAACGGACGGCGCTCTGTCTGCGTTCGCTCGAAAAACGGCGCTGAACGCAATCGAGAGCAGAAGTCATCCCCCCGGAGTCCGTTCTTGGAGCCGAGAACAGGCTTGATGGCACTGTCAGAGCTGATACGATGTTGGTCAACGAGACCGAATCGCCCGGATGGACATGGGGCGTGTGTCACATGGGAAATGTCGGCAAAAAACAGTCTTGCCGTGCGCCCATAAAGGCGTAAAATCCTTGGCAAATGAACACGATGCTGAATGCAATTCTCCCTGAAACGCGCAGCGTCAAAAAGCAGATTCCTATCAGTTCAATGAAAATCGTTTGCCCGGTTTCAAGTGAACAGACCGGGAAGGAGAACACAAAGATGAAACACAAACTCACAATGTTTTTGATTCTGGTGCTGGCCGCCCTCTTCGGAGGGCACGCCTTCGCCGGAATTCAGCTTTCGGTGAACATCGCGCCACCGCCCATCGCCGTCTTCGATCAGCCCCCCTGTCCTGGCGACGGGTACATTTGGACGCCCGGCTACTATCAGTACGGTGATTATGGCTACTACTGGGTGCCGGGTCAATGGGTTATCCCTCCCAGCGTGGGACTCCTCTGGACGCCCGGTTATTGGGGCTTCGTCGGCGGCAGGTACGTCTGGCACGAAGGGTATTGGGGCCCGCAAGTCGGCTTCTACGGCGGCATCAATTACGGCAACGGCTACTTCGGCTCAGGCTTTAACGGCGGACGTTGGGAGGGGGGCGTGTTCCGGCATAACACGGTCATCTCGAACGTGGACCGCAACAACGTGCACAATACTTACGAGGACCGCTCGGTGGTTCGGGAAATCAAGGGTCCGAATCACGCGTTCAGCGGTAAAGGCGGAATCCAGGCACAACCATCGAGGGGCGAAGTGGAGGCAAGCCGCGCGCCTCATCAAGGGCCGACGCCGGCGCAAGTCTCGCATGCGCAAGAGGCGCATAACAACCATCTGGCAGCTCATGGAGCCGCACGCGAGTAACCAGTCCAACGGCTGAAACAGTTTCAATCCGCTGCCCGTATCGGCGAACAGGCGGCCGATTTCCATGGCTGATCGTCTCCTGTGGACTTGTCCAACTGAGGTCTGGGACGACTGGCGTTCCAGTATCGTCATCGTCAAGCCGCCGATAGAAAGTTGCCCGGCACCGGAAGAGATTCAGTTTAAAGGGTAAAAGAGCAAAGGCGAAAGCCCCCTCCCACACCGAAACCCAATGACGTGGCTGTCGTAGTTCGGGGCTTATGCGCAGTTCTTTCAACCAGTATTAACAGGCCAACCCCGAAATTGGCAACGCGATGAGCGATTCAAATCAAAACGAATTCGAAAAAGCGGCGGCAGAACAAGCCCACCGTGGCGGAATCCTCTGCGAACTGTGGGGCTTCATCAAGCAAAACAAGAAATGGTGGCTGCTTCCTTTCCTGGTCATCATCTTGATCTTCGGATTGGTGATCTTGCTTGCCGACACCGGGCTGGCGCCATTCATTTACACGCTATTCTGATGCGTATGAGCACGCTTCGAAAACTGGCACAGCGTCTGGTGCTCCTGGTCGTGACGCTCTTGTTGTGCGAGGGGCTGCTGCAAGCCGGGTATCGCGTCGTTTGCCACCGCTGGCTTTTCACAACGGAGCCGGCGGACCCGTACGGGATGTTTTTGCCGCATCCGTACTTGGCGATCACGCCGGAGCCCAATGCCGAGCGCCACTTCAATCACATCACCATCTCGCACAACGCAGCCGGCTGGCGCGGACGCGATTTGCTTCAGCCGAAGACGCGCAAACGCATCGTCGTGGTGGGTGGCTCGTCAACTTACTGCGTCGGCGTGGATGATACCGAGACATACCCGGCACAATTGCAGCGGCGGCTGGGCGACGGTTACGAGGTCATTAACCTCGGGGTGCCAGCCTATTCCTCCGTAGAACACATCATCCAGACGGCACTGTGGTTTTCGGACATCCAGCCGGACATCGCCATCTACTACATGGGCTGGAACGACGCGCACAACATGCACGTGCGCGACCTCAAAGCGGATTACTCCGATTTCCACGGTCCTCTTGTGCAGACAATTCCCAGACCCAGGCGCGGCTGGTGGCCGCAGCATTTTGCCCTGGCCCGGCTGCCTCACATAGCGGTTTCTGAGCTCCGCCACGCGTTCCACAAATTGCCGTCGTATCGAGTCAATTACCCGGGTCTCCGGTTTGGACCCACCGACACGGCTTGGACACCGCAATGGGAGGAACGCCCGCTGTCGTTGTATCGCCGCAACGCGGATGAGATCGCGCAACTATGCAAAGCACAAGGCGTCACCCCGTTGTTCGTGCCGCAACTTTACAACACCGCAGCCTTGACGAATGCGGTCGACCCTTACTGGCCGTTCGTTAACATGAAGGACTGTCCGGCGCTGATCGATGCGTACAATCGCGTCCTGAGCGATGTGGGACGTGCCGATGGTGTCACAGTCGCGACGGAGGTCGCGCCAAGCGTTTTCGTTCCACAAGATTTCCTGGACCAGGTCCACCTCTCGGCTGCCGGTTGCCGGAAGATGGCAGAAATCCTAGAGAAACAAGTGCGAACGATCCAGACATCATGGACACCGTCACCCGCGCGCTGACGAGAGCGGCGATCGGCTGCTGCGGATTACCGAAGTGGTCAAATCTGCCTCGGTGTGAGAGAATGGGTGACATCGGACCATGTCCGCGCCTGCCAAACTGAGCCGGTACGACGCCTACGAGGCGATGACGAACCGCATCTTGGAGTTACTGGCTAACGTGTTCGACATTTCAGGTGTGATGGATGTCCTTACGGGTGTTGTAAAAGATATGCAGTATGTGCCGCATACTAAGTTCTACCTGCTTACAACTGGCAGGAATCCAGTCTTAATGCTTGGGTCTCTGGGATTGCCCCTTACGCCAGCGTATCGACCCATAATTCGCACTGAATTGTTTCGCGTTGAATGGACGACGTTTTGAACCCTTGCCTGCCTGTCTGTTCTCCGCCTTGCCTGCTGCTTTGGTCTCGGCGTTGGCAACCGGCTTGACCTCTGCCGTGGTTGCCGGTTTTGTCTCCGTCTTATCAACAGTTTTGCTCTCGGCCTTGGCAACAGGCCCGGTCTCAGGCGTTCCTGCTGGCTTGATCTCTGTGTCACTCATGGTCTGCC
>Ga0326727_10019927_pt1 | contig 13390 bp, 14 predicted proteins | sample MB2enrmetagenome_FD_207643 | JGI IMG/M metagenome (GOLD analysis project Ga0326727, IMG submission 207643) | Lab enriched peat soil microbial communities from McLean, Ithaca, NY, United States - MB29MY | ecosystem: Environmental > Terrestrial > Soil > Wetlands > Peat | place: USA: New York... | reverse complement strand
ATTGCCAATTAGTGCCCTGTGGCATTGGCAATGGCATTGGCAGTCACCTAGGCAGAAATGGTCATAGGAATTCCGGTTTATGGAAATCTCTCTGATTAGTGCTGACTCGCGGCTGCTTTTTTGTACAGCATTGGCCAAGCCAGCTGGCACGTCGATTGCTTAAAGGGAAAAGCGACAGGGAAACGAAAAGAATGTTACGAATAACACGAACAGATCACCGGGGCCATATTCTGGTCTCTATTGAAGGCCACCTTGCAGGAGACAACGTAGAGATTGCCGAATCAACGTGCACCAAGGTGCTTTCAATGAATACACCGGTCACGGTCTTTCTCAAGGGGGTCACAGAAATTGATGACAACGGTCACGCTTTTCTCAAACGATTGGTGATGACAAAAGCACGGCTGCGCGCACTTGGAATATACTCCCGATACATTGTTAGAAATTTGCTCCTTCAGAAAAGCCAGTCCGATTAGCGCTGAAACAGGCAGCGATGATTTAATCCTTCATTCCACAGTTTGACATCGGAGTTTTTTAGGCTGCATCGACTTTGCTTACAATGACATAGCGTCATTAGGGCTCATTCCAGGGAGCATTTGCCAACGCGTCCTCCACAATCTGCTCAAGTTTGGCTTTTAATGGCAAGCGATTGCTCCTTTTGCTTGACCCAGTTCCAGCCCTGAGAGAGGGACGTACTCCATAATGACAGAACCTTCCTAAATCGTCCTTTGATCGCTTCCACAGCCATTCGTGCTTTGATTCAGCGTTGAAATTCCGTGCTGCTTCATGTCATCACCCCTCCGAACGGAGGCCACGATCTTGCGTCTCAAATACTCTTCCAAATACAAGGGTGCGCCTTACAGGCGTATCCAAAGATCATCGATGCAGGAACATCTAAGCGCCGATGAGCACTCGAACGCCGTTCCACATAGCCCTCCACATTGGGCTTGACAATACGAACCTTTTCGTGGAAAACAACTAGGCTTCATGGTTACTCAATCAGAGGAAGAAAACATCAACATATCCGGATCAATGTGGGGGAAATAAGGCAGTTGAGCCAATCTGTAGGCGACTCGGGCATTGCGATGGATTATCACCTCAACTAATCTCCAACGCTCGACCGGCTGCAGTCAAACATGACAATGCAAATACACTCATCACAGCAGCGGACTGGCTTAAAATCATTGAGTGATTGATAAGACCTGGTCGGGCTGCAAAGATAATGAATTCCGTGCTTCACCTCCAGGGAATGAAGACGTTCGCACGAAAAAGCTTCAGAAATGGAATTGCCGCTCGGGGCAGAATTGTCTGATGATGCGGATTGACGTGACCCTACGAACTCGTAAAGCAAGTTCCAAAATGGGTTAGCAGGATAAGCATATGAGTACGAATAAGTTGATCCTTTACGACGCGTTAATTGAGCTGTCTCAATCCATCTCAGGCCACAGCGACCTAAATAGCCTTTGCTTCGCCTTGGCAAAATCGCTCAAGCGCATCGTCGGTTTTGATGACGTGGTTCTCCTGCTGTACGATGCTTCGAGCAATTCCCTTCGAATAAATGGGCTTGTCTGCGAAGAATCCGACGAGGGAAGGCCCCGGACTTTTCCAGTGAATAATACTGCAGCGGGTTGGGTATGGGCGAACCAACAGCCTCTTTTCATAGGTCAACTTAATCAGGAAACCCACTGGCCTGAACTCTCCGACCTGGTTCGAACACGTGGCCTTGCTTCTCTTATCCTTTTGCCTTTGACTTCGGGAGCTTACCGTCTGGGAGTCCTAAGCTTTGCTTTCATCACGGCTCCCTCAATAAGCGAAGAAGAGATGGCCTTCATTTGCCGGGTTGCATCTGAATTCACCGTAACAATTGAGTCATATTTGGCGAGACAAGAATGTTTTCGCGAACGGGACCGACTGCAAGTACTGTTTGACATAACAAAAGCATTAATCTCTAAACCTTCTCCAGAAGCGCTTATCTCAGCCGTGTGGGAACAGCTCAGCAAAGCTGTGGCATTTGACGTTTCTTCGCTCATACTTCTGGATGACACAACTGGTGACCTCTCTTTCAGCAACCTTCGAATTGCTGAGTCGTTACAGATCAATCCAGGCATAACCCGTGCGAGCCCTGATGAGTTGCGATCCGCTAAAGCCATTGCTACGGGAAAGCCGGTTGTGGTAGAGTCGGATTTCGGCAGTTTTGCTTCCCCCATCTTCAAAGATTTCGCGGCCGCCGGCTTCCATTCAGGATGTTCGATTCCTCTAATAATGCCCAATGCCGTAATCGGGACCCTGGAATTGGCGCGAATGAATAATTGTCCATTCACTGAAGATGATGTTGAGCTTCTTGTCCAAATCGCTAATCAAACAGCAATAGCCCTGCAGAATTCGCTTGCCTATCGCAAGTTGGCCGAACTGAAAGAGAGGCTTGCCACAGAGAAGCTTTACCTAGAAAATGACATTCGTATTGACCAGAATCTTGGAGGCATGTTGGGCGAAAGTCCTGCATTCCAAGCTGTGCTGGAGAATATTCAAATTGTGGCGCCGACAGATTCCACGGTCCTCATACTCGGCGAAACGGGTACGGGTAAGGAGCTTGTGGCGCGAAGGATTCATGAATTAAGCGGGCGCAGCAAGCACGGCTTCGTTAAGGTTAACTGCGCCGCCATCCCACCAAGTCTGCTCGAAAGCGAGTTGTTTGGCCATGAAAAAGGTGCCTTTACGGGAGCTGTTGCGCAACGAATTGGTCGTTTTGAGCTAGCGCATCAGGGTACGCTGTTTCTCGACGAGGTCGCTGAAATCCCGCTCCAACTACAATCCAAGCTATTGCGAGTGATTCAGGAACAGGAGTTCGAGAGAGTAGGCGGAAGCCGCACCATTCGTGTATCCGTCCGGATTGTTTCTGCCAGTAATCGCAATCTCAAGGCCATGGTTGACCAAGGTGATTTTCGAAGCGATCTGTACTATCGTCTCCATGTTTTTCCTATCTGCATTCCGCCCTTGAGGGATCGCCGCAGAGACATCCCACTCCTGACCCGCTATTTTACCCAAAAATATGCTCAACGCATGGGTCGCCAGATTGATTCCATTTCATCCGTCACTCTAGATACTCTCACTCGCTATCAATGGCCGGGCAACATCCGCGAACTGCAGAATGTGATCGAGCGATCTGTGATTCTCACTCAAGGCCGCGTTCTCAATCTTGCTATGTCCGAAATTGGCGCCGCAACCCCGCCCATATCGAGCTCCGAAATTGGATCGACTACCGAGAGCGAGAGAATCAGGAAGGCTTTGAAGGACGCCAATGGAATCGTCTCCGGTCCAAATGGTGCCGCAAGACTTTTGGGATTAAAACGAACAACGCTTCAAGCCCGGATGAAGAGGCTCCAGATCACCCGAGCTTAAGGTGAAAAAACCCAGCCGAACCGCAAAGGGCTGCAATGGCATGTCTCATGCGATCCACGCTGGAAGCAATTCTTGACAGGTCGTCGACGATCCCTTCCAGCTATCCCAGAACCGAGACACCAGGTCTAGCACAGTTGATCAAATCTCCGTAATCGTGGACGCCGCCGGCTGCGATTCTATCTCAAGGTGAGGTATAGGTGAAAGGCAGGAAAAGGCAGAAGGCCTGTGCTTCGCCAATATCTGTCGGCAGGGAAATCTGTGGAAACGACCCAACAATAAATGGAAAGTGATTGGTGTCGACGGACTGCACCCGGAAATCAGTTGAAACATTTCCATATTGGGAGCTGAACTAATCAAGGCCTGATGGTTCGACAATTTTGGACGGAAGCCGGTATTGTTTTTGGGCTTGGTGTTCAGTATTATCGCCCCGTTGTTCATGTGCCTGTTCCCGGGCGCCTCGATATCTGCTTGCACCTAGATCATCTTTTGGGGATTCACTGCTGCCGTTATTCCCATCTATATGACTATGGTTCCCATGGAATCCGTATCAGTGACTTTGGTAGCCACAATCGGTGCTTTGGTCCAGGGAATGGGCGACTTGCTGGCTGCCGCCGTTTGGCCTGTTGTTGCCGGTAAGATTGCGGATACAAACGGGCCGCCTTTCATGATGCTGGCGGCTTCTTTGGTCTTGGTAGTGACAGCAGTCCTGACACTGGCTTTGAAAGAAACGCGTCTGCCCGAGACGCTCGCACAACAGGCCCTGAAAACCATTGCCTAATCCACCTGGCCGTAAAACGCACTACTCGGAAATGTGGAATCTCTCCTTGCTCCTCCGCGTTCGAGGAAACGATCCGCCTGGGATTCCCATTCTCTTTCAACGTCGTTTCTAAGGAGTTTTGAGAGGAAAGGCCTTGCCTTGCTGGTATGGGTGCTGTACAACGCTGGCAGGCCCAACCCCTTTTTTGCTGAGAGAGCAAAGCCAAGCTGGCCCTTCTCGGCGGGTGGTAAACCATTCAGGGGTGTTGAATATCGATGAGAGGTCAGAACAATGTTTACCCATACCGTGTCGAAGAAATCTTCGATCATCATCTTTTTGCTGGTATTGATCGCAGTTGGGACGGCCTTGCGGATCAAGGCTCAAACCGGGAGCTTTGTGGCGAGGAATTCAATCGAGGCACGCCTTCAGGCACTGGAGGCCCGCGAAGAGATACGGAAGCTCATGATCGACTACGGCCGCACACTGGATCAAAGGGACTTTGCCGGGTTCGCCATGCTCTTCACGCAGGACGCCGAATACGGAGGCGGAGGGAACAACGGCATGACGAAGGGGGCCGAAGCCATCGCCAGGCTCCTGGAGGATATCTTTCAGAAGAATCCAACAGGAGTGAAGTCTCCCAACTTCCACCTGTTTTCAAATGAAACGATTCAAGTGAACGGTGATAGGGCAGTTGGGTTGAGTAAAGGAGTTTTTGTCGTTCCTGGAGATAACAACCAGCCTGATATGGTCATGCTGGCAACTTACAGAGACGCATTCGTGCGCAAGGACGGCGTCTGGAAATTCAAACAGCGTATCGTTCAGGGCGATATTCCTTCTGCTGCCGCAGCTCCGAAGTAGGGAAGCCGGAGGGACCTCGATGAAGGTCGTTCGCGGCCATTCTTGAATGTGCCCAAGCCGTTCCGCTGAAACAGGCAAGGACGCCCTGGAGGCAGCTCAAGCCTGGCTCCAGGCTCGAAACACTCCGGCCGAAGACGGTAACGGCCGTGTTGTCCATACGTACGGAGCGGGGCTGCCGACGGTGATCTGCGCGCCGCTTCGTGTCTGCATCGTTGAACTGCAGCCGGGTGAGCATCTGACGGGAGAACCGCATATTGGAGATGCAGTCCGGTGGGATGTATCCCCTTGCAACCGTTGGCGCGGATTCCTCGGAAACGTCCATGATCGTGATCAAGCCGCGTGCCATAGGACTCGATACCAACCTGCTTTTGACAACCGACCAGCGGGCCTATTGCCTGCGCCTGGTATCCCGATCGGAGGACTACATTGCCCGTATCGGGTTTGTTTACCGCGACGATCATGTTCAATGGAAAGAAGAGCTTGCCACGGAGGCCGCGCTGCCCGTCAGAAAAGGGACGCTTCTCAGGTTTCGCCGGTCGAATCGGTCGATGCACTCTACTTTGATTCTCGGATCAAAGGCGGGAATGAGAATATGCGCCCTGTCCGTGTTATTGATGACGGACGGAGAACATTCATTCAGACGACCCCGAAGGCGCTTGTCCGGGAGACGCCTATTCTGGTCGTGCTCGGTCCGGGAGGAGCCGAGACGGTGAATTACCGGGTCAAAGACAATATGTGCATCGTGGACCGGCTCTTTGAGCGGGGGCTTTGATCATCGGAGTCGGCAAAAAAGCGAGCCGCACCGAAATCATCCTCGGCACCTATGATCCAAAGCACCGGGGCGACACCGCGAAACAAAGCGATCCGTATTCCGGTCCCACCCCGTAGGAAATCAAAAAATGAGCGCCCAAAATACAAAAGACATCAAAGATATCCATGTCCTGAACGGCCTTGATTGGTATCCCCTGCCCTTCGCCAAAACCTCGTACTCGCGTAACCGATTGATTTATCAATCAAATGGCTGTGCTTCGCTGAAGTGAAACCTGGCGATCGGGCAATCTGACGTAATTCCCTGCGGCCGCTCCTTCCTGATCAGCTGGAGAAGTTAGTTCCGGGAGTAATAGTTCGGGTCTGGTGCCGCCGCTTGCGAATTCGCGTCTATGTTCGAGGGCGGGAAAAGCGGACAACCATCTCAACGGAGTTTTTAGCAGGTACAGGCAAATTTTAGCAATTCGCCATACACACCCCGCCCCAAGGACACAAAGCATTCGGCGCCGCATAGAACAGGATCGACGGCATGATTATTGGCATAACCTTGAGTATCATGGCACCACTCGATCGTTACACTAGCCCGGATTCTTTCGGTTTAAATGCACTACTTTCGCTGGAGGGAAACCGTTAAAATTAGTGGCTGAAGCGTTGGTGTAAGCGCCGACGTTCTCGGCATAGAGAAGATCGTCAATCTTCAAATCTTCCGGCAGTTCGTCTGCCAGAGAAATGGTATCAAGAGCGTCGCAAGTGGGACCGAAAGTGGCGCAAATTTTATTTTCACCATCTCTGAATGAATGCAAAGGGTAGCGCTGGTGATCAAAAATCTGGCCGGAAAAAGTGTGGTAAACACCGTCATTTAAATAATAGCAAGTTTTCCCGTCGCGAATTGCTTTGCCGATAATTTTTACAACCAAAGTACAAGCCGTGGCAACCATAAACCTGCCGGGCTCGGCAATAACTTGTATGCAATCATTCGCGAACAAGCGTTTTATTTCCGAGTTTAATTTTTTTGCCAAAACGCTGAACGACTTAACGTCCGGCGAATACTTAACCGGAAAGCCGCCGCCAATGTCTAAAACTTTCTGTTTCTTTCCTTCCTTATCCGTAAAGCCAATTTCCAATCCCCTTAATTTTGCTTCTTTATATATTGATGACGCAAGATTCAAGCCCTGCAAATAATTGTCAAAATTATTGCATTGGCTGCCCACGTGGAAACTAATGCCTTCTACCCCCAAACCTAAATTGATGGCTTCAGAAATCAAGTCTACGGCATCTCCAGGGTGCGCGCCGAATTTGGAGGAGAGTTCAACCATTGAACCCGTGTTCGGCACGCGGATGCGCAAAACCAAACCTACATTTGGTGCGTATTGCTTAATTTTTTTTAATTCTTCAATGTTGTCAAAAGTTACCAAGATTTTATACACGTCCAGCTTTGTCAATGTGTCGGCCGGCTTTATAGTGTTGGCATAGATAATCCTATTCCAAATATAATCCTGTTGTTCCTTTGCCCCCAAGTATTTAATGTTTTCATAGACCAGCATAAATTCCGGGAAACTTGCCACGTCAAAACTCGCGCCCATATCGTACATAGTTTTAACGATTCCCGGGTCAGAATTGGCCTTGACGGCAAAATAGGGCTGCACATCAGGAAGCTTTTCCCTGAATTCCTTAAAATTTTCCCTGATTTTATCGTGGTCGATAATGAAAGCCGGCGTGCCGTGTTGAGCCGCGATTTTTAATAAAAGATCCTTGTATTGTTGAATCATTAGATTTCAATCGGTTAAGGCAACATCAAAAAATTTTCGAACTGCCAGACGTCTTCTGCTGCTCTGCTGGCGGGATTTTCCTTAAAGTAGACTTTGCGGTTCTTTAGAGGAGTCCAGTCCGATGCCGTGGAAATGAAATCTCCTAAATATGGCTTTGCAATGTCCAAAACAAAATCGTGCGGTAAATCATCCGGCAAGCAAATCCCTCTATGTGGATTTTCAAACATCCACAGCACTGCGGAAATTACGCCAAGTGCGACTTGCAAGGTGGTAGCGTTTTGGCCGGGCGCCAATCGTCTGGCTTCTTCAATTGTCAAAGCGCTGCCTGTCCACCAGGAATTGTATGGATGCCCCATTAAAAGCGCGCCCAAAATGTCGGCGCCAGAAGTTATTTCATCTTCTAAAATCCGTACCTTTGACTGCATTTCATAATTCCTGCCTCGCAGTTCGCACAAAGATGACAAAGTCTCATGGCAAGGCATATAGGCGTAATGCACGGTAGGTCTATACATTGCTTTTTCGCCGGCCCAAACAGTCAACCTATCGGAGAGCCCAAAAGCTTCGCCGTGGCGAATAACCATTCCCGCAATTTCTTCATTCGGAATCCAGGACTTTACCCAGGTGTTAATGCCCATTTGCGAAAGCATAATCTGATTTTTAGGCCCATAGGGAGGAACGTTGGCAAGGGCGGGAAGTTTTTTCTCATGCGTGCCCCAACCCATTTCAGCCGGCGCTGTTCCCTCTTCACGTAAGCCCTCAACGCTCCATGTGCCAACGAATTCGTCCACTTCTTTGGGCCTATTGGTAACTTGGGTGTCGCGTTCACTGCAATGGATTACTTTCACGCATAATTTTTGCGCCAATAAATCAAACTTCCGATTATTTATGTAATCTTCTAGTGATTCTCGATCCTGTCCCACTGCTTTTTTGTCTGCAATCAACTTATCTGCAATATCAATCAATCCTTGCTTGACAAAATGCGATATTAATCCTGGGTTTGCGCCGTGGTCAACAATTGCGGTTGTCGCGTTTTTCCAATCCTTAGAAAGTTCGAGCAGTTTCATCTGGCGCCAATAGAGTGATTTTTCAAACGGGCTGTCCTTAAATAATCCGACTACAGAATCCCAAACTTCAACTGAAGTGTTCACGTACAAAACATTATGGTCATGGCACCAGCCTATTATGTCATTGGCTCCAATGTTCCAGGCCAGATCTATCAGCAAGCCGCCGTTGTCCGTATATTTGGCAAGTTCGCTTCCGAGGTTTTCCGGCGTGATGCGGTTGCAAACGAATCGAATGCCTTTGTCCGTAAATTTTTTTAAAGCCGCGGATTTGTCTTCAAAATCCATTATGGTGATGTTTTGCAAAGGAACATCGATTTTTTAGAGCAGCACCGGCAAAGTACATTGCGATACTGAACCGTAGCCGATAATTAGAATTTTGTGGTTAAATATTTTCTTGTGCATTTTGGGAATATACTCTCCTTGCCTTTGCGAGCCCGAGTGCATTCGAGGGATCGGCAATTTCTTAATAAATGAGGTTCGTCGCTGGACTCCTCGTAATAGTACCAAATAATTTACGCGCTTATTCTAAAGCATTCCCCAAAAACCGCAAGAGGTTTAGCTGCATTATAAATGGTGATCCGGGTTGGTGCGATATCTCTTGTTGACAGCAGCAGACACACAAGAAGGCCCAGTTGTCCTTGTCCTAAGACCCCTGCTGGAGCAGGCGCAGGACCGCATCAAAACTGCAGCTTTGGGCGATCCAATATCCTGGATCCTGGGCCATGCTGAGACAGTTGCTCTGATACTTCGGCTCGCAGAATCACTAAACAGCCGTGAGGCAACCCGCCTAGCAATGAAGCCTCCCAAGAGCCGTGACCTAGATACTGGCGAGGATGAAGTTCGAGTGGAACTCTGGACACGAGAGAATTCTAATTCCATTATCGGGCTCTATGATTGGTTTCCTGACCTGCGCGATTTCGCCCTAATTGCGCGGGAAGCCCAGGCCGACATCATTTCAGCCAACTTCAGCCTGGTCACCGAAGAAAAAGCGGTGTCCGCGCACGCCGCAGGGCTTGAATTAGTGCCCTGGACCGCGAACACCCCCGCTGATTGGGACAAACTGATCAAGCCCGGTGTGGACGCCATCATCACGGACGATCCTGCGGAGTTGATTGCATACCTTAAAAAGAAGAGGTTGAGATAACCGGACCTTCCCACCAACGGAAGATGTTTGCTGCAGCGGAGAACCAACCCTCGGGCGCCAGCCGCGTTTCACTCGGATGGTCGGGAATTGTGGCGTTGGCATCGGACATAATGCCGATTCTCGATCCCGGCGCCAGCACTCGGCTAAAACTCGCGAAACATCCTCTCACTTCATCGAATCAAAGTCTCTGGTTTTACGAAGATCAGTTCTGACCCGCAATCTTTCCAGAGCCTTGAGAGCAACGACCAGAAAAGACGGTCCCTGTTTCGAAGCAGGGGCTTCTCAGACCTGCGCTTGTACACCGCGATCTGCTGTCGCAACGCGAGAATCCGTACCCATGCCACCTGATTGAACCATGCGAAGATAGCCAGATTGAATCATTGAACGGCCAAGATTTTAGCTAAAATCTTCATGCCGAAAGCATGGAGCCGAGGAACTCAAAAAACCATGAAATCAGTTAGGACGGAGTTTTCGCGGAGCACGGGGAGTGCCTGATGCAGGTTTTGTCTTAGCCAGCCACCAGTCCAATGTTGTTGCTAGGGGAACGTCAAATTGATGGGAAAATGCTTTGCGCGTAAGCCCGCTGCGCCGGAAGTGTTCCACCATTTGCAGCCGTTCAGACGATGCGACCGGCCGCAATGGCTTGGGAGATTTTTTGACTTCCATGCACTCAGCATAGTGATTTAGCTTTGCTGTGTGTAGATGCATCTCCCTTGACGCTTGCCAATAATCAGCTAATGCTTGAAACCTGGTGATCGGGTCATCTGACGTAATTCCCTGCAGGCGCTCCTTCCTGACCGGCTGGAGAAGTTAAGTTAGTCCCGGGAGTAATAGTCCAGTTCTGCTGCTGCCGCTTGCGGATTCTCGTCAATGTCCGGGGGATCTCCCAGCGGATTAGCGGGGCGTCGGCCGTCGAAGAATAGGATCTTGTCAAAGCAATCCTGATGCTCGGCTATGACGAGCCCAAATCACTCGGACGCGCCCGAGTGCCATTTCTCGTATCCTGGGCGGCGCCAGTCCCTCCCGTGTGGACAGGAAATCGTGTGGACAAACGATACGTTGAGTTATGCCATTTAGAGTTGGCCTGCTTTCGTTTATCATCAGAATGGAATGCAAAACTAAGCACTGCCAGCATGGCAACCAAACTAACAATTATCCCTAGCATCACCCACCTCCCCAAGAGGCGCTTTATCGACACCAGATGAGAAGCTTGCATCGGCGTTCGCGGAGCAGCCAATTAAGGAACTCGTCGGTTCGTCACACATCTTCGTCCTACCAAACTTGTTACTTCCATTTTTCCGCGTTCGATTGCCGCTGCGCTCTGCAATGCCATCTGGATCAGTGTGCATCCCTCCACCGTCAACCATGGCATAATGGGGACGAAGCCGTTCAAACAATTCGCTCGATCTGATAGGCAACCATTTTAAGGATGTTAGTAATGTGCTTACGTTCCGTGGAAAGTTTGACAACCTCCTGCTCCTGTTTGGACTCAGCTAATGGCATGTGCTTGGAGTTTTTATATTGAATCTCCTTTCCCTTTCCAACACAAAGTAAGATGCAAATAAGCAGGCAAAGGTTTCTGTTTTCCTAAACAAGTAACACTGGGACACTCGGATTTATATCATATTTGATCCGTTCTAATGCTGACGGTAAATATATGATATTTCATAAATACGGAGTTTTGGCGACACACAAGTGGAATGTTTCCCGGATATGAAATCCTATTGCCCGCCTTAAGCGGGGAAGGTGCCCTGCTGGGAATGCGATTTGGAGACAAAACGACATTGGCGGGAGAGAGGAGTCATTGGGATGTGTATCACAAGCTTGTGAGGGAGACTGTAAGCGACATCCTATAGCAATGGAGAAACCCGACGTGATGCGGGGTGACGATGCTATAAATTCTAAGCCAGGACGGGGGGAAGCACGATTTCGGAGTAAAACAGCTTTATCTGGCTCCGTGAGTGAAGCCTCCCCCGCTGGCGCAATGCGCCCCGTCCAGGAAAGCGCGAAAGCGACTATCGCCGCCAGCGAGGAGGAACCAGTTAGTAACCCGGCCCATAGGTGTAGCAGCCAGGGTTAGGATGCCAGTATCCGGCTTGATCGTAGTAGCCGCCGCAATAGCCGGGACCGTAAGCGTACGGATAATAGTAACCATAACCGTATGGATAGTAGCCGTAAGCATAAGGAAAGCCGAACCCGAAATAAGCACCGCCATATCCACGACCGCCATAGTAGCCGCCATATCCACGGCCGCCATAGTAGCCGCCATATCCACGGCCGCCATATCCACCACGATAACCATATCCACCAGTGAAACCACGTCCGCCGGAGAAGCTACGTGCACTGCCGCCGGAAAAGGAGCGGTAGCCCCCACCGGAAAAGCTGCGTCCACCTCCTCCGCCGCCCCGCCCGCGCTGCGCCATGGCATCTGGGCCTAGGCTCACGCAAGTGAGAATAGCGAGAAGCGCGATCGGCAAAGTGGATCTTTTTAGCAGAAGCATCAAGGTCCGTATCATATTCAAACCTCCCTACAACACACTCTCATGTTTATAGTAAGCAATCCGAGGGTCATAAACAACTCGTTGAGAAGAAGCCGGGTTCCTCAGCGGGTGCTGCTCAATGCGGGGCTTGACCTTGCTGGCCTTGCTTCCGCAATCTACTGTTGGCGACCCAATTATAACTCATGTACATAGTATGACTTAAGACTCAATTTCAGAGCTCAGCATGTGAATGAATCTTTCCAAGTCGACACGTTTCACCTTCCACCCTTTGCCTAAGATTTTAAGCTTTCGAGCCTTGATGTTTCGAGCAGTCGTTAGCCAAAACTTCACAGCAGCATCAGGATTGCTTCCTGCCAAAATTCCCGGCGACTCTGGAGCCGCTGGCAGCAGAACTGCGATAGATACGGAGAGAAATTGGCGTCATCTATCGCAGAAAAAGAATCGTGATCAACCTAGCCACCAGAACGGTTCCCGCCGCGAGACGCTCAACCTGACCACATGGGCCCAGATCTGATGGATCGAATATGCAGCCGAAGCTGATCGATAATATAGGTGTCCATAGCAATTCCCTTTCAATTACACGCTCGATATATGTGATGGATTTTGCAACAGGAAGTTTCCATCAATGTTCCTGCATTCCGGAAAGCAACAGTACGATCTTATCTCAAGTGTGCCTCAAGAGTTAACGAGCTGGGGTTCAAGCAGAAAGAGGCAATGATGGGGTAATTGCCTCTGAAGCGAATGCAATCGAAGGAACACTACCAGGGACAAATCACGGCTTGTGATGAAGAGATTGAGAAGATGCCGCTGGCATTCGAGCCTCGGGGGGACCCTGGCGAATGGCCGCAACCGCCCGACCGCTAGCGCAAGCACACGGGACGCAAAAACAAGAACGTGAATCCGAAGACTGGATTTGAGGTACGGAGCGAGTCGTATAACTGTTCGGAGTGGACTTGACGCACATTCCCGGGCTGATGGCGATGGTTGTAACCCTGTTCAGCGAAGTAGGGCGAGACCTTGCCAATGAACGCTCCCGTCCCGGGTGCGGCATCAATGTCTTGCATGACCCGTGGTCCGCGAAAATCCGACATAGCTGCGGAATCCTGTGGAGCAGACCAGTTCGAGTGAAGTCT
>Ga0326727_10019926_pt1 | contig 13391 bp, 15 predicted proteins | sample MB2enrmetagenome_FD_207643 | JGI IMG/M metagenome (GOLD analysis project Ga0326727, IMG submission 207643) | Lab enriched peat soil microbial communities from McLean, Ithaca, NY, United States - MB29MY | ecosystem: Environmental > Terrestrial > Soil > Wetlands > Peat | place: USA: New York... | reverse complement strand
TCTTTGTCCAGTTCGTTAGGCGCTACAATGAATTTCTGCAGGAATGCCGGATAGATATTGCCGGCAAACATGACGACGAGGTAAAGGAGCACAGCGCCAATCCCGGCCCGATTGCCGGCCGCGAAAATGTTGACGATCCAAAGTGCCGTGCCGATGATTGCGACGATCGCAAGCAGGGTCAGCAATGGGACGCGCGCGTGCAGGTCGGCATAGTTCGCGCCGCCCGAGAAAACGTCATGGTTGCCGAACAGAACGTCGTACCGGTCCAGGAAAGCATCGGCGGCGAGCAGCACGAATATCAGGGCGGCCAGGACCGACACATGAATTCCCGTCCGCGTCCCGCTCCCTGCGTTGCGCAGCTTGCGCCAAGACAGCGTCCCTTTGAAATAATAGAGAATCACAACGCCGGCTAATGTCAGGAACCCAAGAATCAACCCAAGCTGCACAATCTCCTGTGCCAAGGGTAAAGAGAAAAAATAAAACGACACATCCCTCAAGAACACCGGATCCTTTGTATTGAAATCGACGCGATGCAGCCAGCGCCAGACAATTTCCCAATTGCCTGCCTCGCCCAGCGCGATGAACAACCCCACGACAGCCGCAACCAGACCGGATAAACGTTGCACCGTCACTGCCGATACCGAGTACGCCGTGATCTGCCCGGTCGGCGTCGGAATTCCGATCTGGATGAGTCCAGGCCCCCGATTGGCATGGAGGAAATTGAGATAAAGGAACAGGAAACTGATGATCCAGAGCCCGGATGAAAGCAGGCCCTTCGCGTAAAGGGCAGTCGTGAAAACGATTGTTTTCCCGAGTTCCGCAAACCAGAGATAATCGAAATACATCTCCAGCGCAAAGGACAAACCGCCAAACAGCACAAAAAGTGCAATGACGACGCCTACCAGTATTATTCTTTTGCGCATGGCTCTCCTATTCCAGCTGTTATTGATTTGGCGTTTGCGTTTCCGAAACCTTTCGCTTGAAGGTCTCCCCAGGCTCAAGGTCTCAGGACAAATATTACATCAGATCTTCACGTTATTGGTAATTTGATGAGAAATCCCAGGAATTGACAGTCCCCAAAGAAACGGAGCCGCTTTGACGGCGGCTCTTTTTAAGCATAACACAAATTCCCAGATGATTTACCGCAAACCTCCTGGCCCTGCATCGTGCTATAGTGAAACGCATGCTGGACATTAGAAAAAGTTTCCATTAATTCCGGTTAGTGAACGAGAGATGCATGGCCGTTCCGATGACACTATGCAGAGACAAGTCCTCGAAGCTCGACAATCAGGTCAAAGGGTCTCTACGGCTGGACGGCCTTTCGATCCGTGATTTCAAAACTGCGAATCGGTGCGGATCGACACGGATTCGCATAAATCCGCGGTTTCATCTCTTCGAATAGATTCTAATTGAAGCGTGGCACTTGATTTTGGGAACGGGTTCTGGGTACTTTTCATCGGGCGCTTCCCGCCGGTGCAGACTGAAACCGAAACAACCTTCCGAGCAGAGATCCTCGGGAGAATCTATTGAAGGTACAGCCCGTGACAGGTAGTCAATCTGAGGATCGGAAGCGAACAGCCAAACCATTCTCCGGCAAAATCGTAAAAAAGGTGTGGATCAAGGCATCGAAAAATGTTGTGTTCAACGCATTGACGGAATCCAAGGAACTGGTTCACTGGTTTTGCGATCGCGCCTCCCTCGATCCGCGGGAGGGGGGAGAGCTCACAGCCTATTGGAGGGGAGATAAGACCGGCCAGAAGGGACGCGCGGTGATCACCCGTATACTTCCTGACGTGACCCTCGAGCTCCTTTGGCTCGAGGATGGCATGGCAGAACAGGAGCCTAATACCAGCCACACTCTGTGTTACGAGATCCGATCGAAATCCGGGATGACGGAACTGGTGATGACCGATAAAGCTGACTCTCCTTCCGATGACGAAGCGATGGCCATTCTCGACCAGGGATGGAATTCGGTATTGCTGGAATTGAAAGATTATTGCGAACGAAGGGAGCGTTCTGCAAAAGTGCGGCCGCATTCCAGATCAGGTCAGGAATCGTAGTGAACGTCATGGCACGGGCACTGACTGCACTTTTTCCCCAATATCAATCAAACCGCTTGTGGACGCCGAACGGAAGGCCGAAACGGTTCAACGCTGGAATCGCCAGGTCCAATGGGGCGAACCCAAAGGTTGAGCCGGAGTTGTCCGATCCCAATAGATTTCTGATTCAGAGCGGGTTGCCGCAAAGCGAGCCGACACCACTGCAACGGCAGATCCAATCCGGAGGGATCTTTGTCCACCGAGTGACCGGAGTTGTTCCTCCGGGCGTTCACCTCGAAGTTCCTGACGGAGAGATACACCACTCTGCTGGAGCGCCATCCTGCTTCGGAATGGGACGTTCTCCCAGCTTCTTCGTTTCTTGCAGGATATCACCATGCCGGGAAGTTTTCGGACGTCGAGCGATCGCGCTTGATCTCAGTAGAGGGGGATTGCTCATCTACTTCCGCTTCCGGCCGTCAAGATCGTTTGTGCCGGTTGTTGATAACAAGGAGCAGGATTGCCGGTACGGGTTCTATGCTCCGGAAAGAGGGTCAAGCCTGAGCATTGTGACAAGGATCGCGGAAGTGGAATCACCCGAGACAGCTTCTGAACACGAAAAAACATCTCGGAATGATAATGGGTATCGGTGGCGTTACGAACAGGAGGGGGAGTAACGTTTTGGTGGAACTCGAATCGGCAAGTTTGAGCCGCGACATACCCCCGTGCATCAAGCAAGTGTCGGGCGTCAGCAGCTATAGACTCTCGTCTCCGAAGGAATCTCTCGAATCAGTACTGACCTGCATACGCGAACACGTCAAATGACTCCAGATTCCCGATTTAGCGGCTGATTCTGCTTCCCGTCAGGTATCTGGAATCATTTTCATCCCAGAGACAGGAACCGATACCATCCATCCACATCTTCTTTAAGGGCCTCCAACCGGTCCCGCAGGATTTCGTGCAGCCGGGCATTCTCGATAGCGACGGCTCCGAGGTCCGCCACGGCATCTGCCAGGCTGATTTCTTCCGGTACGAATCGCCGAATCTGCCCCGAATAGAGCCGCATTACCCCGATCGTCACGTCCCGCATATGCAGTGGAACGACAAGGACCGAACGGATTCCTTCGCGTTCCGCCTCTTCCCTGTATTGAAGTCCAGCCTCCTGCGCGATGTCCGTAATGACCACCGCCCGGGCCTCTTTCAGCACCTTTTGGTCAATTGGACTTTGAGCTAGCTCGATGTCTCCTTTCTTGAGATAAGTTTCGCTGAGCCCATAAGCCGAAGCAAGGTGCAGGGTTCGTTTTCGCGGCCCGAGCAGGCGAATCGATCCCGCCCGAACGTTCAACTCCCTTACCGATTCCAGAAGAAGCGTCTTCAGGACCTGCTTCACCTCAAGGCTTGAATTGATCTGGTGAGAAATCCGTTGGAACGCTTCGAAGCAATGTGTGCGGCGGATCGCCTGGGCACCCAGGTTCGCGATTCCGGCAATAAATGCCTGTTCATTGGGACTGAAATCGTGCCGGTCCGCCGTGTACACGTGCAACACCCCGATAGCAACGCCGCGCAGCGTCAGGGGGACGGCAATCAGGCTGGTCAACCCTTCGCGCTCTGCTGCCACGGAATACTGGAATCCGCGCTCTTTTCTGACATCCGGAATCGTCACGCTCTGTCCTGCAAGGGCTGTACGATCGATCCCGCTTTTCGTTACTTCCACATCCCCCTTGGAAAGATACGTTTCACTTAGTCCGTAAAAAGCCCTGAGCTCGAGAGTCTGCCTTTCTTCGTCCAGCAGCCGCAATGTGGCGGCTCGATAGCCCAGGTCCGTTACTATCCGGTTCAGGATGACGGCAAGGACTTCCTGCAGGCTCAGGCTCGCATTGATTGCGCTCGTGATGGCATAGAAGATCTCAAGCTCACGTTGAGGGGAATTCTGATACTCCATGGCGGCGCACTCCTCAGAAAAGAATAGCAAAAATCAGGGAGGTTCCCTATTTTCAGGATGCAGGATTCTTGCGTATCTTTCCCGTACACTTCGCACTCCGAACCCTACCTCCTGTTTCCTGCATCTCGCAAAACCCGGGGACGCTCCTGCTATTCATCCTTTGCCGACTATCAGACTGAGTGCCAGAATTAGCAGCACCAAGGAGGTGACGACCGTATAGCGCCAATCTCGTTTTAGCATAAATTCTACCAGCGACCCTAAAACCCGGAGGACCGGTGTGGAGATCAATAAGAGAATCCCCAAGCTGAGAACGCTCGGGGGTGATCCCTTTTTCAGCCCCTCGAAAAGCTGGTGGAATCGCGTCACTTTCGTCGGCAGAGGAGTGTGGAATATTGCACTGAGCGCCAATCCGACGAACAGGACTACTGTGCTGAAAATCAGTCCCAAGATCAACATTCGGTGGACGACCTCGTTGAGCTCGCGACGGTTCTTAACTTCTTGCTCGGTCTCGATCCCGATCTCAGGCGTGGTGAAAAGTCCCAGCACGCCGTGCATGATGCGAACGGACTCGGAACCAACTGCGGCCTCCGCAGTCGAGGTTTCAGGTGCAGCCGCTCCGTTAGACTCTGCATTTGATGCGGAAGGCTTTTCGTCTTCTCCCAATTCAACCTCTCAGCGCCTGGTAGAACATCTGGATTGCGAAGAGAAGCAGCAGCAATTGGAATACCTGCTTTAGCTTCTGGCTTCTTAAGCGGCCACCCAGCCGCGTGCCGACCTGCGCCCCGGCGAGCACTCCCAGCGCCGTCGGGATCGCGATCGTCGGATCGATATAGCCGCGTCCGTAATAAATGACGGCGCTGGTCGCCGCTGTTATCCCAATCATGAAGTTGCTGGTTGCAATGGATGCCCGTAACGGGACCCCCATGACCAGACTCATAATAGGCACCTTGATAATGCCGCCACCGATTCCCAGCAGCCCGGAAATGTTCCCAGCCAGGAAACTAGCACCCATGCCAAACGGCAGGTTGCGAATCCCATAGTTCACAACGTTACCGGTGTGGGGATCGACATAGGTAGTATCCAAAATCCCTGTCGGCAAAACCTCCCGGTCCTCTTTGGGAAGTTTACGCATGCTGAAAGCCACGTAGACAAGAATCAACCCGAAGAAAATCGTCAGCAGCGAAGGTCTGATCAGTACAGCGGTGGCTCCACCGGTTAACGCACCGGCCGTAGTGGCGATCTCCAGCACCATGGCCAGCCGATTGTGTGTGAGGCCGCGCCCGACATAGACCGCCCCGGCGGCAGAGGAAGTAGCGATCACGCACAAGATGCTCGTTCCGATTGCCGACTTGATCGGCACTCCCCCAAAACCGGTCAGGAGCGGAATTAACAGAATGCCGCCCCCGATACCTAGCATCGCGCCAAAAGCTCCGACGACAAATCCCATAAACAAGGTAATCAGCATAGGGACCGCGAGTTGATTCTCAGCTCGTAACCTTCACTGAAACTTCAATCCCCTTTCGAACACTTTAGGTGACAACGCAAAAGTCCTCGTACAACTTCAGGCATCGGTGAAACCTCTGCTACTCCGGCTCCGGAACACGCGCGCCTATTTCCACGTCAATTTGCCGATCCGCAGTCTTCCTCTTTCATTGCGCGTGCGTAACTCTAATGTCCGCCCTCAGCCTGGGCATATTGAGGTGTAGTTTCTGGGCGCAAAAAAGAGGGTTGCGCTCAGGCACACACTGATGGCCGCAGCAAGCAGGCGCGCGGCGTCAGGCCCAATAGGGTGCCCCAGCAGCGAGGGCTCGTCGATGATCAGATCCCGCAATTGCGTATGATCGAATTTCACACGAAATTCAAAATCCTGAACGGAATCCAGTGAAATGGAGAAGCGCTTGGCTTCTTCCTTTGGTTTCGTAACGTTGGGGGAATCGGCATACACTTGAATAACTCCTCGTTAACAGAACATTACAGGGTTGTAACCCAAGAAGCCAGAAGCCAAAATTCAGAATCCAGCATTTGACTGTATAGGCCTTGCGAAAATGCACGGACACTTGATTCTAACAACTGAATTCTGGATTCCTAAGCCTACAAGCTTGCATTGTTTGACCAGATTCTGCTACGATCCCCAATTAATTGTTTGGCCCAAATCTCAGGGGGGAGACTATTTATGCGTCGAGTGCCGTTAGGAGAATCGCTGCGGATCATAGCCCAAGGATCTTTGAATTGGTTGGCGCAGCGGCCAATCGTCGTCTCCTTTGAAGTAACGGACTCCTGCACCTGCTATTGCAAGCACTGCGATCATGGCGGTCCCCGGGACACATCCCGTGATTTGAAGCCCTCCGAGTACAAAAAGTATATGGACGTGCTGCGTCCTTGCGTCGTTCAGGTATCCGGAGGTGAACCGTTGATGCGCCAAGACCTGAGCGAAGTCGTTCGCAACATCAAATCGGATTCGGGAACTCCTTTCGTTATTCTGGTTTCGAACTGGTCTCAAATGACTGAAGGGCGCTATCTGGAACTGCGGCAGGCGGGTGTGGACGAGTTCTGCGTAAGCCTGGATTTCCCGGACGAGCGTCATGATGATTTTCGTGGGTTGCCGGGGCTATACCGGCATCTCAACGCGTTGGTCCCAAAAGTTGCTGCACTGGGCTACGACGATATCGTAATGAACAACTGCATTACGGCAAGGAATGTCGCGGAGATCAATGCAGTTGCCGACAAGGCGGCCGAGTGGCGGGTAAATATCAACTACAGCGCCTATTCGCCCCGGCGCACGGGATGCCGGGACTATTTCTTGAACACCGAAGAACAGCAGCGCGTTCTCGATCGAGGGTTGAAAAAGATCAGAGAACGAATGAATGAATCCCATTGGATTACCAACAACGAAACAACACTGGAGGCGACGCGTCTCTACTTCAATCGTGGCGGAGTCCCGTCCTGCAAGGCAGGCCTGCGATGGCTGGTCGTAACCAGTGACGGCGCCCTGCAGCCCTGCTCTATGCAGTTCAAACGTTACGGCCTGCATGAACAGGCGCGCATGGTGCAAGAATTCACTCAGAATAATGCCTGTGACCAGTGCTACGTCTCAATCCGGTCTTATCTGGATAAAACTTTCCCCCAGCTGTTGCGCGAAAATGTGACGGAGTTCTTTTCCTTCAAGTCGCGTCTGAAAAGGAACTGTCCGGCCGCGACATAAATTCAAGCCTCTGCGGGGATAGCGCTGGTTTCAGAGCCTGCCCCGGCATTTAGCGAAGCGTGCGTGTGCTACTTTTATCTCAAAATAATTTCTGTTTACCAATCAGGAGGCGCCGTGAGGAAAACGTTATTTGTGGTCGCAATCGGCTTGTTGGTCCCTTCGCTGGCTATAGCTGCCAGCGAAGTCAATGACCGGGTCGTACGCGCAGGGGTTGTTCTTCGGGAGATCGCCCAAGCCCCGGATAAAGGCATTCCTCAAGATCTCCTCAACAAGAGCGCCTGCGTAGCCGTGATTCCGGGCATGAAAAAGGGCGGCTTCATCTTCGGCGCAAGCTATGGAAAGGGGCTGATGTCCTGCAGAACCAATAACGGCGATGGCCCCTGGAGTGCGCCCTCCATGCTGTTGCTCGAGGGAGGAAGCTTTGGAATACAGATTGGAGCCCAATCGGTCGACCTGGTGCTCGTAATCATGAATCTAACAGGTCTCGAAAGCTTGCTGAACAGCAAATTCACCTTAGGCGGGGATGCTTCTGTGGCAGCAGGGCCAGTCGGAAGAACTGCAGCCGCAGAAACTGATGCCTGGATGTCCGCCAAAATTCTAGCCTATTCTCGTGCGAGGGGATTATTCGGAGGCCTGATCATCAAGGGGGGTGTTATCCGTTCCGACAAAGATGCCAATTATGTGCTTTATGGGAAAGCGGTCGAACCCAGAGATATCCTGCTCCACCAGTCCAGTGCCCCCGTGCCAAGAGATGCCAAAATTTTCCTGGATGAGCTGACGCGCATTAGCCCGAAGCGCGTATCGAAATAGGCTGGGAACTCAAGGCCCAAACCACGAAATACGCGAACGATGCCGAAAATTGCTTGCATGCACATTTCGTGTTCATTGTGTATTTCGTGGTTAAGAGCTTTAAAGTACTCACCGCCGGTTTAGCTCGTAAATAATCTTCAACCCCTGAAGCGCCAGCCAGGGCTCCACGATATCGATGCTCCGCGTTTCCTTAGCGATGAACTCCACGAATGAACCCGTGCCGATCGTTTTCATGTCGGGGCCAAGCTCGGCGCGAAACCGGGCGACCATCCCATCCACGAGTCCCACATAGCCATAGAGCAGCCCCGATTGTAGAGAGTGCACCGTATTGCGCCCGATTGCCGAAGGCGGGCGCACGATTTCGACCCGTGGAAGTTTGGCGGTCCGTTGGGAAAGTGCGTCCGAAGCAATGCCTATGCCAGGCGCAATCGCTCCCCCCAGATATTCCCCTTCGGCCGAAATCGCATCGAAAATGGTTGCAGTGCCGAAATCGACAATGCAGGCAGGACCTTTGTACATCCGGCGAACGGCAGCCGCATTCACCACGCGGTCGGCGCCCACCTGTTTGGGATCTTCATAACGGAGCGGAATCCCCGTCCGGGTCCCAGCGTCGACAACCAGAGGCGCGACATTTAGGTAGTTGCGGCAAGCGTGCTCAAAGGTTCCGGTCAGTGGAGGCACCACAGAAGCGATTGCGATTTCATCGACTTTCCCGGAAGCAATTCCGGCCCGTTCTAACAGCTGAATCAAAAGAATGCCATATTCGTCTGGGGTGCGTTCGTTGTCCGACGCAAGCCGCCAGCGAGGGCCGAGTGTCTCCGTTTGATAAAGACCAATCGTGATGGTCGTATTTCCTATATCCACCGCAAGCAGCATAATGTCTCCATTGACGTTCCCCGTTGACGTGTTTACGGGGAACCTTTTATTTTTGGATCAAGATGTTGTCGATCAGGCGCGCTTTGCCGATCTTGACGGCCAGTGAAAGCAACACGGATTTGTCGATGCTTTGAAGTTCGTACAGAGTCTTCGGATCCGCAGCCGATATATACTGCTCGTCCGCAAGAGGTTCAGAACGGACCACTGAGCGCATGGCCGCACGCAACGCCTCTGCACTTCGTTCCCCCTGATCGTATTTTTCCTTCGCCACACAAAGTGCACGATAGAGAACACCCGCAGCCTTTCTCTCCGCGGGATTCAGGTATGCGTTTCGACTGCTCATTGCCAACCCATCCCGTTCACGGACTGTTGGGCACACAACGATCTCAACCGGGAAATTCAAATCGCTTACCATGCGTCTGAGCACCGCCACCTGCTGCGCATCTTTCTGTCCGAAATAGGCTTTATCGGGTGAGAAGCAGTTCAGGAGTTTCGCCACGATGGTGGCGACTCCGCGGAAATGCCCGGGCCGGCATTTGCCCTCGAGCACTGCACCCAATTCTTCAACTGCCACCCACGTCTGGAAGCCGGGAGAGTAAACAGCTTCAACGGGCGGCGTCCAGACAAGGTCGACACCCAGGCGTTCGAACATCTCCAAGTCTCGCTGCATTGTGCGCGGGTAATTTGTGAAATCCTCTTCCGGACCAAACTGGGTGGGGTTTACAAAAATGCTTACGCCAACATGCCGGCAGTCCGTTCGCGCCCGGCTTATAAGGGAAGCGTGGCCTGCATGCAGAGCACCCATTGTTGGAACAAGTCCAAAGGTCCCATCCAAGGAGGCTCGCAGTTGTCTCAACTCCGAAAGGCTTTCCGTTATCCGCATCATCGGGAACTGCTCCTGTTCTGATCAACCGCAGCTCGTACCAGCCGCCATAGGATTTCATTGGCCGGAGTTGGAATTCCCAGACGCCCCCCTTCCGAAACAATGGCTCCATTGATTGCATCGCACTCGGTTCGGGCTCCCCGCAACACGTCCTGCAGCATCGAAGATTTGTTGGTCGCTGTCCTCTCGGCCACTTCCCTCACCCACGTAGCCGCGTCTGCAAACGGCAACCGGATGCCTTTGGCACGGGCGATTGCAGCACATTCCTCCGATGCTCGGATCATGAGGTCTGTTGCGTCCGGCCGGTTTAGAAGTTCGCCGTTGGGTACGCGCAGCAGAGCGGTCAGGGCGTTGATCCCGCAGCTCACCGTCAGTTTGCCCCAAAGGAGGCCATCCGACTCGCCCTGATCGCAACCATAACATTCAAAGCCCGCGCTTCGAAATAGTTCAACGACCCACTCCGGTGCGACAAGGTGCGTCGCGCCTCTGCCCCCCGCCTTCACATGCCCGGGTCCCAGGAGCGTTGCACCCTCCGCAGTGGAACCAGGGAATGCTCTTGGCCCCAGTAGTTCGAGATTGCCGAGTCCATTTTGAAGTGAGACTGCCATCCCTTTCGGGCTCAGATACTGAGAAAGGGAAGCGGCGACTTGCCGCGTCTGCCAGGATTTGACGAGAACAATTGCCAATTCTGAAGGGGCGGGTTTTGCATTGAGATACTCGGCATCAACTCGAACGGTCCGGGGTTCGCCCGAATCCTCGATCAGAATGCCTCGATTACCGATCGCGGCAATCGCCTCAGCCCAGGTGCCCACCACAGTAACCTGTGCCGCAGTGGACAAACGGGCAGCGAAGAGACACGACATGGCGCCGGTGCCGAAGAGAAGGACTCGCATTTGTCTTCTCCCTGGTCTGTGCGTGGGCAGTTTGCAGTGGGCAGTCGCCAGTGTACTGCAGACTGCCCGGCAAGAACTTAATGAAAGCGAATGTTTTCACCGGGCTCGAGTTCCCGATCCGGAAGATTGATTTCGCGGATCAGGTCGCGAAGAGCCTGCGGATCCATGGAATTGGCGTGCTCCGCCGCCGGGAAGCGCCTTCCCTTCACATCCGAGATGTACTCTTGAAAGGCGCGCTCCATCTCTGAAAAGAGATCGGCATATTTCTTTACAAAACTCGGCGTAAACCTGTCGAACAGTCCCAGCAGGTCATGTGTGACCAGGATCTGACCATCACAACCTACTCCAGCACCGATGCCAATAACCGGGATCGAGAGCCGGTTCGTAATCAGCTGTGCCACCTCGGACGGGATCGCCTCGAGCACAATGGCATAGCAGCCGGCATCCTCGAGTATCAGTGAATCCTCAATCACGGTCCTGGCGGCTTCGGTCGATTTTGCCTGAGACTTCCAGCCTCCCAGTTGATGCACGCTTTGCGGAGTCAATCCAAGATGTCCCATAACCGGTATCCCGGCAGAGACGATCGCCCGAACGGCCCGGGCCCTTTCCCGGCCGCCCTCGAGCTTGATCGCATCCATCCCTCCCTTTTGAAGTAGGTTTCCCGCGTTTCTCAAAGCCTCAGCGGTCGAAACCTGGTAGGACATGAAGGGCAGATCGCCCACCAGGTGTGCGCGGGAAACGCCACGCGCCACAGCGCGGCAATGGTGCAACATATCCTGCATTGTGACGGGCAGTGTGTTTTCGTAGCCCAGCACCACCATACCTAGGGAGTCCCCGACCAGAATGCCGTCGATTCCCGATCGGTCCAGCGCGACGGCGGTGGGGAAATCATAGGCCGTCAGGAACGTGATGGGCTCTTGGTGCACCTTTTTTGCGAGCAAGGTTTGGATGGTTACTTTGCCCTGAGAACGGGATGAGGCAGAAATTGTGGACATGGCTATCTTCTCCAGTTTACGAGTAAGATGCCTGTTCGATTGAATCAGCTGTTAACAGGCAGCGCCGTCTCGGTCCAACAGGATCCAAGCAGCAATTCATATTTTATGCAAGGAACCGGTTTTTGAAAAGGCCGATCTTGTACCAAAGATGCAGGATCGAGGATGCGGATGGATTCTGGATTTGTGTGATATTGTACATGCTTGAGACCAGGAGCGACCCATGAAGACACTGATAAAAAGAGAAGCGAAACCAGGCTTGTGGCTGGAAGACGTGCCAGAACCCAAGATCGGCATCAACGATGTTTTGATTCACGTCGACCGCACAGGAATCTGCGGCACGGACCTCCACGTTTACGAGTGGGATGCCTGGGCGCAACAAACAATTCCCGTGCCGCTTGTCGTGGGCCACGAATTTGTGGGCGAGATCGTTGAGATCGGATCGAATGTCGCGGACTTCCGACTCGGCAATGTTGTCAGCGCCGAAGGACACGTCGTCTGCGGCCGCTGCCGGAATTGCCTTGCTGGACGGCGGCATCTCTGCAAGGACACTAAGGGAATCGGGGTGAACCGCCCCGGTGCCTTCGCCGAATATATATCCGTGCCCGTCACCAACGTATGGCAACACAAAGAGGACATCGACCGAGACGTGGCATCCATTTTCGATCCTTTCGGCAACGCTGTGCACACGGCGCTTTCATTCGACGTGCTGGGGGAGGATGTCCTGATCACCGGCGCCGGGCCGATCGGAATCATGGCCGCAGCAGTTGTCAAACACGCGGGGGCTAGATTCGTTGTCGTCACCGACATCAACGAATACAGGCTGGAACTCGCCAGACGCATTGGGGTCACCGTTGCTTTGAATGTTGCAACCGGCAGGATTCGGAGCGTGCAGAACCAGCTGGGGATGAAAGAGGGATTCGATGTGGGTCTCGAAATGTCCGGTCATTCCTCCGCGTTCTGCGAAATGATCGAAAACATGTGTCACGGCGGCAAGATTGCGATGCTCGGAATTCCGTCGAAAGGCATCGACATAAACTGGAATACTGTAATTTTCAACATGCTCACGATCAAAGGGATTTACGGGCGCGAGATGTATGAAACTTGGTACAAAATGACGGTGATGCTGGACAGCGGACTCGACATCAAACCCGTAATCACACACCGCTTCCACTTCACGGAATTTGAAAAGGGGTTTGAAGTCATGCAGACCGGCCAATCCGGCAAAGTGGTTCTCAATTGGCGTTAGGATTCTCGGATCTGCTCAGATCAATTCTCGGTTAATTAATGCCCTTTTGAACGGTCGGACACCGAAACTGACCAGCCGGAGTTGCTACACCTACAAATGACGGTTCAATTCCACCACCCCTGCCTGAAGGATAAGCAGACGCGCTTTTGCAGGTTCAGAATTATAAATAAAAGCGGGATTAGGTAGGCGGCAAAAAATTAGTGCCGTTCCTATGTCAATGCATTGACATTAGCCACTTATGTTGTTAGCTTAATGGCCACGCCATTTTGCTCCTCAGTAGCTCAATGGTAGAGCATTCGGCTGTTAACCGAAGGGTTGTAGGTTCGAGTCCTACCTGAGGAGCCAGAAATAAACCCCATAAAATCAATAAGTTTCAGTTCAATTAACAGTATCTGGATTTTGCTTTTGTGGCGTATTGTTCAACAAGTGTTCAACACTTGCTTTTTTCCCGAAGATTGAGCGTTCCAGTCTCTTCGTTGCTTCCTGCTTTGCCTTCGGCATCAGGTGT
>Ga0326727_10019925_pt1 | contig 13391 bp, 16 predicted proteins | sample MB2enrmetagenome_FD_207643 | JGI IMG/M metagenome (GOLD analysis project Ga0326727, IMG submission 207643) | Lab enriched peat soil microbial communities from McLean, Ithaca, NY, United States - MB29MY | ecosystem: Environmental > Terrestrial > Soil > Wetlands > Peat | place: USA: New York... | reverse complement strand
CAAGGTGCAATAAGATTTCGCTGGTGCGCGCCTTGCTTCCCGCGATCTGATTTCCTTCAAGGTCTACCATGCTCAGGTCTTCGGGCGTCAGGTCGAACTTGCTCACCAGAGTCGGCGTGCAGATAACCTCGTTGGGGCCGATGCGATAAGAGATATTGCCGCCGTTCCCGTCAACAAACTGCCGCATCCACAGCTTGCGCCCCACAGCGCAAATCTCCTTCTTGATAGCTTCAGCTTCCGGTGTTGTGAACAACCGCGGGTTCGGAGCGGAACGGCCCTGTGATCCGCCGCCAGAGGCTAGGACTGACGAAGATTGCACATACGCGGCTGCGGCGGCCTTTGCATCGCCGCTCGTTTCCAGAGAGATATTATGTTGGGCGAGGAAGTCGCGAGCCGAAGGGGTTACCACACAGTTCTTGCAGACGAGCACCTGGGTTGCGCCTGCCGCCAGCGCGCCCCGCGCATCGCGAATCGCTAATAGTTTCTGGCCTGTAAGATCAATGCTCTTCATTTCGCTCTTCAACTCCCCACCTCAGCTCCTCAAGAAACTGTCTTCGCATGAATGTTGATCGAATCGACGATCAGGGCGCAGTATGCGTCCACCGGCACTGCGTCAGGCCAGAACGGATTCGCGGCCTCCCGGCCCTCGGTGAATGCCACCATCTGGCCATCGGCGGCGCCCAGTTCATCCACGGCGACCAGAGACTTTCCTCCGCCCAATCCATTGCCGGCACGCAGATTCTCCATCGTCACCGGCTCTAAAACCGCGAGCGTCCTGCCGCGATACGAAGCGACTGCCGGATTAAGTGTGACGTGACCACGAACGATGCCCAGCCTCATGTGCTACTCCTGCCTCGCGCTTGCGTGGGTCTGCTTAGAATCCAAAATTCCCACCACCACCATGCGCGCTGGAGTTGTGTTGCCCAGCCTGGTTCGTGCAATATCGCCGTCCGTAGAAACCAGCACAATCGAGCCGTTTCCCGCGCCCAGCCAGTCCACCACCACCATCGGCTCAGGGCCCACGCTCCGGTCGGCTTCAATTCGTTGCGCGAGCAGAAACCTGCAACCATCCAGAGTTGGATGCTTGGTTGCCGCAACTACCGTTCCGCCAATGCGCGCCAAAAACATAGCTATATGATCCGCAATGCATCGCCGACAATCATCTGCCTCTCCCGCGTGAAGGTGAGAGGGGTGGTAACTCCCTCGCCCGTCGGGGTGGCAATGGTGTGGCTGAAGTATCCTGCGCCGCCCACGCCCAATGAGGCCGGTGACGCCGCGTTCTGGATAAACAGGGTGGTGTTCATCGCGCGCGCCATGCGCGTTGCTGTCTCCACATTCTGCGTGTGAATAATCGCGGTGTGCCGGTAGCCGTGTTCCGCCTTCACCGACGCCGCAATAGCCGCATCCACGTCGCGCACGCGCACCACCGGGATAAAGGGCATCATCTGTTCTTCAACAACAAACGCATGGTTCTCGTCAGTCTCTCCAAACAGGAGTTGCGTCTCGGCGGGCACGCGCACACCCGCCGCTGCCGCCAGAACCGCGACATCTTTGCCCACCAGATACTTCTTGACGTGCGCCCTGGCGCAGCCCCCGCCGCCGCCCTCTAAGGTGAAGGCCGCGCGCGTGAGCCGCTCGATTGCCGCTGTATCCAATTGGTAGGCGCCTGCGCGGCGCATGGCGGCGATAAAGGTATCGGCAACGGAAGCAACGGCGAAAACCTCTTTTTCGCCGATGCAAAGCAGATTGTTGTCGAAGGCCGCGCCCTCGATGATGCATCTCGCGGCGCGATCCAGATCGGCGGTCTCGTCGACCACCACCGGGGGATTGCCAGGCCCGCCCGCAATCACGCGCTTGCCGGATTTCGCGGCCGCCTGTGCCACCGCAGTGCCGCCGGTGACGCACAACAGCGCGACCTTGGGATGATTGAAAATCTGTTCGGCGGCTTCTATGCTGGCTTCGCGCACGGTCGTGAGCACGTTGGCGACGCCAAGTTCCCGCTCGATCTCGCGATTGAAGATTTGCAGCGCATATTGCGCTACCTTCGCGCCCGACGGATGCGGCCCGAAAATCGCGGTGTTGCCCGCGGCCAAAATATTGATGGCGTTGGAGGCCATGGTGGGCACGGAGTGCGTGACCGGCAGCATCATGCCGATGACGCCCCAGGGCGCGTGCTCGATGATGCACAACCCGGTGCTGTCGCTGCGCGCCTCGCTGCGCAGGGCTTCGACGCCCAGCACAAAGCGCATGTTCGTCAGCTTCAGTATCTTGTGATCGAGGCGGCCGACCTTGGTCTCCTCCAACTCCATGCGGCCCAGCTCCTCGCGGCGATCATGGCAAACGCGGCGGACGATAGCGACCATCCTGCCGCGCACGTCGAGGCTCATGGCCGCGACGTGCTTCTGAGCCTCATAGGCCGCGTTCACTGCTTCGTCCACAGTGGAGAATACGCCATCGCGCGCGGCAATAGACGGCACGGTCGCGGCCGCGGCAGGCTTGTCCGGCAGTTGCATCTGGACACGAAGCCGCGCAACCACTTCCTTGGCGATCTCCGCAATCACCTGCTCCTGAATCTGCATTTATGGCTTCTCCAATACGTTGCCTTCAACTTCGACGACATCCACGATGCCCACAATCACCGCGTCCACCGGCGCATCTTTCGTGGTTGGCGTGAGGCGCGCCGAACTGCCCTGCGTAAACAGCACGCACTCGCCCACGCCGGCTCCAACGCTGTCCACCGCAACCACGGAGCTGCCCGAAATTTGCAGCTTGCCGTCTTTGTTGATGTAGGGCTGGATCAGCAACAGTTTCATCCCCAGGAATTTTTCGTTCTTCTGGGTGGCGACAACATTGCCGATAACTTTTGCTATGAACATAACGATTACCTCGCGCGTCGCGGCAGGCGCGAGCCTGCCGCCTGCTGCTATTTCGGCAATACCGTGCCCAGAGTGCCGTGCGGGCGAGCAATCACGTGCACGCTTCGCACTTCGCCCACAGCGCGTGCTGCTTCGGCGCCCGCATCCACCGCGGCGCGAACCGAGCCTACATCTCCCTGAACAAAGACAGAGCACAGGCCGCTGCCGATCTTGTTCCAGCCGGCGAATTTCACGCTGGCAGCCTTCAGCATTGCGTCTGTTGCCTGGACCAGCGCCACCAGGCCCTTGGTCTCGATCATTCCAATCGCTTCATTGGCCATTTCAATTCTCCTGACTTCGCGTTACTTCAAAAAACTGTCGACGAGCGCATCGTGAGGACGCGCAATTACGTGAGAGGACACCAGTTCGCCCACGGCTTTGGCCGCGGCCGCGCCTGCGTCCACCGCCGCGCGCACGCTGCCCACATCGCCGCTCACGATTGCCGTCACGTATCCCCCGCCGATCTGCACGGTTTTTACAAGTTCTACGCTGGCGGCCTTCACCATCGCGTCACATGCCTCGACCAGTCCGACGAGGCCCCTTGTTTCGATCAATCCGATTGCTTCACTCATCCGGGTCTCCTTGCGCCTACTTCGCGGTCGCGGGTTTTTGAGCCGCGGCCTTTTTGTCTTGCACAAAAGACGGCAGTTCGTCGTGGGGGCGAGAGATCACTTGCACGCTGACCACCTCGCCGATTCTGGATGCTGCCTCCGCGCCCGCATCGGTGGCTGCCTTCACAGCGGCCACGTCCCCTTCAACAAAGGCGGTCACCAGTCCTGCGCCAACGGACTGCCAGCCGGCGAACGTAACGTTTGCTGACTTGAGCATGGCGTCCGTTGCTTCAAACAACGCCACCAGGCCCTTCGTCTCAATCATTCCAAGCGCTTGTTTCATCGCTTCCTCTCTTCTTTGTGGTGTTACTTGAAAAGCTCAATTTCTTTTGTTAAGTGCGCGCCGCACGCATTCGCCTCATCCGTGTCCATGTGTACATTCAGCCGAGCTGTTGGGTCGATGCGCACATGCACGTTGTTGAAAGTCACGCCCGCCAGCCCGCCGAAGCGCAGCATCATGCGGTCGCCCTTCGAAACTCCGAAATACGCGGCCTCGGTGGGGTTCATATGCACGTGGATCGCGGCGCGAATCACGCCTTCCTTCAGTTCGACCACGCCCTTGGGCCCGATGATGACGGCTCCCGGAGTGCCCGCAATGTCGCCGGAGAGCCGCACGGGAATATCCGTGAAGCCCAGCATGATGGCGTCAGTGAAGGCCAGCTCAATCTGCGATTGCTTGCGCATCGGTCCCAGGATGCGCAGGTTGGAGATCAGGCGGCTCCGCGGCCCCACAATCGTCACTGTCTCTTTGGCTGCGAAGTTTCCTTCCTGGTAGAGCGGGCGGTCAAAGGTCAACTCGGTTCCCGGCCCGAAGAGCACGTCCATGTCTTCGCGGCAGATGTGCATATGCCGCGAAGAGGTCTGCACCGTGAGCTGCGGCGCTGGACCTTTCTTTCCTCTTCCGAGATATTCAAGAGCAACCTGGCGGACAATCTGTTCCACCATCGATCTGTCGATGGAGCCCGTTGAAGTCGCCATTGTTTCACTCCCGCTTCTCATGACAATTCCCGTACTGTGTTTATTCTGGGTGCCCCATCCTTTTCGCGTTCGTTGCGAAAAGGGTGGGGATCAAAATATCATTTCCGCGCTTCGCCGGCCACCTTCACCGTCTCCCGAGCAACAATCAGTTCTTCGTTTGCCGGTACAATCAAAATCTTCACCGCGGAGTTATCAGTCGAGATTGCGCCCAATCCGGATGCTGCGCGGTTCTTCTTCTCATCCAATTCGATTCCGAATGCCGTGAGGTTCTTCAAAACTGCGGCGCGCGTCTCCCAACTGTTCTCGCCGATCCCGCCGGAGAAGGTGATGGCGTCCACGCCGCCCAGCTCCAGCAGAAACGCGCCCACATAATGGCGAATCGCATGCGTAAAAACATCCAGCGCCAGCCGCGCCTGCTTGATGCCCGCGGCCGCCGCTTGATCCAGATCGCGCATATCGCCGCTGGTGCCGCTGATGCCCGCCAATCCCGACTGGCTGCCCAGAATGTGCGCCATCTCATCCGGCCCCACATTCAGCTTCTTCATCATGTGCAGCACAGCGAAGGAGTCGATGTCGCCGACGCGGTTGTTCTGCGGCAGCCCCGATTGCGGCGAGGTTCCGAAGCTGGTGTCGATGGCCACGCCGTCGCGGAAGGCCGCGATGCTTGAGCTGCCTCCCAGATGGCAGGAGATGTGGCGCAGATTGTTGCGGCCCAGCAACTTCGAGGTGTGCTCATTGGCGGCGCGATGGCTGGCGCCGTGGAATCCATAGCGGCGAATGCCGAACTTCTCGCGCCACTCGTAAGGCACGGCGTAGGTAGTGGCCGCTTCATCCATGAATCGGTAGGGGCTGGTCTCGATCACCGCCACCAACGGAACTCCGGGAAGCTCCTTACGAAAAGCCTGTATGGCCGCTATATAAGGAGGATTGTGCGCCGGCGCAAAAAAAGTAAACTCTTCCATCGCCTGCAGCAGATCGTCGCCGATGATTTGCGGTGCATTGAGCGGCCCGGTATGAACGGCCTTGAATCCCACCGCGCCGATTTCCGAAATACTGCGCAAAGCTTTGCCTTCGCCGGCAATCGCCGCAAGACACTTGGCGATAGCCGATTGGTAGTCGGGACACTCGCCGCCCGGCTGGCCAATCCGCTCTACGCGCCCTTCTGCCACCACCGACTCGGCTGGCATATCCAGAACCCGGTACTTGAACGAAGTGCTGCCGATATTTGGAATAAGGCAATTCATTTTGGACGTATTTGAACAATCTTGAATTATTATAAAGCATACAGTACAATTCAAGTCAGAGTCAAATAAATTTTTGACGGTTTTTGAGGTTGATCCTCTATGGCGGGAATTGCCGGACAGTCGCGAATCAATCAGGCGAGGGGCGCGTCCTCATCTGTAGACCGTCTTGAGGAGCTCGGTATCGTAGGCGCGGGAGGTGGCGGGTTTCCCGCGGCTGTCAAATTCGGTGCCAGGGTGTCTCTCCTCATCGTCAATGCCGCCGAATGTGAACCCCTGTTGCACAAGGACAAGGAGCTGCTCCATCACCATTCCGAGCCCTTTTTACGCGGCCTGCGGATGGCCATGGAGATAGTTGGTGCGCGCCAAGGGGCCATTGGAATCAAGGAAAAATACCTCGAGATCATTGCCGCACTGGAGCGCATCGTGCCGTCCGGAGTGCGGGTTGTGCCCTTGCCGGATGTCTATCCGGCAGGCGATGAATTCATTCTCGTCCACCTGATCACCGGACGCGTCATTCCGCCCGGAGGCCTGCCCAGGGATGTGGACGTTGCCGTCTCCAATGTCGAGACCCTCATTAACATCGGCCTGGATCAGCCGGTAACGCACAAATATCTCACCGTGGCTGGCGCAGTCGAAACCCCCGTTACTCTTCGGGTACCCGTTGGCATCACCATCGGCGAAGTGATCGAAGCCGCGGGCGGCGCGACAGTGAGCGACATCGGAGTTCTCCTCGGCGGCGTCATGATGGCCAAGCCTGCGGACAGTCTCGACGTACCGGTGACCAAAACTACGGGCGGTATCATCGTGCTGCCTGCATCGCATAGCCTCATCCAGCGCCACAATGCTCCGATGATTCAGGTCAATCGCATCGGCCGCTCGGCTTGCGATCAGTGCCGCTTCTGCACTGAATTCTGCCCGCGTTTTCTGCTCGGGCATCCGATTGAGCCGCATCGCGCCATGCAGTCGCTCGGCTTTGCCATCGGCGCCGACGCCATGGTCGCTACGCTTTATTGCTGCGAGTGCAATCTCTGTTCGCTCTACGCCTGCCCGGAGGACCTCGATCCAAAAAATGTCTGCGTGCAGGCGAAACCGCTGGCGCGCGAGCGAGGGCTGACCTTCAAGGGCGACCCTGCATCGATCACGCCCCACCCCCTTGCCGAATTTCGCCGCGTGCCCATGCGCCGGCTGATCGCCAGGCTGGGTCTGGGAGAGTTCAACAATGTGGGCCCGCTTGTGGACCATCCCTTCTCGCCGAAAATGGTCAAAATCCTGTTGAAGCAGCACGCCGGAGAGCCCGCGGTTCCGGTGGTGAAATGCGGCGACCGTGTTCGCACCGGCGATCTGCTTGCCGTGCCGGAGCAGGGCAAACTCGGCGCTCGCGTTCACGCCAGCATCGACGGCGTAGTGAGTGTTACCGGCGATGCGGTCTTCATCGAAGCGCAGGGCGCATAAAAGGAGTCAACGTCGTGTCTGAAATCAACTCTATCGGACTTATCGAGCTTTCCAGCGTGGCTACCGGCTTCCTGGTCGAGGATATGATGCTGAAGGCCGGCTCGGTTCGGCTTCTGCTGGCACGCAGCATCTGCTCGGGGAAATTTCTCATCGTGGTGGCCGGCGACGTAGCCTCGGTTGAGGCTGCAGTCCAGGCCGGCGCGGTTGCCGCGGGCCCATCGCTCATCGAGAAGGGGCAGATCGCCCGCCTGCATCCCGCCGTTCTGGCGGCCATCTCCAACGCCGTTGACGTCGATCCCCGCCAGTTGCGCTCCATCGGGGTCATCGAGACTTTCTCCGCGGCCAGCATCATCGCGGTTGCCGACGCCGCCGTCAAATCCGCCAACGTAACTCTGCTCCGTATTCACCTGGCAATGGCTCTGGGAGGCAAGGGATTTGTGCTGATGGCCGGCGATGTCGCCAGCGTTCAGGCGGCTGTAGCCGCCGGCTCCAGGGTCGCCGCCGAGGATGGAATGTTGGTGGGCCGCAGCGTGATTGCTGCGCCCTCCGAAGAACTTTTTCGAGATTACATATAGCTCGAAAGTCTAAATCGGCCTTCCCCCTACCGGTAAACCTCCGGTATGAAGTTCTGTTCCTGAATGGGTGGGCGTACGTATTTCGACTTCTCCAGCTTCGGCAATTCCAGCGGCTCCGGCGTCAGATCGCGATAATCGAACATCGACAGCAGATGCCGGATGACGTTCAGCCGCGCGCATTTCTTGTCTTCCGCATTCACCACATACCACGGGGACATTTTGGTGTCCGTCACCGCGAACATCTCGTCCTTGGCGCGCGAGTAATCCGCCCAATGCTTGCGCGACTGCAGGTCCATCGGGCTCAGCTTCCAGCGCTTGGTGGGGTTCTTCATGCGATCCTGAAAGCGCCGCTCCTGCTCCTCATCGCTGACGGAAAACCAATACTTGATCAGGCGAATCCCGGAGCGCTGCAACATCCGCTCAAACTCGGGGCAGCTCTGCATGAACTCCTGATACTGCGCCTCGGTGCAGAAGCCCATCACCCGCTCGACGCCCGCGCGGTTGTACCAGCTGCGATCAAACAGTACCATTTCGCCGGCCGCGGGCAGGTGGGCGACATATCTCTGGAAGTACCACTGCGTGGTCTCTCGCTCCGTGGGCGTGGTGAGCGCCGCCACCCGGCAGACGCGGGGATTGAGCGATTCGGTGATGCGCTTGATGGCCCCGCCCTTGCCTGCCGCGTCGCGGCCTTCAAACAGCACCACTACCCGCATCTTTTCGTGGCGAATCCACTCCTGCAGCTTGACCAGCTCCACTTGCAGCCGGCGCAGCTCGCGATCATAGTTGCAATCTTTTCCCAGGTGCAAAGCTTCGGAGTTGGACGGTTCAGGCGCAGGCAGATCTCCGCCCGGCTGATGGCCGCCTGAAGACAATTCCTCCCGCTCCTTTTCCGCATGTTTCTTCTTATGCTTGTCTTTCATCTATCTTCCTCCAGCCCCATTGGCGAACTCATATCCTATCGGCAGGATTCGCCGCCGGAATCATCATAATCCTCTGTTTCGCGATTGAAGGCTCCCTTTTATACAAACATTTGAAGACCACCAGGCCCGGCCGGCTTCATCGCCTTCCTGCGCCCGGTATCTCACACCAATATGAAGGGCAGCTCAACCTTCAGCGTAATCGCCACGTCGGAAATCTTCTCCGCGGGCATCTCGACCCTCAACGAGGCGTCGTCCTGCTTCCACTTGAGCTCGCCCTTGTAGCCCAGCAGTTCCACTTTCTGGATCTTGCCCGGTGCTTGCGGGCTGGCAAGGCCAAGCGCGTTGATCACTGCTGCCTTCTCCGGCCATCCCATCACAAAAGCGTACAGCGTGCTTCTCTTGGTGGTGAAGCGGACATCCTCGGCGGTAAAGCCCTTCTGCTTGTCCTCGTTGAAGTTGCCCGCCTTGATTTCAGCCTTGGTCGATGGGCCTTCTCCGTATATCTTCCACGGGCGCGTTTCATAAATGCCTTCGCTGTTCACCGCCATCCACTCCGTGATGCCGTCCAGCACAACCCTCTCCTCGTAATCCAGCTCGCCGCAGTTGGGCAGCGGAAAATTCAGCAACAGGTTGCCGTTCTTGCTCACGATGTCGGCCAGCAGGTCGATCACCTTCTTGGCCGGCTTATATTTCGCGCCGCGGTTGTAATGCCACTGGCCGATGCAGGTATCGGTTTGCCAGGGGTTCGCGGCGATGCCGTCGGCGGTGCCGCGCTCGTGATCGAGCAGGCAAGTGCCGATGGCGCAATCGGTGGCCGTCTTGCTGGTGTAAACCGCCTCGGTCTGGCCGCCGTGCAACTGCGCGCTCAAGTTATACAAGTGCGCCACCATCTTCAGCCCATACTCCTCGAAGGGCAGATGGCCGTCGGTATAAAGAAGATCGGGCTGATACTTATCGATGAGATCGGTCATGCGGTCAAGATAATGACGCTTCCAGGAATCGGGTATGTCATCGTCGTTCCAATCGAGCTGGTCGATGAGCCGGGCGCAGTCGGCATCATGATAGAGGTCCGCGTACATCGGGTCCGCGCCGTCGTAGGGAACGCCAGCCAGCGGACCGGTCTTGTCCGCGCCGTGGCTCACGGCAAACCACTTGTAACTGATCCAAAGATGCTCGCTGACGCCGAAACGCAAACCCTGCTTGCGCGCCGCATCCCGCCATATCCCAACCACATCCTTCTTCGGTCCCATCTTCACGGCGTTCCAGCGCGTGTACTTCGAATCCCAAAGGTCGAAGTTATCGTGATGAACGCCCATGCTGACGAAGTACTTTGCGCCAGCCTTCTTATACAGGCTCATCAGATGGTCCGGGTCCCACTTGGCAGCCTTCCAGTTATCCACCAGGTCCTTGTAACCAACCTTCGCGGGATGGCCGTAGGTTTCCACATGATAGCGGTATTGCTCCGATCCCTGGATATACATTTGGCGCGCGTACCAATCCCCGTATTCGATGGCCGATTGCGGGCCCCAGTGTGACCATATGCCGAATTTCGCGTCGCGAAACCACTCCGGAATCCGGTAGCCTTGCAAAGAAGTTCTGGTTCCCTGAAAGTGATTACCCTGCGCAGCCTGAGCAATTGCAAACCTTGAAAGAGCAAGCGCGGAACATGCGCCGCCCATCCAATGTAGTAATTCACGCCTGTTCATTGTTCCGCCCCTCCATTCACCCTCCGCAGAATACCCGCGCCGCCATTGCGCGTCAATTGCAGTCTGCACATCTTCATCGCTTATACTGAATTGACCATGCGGTCAGTTCATCGCAAAACCCGCGCCGCGCTGCTTCCAGCGATGCCTGTCAACCTGCGGGGACGGACAGCCGGATGAGCACGGCTACCGGCGCTCCGCACCTTGCGGCAGACGAACACCACGACTGGAAGCCGGCGGCCAACCCGTGGATGATCGCCGCGTCCGTCATGCTGGCCACCTTTATGGTGGTGCTTGACTCCTCGGTGGCCAACGTCTCCCTGCCGCACATCGCCGGCAACCTCTCGGCCACCACCGATGAATCCACCTGGGTTCTGACCAGCTATCTCGTTGCCACCGCCATCATGCTGCCCGCCGCCGGCTGGATCGCCCGGCGCATCGGACGCACCCGGCTGCTGCTCATCTCCATCCTCATCTTTACTGTCGCCTCGCTGCTCTGCGGCATGGCTGTCAACATGCCCATGCTGATTGTGGCCCGCATTCTACAGGGCATCGGTGGCGGCGGAATGCAACCCCTGGCTCAGTCCATCCTGCTGGAGAGCTTTCCCCCTCGCCAGCACGGAACGGCCATGGCCGTCTATGGCGTCGGTGTTATCGTTGCCCCCATCATCGGCCCCACCCTCGGCGGATGGATCACCGACAGCTACTCCTGGCGCTGGATCTTCTACATCAATCTCCCTATCGGCATCCTGGCGCTCTTCATGGTCAACCTCAACGTCGAGGATCCGCCTTACCTGCGCCACAAATTCAAGGGGGCAATCGACTATCTCGGTTTCGGCCTGATGGCCCTCTGGCTGGGAACTTTGCAACTGGTGCTGGACAAAGGGCAGGAGTCGGACTGGTTTGCCTCCACCTGGGTGCGATGGACGGCTGCTGTTTCAACGCTGGCGCTCATCGGCTTCATTCTCCGCGAGCTGAAGAACCACGAGCCCATCGTCCATTTGCAAGTCTTTGCCGACCGCAACTTCAGCGTGGGAACGCTGGTTACCTGTCTGTACGGCTTCGTTCTCTATGCCTCCACGGCCATGCTGCCCCTGTTTCTGCAAACCATGATGGGATATTCAGCGCTGCAGAGCGGCATGTCCATCAGTCCGCGCGGCTTCGGCGCCATGACTTCCATGGTGGCCGCGGGCCTCCTCGTCCGTTACATCGATGCCCGCCTGCTCATGGCCTTCGGCTTTGCCCTGCTCGGCTACTCCACCTGGCTGCTGGGCCAGATCAATCTCGCCATCGGCATGAATTCGGTCATCATGCCCAACGTGGTCAGCGGTCTGGCCATGGGATTCGTCTTCGTTCCCCTCACCACCATGACCCTGAGCCGTCTGCCCAAAAAGGAGATGGGCAATGCCACCGGCATTTACAACCTGATGCGCAGCATCGGCGGCTCCATCGGCATCGCCACCGTCACCACCATGCTGGTGCGCGGCGCGCAGGCTCATCAGAATTATCTGTCCGCAAACGCCGGAGCGGGAAACCCCGTCACCGGCGGCTTGGTGCGCGGCCTCCAGGCCAGGCTCTTCTCCCAGGGCGCAGACATGGTCACTGCGCATCAAAAGGCTCTGGGTGTGCTCTACCGCAGCGTGCAACAGCAAGCGGCCTTGATGGCCTATATGGATAACTTCCGCTTGATGGCCTTCCTCGCCCTGCTCTGCGTCCCCCTGCTCCTCCTCTTCCAGAAGGTCAAAAAGCACGACTGATACGGCGCATGTCGAATGAAAAACAAGATCTAGTGCCCCATCCTTGCCGCGCACTTTGCGGTAAGAGTGGAAAACCGTGAAGTGTCGTTACAGATTGGCCGTCAGGCTGTATTCCCGTGCGACCGGCTCAACCACTTTGTACCTGCCGTGTCCGGGATTGACACGATAACTGGTGCGCAGCAAGCCGGCCTTTTCCAGGCGTACTACATCGCGGCTGACTGCTCGTACGTCCCTCTTGAGTCCGGAAGCCAGCTCGGTAATGGGCTGAGAACCGGCTCTGGCCCGTCGCAACAGGCGAACCCGTTCGGCGGTAAGCACATTCAGCAACTCCAAAGGATCTTCAAACGTGATAGAGATTTCTGGAAGAATGACTTCGTCGCTATCAAGTTTTGCTGCATGACTGCGCACACGGTTAAAGAACCCCTCGGCAGTGCCAGTTGCGATGGAGAGTTTACTCTTGTTCATCTTCGATCCTCCAGAGATCGTGTACTTCCTCGATAAACCGCTCAGCCAGGGCTGCGTAGGTAGTGAAGTCCACGGCTTTCATCTCGCCCATGAAATGGCGGTGGTGATAATCGTGACTGTTGTCATAGCCCAATACCCGGCCATTGTCCTCCGGGCATAGCTTCAGATTGATGTAGGCCAGGCTATAAGCAACCACCTGCCCACCTTCGAACCAAATCTGCTCTCTCAACAGCGCCCCTTTTCTCTTTCCCTTGAGGCGATGTTCCTCCAGCTTCATTGTTCGAATCGGTGGCTTTCTTTGGCTCACAAGAATATCATATCACAGAAAGGACGTATGAGGTCCCCCCTGAAGGGCAGCCGCCCATTCTTGCGAATTCCTTTTGTTGCGAGGGTGTGATTCGTCGGCGCCCCGCCCTACCCCTCCGCTCTCACCAGCAGGCAGGTGATGTTGTCATGTCCGCCGGCCCGGTTGGCGGCTGCCACCAGGTTGGTGCACTTCTCTTCAAGAGGCTGATCTGCGGCCAGCAGCGATTCGATCTGCGGGTCGGGAACTTCTCCCGTCAACCCGTCGGAGCAAAGCAGAAAAATGTCTCCGGCCTCGGCTTTAAGTTCGAAGATATCCGGCTCAACGCTCGGCTGCGTTCCCAGGGCGCGGGTGATCACGTTGCGCAACGGGGAGCGCAGGGCCTCTTCAGGAGTGATGCGCCCCATTCGCACCTGCTCCTCCACCAGCGAGTGGTCCAGGCTGATCTGCTCCAGCCTGCCCTCGCG
>Ga0326727_10019924_pt1 | contig 13391 bp, 13 predicted proteins | sample MB2enrmetagenome_FD_207643 | JGI IMG/M metagenome (GOLD analysis project Ga0326727, IMG submission 207643) | Lab enriched peat soil microbial communities from McLean, Ithaca, NY, United States - MB29MY | ecosystem: Environmental > Terrestrial > Soil > Wetlands > Peat | place: USA: New York... | reverse complement strand
TATCAAAGCCTACAGAATAAACAGTGAGAGAACTATTTCATTGTTTATTCGTGAAAAGAAAAGGATGGTCATCATAACATGAATAATACTAAAGCCCCAAGGATTGAATGGCTGGATTTTGTAAGGGGTATATCTATAATCTGCATTGTCATAGGACATAGCGGAGGTCCGTCATCTTATTATAAACACCTTTTCGTTTTTTCGTTTCATGTACCTATCTTTTTTATAATTTCTGGCTTTCTTTTCTCTAATAGCAACTCAATCAAACTGAGCTTTGAGGAGATTACCTATAAGAGATTTAGAAGTCTTATTCTCCCGTACTTTACTACGGGTATGATAATGTTTCTTCAAATGATTGTTGTATGCTTATATAATTGGGGAAGGATTTTTTATTATATTCATTATAATAATCTAATTATAAATATCACAGACATTATCAAAATTTCCTTTCCATTTGTATATGGAATGCATTTATTACTTTGTTTTTGCTATGGAACTGGTAAAGTAGTTACCCAATTACATTTTGATATCGGGAGAGTAGGTGCTATATGGTTTCTTCCATCATTGTTCTGTGCGAATGTTATTTTTTATTTTTTCTTAAAATTATTTGAGAGATATTCCATTGCAATTCAGTCTATTATTATTGTTATTTTAGTATTTACCGGATACATGATTGGCAAGTATATCTTCTTACCTTGGAGTATAGATGTATCGCTTGTGTCGCAAGTCTTCTTGTTTAGTGGTTATTTGATGCAAAAATATAAGATATTCGAGAAAAAAGCTCACATTTGGCTATTTATTGCAGCCTTTAGTATTTGGCTCGTTGATCTTTATATGGGTGGCATAAGCTTGAATGATCGTCAGTACAATAATCTTGCTGTTTCAACAATTGGTGCAATAGCAGCAAGCTATCTCCTAATGAAATTATCATATTTTCTGTCGAATAATAATTCTTTTTACTATAGATCAATCTCTTATATTGGGCGACAGTCCCTTATTATTCTTTGCTTCCATCCATTTGATATAGAAATTCCTTGTTCTATCATAATTAGATATTTTGGATTTACCTGGCTTTACGACGAAAACAATCATTGGATAATTTTAACAGTATTCCGCCTATGTTATACATTGCTTTTTGCGGAAATAATAAAACGTCTTCCCATTTTGAAATCAGCTTATTATCCGAGGACATCAAGATTTAAGGTCCAGCATAGTAAACAGAATGACTTGGCTGAAATATAACTTAAAATTTTGATCTTAAGCAGCCAATTGAAACATAACGGTTATACTAAATATTATTAGTTGGTTAAACTATTTTTCAGGGACCATAGATAGGAGCGAGGAATGGCGAAGCCATAGATATATTATCTTCAAAATGAGATACCGGTTAGAAGGATGGAGGATCTTTCGGCAACAAAGTGCCTATGTCTTAGATGTGAATCTACAGAAAATCGGAGACTTAATTCTTGCTTCACCATTATCCAGCTATCCGTTCGAATACATAAACATGATCACTTGATGTCGGTTTATATAGTCTGAGTTCATTTTCCCAGTAGGCTTTATAGTTTGAATTTAAAATATCAAATATTCCAATGATGCGATAATTCTTCTTAAGGTATGCATCTACCCAACGAAAGATCATTAGGTCCGAATTCGGTTGTGGCAACCATGAGTATGGAACATTAACAAAAACTGCATACTTGGAATGGGCTGACTCAATCTCATGAATCATTTCCTGCTGCATCTTGTATGCATAATCTTGGTGTTCCATTAAACCATATACATATATGTAACCGGTTGCGGATTTCCTATTGGCATAAAAACAGATTTGGGGTTCGGAACCAATAATCGCTATTTTATCATCTTTGGTTGAATGGCTTTTGATAAATTCTGCAATCTCTATGGATTCGGGGAATGGGTTCACATCATACATCATTCGACAGGCCTCAACTGGTGTTGCCCTGAAAAAAAACCAGCTTAATTTGTAGGTCGGTATGATCAAGGCTGCTGCGAAGATGAGAATTGGCAGAATCTGTATGTAAGAAGTCATTTTCCTGACAGATAAAAATTGTATCATTGCACTTACAGCTACACCCGCCAATATTGCTATTGCAGGGAGTAGCGTGACGAAATAATGCTTCCGAAAAAAGAAACCGGGACAAATAGTAAGAAATGAAAATATAAAAAAACCAGAGAGAAATTGCCAATTCAATTTTGCTTTGTCATTCCAAAATATTGCTGTCAACCCAATTCCAGCTATTGTCAATAGCCATCCCCATGGATTTATGGCACTTGGTGCTAAATTTATAAAATACTGAAGTGCATCGGACAGAGATCTTTCTGATACATATTTATGTGCGTAAGTAAAAGTCCAGAACCAGAATCTTGGGAAGACCCCTACGGCATAGATCACAATGCAACTGAACGCAAGGGGGATTGAAGAGGCGACCAGAAACAAGCCAGTTTTGCTTACCAGTCTTTTCCACTCTGTCTTTTGTGTCATTATGAGTTGCACAATTAAATAAATCACTGCAAAAGCGATAAAGAAAACAGCATGTTGTTTTATGATAAAAGCAAGGCCGTACAACAACCCGCTTGTAAAAATCATCCAATATTTTCTTGAATCAAGCGCTTTTAAGAGAAGTAATGTTCCTCCCAGCGTGAAGGGGACAATGAATTGTGTTGCATGAGCGGACGTTCCGTCGACTGAGGGACTTAGTGAGAGCAGGGCATAGCTTGCAGCCGCAACAACAGCAGCAACGTCATAGAAAAGTCGGCGTGTAAGTAAAAATAAAAGAACAATGGCAGCAGTATTTACAACCATCAATCCAAGATGGATACCGACGATTGTTTGTCCAAAAAGCGCCATAACTAGGGCGTAAGCACTGTAGATACCAGGAAGTTTCATATTATATGCCAGGAGATAGGGTGGAATTCCCTGGAGCATCAGTTGGCCCATATAGGCAAATTCACCCTCATCACGTCCCAATGGGATTTGCAAAAGTCGTATGCGAATCAACGCAACGAATAATATAATCACGGCAACTACTGCCCAAGACAAGTATCTCCTTAAGAACACACATGTTGAACTTGTATCTGCTGGCATCGTTGAGTCATTCAAAGAAAGTTGCTGTCTCATGTTATGTTTTTTATACACCATAACAAAGATAATCCTCCCGGTATACTTTTTTGTCACAAATTTTCCATCTTTCGTATTTAAGTTGAAAGCCTCGGGCTAAGTAATCCGCAGTGCTGGTGAATTTTCAAAAGAAATAAGATACGCCCCTATAGCCGTAGAACATGCGTTTTAGCCTTTTGATCTTGTTACTGAGGCCTTCTGTAATATAGCTGTTGAAATTCTTTTCCTGTGATAATTGAGAATATAGTGTCGTTTCCTGAAAAACTTGGAGGCAAGTCCCTTGAATGGATCAAGCGTTGATTTCATCGGTGCCACGATCCATGACTTCAGGGTATTGCATGCTGTCTTCCAGTTGGGAGCTGTAAGCATTACATTGAGCATTTCACTCTGAATAGGTCAATTAGGCTTTTTTTCGGCTTCATATTGCAAGGTTTCTCCTCTCTCATTTCAGGCTTCCCTTGTAATTATATATACCACAAAATAACGGTTATACTCAATATTATTAGTAGATTAAACTATTTTTCAGTGACGACAACCTTAAGCCGGAGTTTCCGTTACAGCGGTCCAAGCTTTCTGTATCCTATGGGAGGATAAAAGCACTCGCTGTGCTGTGAATCAAATTCTGAAGAGCGTAGTGCGGGAAATCTGCACGCTACGTTCTGTGGTGGGGGTTGGTGCGCCAATTGGCAGCCCCTTCTACCCGGGGGAAAGCCCGTGAGGGCTTCCCTATCCCGAGTTAAAAGCAAGCATCGAGATCTCGACTACTTTTCACGGAGATGGTAGTTGAAACTTGTTGAAGTGAGGGATGAAATCTATTAGTATATCTTGTCTTTTCTCTATAGGAAACAAAGTAAATGAGCATATATTGCAGGTGATCATAATAAATAGAAGACAAATATTTTAACAAAATACCTATGATAAAGAGGATTAGATAAGTGTCTAATAAATGTATCGTATTATATTTGGCAGCTTTTGTCTTTTGCTTAACCTCAATATGCTATGCTAAGGAAAGTGATCAACTCAAGGTAATAGTTGAAAAACCAATGGTAACTATAGATATTTTTTCCTGGATAAAATCATCTCTCCAAGTAAGCACTGATGGCAAACATGTATCGTATATATCCCGATCAGGGAAAAAGCGGTTTATAGTAGTAGATGGAAAAGATGGGAAGCAATATGATGACATTGAGCAAGGCCTACAAACATTCAGTCCTAACAGTGCTAGAATTGCATATATGGCCCTGGAAGGTGATAAAAGATTTGTAGTCATAGATGGGAAAGAGGGTAAGCAATATGATGGGATAGGGGTAAGTGGCCCAGTTTTTAGCCCTGACAGTAAACACTTAGCGTATGCTGCACGAACCGGCAATAAATGGTTTGCAGTCATCGATGGAAAGGAGGCAAAGCCATACGATGGCATCATGGATACCGGTCCTGTATTTAGTCCTGACAGCACACGTGTGGCATATGCAGCTCTAATAGACAAAATATTCGGAGGGAAGAAGTGGTTTGTGGTTGTGGATGGGAAAGAGGAAAAGCCATATGATAGCATTGTGGGAGGTGGCACAAGTTTTAGCCATGATAGAAGCATTGCGACAGGTGGCCCAGTTTTTAGCCCTAATAGCAAGCGCTGGGTATATGCAGCTCAAGTAGGCAAAAAAATGTTTATGGTAGTAGATGGGAAAGAGGAAAAGCCATATGATGAAATCATAAATAACTCATACATTTTCAGCTCTGATAGCAATAATGTGGCTTATGTAGTTCAAGCAAACGAAAAATTCTTTGTGGTTGTGGACGGAAAAGAGGAAAAACAATACGATATCATCGGAAAGGGGACTCCGATCTTTAGCCCTGATAGCAAGCATGTGGCTTATGTTGCTTCAATCGGTATTAATTATTTTGTAGTCGTGGATGGTAAGGATACAGGGAAGCAATACGATAATATCGTAGGTGGTACTCTTGTCTTTAGTCCAGACAGCACATATGTGGTGTATGCAGTTCGAGAAGGTAATAAGTGTTTTATAGTCATAGATGGGATAGAAGGGAAGCGATACGATGATATCGCAGCAGGCTCTTCTGTATTTAGCCCTGATGGAAAGCACTGTGCTTATGTAGCTCAAGCGAATGACAAACAGTTTGTGGTAGTTGATGGGAAAGAGGGAAAACAATATAATTCAATTATTACAAATGGGGGAGGTAGGATTATTTTTGATTCTCCTAATGATCTTCATTACCTTGCCTGGAAAGACAAATCCCATATTTATTTAATTGAGGAGAAGATTGTAGCTAAATAAAAATTAGTCCAGTATTCTGGTTACTTGTTGCTTTGATTTCCAATGCAGATGGATTTTTTATATGTAGTTTATTATGTAGTTTATATGTAGTAGCTCCGATCCGATCTGATAGAGTATATCCTTTCCGAAGGTTGTAAGATCAGATTGCAGCTGTCAGTTGTTCATCCATCATATACCCGACCATCTTTCTTTTAGCCAGAGGCATGTTATCGATAAATGTATCCATAGGTGTTCTTCCCAAGTATCTCTTGCCTTGATTAGTCCTCTGCGTGTATCTCTCCATTCAGATCTGGTAGTGTCAACAATGTTTCGCACTTTTGATCAGGGCCTTTTTTCTCCGGAGTAGTGCCTCCTCCTGTTTTATCCAATATCCCTTTGCTTGTGGTCCATAGAGGCCATCCCTCCCCGTCGGCCTGGTTCACCAGCAACATGGGTAAAGAGAGCGGGTCAATGCTGCGGAAGGCACGCGTGAAGCGAACTGATTCACGGACTTCAACAGTATGGAATGAAGAGTCAGAAACATCGTATACCTGTGTACGCCGGATCTTCGCTTGCCGGTTGTCCTGCACACTCCAAGCTCCTGATCGATACAGGAGACCGGCATACCTGTACCCTGGCTCGCAAAGATCTACGCAAACAACTGTCTGACGGGGTGGACTGTTTGAGAAAATACCGGTGCTCATTCAGAAGAAAATGGAAACCATGCATGGCTGAGAAGAAAAAACCATCTGGATGCGTCTGTATGTCTCATTACATCAGCTACCTAACCATGAGTACAAAACCCAGAGACGAGGTGTTTTCCCGTTCGGAGTGATGCGGCTTAGTTCAATCTGTATTATACCATCATCCCTTTCTGCTGGCATCTCTCTCGTCTGTCTTTGCCCGATCACCCCCATAGCGCCCATCCCTCTCCCCGTGTACGTTTGGATAATGGAATAACACTAATAGATTTCTATTAGACTGATTTTTGATAGGTCTCGTGCGAGAAGACACAAACTGTATCTATATATGTATATGTATTTGTCTAATAATTATTAGGATGTAAAATCAATACATACCTACAGCAGTATCCTATGTCCAGCATTGATTCTTTTTTTTGTATAATGTCAAAATCAGCAAGGTGCGTCTACTCGAAGTATTAAATATTCAGATGATGAATGGTCTATGTTATAGATGATTCTAATGTAACAATAGCCACCAATAATCAAAGCAGGATTTATGACAGAACGTTATAAGGTTACCATCATATGCCTCTGTTTAGCCATAACAACTCTTACAGTCTACTGGCAGGTGGAGAGCCATGAGTTCATCCATTTCGACGATGATATCTATGTATTTAACAATCCCCATGTGAAGGATGGTTTTACTGCCAAGAATCTCTTGTGGGCCTTCAATCCTATAATCCCTGATAGCCAGACCTACTGGCACCCGATCACCTGGATCTCCCACATGGTGGACTGCCAGCTCTTCGGCTTGAATGCAGGCAGACACCATCTAATGAACCTCTTCATCCATGCCATAAATGTAGTGCTGCTATTCATCGTTCTCAGGCAAGCCACTGGTGCTCTCTGGAGAAGTGCCATAGTGGCTGCCCTATTTGCCTTGCATCCTGTCAATATTGATTCCGTGGCCTGGGTGGCGGAGAGAAAAAACATCCTCAGCACCACCTTCTGGTTGCTCACCATGTATGCATATATTTTCTATGCTCAACACATGACCCTATCCAGGTATCTATTGATTGTCTTCTTCTTTGTGCTCGGGCTTCTATCAAAACCCATGCTTGTAACGCTACCCTTTGTGCTCCTTCTTATGGACTACTGGCCACTTGGGCGCGTAGGGTTCCCCCTTAGTAATAACCAAAGAATGATGTTCACAAGAACAGTCCCTAAGGTAAAAGACATCTCCCCTTATCTGTTGGTGGTCATCGAAAAAATCCCACTCCTTGCAGGAGCGATGGTAACTATCTATCTGTCATCATTATCCATAAATACAGCCGGAATTTCCATCTCTCGGGAAGTGATCCCGATGAACCTACGAATCTCTAATGCCATTGTATCCTATGCACTCTACATCGGGAAATTGATATGGCCAGTCAACCTGAACTTTTTCTACCCCTACCCCAACTTCGTTCCCGTATGGCAGGTTATGGGCTCAATTGTACTTCTATCTGCTGTAAGCATTCTAGCATTGCTGTTCTATAAAAGATATCCATACGTGATCATTGGCTGGCTCTGGTTTTTGGGCACCTTCGTACCTGTATTGGGGATCATGCAGGGAGGCCTCTGGCCCGCTATAGCCGAGCGATGGGCCTATGTGCCCTTTATCGGAATCTTTTTTGCAACTGTATGGATGTTCTCAGATGTACTTAAATCCACCCCTCTTAAGCTCACAGGCATGGGAGTGGCAACTGTCGTTCTTATCCTCTATATCATAAGGATTTCATACCAGCTTCCTTTCTGGAAGGATGACTTCACCTTCTTCAAGCATGGTATTATAACTAACCCTAAAAACTATGTTGCCTATGGAAATCTGGGCACTTTCTATTTTTTTAATGGTCAATATGGTAAGGCACTAATATATGACACTGAATCCCTCCGTTTGCATCCTTCTTCAACTATACATTCCAACATTGGTAATATATTCTACAAAATCAACAAGTACCGTGAAGCGGAAACACACTTCCGGGAAGGGTTGCGATATACACCAAATGACTGGAAGCTCCATGGTTTTCTTGGTTGCGCCCTTGCCGAACAGATGAAATTCAAGGATGCAATATACGAGTATAAAACTGCCCTCGCCATAAAACCAGACTCAGTGGATTACAACTACAGACTGGCAAGTCTTTTGATGAAATTGGGCAATGCCGTTGAGGCCGCCAGATATTATCGCAAGATCCTTGAGCTTATGCCAGATAACTTCCAAGTTCGGACTAAGCTCGGTAATGCCTATGCCGCTGAGAATAAATTTGATGCTGCAGCACGCGAGTATGAGGGAGTCTTGCGTTTCCACCCTGATTTTCAATATGCCTTACTCGGACTGTCGTCAGTTAGAGCTCGAAAAATCAAGATCGATGAAAACATCATGGCACTTGAGTCTATGCTTGAATCAAAGCCTGGGGATCTCCAAATAGTCTATAAGTTGGTAGTGCTATATGCAGGCAAGGGTGATTATGAGAAGGCACTATCCTATCTCAATAGGATGGCCGCAGCGCAGCCCGACAATCCTGACGTGTATTACAATATAGCCTGCCTTAAGTCTAAAGAGAGCAAGGTGGATGAAGCAATGGACAGCCTTCGAACCGCGATCGGAAAAGGCTTCAAAAAATGGGATATGCTCAAGAAAGACCGTGATCTAGAAAATATCCGTTCAACAGCCTTTTTCAAAAATATTTTGGAACTGCACCCATAACTCATGGGAAAAAAGCTAATAGCTATCGAAAGAGGATATATGACAGATCTGTAATTTCATGTGTTATTTCCGATCTGATAGAGTGGGCGCCGAGAAGTGTCAACTTTCCGATATCATGTAGATTAACCTCCTATATTAGATAGATCATGAGTGGTATACTTTCCCCAGCCCCACTGGTTCTTCAATTCGTCAAAACAATTCTCGCAGTCAGCGCGATCCCGATAATGCTACGATATTGCGTGATTTCATATGGCAGATCGGTAACCAGAACGGCATATTCGTGACGCGTTAGCGTCTCGAAAGCCCCTATGAACGTAAAGCTCAGCTGAGCTTCGTTCACCAGCACAATATCGCCATTGAACTTGCGGCGGGTTATGATCACTCGCCTTGATCGGGTCCATCCAAGGAGTTTAAGTTCATCCTCGGCCCCCTGGTATCTATGTCCGGCTTCCACCCACTTGGCCCCCAGAAACAGCTTCTCGATCAAACGCTCCACATTGGCCGTGATCCGGAGTTTCGTCAGATAATAGGCCTTATCGGATTCCGTTTCTGTAAAGAATCCTTCATTCCCCAGGAATATATCACCTCGAATCAGGGCAGGCTTGCTCTCATGAGAAAGTGCATCATAGTAGCTTCATAAACCAGCTATGACATGTTTGGCCGTGTGCTGATTGCCGTGGTTGACCTCAACCGAAAGCGCCAGACGCGTGTCCCCCCCCATGGAGCAGGAATGGTACTTGTGCGATGGCTAGCCCGGCTTGGCGATATTGTAGCTAACAACAGTGCCTTACTGTTTTCCATACAGACATTTCACCCTGGAGTCGATGTCCAGTTCCCAGGAACCAGCGGACACAGCCGCGGCGGTGCAAAGGTTGAGTTGAGTATCGAGCCACGCAACGCCGGCTTGTTCGTCCGTGGCCAACATGGCGCCTCACAGCATCTCCGCTTACAACCTTCTCCCTCCCCAGAAGTACAGGATCTAACTAATCGAACTGGATGGAACTGATATGCGCATAGCGGTTATGTCCCTCAAGTATTGAGAGCATCAGTGTGCCGAGTACCTCCCGGACCAGGGTGCATTCGGGTTCGTATACTTGAAGATATCAGGGTTCGCCATTACACAAACATAGGGAACACCGTGGTGCTTGTCCTTGCCGTCAGCTATTTCGAGACAGTAATATTTACTCTCTATCTCAATCCCTTTTTCTTGGAATACAGTATTTTTGCGCCATATTCACATATTCTTGTTTATAAGAATAATCACTCTTTTGAAAAAAGTTAAGCGATATTTTATATTGTTATCACACCTGATTAAAGTTAGTATGAAAATTATTTATGAAAATATCTTCTGATAAATTATTACCTAAAATTTTAATAGTAACATTTCTTCTGATTTCTATTCTTACAGTTTACTACCAAGTAAAGAATTTCGAGTTTATCTATTATGACGACCCTAAGTATGTAAGAGATAACCCCATGGTTAAGCTAGGGATTAGTCTTGATAGTATTCGATGGGCCTTTTTTTCGATTGGGTATGCTTCTAATTGGCATCCTGTTACATGGCTTTCACATATGCTCGATGTGGAACTCTATGGATTGAATTCCGGGATGCACCATCTTACTAATGTCATTTTCCATATTGTTAATACATTGTTATTGTTTTTCCTCTTCTATAGACTGACTAGCGAAAAGTGGAAATGCGCTGCCGTTGCGGTATTGTTTGCTCTCCATCCTCTTCATGTTGAGTCTGTTGCCTGGATCGCTGAACGCAAGGATGTTCTTAGTACCTTTTTCTGGATTCTCACTACATGGAGTTATGTTTGGTATGTTGAAAGCCGTGGTGTCAGAAGATATCTCCTTGTCATGATGTTGTTTGTCCTTGGTCTTATGGCAAAGCCCATGTTGGTAACACTACCATTCACATTGCTTCTCCTTGATTTCTGGCCTATCAAGCGGCCAGAGTTAGTAAAGTTTGAAGATGACATTGCATCTCAGAGCATGAGGAATAATATAGTTAGAATTAATTGGGCAGGAGTCTGGCCCCTTATATGGGAGAAAATGCCTCTTTTGATCCTCACAGGTATATCAAGCATAATAACATATCTCGCTCAGAGTAGAGGCGGATCTGTGAGCAACCTTGATATTTTACCGATCAGCAGTAGGATTGCAAATGCAGCTGCAGCATATTGTACCTATCTCTGGAGGATGATTTGGCCTCTTAACCTGGCAGTATTTTATCCCTATCCCAAAATGTTTAACCCGCTCATTATGGTCGGCTTCTTCTTTTTATTAATACTCATAACGCTGCTTGCGTTTAAATATACTAAGCGTTTCCCTTTTCTCATCATGGGGTGGCTCTGGTATCTGGGAACTCTCCTTCCGGTCATAGGGATCGTCCAAGTCGGTTATCAGTCCATGGCTGACAGGTACACCTATATTCCCTTTATAGGGATATTTGTAATGCTTGTCTGGGGCATAACTTCTCTTTTTATACAATGGCGTATTGGTAGATATGTATTGGTTATATCCTTCCTTACAATTATTCCGGTTCTTATGTGGGCAACTTGGGTACAGGCTGGCTACTGGAAGAACAGTATTACCCTCTTTAGCCATGCGCTTGATGTGACAAAAGATAATTATCTTGCACATACAAATTTGGCTGTGGCCCTCTTTGAAAAAGGTGATGTTCAAGGAGCAATTTATCACTCCAGTGAGGCACTGAGAATAAAGCCTGACTACGTACCAGCACTCTGTGATTTGGGTTTCGGGCTAATGAAGCAGGGAAAATATCAGGAAGCGATTGATCATTTCAGGCAATCTATCCAGATAAATCCATACTACATTAATGCATATTATAATCTTGGCGGCGCCTTATTTGCCCTAGGAAAGATAGATGAAGCGATCATCCAGTTCCAGGATGTTTTACGGCTAGATCCTCAGCATGCCGGAGCACAAAAGGGTATCGAACATGCCCTTGCTAAACAAAGGAAGATCGATGGTGTTATAGCTCAGATGAAAGAAGAACTCAAAGTTGACCCCAAGAACTCTGATCTCAATTATAGACTTGCTGAATTATATATGAGCAAAGGGAACACAAAGGATGCCATAGCCTTTTATGAGAAGTCACTCTTGAACAACCCCAATCTAATACAAGCTCTTAATACGCTTGCTGTCCTATATGCACAATGTGGTGAATACGACAATTCTCTTTCATCATTACATAAAGTGGTCAAGTTGAAGCCAAATGATCCAGATGTGTATTATAATATTGCATGTATCTACTCGAAGCAGGGGAGAAAAGATGATGCTATCATCTCTCTCAAGCAAGCTATTAATTGCGGTTTTAAAAAATGGAACCTTCTTAAGACAGATTCTGACCTCGGAAACATAAGAGGGACAGATTTTTACAGAAACCTAATTCATTAGCGGGAAAGGTACACCGGCTTCGACAGTGGTAGTTCTACGAATCCAATAAAGTATATGATATCATGGGCATTGAGGTAGTAATGTTTTCGCGTGTGCTACGTTTCAGGGGTTCAACTGGATGTGTTTTATTTTCGGTGGAGCAGGTATTTTAAGTAATTTCAATATATTGACCTGATCATGAGTCAGTTCGGTGCACTGAAGTACACGCCTGTTTTTGGAAATAAATTCTCCCATATGAACACGCTCCATGATCGAACGGATCTGATCCCAAGTGCGGCCGGTCTTCTTCTCCGCGATCCTCACCAGCAGCAGGGCGGGGAGACAGAGAAAGACATGAGCCTGAATACGTTGGTCATTTCGAGGTAGACCGGGCGGAGTTCCAGTGTGGTCTTGAGCGTCCTGAATGCTCACTCCACTTCCAGGAGCTGCTTGTAGCCGAGGGCGACATCCTCGGCAGTGAGCATGTCATCGCCGGTTGAGATGATGTACTTCCCATAGAGATGGGAGTTCTCACAGATTCTGTTCTTGTCTATGGTGATGCTCACGCTCTTGAGCTTTCGTGTATACCTGTCCATGATTCTATGAGACAGCAGTGCGCATACCGACTTCTTGTGGTCTTTCCCTTTCTGGTCTCCTATTGCGGCCAGTGACTCTTCTATCTTCCTGAATACCCACTCCCGGGATGTCCTATCTCGCTGCGCCTCCTCGGGATTACAGACAAGGACGAAACGCCTGCGGCGTTCACCTTCGCCAACGATCATCTCCTTGACCAGCATATTGTCCCTGACCTTCTGATACCGCCCGTTACTTCTCCAGTCAATCCCTTCTTACGATACTTTGGTACCCATACAAGGTGACCTATAAATCCGTCTTCGTGTGCGCCCCTACCCTATAACCTCGCATAGCGACATATATTCTTCTCTTCGCCTGAAGGCGAGGGATTTCAACCAATCCCGAGAGAGACATTAAATTAAAGCCTCGCAGATCTTTTTGCTAACAGCCCGTCATCACTGTAATTATTGACGCACCAGGTTGACTATGCTACTGATAAACCTATTGTGAAAATTCCGATACGGGTAGCGCTGGCCATTTTATGGAGATCCTTATTTATTCAAGCTGCTTGG
>Ga0326727_10019923_pt1 | contig 13391 bp, 9 predicted proteins | sample MB2enrmetagenome_FD_207643 | JGI IMG/M metagenome (GOLD analysis project Ga0326727, IMG submission 207643) | Lab enriched peat soil microbial communities from McLean, Ithaca, NY, United States - MB29MY | ecosystem: Environmental > Terrestrial > Soil > Wetlands > Peat | place: USA: New York... | reverse complement strand
CAAGGGGGCCGAGACGAAGACCAATTACCAGGTCCTGCCGGGCGACCGGGTGTTCATCGCCGAGAACGAGATGATTTACTTCAACAACATGTTTGCGGTAGCCACCGGGCCGCTGGAGCGGGTGCTGGGCCTGATGGGGTTGAGCAACTCGACGATCCGCGGCTTCCAGACGATGGGCCGCGATTACAACCGCACGCGCAGCGGCTTCTAACCTGACTGCGTGGCGCGTGCAAGACGGTAGCGCGAGGTGTGTGCCATGCCGATGCGATTTCCACTCGTTCGAGTAGTAGCGTGCCTTGGCGCAGGGATCGCCCTGGCGGCCGGTTCCGCCGGCGCGACGCCGGGCGCGACAGGCACATGTCCGCCGCGGACGGCCTGCACTCCGAATGCCTGTTTCTGGGGATACTTCGAAACGGACTGGCGGGCGTGGCCCGGGCCGCTGGGGCCCGCCCAGACGTTCCCGCGGGCGGTGGGCAGCGAGGTGTTGCCGACGCCGCCGGGCGAAGTAGAAGTGCCTTTGCCGAAGGCGACGCCTGGCAAGGAGCCTGGCAAGGAGAAAGGCGAGATTCTGCCGGAGGCCGTCCTGCCGCCCCAGCACGGCCCCACGAGCCCCGAGCCGGCCACGCCGGCGCCCAAGACGGAGCCCGCCCCGCTGCCCTCGAAGGAAACGGAAAAACCGATTCCTGCGATGCCCCCGCCCTCCGGCAAGCAGCCCCTGACGACGGGGCCGGCACTGGAGGGTCCCGCGGAGAAGCCCTCGCCGGAAAAGCCATCAGCGGAGAAGCCGTCGGCGGAGAAGCCGTCGGCGGAGAAGCCGTCGGCGGAAAAGCCATCGGCGGAAAAGCCCTCAGCGGAGAAGCCGTCGGCGGAGAAGCCGTCGGCGGAAAAGCCCTCGGCGGAAAAGCCCTCGGCGGAAAAGCCCTCGGCGGGGAAACCATCGCCTGTGGAAGAAGAGTTGATTCCCGCAGAGCCGCTAAAAGGGCCGAACGCCGCGCCGAAATCGATCTACCACGGTGGACTGGAGGCACCGAAGGCAGCCCCCGGGTCCGCTCCCGCGACGGTCGGGTCCAGGGCGGCGGCGTCCGGCAACCTCCAGGTGGACTGGGATGCTGCCTTGTATCCGGAGAGCATGTCGGGCGGGCAATTGCGCTTGGTCGGCGCCCCTGCATTGCCGCCCGCCCGCCGGGATGTTCAACTGGCGACCTATTCGGAAGAGACGGCCGGGTCCTCAACGCCCATGCTGGACGGCTACTGCCCGGTGCAGTGGTGGGATCAGGGGCGATGGGTCCGCGGCGATGCGCGATACCAAGTCGTGTACCGGGGCCGGACGGTCTGGCTGTCGGGAGCAGCCCAACGGCAGCAGTTCCTGGCATCGCCGCAACGCTACGCGCCGGCCCGGGACGGCAACGATCCGGTGTTACAGGTGGAAGAGGGCCGGCAGGTCCGCGGCAGCCTGCAGTATTTGGCGGCCTACCACCAGCGGTTGTACCTGTTTGCCGGCCCCGCCACCCTCCAGCGGTTTCTACAGACCCCTGAACGGTACGCCTTGCCAGGCGATTAGGGATCGGCTGGGAAGTCACCGCCATTAAACCCCATTGCCAGGGGGTGTGTGATGCCTGCCATGGCGGTTGCACGCCTAGCGCGAGCGCTGTAAAATGCAGTAGCCTAGGAAGCGACTTTGTTGCGTCTTTTGCGCGCATGAGGGTTGGGAATTCGTTTTTTGGAGGGTGTTGGCCATGAACGCGACCCTTGTGGTTTGTGCCTTGGCGCTGGGTGGCTGGGCTATGCCCGACCAGGCCGACCCGACGCCTCCGCTGTATGAAGACCTCAGCACCGCCCCGGCCGCCACGCCGCGTTACGCGGTGGAGCGCCGCGAAGGTGACGTGACGCGGACCCCATCCCCGACGTTGGAGGACGGGAATGCGAATACGCCGCGCAGCAGCTTTCCGCAGCGATCTGCTTCGCAGTGGCCGGGCCGAACCTTGGGGTCGGGCACCGTGCAAGGCCAAACGGGGCTCATGCCGGCAGAACCCACCAACAGCACGACCGGTAACTTGGTCCCCGGCATGCCGCTTCAGCCGACAGCCCAGGCGGGTCCCGGCATGAATGCGCCGGCGGGCGGCGGGCCACTGGGAGTGGGCGGGCTGGGGATGCCTGCCACGCCCACCGCGGCAAACCCGTTCACCGGGCCCGGCAATGGCGCAGCCCTGGCGGGCGGGGTAGCGCCCATGCGGCCCCCCGCGAATTTTGGCCTGACCGCCCAGAACGCGCCGGTGTCGGACAAGCCCTTTGCAAACTACAAACCTTCGCCCACGGTCAGCCCCTGGCTGAACCTGTATCGCAACGATACGGCCAACGGAACCCAAGACAACTACACCGGGATCGTGCGGCCCATGCTGGAGCAACAGAACGCGAACCAACATTTCGCCGCGCAGATCAACACCAACGCCAGCAAGCTCCAGCAGCAGCAGTCCGCCCTCCAGCGAAGCGGGCAAGACATGCCGGTGGGGGCGGGGCTCGTCAACCCGCAGTATTTCATCAATTACGGGTCCTACTACAAGTTCCCCCAGATGCCGACCACGCCGTGATCTACGGCGGGTGCTCCGCGGTTGGCCTGACCGCGCCGGTTCTGCCGCGCGGCGTCTGGCATGTGCAGTTGGCCGGCGAGCCGTTCTCAGGGCGATGACCGCGGGGCGGCCAACCACTGCTTCCAGCGGCGCACCTGCTCGTTGGTGTCCGGCGGCGCCTCGTCGGCGGCTTGTGCTACGTCCCGGCCGGACACTTTCGGCAGCCCGCTCAACGCCGCATGGGCCACCGCTGCCTGCCGGTCGTCCAGGAGGCGGACCAGGGCCCCCGCAAACGACGGTTCGCCGAGGTCTCCCATGAGCTGGGCCGTGCGGGTGCGGATGCGGGGATCTTCGCTGTAGGTCAGGCGCTCGAGGGCCGCCATGCCGGCCGGATCGTGAAAGCGGGTCAAGGCCGCGCCCGCTTCCAGTTGGATCTCCTCGCTGGATGAGGCCAGCAACTGCCGCAACGGGCGCAAGTCGTCCAGCGCATCGATCGCCCCCAAGGCCCGAATCGCGGCCGCCACGACGCCTTGGCTGCCGTCTGCCAACAGCGGCACGAGATGCCTGGCGTAAGCGGCGCCGGGGTGGGCCGCCAGATGCTCGCAGGCCCGGCGGCGGACCTCCGGCGAAGCGTGGCCCAGCGCGGTCGCGGCCATGCGGGCGGCCGGCTCGGAGGGATCCGCTGCCACCGCCTCCAGAGAGCTTTGCCAGACCAGCGGGTCGGTTTCGCGCGTGACCAGATCGCAAAGGCGGGCTACCGCCAGGGGCCTCAGCGGTTTTTCCCGCGCCAGCCCCGCCAGCTCCGCCGCGGCCTGCCGGCGCTCCACGAGATTGGCGGACTCCAGGCGCAACAATGCGGCAAAGACGGGGCTGTGCCGCGGCAGGACCTCGTGGTAAAGCGTCTCCGGCACGAGCCGATGCTGGACGATGACCACGTGTTCCGAGAGGCCGACGATCTCTGCGCCCCAATCCGCCAGGGCCTTCAGGTCGCCCGCCTGGAGCAGCGTGTTGAGCCGGTCGAGAGCGGCCGGATCGGGTGGTGCTTCGGCGGCCCGCCCCGCGGATGCAATCCGCGGGCTTTCCGGTCTCTGCGCTCCGCTGCCTACGCCTTGCTCTCGCTGGAATCGGGCCTGCAATTCGCCCAGTGCCTGCTGGCGCCGGGAGGGGTCGGCCTCGACCGGGAAGTCGGACGCCGCAGGCCACCGCGCGGCCAACTGCTCGATGGCCGTCCGCCGCGTCCAAAGGGCCGGCTTGCTCATCGCCTCCAGCAACACCGGGCCGCCTTGGGCCAACGGCCAGTGCCCCACGGCCAGCGCCACGCAGTGCTGGACTTCCGCACTCGGGTCGTCCAAGAGCCGGCGGGCCACCGAGATCCCGTCGCGATCCGGGTAACCGGCCACCGCCCGGGCGACCCTCAGGCGGACCTGCCACGATGGATCACCGGCCGCTCCCAACACGGTGGCCTTGGCGCCGGCACGCTCCAGGGCGGCCACGGTCTCGGCCCGAATCCGGTCGGTGCGGTCCTTCAACAGTCCGGTCAGCGTGGCGCAGGCCTGGCCGTCGCCCAACTCGCCCAGGGCGTCGATGGCCGCCAGGCGGACACTCAACTCGGAGTCCCGCAAGGCCTCGGTCAGGCAGCGATGGGCTTGGGGATGCCGGCGGGCGGCCATGGCCCGCAGCACCGCGGCCCGCACGCGCGGATCGCCGTCGCTCCGCAGGTCGACGGCTTCCCGCGGCAAGATTCCGCCATGCCCGCCCGCCCAAGCGGCGAGGGCCTCGATGCGAACCTCGGCCGAGGGACCGGCCAGGGCCGCCGACAGGCGCGGGTCGTCCGCGGCATCGACGTGCCGGGCCAGGCCGCGGATCAATTCCGCGTGCAGTTCCGCCCGGTAAGTGGCTGCCCCCGCCGGTCCGGGGTCGCCGAATTCGTCCATCAGCTCGGCGAGCGGCCGGGCGGCCACCGGCGACGGCAGCGCGGCCAGCGCTTCGATCGCCGCCGCGCGCATCGCTGTCGGCAAGTCGCTTGCCCGCACCGCGGCCAATAGCCGCTCCGCGCCCTTGGCGCTGCCCGAGCGGGCCAGGCCGATGGCCGCATTGGTCGCCACGACGGTCTCGCGGTCGGCCAGCAGCCCGGAAAGATCCACGTGCCGCGCCAGCAACTCCTCGAGGCCGGCGTGCCGCCATCGCCAGGGGGGCGAGGACTGGCTTTCGGGCATATTCCGCGTCCACTGGGCCTGGGCCAGCAATCCTCGCGGCGAGTGGTCGCTCGCCTTGGCGGTCGCGGGGCCGGGCGGCGTTTGCCGCGGCGCAGCGCTGCTCGCAGCGCCCTTGGCGGGAGGTGTTTTGGCCGGCGGCGACGCGTCGTGGGGCTGCACGCCCAGCGGCAGGCAACCCGCCAGGAATACGCACCCCAGCAGGCCCCCCCACGCACGACAGCTTGGCAACAAACGGCTCACGGCTGGGCAAATCCTTTTGCCTGGCGCTGGTTCCGAGATTTATGGGCCTTTGATGAGCGGCGCGAGGGTGCGCAGGGCTTCCTTGACCTTGGTCGCCAGGTCGGTGTCGGACAAGTTCACGTCGTCCAGCGCATCGCAGAGCGCATCGAGCACCCGCAGCAGGCCGTCCCGCCGGGTTTGCTCGGCGGCCGTCTTCGCCAGCACGCCGACTCCGCTGTGCTGGTCGTCGGCGCCGCGCAGTCCGGCCGCGACGTCGTTGATGTATCCTTTCAGCCCGCGCCTGCTGAGCGAGCCCTTCTGCTGGGCAGTCAAGGCATCGCAGGCCAGGCCGCCCAGCGTATCCAGGCAGGGCCCTGCGCTGAGCGTGGCCCCGCCATAGTTCAATTGACCCAGCGCGTAGGCCGCCCGGCATCGCTGCGCCAGCGGGAGCTGGGCGTCGTGCAGCATGATCACCAGGGCCTTCACCACCGAGCCGCTGTTGCCCGGCGACCCCAGCAGGCCCAGCACTTCCGCCGCCTGCGCGCGAAGCCAGTTGGCGCCGTCCGCCTTCGCCGGGTCGGGGGCGGGCGTCTCGGCGATCGCCGCCATCGCCGCCGTCACGGCCTGGATCGTGGCAGGATCGGAAAGCTGGATCGTGGCGGGCTCGGAAATCCCGACCGTATCCGGATTGCCGCGGTGAATGTCCGGATTGGCGTGGCGAATCAGTCCCACCATGGCCGCCACCCGCACCAGCTCCGCCTGCTTGGCGTCCTGGGCAAGCCCGAGCAGTGCGGGGATCGCTTCCGGGGCGTTCAATTCACCGATCATCAGCGTGGCGTTCAACCGGGTGGCGGGGTGGTAATTCCTGTTTTTGGACTTCGCCAGCCGCAGCATGTTCTCCAGCGTGATCGCGCTGAGGCGGTCGTAGACCTGTCTCTGGCCCAAACGGGTTGCCGCCTCCCCGGCGTATTTCAGGTCCCGGCACAGGTCGCGGATGAAGTCGGTCGAGGGCGTCGAGGGTGGCCGGAACGGCTGCCGGCCCCAGAACTCCGGCAGCGTCCAGCGGGGGAAGAAGTCTTTCGTGTAATAGTTGACGAACAATTGCTCTTCCGCCGCATCGTCGAACGTGCCCCTCCTCAGCACAGTCATGCGTTGGGGGAAGGTGACGAAGCTCCGCTCGTCGCTGTCGAAGGCTTCCTTCTTAGCTACCTGCGCAATCCCCAAGTTGCCGGCCAACGCAAGCCAACACATGCCCAACAAGACGGGAACCCAGACCCCGCGGGAGGCGATACACCTGGAGCAACACTGTTTCACGATAGGATTCTCTTGACAAGCCGGGCAAACGATGGGTCAGCGGCGCGGCAAACGCCGCCGGGCGCCCCGCCAAGATGCGCACAATATATAAACTACCAATGAAAAGCAAGACCTGTCAAGTTGTATCACTTTCCCCCATGCTGTGGGGTATATAGACCTCCGCAAACTATTCCCCTCTCCCTTTGGGCGAGGCACCCAGAGGGTGCCCGGGGGGGAGGGCCTATAGAAGATACGCAGGGGAGATGGGCCTTTTTTCGATCAACCGCCCTCACCCTCGGGCACCATCGCAGATGGTCGCTCTCGGAGGGAGAGGGGAGTTCCAACGCGGGGCGGCCGCTGGGCCCTACGGCCGGCTGATCTCCAGCAGGCAGCCGTCCGGAGTGGCCACGAACAGCCGCTGGTCCAGCAGCACCGGACCGGTCCCGAGCGGACAGCCGCTGTCCGTCTCGCCGGCTTCCCGGCCGGTTTCCGCGGAGATTCGCCAGACGGTGCCTCCCTCCGCGGCCAGGTAGATGAACCCGTCGGCCGCCAGCGGGGCGCCGACCGGACAGCCGTAGGGCAAGGCGGCAGTCCAAAGCAAGCGGCCGATGGCTGGCGCCGGCGGGGCCGTCTCGGCATCAGCGTTTACCCCGGCGGATGCCTCAAGCGGTGCGGCTTGTGGTTTCTCTGCCGGCGAGGGGGAAAGGAGTCCTTTCTGCCCGGTGGCCGACGGTTGGGCGGCGGCGAGGCAGTACAGGCGGTGCTTGTCGGTCGCCACCAGGACAACGTTGCCGGCGCGCCGCGGACCCCAGATACAACGACCCTCCAGCGGCTGGGGCTGGCCCTCGGTCAGGTCCGGCAGGGTAAATGGGACGACAGAACTGCCTGCGACCAGGAACGCCACACCCCGGACGGCGGCCGCCGCGCCGACGGCTTCGCCGACCTTCTCGGCTTCGCTTATGACCACCGGCGGTGCAACGATGGTCGCGGAGGTCGTGGCTGAGGCGACCTCGATCAGGGCTGCCTCCGGCTGGGTCTGGAGGCGGACGAGGTACAGCCGCCGGTCGCCGTCGCAAAGCAAGGCTGCTTGCCGGCCGACTGCCTGGGGCGGCAACCATTTCCACGCCGCCAAACTCGCCAGCGAGGGATGAAACGGCTTGCCCGGTTTTTCCGGGGATTGCAGGTCCAGCAGAAAGACGTTGCCGGTAGTCGACGGGAGCAGGAGCCCGCCGGCCAGGGCGAGCGGCGCCGACGCCATGGGCTCGGGCGCCACGAGCAGGCGGAACCGCTTGTCGTGTTCCGCGGGGTCATAGAGGACGATAGGCCCGGGGCCCGGCCCCATCGTCAGGGCGAAGCGGCCGCCGCCCAGCGGCGTGCAATCGCGCAGGCCCCGAATCAGTTGCGCGGACTCGACGGCCAGGATCGGCTGATCGGCCGGCGCGTCGCCTTGGAAGGAGGCTGGCGGGAAGCGGAAGACGCCGCCACTGGCCGTGACGGCTGTCAAGGGGCCGCTCGGGGTGTCCGTCAGCGGCTCGCCTGCCAGCGGCGCGGCCAGCCAGGTCTGCCAGACGGGCTCGTCGGTCTGCGGGTCCACGGCCGAGACCGTCACCCCCGGCATGCCCGGTCGCTCGCGCACGTGATACATCACCGGCCCGGCCAACAGCGGTGGTTGGATGAACTTCCAGAGGCGGCCGCTGATCTGCCGGGGCACGAGCCGGCCGCCCTCGGCCTCGATCTCATAGCGAGCCAACTGCGTGTCGGCCACCCACCAGCGGTCGCCGCGTGCCAGCAGGTAGCGTGTGGCTTCTTCCCTGCCCGATAGCTCGCTCCGCGCCAGGGGTTCCAGCGGCGACGATCCTGCGGATGGCGCCTGGCCGGCCGGGGCGAGCTTGAAGAGTTCCAGAGTGCCCTGGACAGTGACCACCGCGACCCGCTGGCCGTCCACCAACGGCGGGGTCGTGACGCGGTCCTTCAGAGCGACGTGCTGGAGGGACTTGAGTTCCCCCTGCCCTGCCCCTGGCAGCCCAAGCCCCAAAACCCACAGCATCGCCTCGCGAGGGCCCTGGTTCTCCACGACCAGCAGGTACCCCCCAGCGACGACCGGCGGCGCGGCGACTGCATCGCGCTGCTGGCCCAGGTGGAACACCTGCCGGCACGCCCAATCGTCCTCAGAAAGCACGTACAGAGTGGATTGATCGGCGACCTGGAACACGAGCGCTCGTTTGGGATCGACGCTGGGCGACACGCCCAGCGGCTGCGGCAACTCGACGTGGCCGGGCGAGTCGCCCGTCGCCAGATCGACCAGCACCAACTGCCCTTGTTCGGCGGGGACGAGCAAGCGATTGCCCGCCCGGACCGGCGCGGCGACGATCCGCCGGCCGATGGCCTGCCGCCAGACGAGCCGGCCGGTGGCTCCCTGGACCAGCAGGACCTCGTTGTTGATGGGGTCGGTCAGGAGCAGGTCGCCGGCGGGATCATCACCCAGGGGTTGCGGCGGAAAATCCGGTGGCGGCTTCGCAGAACCCGGAGCGGCCCCTTGTTCCGCGGCGATGAACCGCCGCCACAGGAGCCGGCCGCTGGCCATATCCAGACCATAGGCGACGCCCGCCGCGGCGGCGAAAACAGACCGGCCCTTCACCCCGGGCACCGCGCCTGGTACGGTCCGCACCGCCATCGCCCGAGACGCCAGGATGCCCGCGGCCCGCTCGCCGGTCGCGGCTTTCACCGCGCGGGGGACCAGCTTGACGGCCTGCCGCAGCAGCGCGGCCGCCGGCCCAAGGGCCTCCTCGAGCCGCCCGTCTTCGGCCAAGTCCGGATGCCGCGCAACCAGGGCATTGCGGGCCGCATACGCGGCCACGGCGTCCTTGCCCGAAAGCGCCGCCGCGACCGCCGCGAGCGTTTCCTCCAGGTCGTGGCCGCGGTTGACTTCCCGCTGACTCCCCTCCAGCAGCCGTTGGATCTCGGCGATCGCTTGGCTGGGCCGCTGCGCTTCGCCGACGTTCATTTCGATCATGCCGACGACCCGGCGAGCCTGCTCCACGACCGCAGCCGTCGGCTGCTGGGCGGCCTGGCGGGCCAGCCCCTCCCCAATCATCCCCAACACCTCCCCGACTTCCTTCTGCCAGTCCCCATAGGCCGGCTCGTCGGGCAGTTTTTTCATCAGCGACTGGGCCATCTCGAAGGCAGCCGTCCAGTCGTCGGCAGCGCGGGCCTCCTCGACCGCCGTGCGGAGCTCGGCCAGGCTTCGCCGCACGCGGATCTCCGCCGTGCGAGGCTCGTAGGCATACTTGTTCAGGTAAGTATTCCAACACTCGATCGCCTCGGCGTACTTGCCGTCGTCGTAAGCCACGTCGGCCTTGCGGACCAGCTCGGCCGGGCTGGGCGGACTCAGGTACCAGAACACCCCGAAAGCGGCGGTCATGAGCGTGACCGCAAGGCCCCAGGAGAAGAGCAGTAGCTTGACCTTCCGCGGATCGGCCGGTTTCACCTCGACGACTTGCGATCGCCGGCGGAACCAGTTGCGGATCGACCGCCGCGGCTCGCGGAAGAACCGCCGCAGGCCCTTAGCCAGCCGCCGCAAGCTCCAGCGGCGTCGCCGGGCAGGCCCGAGCCCCGGTCCCTGGGCCTCGTCGATGGGGCCGGCCGCCAGCAGTGGATCCAAGGGGCCCCCGCCCGCTGCCCCGAGCGGCGGCAGCTCATCCAGCAGCCCAAAACCGCCCCCGGAGGCGGCCGGGGGTTTGCCACTCCCCGCTCCCTTTGGCAGAGCGGCCGCTGGCGGCGGCTGGGGGGGCCTCTCGGCCGGCGGCGGCCGTTCCCCGGCGGTACCCAAGAGCCGGTCGGCCATCGAGGGCGTGAGGTGCCCGTGCCGCACCAGCCAATCCGCCAGTGCCCGGGCCGTCGGGGGCTGGGCGGTTTCTCGTACCGTCTTGCGAAGGGCCCCGAGAACCTCAGGGGGGAGAATGTCCTTCTCTTCCAGGACGGCAAGGAATTGCGCGGCGGAAGGCATCCAGCCGATGATAACCCGGCGGCGGGGCCTCGTCAAGGAAACCGCGGCCAGGAATTGACAATCGCCCGGGGCAGCCTCTATGATAGTGTCCCGCTGGTTGGGTAGCTCAGTTGGTAGAGCACCGCGCTGAAAACGCGGGTGTCGCCGGTTCAACTCCGGCCCCAACCACTAGTGGTCCGCCAAACGGCTGCCGGCCCGGATGTTGCTCAAAGCGGACGTTGGCGTTTGCGGCCTGTTCTTACCCCACCAGCAGCACCACCAGCCGCATGGGGCCGTGTACGCCGAGGATCAGAACCTTCTCGATGTCGGAGGTGCGGCTGGGGCCGGTGACCAGAACCAGTTCGCCGCTGGCTTGCGGGTCGGTGCAACGCTTGGATAGCTCGGCCCAGGCGGCCGGCAGGTGCTCGACAAGCTGCTCCCGCCGCGCGACCACAACACACGCCGGCGGCAGGTAGCACATCAGCCGCTCCGCGGCCGTCGGGCAGGCAATCACGCACGTGCCCGTATCCGCCAACAAGCACTCGGCCGTGAGCAATCCGGCGGGCAACTCGGCGATGCTGCGGGCCTGGGCATCGGGCTGGATCCAGGCCAGCCGGCCGGCCGGTAGCTCGGCGGTCACTTCGCGCACCAGCGGCCGGTCCAGCGCACCGAGCGTCGGCCAGCCGGCCGTGTCCAGCAGCTCCGCCAGTTGCCGCCGGGCCTCGCTCATCGTGCCCGAGCGGATCGTCTGACCGTGTACGGCCGCCAACTCGTCGGCGAATCGCTGGGCGAGCGCCTGCGGGTCAGATCGGGCACCATGCGAAGCATGGTCGCAGGGCCACACTTCGGACACCGGCGGCGGCGCCAAGCCAGCCGAACCGGCAGCGGCCGCGTTGGCGAGCCCCTTGCCGATCCGCTGTAGAATCGCGTCGCGGCTGGTCATGCGTGGTTCCCCCTCACCCCCTGCCCCTCTCCCGCGAGGGGAGAGGGGAGGCTCTCAGACAGTCCCCCATCCCCTCCGCGCTTCCGCCACCAGGCGCGGAAGGAACGTGCGGGCACGCGGGGCAACTCGCGGCCGCGGGTCCAGGCGCCCAGCTTGCCGGGATGCCAGGGCAGGAAACGCGACATGCGGACGCCCCAGCGGACCGCCCACATCGTCAGGCCATATCGCCGCGGACCGCCCATGGCCCAGGCCCACAGCCCCCAGGTAAGCCGCTCCAGCCGCGAGTTCATGGGCGAGGGTTCGCTCGTGGCCCGGTGCCGCAGATGGACCAGTTGGTGCGGCAGGTCGATCTTCACCGGGCAGACCTCGCCGCAGGCCCCGCACAGCGAGGAGGCGAACGGCAGCGTGCCGGCCTGCTCCAGCCCGACCAGGTGCGGCGTCAGCGCGGCGCCGATCGGGCCGGGATAGACCCAGCCGTAGGCCCAGCCGCCGACGCGGCGGTAGACGGGGCAGACGTTCAGGCACGCCCCGCAGCGGATGCAATACAGCGCCTGCCAGGCGGCCGGGTCCGCCAGCACGTTGCTGCGGCCGTTGTCCAGAAAGATGATGTACAGTTTTCGTCCCGGGGCGGGCCCGTGGATCAGGTGCGTATAGGTGGTGAGTTTTTGGCCGGTGCCGCTGCGGCCCAGCAGATTGAGGAACAGCGGCAAGTCGTCGATCCGCGGCAGGACCTTTTCGATGCCGATCAGGGCCACGTGCACCGGCGGCGTGGCGGTGGAGAGGCCGGCGTTGCCCTCGTTTTCGACCTGCACGAGCGTGCCGCTGGAGGCCACCGCGAAATTGCAGCCCGAAATGCCCATCTCCGCCCGCAGGTACTCCTCGCGGAGATGCCGCCGGGCGGTGGCCGTCAGGTGGGCGTGCTCGGCACTGAACGGCTCGCCGAGCTTCTCGGCGAACAGCCGGCCCACGTCCTCGGCCGACATGTGCAGGGCGGGCGTGACGATGTGCACGGGCCGCTGGCCGGCCAACTGCACGATGTACTCGCCCAGGTCCGTCTCCACCGGCCGGATGCCCGCCTCCTCCAGCACGCGGTTCAGCTCCATCTCCTCGGTGAGCATCGACTTGGCCTTGACCACGCGGTACACGTTGTGCTGCCGGGCAATCGCCAGCACGTGACGGTTGGCCTCCGCGGCATCCTCGGCCCACAGCACGGTGGCGCCGCGGGCCGAGATGTTCGCCTCGAACTGGGCCAGCAGCTTGTCCAGGTTGGCCACGGCGTAGCGCTTGATCTGGTGGGCCGCCGCGCGCCAGTCCTGGAACCAGGGGATGGCGTCGGTGATCGCGCGGTTGTGCTTGCTGGAGTATTCCGTGGCGCGGCCCAGCGAGGCGAACTCCGGCGAAGGCTCGTAGAGACCCTGCGTCTTGTCCTTCAGGAACGGGGCGCCGCAGAGGTGGTCTTGGTTATCGATTCTCATGCCATGCTCATTCAAAGAGCTGCCGCGCGAGTTGATCGCGTGGAATGCCGAGGTGGGATGCCGCGTCGGCCAGGACGCTGGACACCAGACCGATGCGCAGGGACGGATGATTCGGCAGCGTGATGTGATGCTCGCCGTTGGTCTGCGTGGTCAACCTCCAGTGCGACCCTTTTTGGCGAGTCACATGGTATCCAAATCGGGCCAGTGCCTTTGCCAAGCGACCGGCCGACAGATCCCGGGGAATTTTCATGCGGGAAGCACTTCCTCGCGCACAAAGTGGAGGCGAATGATCTTGGGCGCAGGGGCCTCCTGAAAATGACATTCGACCGCTTCGCGGATATTCCGGCGAAGCTCATCCAGCGAATCCCCTTCGGTGAAGATCGACTCACCGAGGGCACGTGCCGTGTATCCGCCCTCGGGCGCCTCTTCGATCAGGAAAATGATCTCAGTCATATTTCGCTCGGTATGCAATACGACCCTTCGTCCAACAGTGCATGGCCGGCCTAATGCCCGCCATCTACAGCGGGCGCAGGCAAACTCCTTGATGAATCCTAGCGGGCCTCGCTGTGGTTTGTCAACCGTCTCGCGGCGCCTGGGTGCATTCCCGTTTCTGCGCGCGGGTATTTCGGCCCTTTTGCCACAAACCGGCCGCGGCGGCCTGCTGGGACGACGTGGAGCCCGGGCCCGAGGCTC
>Ga0326727_10019920_pt1 | contig 13391 bp, 16 predicted proteins | sample MB2enrmetagenome_FD_207643 | JGI IMG/M metagenome (GOLD analysis project Ga0326727, IMG submission 207643) | Lab enriched peat soil microbial communities from McLean, Ithaca, NY, United States - MB29MY | ecosystem: Environmental > Terrestrial > Soil > Wetlands > Peat | place: USA: New York... | reverse complement strand
TCGAGCTGCCCCCCGACCCCAGAGTCGCCGGGCTGCACGTCAGACCGCTTAGAACCGTCGCTGTTGCCAGCGTGATCGTGGCCGTTTGTGTACTTCCATTCAGCGTCGCCGTGATGGTCGCCGTCTGAGCACTCGCGATGGTCCCCGCCGTGGCTGTGAAGATCGCCATTGTGCTCCCCGACCCTACCGTCGCCGTGCCCGGCACCGTCAGCGCCGCGGCGCTGCTCGACAGCGTCACCGTCGCCCCGCCCGTGCTCGATACCGTCACCATGCACGTCGAGCTGCCCCCCGACCCCAGAGTCGCCGGGCTGCACGTCAGACCGCTTAAAACCGTTGCTGTCGCCAGCGTGATCGTGGCCGTTTGTGTACTTCCATTCAGCGTCGCCGTGATGGTCGCCGTCTGCGCGCTTGCGATCGTCCCCGCCGTGGCTGTGAAGGCCGCCGTCATGCTCCCAGACCCCACTGTCGCCGTGCCCGGCACCGTCAGCACCGCGGCGTTGCTCGACAGCGTCACCGCCGCCCCGCCCGTGTTCGATACCGTCACCATGCACGTCGAGCTGCTCCCCGACCCCAGAGTCGCCGGGCTGCACGTCAGCCCACTTAGAACCGTTGCCGTCGCCAGCGTGATCGTGGCCGTTTGTGTGCTCCCGTTCAGCGTCGCCGTGATGGTGGCCGTCTGCGCGCTTGCGATGGTCCCCGCCGTGGCCGTAAAGGTCGCCATTGTGCTCCCCGACCCTACCGTCACCGTGCCCGGCACCGTCAATGCCGCGGCGTTGCTCGACAGCGTCACCGCCGCCCCACCCGTGTTCGATACCGTCACCATGCACGTCGAGCTGCTCCCCGACCCCAGACTCGCCGGGTTGCACGTCAGACCGCTTAGAACCGTTGCTGTCGCCAGCGTGATCGTGGCCGTTTGCGTGCTCCCGTTCAGCGTCGCCGTGATGGTCGCCGTCTGAGCACTCACGATGGTCCCCGCCGTGGCCGTGAAGGTCGCCGTCGTGCTCCCCGACCCTACCGTCACCGTGCCCGGCACCGTCAACGCCGCGGCGTTATCGGACAGAGAAACCACAGCTCCACCTGCTGGCCCCGGCGTGTTCAGTGAAACCGTGCAGGCTGACGATCCATTTGTGCCCAAGGATGTGGGCGCGCAACTCAAGGCGCTAAGGGTAGGTAGAGGCGTTGCCACGGCCGTTACTGTGCCGCCAACACCATTTATGGGCAGCGGATTCCCCCCGGCGCTAGCTCCCAACGTGTTCGTAACGTTGATTGTCGTACTCGCCACACCGGACGCAATCGTCACGCTCACAGCGGCTACCACCCCGTTCTGGATCACCGTGGTGTTCAAGCCAGCCAGCACACAGATGTAGGAACCTGAACTCGCCGAGCAGTAGAGCGACTTGCCCACCGCATTGGCGCTGGCACCAGCAATTTCACTGATCGAGACGACAGCCGTTGGAGAATACGTGAGGGTCCACTGAAGAGCCGCGGGTTGGCTACCCGCCGGAGAGGTCAAGGTTAGGTTCAATGTCGCGTTGCCATTCGCGGCCGCAGTTCCGGATGATAACGCCAACGTACCTTGTGCGAAAACAGAGTTTATAGATAAGACCAAGAGTGTGACAATCGGGAGCCCCTGAACCAGCCGGTTCAGCGCCCGCCCGCAGACATCCATCGACACAAGGCGTACCTCCCGATGAAGCGGTGTTTTCGGCAGTTTCACACTCTTTACCGCAGCAGCACCAAGCGTCTCCAGAAACTCCGCGGTGTACGGCGGACCGTGATCCTGCATCGGGTATCGCTTCCCCATTAAGAACCCATCCACGTCGTCGCTTAGGTTGCGCACTCCTCGTGCCATCCACAATCCATTCGCCTGGACCGCTTTGCGCTCGCTGTCGAACCGAGCGTCTGTTTACGATTTTACGGCCTAAATCACTCTTTGTCGCCGCTAATCTGCTTCTGTGCCTGTCGTTTGTGGCCTTCGGCACGCGAAAAGCTATGAAAAACGCGCCCGTGGCCAAGAATTTGTGAATTCCGTCACATCTGCTTCCGGACGTTAAGGGGGTGGATTCAGTACTGGTAGTCCTGCGACGCCAACTGCAGGAGATTTATGGCGGCCGGCCCAGGAAACCTTGCTTCATCTGGCGCGAAGGCGCGGCGGAACGCGTCGAGATCGTCGATTATCGTTAGCGAGGTGAAGACGAGAATGACTAACCAGGATCGGCTTCCATCCATTCATCCGGGAGAAATCCTCCGCGAAGAGTTCCTGTCTCCTCTCGGCATGTCGGCGAACGAGTTGGCTTTGGCGCTGCGGGTGCCTGCGACGCGCATCAACGACATCGTCAATGAGAAGCGCGGGATAACGGCGGACACCGCCTTGCGTCTGTCGCGGTACTTCGGTACCACATCCAGATTCTGGATGAACATGCAGGCATCCTGGGAGCTGGAGGTGGCGGAAGATCAACTGGGCCATGCGGTAAGACGCGAGGTGCTGCCCAGAACCGCGTAACCGATTCGAAAATCGAGGACGCCAAACAGCATTCGCTTCGGAGCGCGTAACTGGGATGAGCTTCCCATTGAGCCTTGCCTTATGCGGTTAGAGAAGGCCGTCGGCCGCGTTCCGCCTTCCGCAGTATACACAAAAAACTAGCCAGGATGGAGAGCGAGATCAACGAAAACACCATTCCGCCGTGCCGGTGCAGGTTGCCGTAAAGGAACCCCACGTTTACCTTTGTGCCGAGAAACCAAAGTGTCACAATACGCACCGCGTTCGTGAACATCGCAATGGGAACAGTCAAAATGCTCAGCCAAGCCTTTGTCGAGATGGATTTCAGGAACATGTGTGCAACCAGAAGCCCGGTGATAAACAGAGCCCACGCAGAATGGATGGAGCTGCATTCCTTCGCAACCTCAATCCCAATACCAGGCAATTCAAACCTGAAGCCATCCCTGAACAGCGGTATGCCAGCCAGCTTAAACAGCGCGTACGTAGCCTCAGCCGATCCCCTCTGCAAAATGAAGATTATCTTTTCCATCACATCGAACGGAATCGGCACCAGCAACAGGAGAAACAGAAGGGAGAATATGGCAGCCCTGAAGGCATGCACGCCATAGCAAACCGCGAATCCGGCAACCCAAACCAGAACGATCGCAAGCATGACAGTCGATAGGGTGTAGTTCGTGGGGACGTGCACGACCCGCAGTGCAAAGAGGCCATACATCGCCAATGAGGCCGCCAGGAAAGGCAGCCCCACCCCGGGGTCGAATGCAGTGCGGGAGAATATCCTGCGCCGTTCCAGATACATGACGACCGCGCTGATGACCGGCACCAGGATGATGTGCGTGTAACGATCATCGTTCAGCGACAACGACAACAATTCCTGCAACGGGCGCCAGAACAGCACGATCGACGAAAGCCCCAACAAAGAGCTAAACCAGTGTGGCAGTGGCGGGCGTGCGCTCAGGGGCAAACTCCAGATGCCAGGGCCGTCCCGGCGCGGTAGTAACAGTTTTCGAAACATTGTCCTTAGTCGCGTGAAACCCGACGGCGCCTCAAACTTCATCATCGATAAACCCAAACAATTGATTGGTTCACTCTGAGCAACGCATTGGGTACTAAGTCAGTCAGTTCGCTCCCTTACCTGCCACGACTCGAGGGATGGTGCGCAGAATGATTTTCCAGTCCAAGGCCAAAGACCACTTATCGATGTACTGCATATCCATCTTCATCCAAGTCTCAAAATCGAGTGCGTCACGTCCCTCCAATGCCCATAAACACGTAAGGCCCGGCCGCATTCGAAGCCGCCGGCGCTGCCATCTCTGATAAAGATCAACCTCAGAAGGCACCGCGGGCCGTGGACCCACCAGGGACATGTCCCCTTTGAGCACGTTCCACAACTGCGGCCACTCATCAATTGAAAACTTCCTTAGGAACCAGCCGATGCGCGTGACCCTTGGGTCGTCTGACATCTTAAACGCCGTCGACTTGCTGCTCAGGTGCATCAGAGAGGCCTTCATCTCTTCGGCGTTGTCAAGCATAGAACGGAATTTGTACAGTGTGAACCGACGCCCATTCAGACCGCAGCGTTCCTGCCGGAAGATAGCCGGTCCTGGCGAGCTCAGCCGGATTAGCAAAGCGATCACTAGCATAAGGGGCAGGAGCAGGACCAGCGCAGCTACGGCCAGCAGTACATCCGTGATGCGTTTGACCAGCAAACGGATTTCATCGTCCGGCGCCGCCGAGAAAGTGAGCAGCGGCGTGGTGCCTAGCGCATCCAGATAGACCTGGCTATTGACGTGCGGAAAGAAATCCACAGCAACGCGTGTGCGCACGCCCTCTTCGTCGCACAGAAGGAAGAGGTACTCCATTTCCTTTAACCGCTCGCTATCCACTGCGAAGATTATCTCGTCGATCACACGCCGCCGCAGCAGTTCCGGTAGCGTAGAGAGAGGAAACTGTTCGTAGGATTGCGACAACTGGACCTGGCCTGGCTCTTCATCGAGGAATCCCATCAAACGAATGCCATAAGCCGATGATTGCTCCAGGGCTTGCCCGATATGACGCGCACGCTCGCTCGAGCCCACCACCATCACGAAATGTGCGGCTCCGAACTTTCGCCGGATGGCCCCGATGACACGCGCCGCATTGATTCGGAAAAGACACAGAAGTATCCAGGAATAAATGGCAAACAAGAACACGAAGAACCGGCTGAGGTCGAGCCGCAACATGTACTCGGACAAAACCAGGCAAATCGCGCCCAGGAAGCATTGCCGGAACGTGTCGCGCAAGACGACGCTGGGACGAGCCGATTCAAGCTTCTCATAGATATTGAACCAGTAGCCGATGGCGAGCCAACAGACGAGCGAGACGAGAAGCAACAGTACGGCAACCCGAAAGTCAATGTAAAAGACCCAGTAGAACGGTTTCTCAAAGTTGAGTCGGAACCTGGTCTGGTACGCGGCAACGAAAGCGATGGAAATGAGAATCGGGTCCGTAAAGCCGAAGATGGCTTTTACTTTGCGGTAGTGCCGACTGAACATCTCAGAGTAAGGATAGCACGTGCAAACGGCAGACCTCGCGCCTATGTATCCAGGTCGTGTTCGAGCGCGCCGTGGAGACCCACGCCTCAGTGATCAGGATCGTTCCGACGACGCACAGAGACAGCGACGGACACGCCTCCAGCGAGACTGACAAGTGGAATCAGCCACAGGTTAAATGACGGTAGAGTGGAAGCTGTTGCGGGGAGCAAAAGCACTCCAGCGGCAATGCTGACGATAAGGCAGAGCAGCCACCCAGCTGATGGCAAGAACCCGATGCACGCGACTGCGACGAGCACACCTAGTACTGCAGCCGCGGCTGGGATTTTGGCATCCTCGGGTTCGGACAATACGGCGCACGGAGGGTTCAGGTCTCCCGGACGCCTTGCGTTGCGGAGGCGCTCGACGCCCCTTCCGGTCGCACCCTGTACCGCAAGGCCATCAATACTTGTCCCATGCATGATTGCCGCGATCTCGGCCTGCGTCAGGGCAAGCGAGTAGATACGCACATCGTCGATGAGGCCTGCGAATCCGAACCCTTCGAGATCAGGCCGCCTGCCGACGTAGACGCCCTCGCGGGAACTGCGCTGAATGCCGGTCACCGGGCCACCCAAGAAACCGTTGTCTAGTTTCCCGTCCAAGTACACGTCCAGCGTCTGCGCCTCAGCATTGTAGACCCCGGCCACGTGGTACCAGGTATCGACGACCAGCGGCGTCGCTCCGTAACGGGCCATGATGCCTCCGCACGCATTGGTGAGTTTGAAACCGATCGTGCGTGGCCCTCTGTCAACTGTTGTGTCTAACTGATAACCCCGATAACCGGGATCGCTGTTGCGGAGTTGTGAAACAATCGCCGCGTCGTCGACAGGGAAAGAAGTGGAGTTGATCCAGGCGCTGATTGTCATGCTGCCGACCAGCCGAAACGCGGTGGAGTGGCCAAAGTTGATGTAGTCTGTCGAACCATCGAGCTTGACGGCATTGCCCAGGACACCGGCAACACGCCTCGGTTCGTTTCTAAACCTGCCGTGCAGACCATGCCCGGAAGAATCCAATGCAACGCGACCTCGGCTTTCGTCAAGCTTCCATTGGGCTTCGAGGGTTCCCGGGGACGTCACTCCCCGAGTATTGAGAGGGGCGCCATATGTAGCCCACACCCAAGAAACGAGCACGAACGCCAGTGTCGCCGCAAGCAGCGCCTTCCATCTGTTGATGCTGAATCCGGGTGAGCGAATCCTCCAACGCGCGCTGACGACCGTCCCCAGGATCGCTCCGAGAACGTTCGAAGCGACATCGATAACCGATGGGACACGGTGCATCATTACGAATTGGCTGGTCTCGGCAAACGTCGAGATCAGAGCTGCTGCGATTACCGCCCGCAGCGGCCCTAACCCTCCGAGCACAATCCCCACAAGCACGTACGCCGCAACGTTCTCCACGACATCGTAAGCGTAGATGCCGAAGTCCAGCGTCGCCTGCCCCAGCGGTCGCAACTCCACGGGAATCGCGGTTGCAGCGAGAACCATCGTGATGATAGGAGCTCGCAACGTGATCCTGTTCGCCGAGCGATTGCTGTTGGAAGCCATGTACCTAGAATTCGCGGGTTGGCTGCTCCGACCAAGAGCGCAAGGGCATGCTCGAAGCAGAGAGCTTTAATCTGAGGAATGAGGCCATGGGAGCCCGCCCTGCTTGCTCGCCTCTTTCAAGGCGATCATCCGCGGAGACAAGTCGCGTCTGGTTTCCCAGGATTTCCCGCTTTCTTGTCCCCGTGTAACGACCCCTTGCATGCACAAGATGGTCGCGAGTGCTAGGACGAGAACGGGCCCATAACTTTTCCCGATCACTCTCAGCAACCTGAACCCATACACTGCCAATAGAGATAACAACCCCACGCCCGGTGCGATGTAGTGAGGGGCCTTGGTAAATTCGATTAGGAGGCTAACCCACACGCAAGAACAGACAGCCACCGCCGTCCAAAGCCGATAACTGCCGGACAGCAGAATTGCAAGAACCACCGGAAAGAGAAACAGCGACGAGCAATAGAAATCAAAAATTTGGCGTAACTCGGCTAGGTTGTGGATCAGACTCGATTTGATTTGCTGGGAATGCTCTAACGCCTCCTCAAGAGACTTCTCCAGAACGACATGCCGGTAAACTGGAGGCCTGCGTGGGGAAAATAATCCAGGGCGGAGCGATCTCATAGTCCCGAGAATACACAGTGTACGGCATAACGAGTTCGGGGTGGAACGAACCAGTTGAGACCCTTCGCGGAAGGGGCGCTGCAGTCGCGGAACGCTGGCCCGGCCCACTCCGCGCCGAGTTGCAGGACGCGCCCCCGGACGAGCCGATGCTGATTACAGGGCGCTGCTACGGCTGCCAGTTGGATGCAGCAAGATCGTGAGCATGCTGGCGGCCGCCAAAGCCGTCAAGGCGGCCGGCAAGAAGCTCTACGAGAACTTCTTCATCACCCTCGGAAACTTGGAAAAGGCAGTGTCGCCGGCCAAATTTGAGGAGTTGACCATTACCAAAAGAGGTAATATCAGGTCGATCGAGACATACCGGTTGAACCCTAAATGAGCGCGGGCGTGGCAGCGCGGGCAGTATCAACGCCATGCAAACTCTGAAGTTTATCACGCAATCGCCCGCAGAGAGTCAATTTGGGGCCCGCTGCTGGCACGAGCATTGAGCCCAACCGCTGCCTCTGTCACCTGAGCCAGCAGCGCGACACGGCCACCTGGAACGCCTAGAGGGTCATCATACTGTCTTTTGTTGAAATCAAAGCATTTAACCCTGATGCAAGCAAAGCCTCCCGATCTATATATATGAGGGGGTACTTCGCCGGTATCCCCAGGATTTTTGCTGCGCCAAAAATGCAGTAAGGGGCCGGAGGCTGTCCAAGGATGACGCCGTTAGCTCTGCCGTGGTTGATGGTGGCCCACGTGGTCTGCGATTATCCGCTCCAGGGCGACTTCCTGGCGCGCGGGAAAAACATCCGGAATCCGATCCCCAGTGTGCCCTGGTGGCAGTGCCTGGCGGCTCACGCGTTGATCCAAGGTGGTGGGGTAGCGCTGGTCACGGGCCAGCCGGCCCTGGGCACCTTCGAATTTGGTTGCCATTGGGCCATCGACTATCTGAAATGCTGCGGAGCCATCGACTTCAATGCCGACCAATTCCCCCATGTAATTTGCAAGGTCCTCTGGACACCGGCCGTTTTTATCGGCACTCCGAAATGAACTGGTACGCACTTCACGTGGTGAGCAATCACGAGCGCAACGTCCAGCGCGAACTGGATTACCCGAAGATCGAGAAGTTGACGACCACGAACAGAGGTAGCGTCAGATCGATCGAGAGATACCGGCTGAATCCGAAGTAGAAAATCATTCAAATCAAAGCAGTTAGCGCCATCTGAACAAACCCTCCCGATATAGATATATGAGGGGGTGCTGCAGAGCACCCTGACGATTCCTCCGTCGTCGAGCCCTACGGCCTTCGCGGTTGAGGAAGACAAACAGTTGAGGAAGACAAACAAATGATCACCCAGATGAAAGGCCACGGCCAGAAATTCACGAGACAGAAAGAAGCCGCAATTATCGGGCTGCTCACCCAACCCAGTTTTGACGAAGCGGCGAAATTCGCACACGTCAGCAGCACGACTCTCTGGCGCTGGCAGCAGGATCCTGGCTTCCGGACCGAGTGCCGGAAAGCCCAGCGCCAGTCGATGGAACGGGCTTTGGCGCAACTTCAGCAAGCCAGTCTTACGGCAGTGAAGACGCTAAAGGAAGTCATGGAAGACCCCAAGGCATCCGCCAGCGCACGGGTGACGGCCGCCCGCACAGTGTTGGAAATGGCTCTGAAGGCCAAGGAAGTCGATGACTGTGACAGCCGCTTGTCATCGCTGGAGAGGGTTGCAGAAAGGAACGCCCTACTATTCCCGAACCTGGAGAACGCCAATGATGAACCGAACCAAGCGGCTTGAACGCCTGCAGAAACACTTCGGAGCGACATCGGTTGAGGAAGCGGTCGCGAAGATGGCGATATCCGAGGCGCTTTCGAGCGTTAGCCTTGAGGACATAGACCTTATTCTGGCCGGGTACGGCAGTGCGGATGAGGCCACGCCGGAGATGGAAGCCGCGCTCAACCGATACCTTGTAGCATACGCGGCCGCTACCGCGAGACTGACCACTGTCCCGCGCACAGCTCCCCTAGCGAGCAAGAAGAATTCGAACGGATGGAAGCAATCCCGGGGCGGTCCACTTCGCGAAATTCACCTGAAGTCGGAGAAGGCCCGGCGGTTGTTCCTGGAGTTCGTCGAGCAGGCGTGGCACGTCCTGGAACCGACCACGCCATTCGTGCCCGGCATCCATGTGGAAGCCATGTGCACGCACCTGCAGGCGGTTACTGAGGGGCGGATTCGGGACCTCATTATCAACGTGCCACCGGGCCACGCGAAATCGCTCATCACGGCGGTGTTTTGGCCGGCCTGGTCCTGGATCGACCATCCCGAAATCCGCTGGATCTTCGCCACCTACCGGGCAGAGCTGACCGTCCGTGACGCGGTGAAGTGCCGGCGCCTGATCGAATCCGATTGGTACAGGTCCCGGTGGGGCGATCGGTTCCATCTGCGGGAAGACCAAAACGAGAAGACCCGCTACGAGAATGACAAGACGGGCTACCGGGTAGTCGTCACGGTCGGATCCGGCACCGGGGAGCGCGGTGACATGGTTGTGGTGGACGACCCCACTTCGGTGGACCAGGCTGAGTCGGATGCGGAACGCACCACCGCCAACGAATGGTGGAACGGAACCATGGCCACCCGGCTCAACGATGTCCGCACGGGGCACCGGGTGGTGATCCAGCATCGCCTCCACCAGGACGATTTGACCGGGAATCTCCTCGAAAAAGGCGGCTATGACCACCTCATGCTCCCCGAGGAGTTCGAACCGGAACGGGTCTGCGTCACCTCGATTGGCTGGAAGGACCCCCGAACGCAGCCGGGTGAGTTGCTCTGGCCGAAGAAGAACGGGCCCGATGAAATAGCCAAGATCAAACTGGCCCTGGGCAGCTATCGCTACGCGGGGCAGTATCAGCAGCGCCCCTCGCCCGCAGGCGGCGGCATATTCAAACGTTGGTGGTGGCGATACTGGAAGCCCAAGATCATGAACCTGGGCCCCGTGACCGTGAAGCTGGCCGATGGCAGCACTCGCCAGATCGTGCCGGTGGACCTCCCCGACGAGTTCGGCGAGGTCATCCAGAGCTGGGACACGGCCTTCAAGGGTCTGCAGGATTCGGACTACGTTGCCGGCGGCGTTTGGGCGTCCAAGGGCGCTAGTCGATATCTGCTTGACCAGGTTCGCGGCCGTCTGAGCTTCCCTGAGACTTTGCAGGCCGTGCGAGATCTGACCGCGAAGTATCCGAAGGCCACGACCAAATTGATCGAAGATAAGGCAAACGGATCCGCGGTCATCGCAACCTTGCGCCAAGAAATTCCCGGGTTGATCCCGGTGAATCCCGACGGCGGCAAAATCGCCCGTGCGCAGGCCATCAGCGCCTACGTGGAGGCCGGTAACATCTATCTTCCGCATCCGGCCCTGGCCCCTTGGGTGGATGACTTCATCGAGGAATGCGCCGCGTTCCCGCACGGCCGGAACGACGATCAAGTGGACCAGATGACGCAGGCTCTGCGGAGGATCCGCACGCGACCGCCGGTGCAAACGCAGCCGAGTTACGTCTACGGCCCCTACTCGCGCAGCGACGACGAGTATGCATGGATGAACTAACGAACATTGGTCCACTCAAGAACATGCGAACCCCCGCCTCCGATCAGGCGCTCAGACCGGATATGGCCCAAGCACCCGCGTCTGCCGCATCCACTCGGGAGGCTCTTCTCAGCAGTGGGAAGTGGTCCTCTGACTCGAGCGATTTGGAGTTCCGAGCGAAAGCTCTGGACGACGTGAAGAGGACGGATTGCGCGATCGACAATAGAGGCGCGAGCAATGAGCGATCTCTCCGGTGGGGTGCGAGGCTTCACCCGCGCGGGGAGGTGACAAAAGGCAACCACGGAAACCTTGCGACAAGCATCGGAACGACGACCTTGCACGCTATAGCGCCGAGATAGGCCCCGAGAGTATTTGTGAAGATGTCCGTCGTGCCGGAGTCTCTCGTCGGAAGATACGCTTGCAGGATTTCAATGGTGAGGCTGACCAGAGCTCCCAGAATGACCGTGGCAAGCGCCGCCCGCCTGACTTTACGTGCCGACAAGCAGGCGTAAAAGCAGAAACCGAAAGGAATGAACCCGACAATGTTCTTGAGGGCGGCACCCCAGTAACTCCGGGACATGCTGAATTCTTTCCAGAACGGCTCGAGAAAGATTTGATCCAAAACCACGTACTTCTCCGGAATATATTCACTCAGGTAGACCCTATATATTGTGGTTGGCGCCGTCAGCCTTGGCGAAGCACTTCACCATCGACTTGTAGGGAGCCGGTCCCAATGCCACGGCTTGCTCGGCGAGGCGCAGGAAAAGCTTTCCTCGGCTACGCGAGTTCCGTCGATTGAAACGAAACGTGAACTCGTCCAGGTAGTAGTCCAGGTGCTCCCTGCTGACTGCACCTTGGTGCGTGCCCAGCAGCCAGCGCTTCAGCAAAGAGGCCATCAGATGAACTCGCGGCAGCAGCTCCGACGCCGATTCCTTTTGTCCCTTCAGGAAAGTGATGCGGTGACGAATCTGTCCCTTCGGGAATGTGACACAGTGACAGTAGCCCTTCCTTACCAGGGAGAAGGTAAGGGAGTGGGCCATACCGTTGATCTCTCGAGCGGCGGAATCCTGCTCCATGCTGGCCGCCAGCTTCCCGCAGGCGTCGACGTAGACCTGTCGGTCTCCTGGCCGATCCTGCTCCATCATGTGGCTCCCCCTGCAACTCGCCGGCTTCGGACACATCCTACGATCCAACAACAGCGGCACCGCTATCCGAATCATCCAGCACAAATTCCGAAATCCTGGCGATCGCCACCGCGCACCGGCCAAGGTTCTACCAAACACCCCACTATCCCCGCCCACCAACCAGGGTATGCCGGCTCACTGGAAAGTCAGGAAGCCATCGGCTCCGCTGTGAGCCCCGTCCGAAGCGGTAGGCATGCCGAACAATGCCGCCCCGAAACGTTCTGGGTGACCTCCCATTGTTGGCCGATCGGCTGGATTTGAAGCCTACTCCTCTCCTCTTAGCGCCCGGCTTGCGCATCGCGATCACTCTTTTGCCGCTTTCCGCGGCCTTCCCCGCTTCAGCTTGCCAGCCGGGATGTCCCACTTGGGCTGTTTACAGCGCGGGCACCGCGCCGGCCTTCCAGCAATGCGTTTGACCCAGGCGTATCCGCATCGCAAACAGTCACAAATCTTATGCTTGGGAATCGGCATTCGCTATTCGGAATCATAATATCATTTTTTTCTTGACTTAAATATGCTCTTAATGATAGCATTATTTCTGATGGAGTTCTTCCGAACTTGCAAGCCGCAGATGGCAAGACGGGGCTGTTGACGAATCGGTTAGCATTACACAATTTGCGCCGGAGCCGGCTCTGAGGCCCGGTGGGGAAGAAGGAAGTACGAAAGGAAGGATAAGGAGAACCGCTATGGAAGGAACGAACGGACACGCAGCCGGGACGGGCGCTGGAACGCCCATCCCGGCAATACCGGCTACGGAGGCTACCGAGGTAGTCCCGCAGCCAAGATCAAACAACGAGAATCATACCAGACCGAAGCGGACCCGGAAAGAGTCCACGGAACTGGTCCTGCGCCAGGGCGACGACCATCTGGAGCAGTGGCGCTTCATGCCCGTGATGTCCATCGACAAGGCATTGGAGCGGCGGCAGGCCATCGTCCAGGCCACCCAGAAGCTGATGCGGGAAGGCGTGGACTACGGTAAGATCCCCGGAGCCGGCGACAAGCCCGCCCTGCTGCAACCCGGCGCCGACAAGCTGTGCAACCTCTTCGGCTTGGTCATCAAGTACGATGTGACCAAGTGCGAGGAGGATTGGACCGGCGAAGCGCACGACGGCATCCCGTTCTTCTTCTACGAACTCAAGGGACGGGCCTACCGCGGCGATTTTCTGATGGGGGAAGGCCTCGGCTCGTGCAACGCCTGGGAGTCGAGGTACAAGTACCGGCAAGCGGAACGGCTCTGCCCCATGTGCGGGAGGGCGGCGATTCTCAAGAGCCGGGATGGAAGCGGCTGGTTCTGCTGTGTCCTTTCGGCAAGCTTGCGTGACGGCAGCTAATCCGCCTTGTTAAGTTCATTTAGTCGCCGAGGTGCGGCTGATAATGAACCGTGAAAGCAAACCCATTCCAGAACCAGTCGCGCAGTTGCAAC
>Ga0326727_10019918_pt1 | contig 13392 bp, 9 predicted proteins | sample MB2enrmetagenome_FD_207643 | JGI IMG/M metagenome (GOLD analysis project Ga0326727, IMG submission 207643) | Lab enriched peat soil microbial communities from McLean, Ithaca, NY, United States - MB29MY | ecosystem: Environmental > Terrestrial > Soil > Wetlands > Peat | place: USA: New York... | reverse complement strand
GATGACGAAGGTGCCGCCGCCCTTGACGATGCGAAACCCCCTGCTATGCACGGTGCCGTCCGGTTCGACGTAGCGATGGCGGCGCCCGGAGACGACCAGCACCTGGTTGGGGCCGACCTTGGTGTAACGGGCCGCCCAGATGGCCAGGAAGAGAAAGACGACCAGGACGAGTCCGACCGCGCCCGTGACGACCCAGCCCGCGCTGGGGATGTCAAGAATGGAGAGGATGGGTGCTAGGCACATGATGTTCCTTTGGGTTGAGGGGTTTAAGGGCTGAGTTTGTGGTTATATCGGCAAGACATAAAACTGGGATTCGGCAACGCGCGTTATCTTGACCGTCTGGCCATTGGCCAGAGGAGCGCCGTTTTGCTCCCGCGCGGGCGCGGTGTAGCGCGATCCACCCTCCACGTAAGCGATCTCCCCGATGCCGGCGGCCGGGATGGGGGTGATGACCGTCGCGGTGCGGCCAACCATGGAGCCGAGGTGAGATTCGCTGGAGCTTTGGGTGTGTTGGAAAATGGCGGCAAACATCCAAAAGACCCCCGCCGCGATAACCAACCCGCCCAGAAGCGACAGCGGCATGTTCACCCACACGTTGCGCGTGGCGCTGACGTGGCAGAAAATCATCCCGAACCCGCCAAAGGCTGTAATGAAGGAGCAGATGATCGTCGGGCTGAAGGGCGAGACGCCCGGCAGGCCGGAGTGCTCATAACCCGCTTCGGCATGGCCGCTGGTGCCCACATCGACGTGAGCGTCATGGCCGCCAAAGGCGTGGCCAAAGAAGAAGCTTAGGACGGTGAAAAGCAGACCGACCAAAAAACAGCCCAAATAAACGTACAGTTCCATAGGCGTATTCCTTTCGTCGCGACGGGGCATTTTCCCCGCCCCGAACAACTATTACCAGAAGCGGTTGCCGCGGTCACTTACAAAACGACACAAGTTTTTGTAACCGGCCCCGACTCCAGCGAGTGTGAACCAGCCTGCCATCGACAACCTGCGCCGGAGCGGTTACGCTCGCATTGTGGACCGACAGATTGACACGATCGGGATCATCGCGGGCAACCGCTCGCTGCCGATGGCCTTCGCCGAGCAGGCCCGCGCCCAAGGCGTCCGACGCCTCGTCGCCATCGCCTTCGAAAATGAAACCAATCCCGATCTGGCCCGCAAGGTTGATGACATTGTCTGGCTCAAAGTCGGCCAGCTTTCCAAGATGCTCGCGGCGTTGAAAGAGCGGGGCGTCGCCCACTGCGTCATGCTGGGGCAGATCGCCCCCCGGAATTTGTTTGATGTCCGGCCGGATTTGCGCGCGATGGGGATGCTGCTGAGATTGAAGGAGAAAAACGCCCATTCCATCTTTGGCGCGCTGGCCGAGGAAATGAAGAAGGAGGGGATCGAATTGATCGAACCGGTGCGCTGGCTGCGGCCGCTCATGCCCGGCCCGGGTTTTGTCGCCGGCCCGAAATTGAGCCGGGAGCAAACGGACGATGCCGCTTTTGGCTTCCGCATCGCCAAGGAAATCTCCCGGCTGGAGATCGGGCAAACGGCGGTGGTCAAGAACGGCACGGTTTTGGCCGTGGAGGGATTCGAGGGCACCGACGCCTGTTTGCGCCGGGGCGGCGAACTGGCGCGGGGCAAAGGCGCGTTGGCTGTCAAAGTGGCCAAGGAAAGTCACGACGCGCGCTTTGACTTGCCGTGCCTGGGGGCGCAGACGGTGGAAACATGCCAGGCTGCCGGGATTTCGGCGTTGGTCTTCGAAGCGGGCAAGACGCTGCTGGTGGAAAAAGACGAGGCCGAGGCGCTGGCCAGGAAACACGGAATCACCCTCGCGGCCTGGCCGCAACGGGCGCAGCCGAGTCAAGAATAAATGAACCCGCCAGCCCAAAAACTTGATTTTCAACGCATAGCGCGCGACGCCATGGTCCGCGAAGGTTTCCGCCCCGATTTCCCTCCCCAGGTCATCGCCGAGGTCAATGCCGCCCGCGCCGCGGCGACGCAAAACGGCGGCGCCCGCGATTTGCGCGGCCTGATGTGGTCGTCCATCGACAACCCGGAGTCGCGCGATCTGGACCAGGTCGAGTGGGCCGAGCGGCTGCCCGGCGGCGGAATCCGCGTCCTGGTCGGCATCGCCGATGTCGATGCCGTCGTGAGCGTTGATTCGGCCACCGACGCGCACGCGCGCGCCAACGGGACTTCGGTCTATACCGGCGGCCCGGTTTTCCCGATGTTGCCGGAACGCCTGTCCACGGACCTGACGTCGTTGGGACAGGATGCCGATCGTCAGGCGATGATCATGGAGTTCGTCGTCGGGAGCGACGGGGCCGTCGATCGCGCGGAAGTCAGCGCGGGCGTGCTGCGCAACAAGGCGCGACTGAATTACGAGCAGGTCGCCGGTTGGCTGCAAAACCCGGCGTCATTCTCCGCCGCGCCGGCGGAGGTGCGCGAGCAACTGTTATTGCAACAAGAGGCCAGCCAGCGACTGAAGGACTTCCGCCGCGAGCACGGCGCGCTGTCGTTTGCCGATACGGAGAGTGTGCCGGTTGTTGTCGGCAACGTCGTCCAATCCTTCGCCCTGGAGAGCCAAAACGCGGCGCGCGACATCATCGAGAACTTCATGATCGCGGCCAATGTGGCGATGGCCCGTTTTCTGCGCGCGCGCCAGTCGCCATGTTTGCGGCGGATCGTGCGGACGCCAAAACGCTGGGATCGCATTCAAGCCATCGCGGCGTCCCTGGGCACGCGCCTGCCCGCGGAGCCGGACTCCAAGGCGCTGGGCGGTTTTCTGGAATCGCGCCGGCAGGCTGACCCGGACCATTTTCCGGAGCTTTCGCTGGCGGTGCTCAAATCCCTCGGTCCCGGGGAATACGTGGTGGAACATCCGGGCGCCGAACACGAGGGCCACTTTGGATTGGCGGTGGAGGATTACACCCATTCCACCGCGCCCAACCGCCGTTACGCCGACCTGGCGATGCAGCGCCTTCTCAAGGCGGCCCTGGCCCAGCCTTCCCGCCTGCAGGACGAGGCCGCGCTGTCGGAGTTGGCCGCCCACTGCACCGAGCGCGATGCGGCCGCGCGGCACGTTGAGCGGTTCATGCAAAAAGTCGCCGCAGCCATTTTGCTCGCGCCGCGGGTGGGCCAGGTCTTCAGCGCGATGGTCACCGGTGTGGCGCCCAAGGGCGTGTTTGCGCGGCTGCTGACCGTGCCAGCCGAGGGGCGGATCATGCGGGGGGAGAAGGGGCTGGACGTGGGGCAGAAGATAACCGTACGTTTGACAGGTGTGAATCCGGAAAAAGGGTTCATCGATCTCGAACAGGATTGAATCCTCATTCTACGGGAGCGATCAGTTCTTTCGTTTGGCGCCGGCGTTCCATTTCCAGTTGCGGATTTCGGGCATGTCCTCGCCGTAGGCGTGGATGTAATTCTCGTGGTCGATGAGTTTGTCGCGAATGGCCTGCTTGACGTAGGCGGCGCGCGGACCCAGGCCCGGCACCCTGTCAATCACATCGTTGGCCAAATGGAAGCGGTCCAGGTCGTTCAACACGGCCATGTCAAAGGGCGTGGTGGTCGTCCCCTCCTCCTTGTAGCCGCGCACGTGCCAGTTGTGGTGGTTGTTGCGGCGGTAGGTCAGGCGGTGAATCAGCCACGGGTAGCCGTGGTAGGCGAAGATGACCGGCTTGTTGGCTGTGAACAAGGCGTCGAAATCGGCGTCACCCAAGCCGTGCGGGTGCTCGGATTTGGGCTGGAGAGTCATGAGATCGACGACGTTGATGACGCGGATGCGCAGCCTGGGAAACTCGCGGCGCAAAAATTCGACCGCGGCCAAGGTCTCCAGCGCGGGCACGTCGCCGGCGCAGGCCATGACGACATCGGGTTCGCCGCCGCCGTCGGTGCCGGCCCAGGGCCAGAGGCCGAGCCCGGCGGAGCAATGCTTGACGGCCTCGTCCATGCCCAGCCATTGGGGGGCGGGCTGTTTGCCGGCGACGATGACGTTGATGTAATGGCGGCTGCGCAGGCAATGATCGGCCACTGACAGGAGGGTGTTGGCGTCGGGGGGCAGATAGACGCGGATGATTTCGGCCTTTTTGTTCATGGCGTGGTCGATGAAGCCCGGGTCCTGGTGGCTGAAGCCGTTGTGGTCCTGGCGCCAGACGTGGGATGTCAACAAATAATTCAACGAGGCGACGGGGCGGCGCCAGGGGATGCCGCGGGTGACCTTGAGCCACTTGGCGTGCTGGTTGAACATTGAGTCAACAATATGAATGAAGCCCTCGTAGCAGGAGAAGAAGCCGTGGCGGCCGGTCAGCAGGTAGCCTTCGAGCCAGCCCTGGCAAAGATGTTCGCTCAGGACCTCCATGACGCGCCCGACGGGTGCGATATGGTCGTCGGTCTTGAGGATTTCGCCTGTGAAGACGCGGTCGGTGGTTTCAAACAGGCATCCCAGGCGGTTGGATTCGGTCTCGTCGGGGCCGAAGACGCGGAAGTTTTTCCGCTGCGCGTTGAGCTTGGTGACATCGCGCAAGAAAGCGCCCAGGACGCGTGTGGCCTCGCCGGTGAGTGCGCCGGGGCGCGGGACCTTGAGTGCGTACTGGCGGAAATCGGGCATTTTCAATTCCTGCAAGAGGAGGCCGCCGTTGGCGTGCGGGTTGGCCCCCATGCGGCGGTTGCCTTTGGGGGCCAGTTCGGCAAGATCGGGGCGAAGGGCGCCGTTAGTGTCGAACAATTCGGCCGGTTTGTAGCTCTTCATCCATTTCTCCAGGAGCTTCACGTGACTGGGCTTGGCCGCCAACTCGGAAAGGGGGACCTGGTGTGAGCGCCAGGTGCCCTCGATCTGCAGACCATCGACTTTTTTCGGGCCGGTCCAGCCTTTGGGAGTTTGGAAAATAATCATGGGCCAGGCGTGACGCTTGCGGAATCCGTTGGCGCGGGCGTCGGATTGGATTTGGCGGATTTGACTGATAATCTCCTCCAGAGTTCCGGCCAGCATTTGGTGAACGGACGCGGGGTCGCTGCCGCCGACAAAAAAGGGCTGATACCCGTAACCGGTGAAGAGGTGCTCCAGTTCGTCGCGGCTGATGCGCGCCAAGACAGTGGGATTGGCGATTTTGTAACCGTTGAGGTGAAGTATCGGCAAAACAGCGCCGTCGGTTTGGGGATTGAGGAACTTGTTCAGGTGCCAGCTGGCCGCGAGCGGACCGGTTTCGGCCTCGCCGTCGCCGACGACGCAAGCAGCGATGAGATCGGGATTATCGAAGACGGCGCCAGCGGCATGCGCCAGGGAATAGCCCAGTTCGCCGCCTTCGTGAATGGAGCCTGGAGTTTCGGGCGCGGCATGGCTGGGGATGCCGCCGGGGAATGAGAATTGGGTGAACAACCGTTTCAGGCCCTCCTCGTCGCGGCCAATATTCGGGTACAACTCGGAGTAAGTGCCTTCCAAATAGGTCTGCGCGACGACGGCCGGGCCGCCGTGGCCGGGACCGGCAATGAAGATCATGTTCAGATCGTACTTCTGGATGAGGCGGTTGAGATGGACATAGAGCATATTCAAGCCGGGGGTCGTCCCCCAGTGACCGAGGAGGCGGGGTTTGATGTGTTCCAGGCGGAGGGGTTTTTTCAAGAGGGGGTTGTCATACAAATAAATTTGGCCCACAGCGAGGTAATTGGAGGCGCGCCAGTAGGCGTCGATTTTACGCAGGAGATCATCGGTCAAGGTCTTTTTCATGGGGCTGCTTTCGTTATATATTATATTTTACACAATTGGCGCCACACGGCTTCAGCCATGACCACTTCCTCGTTGGCGCGGATGACGCGGACGGCGGCGCGCCCGGCGCCGTCGGAGCGAGAAATGACGGGCGCGTTGGACAGGTTCCTGGCGGCATCCAGCTCGACGCCCAGGAAACCAAGGCCGTCGCAGATACGGGCGCGGACGACGGGCGCGTTCTCGCCGATTCCGCCTGTGAAGACCAGCGTGTCGAGTCCCCCCAATGCGGCGGCAAGTGCGCCGATCCATTTTTTGGCCTGGTAGCAAAAGAGGGCGACGGCCTCGGCGGCGCGGACGTCGCTGCCCTCGCGCGCGAGCAAGTCGCGCATGTCGGAGCTGGTTTCCGAAACGCCGAGCAGACCCGACTCATAATTGACGACCTGTTGAAACTGGTCGGGCGTCATCCCGTCGTTGCGGGCCAAATAGATAAAAACGCCCGGGTCGAGGTCGCCGGAGCGCGAACTCATGGGCAGGCCGGCGGTGGGAGTGAAGGCCATGGTGGTATCGATGCTTCGTCCGTCCTTGACCGCCGCCATGCTGGCGCCGTTGCCCAAGTGGGCCAGGATGAGAAGACCGCGGGCGGCGGGCGGGCCTGCCAGCCGCTCCACTTCCTGCATGAGGTAGGTGTAAGACAGGCCGTGAAAGCCGTAACGGCGGATGCCGCGGGCGTCGTACCTGCGCGGGAGCGGGAGGATTTTGGCCACGCGAGGCATGGAATGGTGAAAGGCGGTGTCGAAACAGGCGATTTGCGGCAGGCGCGGGTAGCGGCGCTGGAAGAGGTTGATCAACTCCAGTTGCGCGGGGAAGTGTTCGGGATCGTAAGGGCCGATGCGGCGCAATTCGGCCAGCAACTGGGGCGTGACTCGCTGGGGTTGGGCGTAGTTGGGGCCGCCATGCACGACGCGGTGGCCCACTGCCGCAATCGCACTCATCTCCGGCCGGCGCTCCATCCACTCCATCAGGAGATTGGCCGCCGCCGTGTGGTTGGGAGCGTTGATGGTCTGGCTGGCGGTTTCCTGGGTGACGGGGTTGCGCCATTGGAAGGAGGCTTGGGGCTGGCCGATGCGCTCGATCCGCCCGGAAAGGACGGCGCGGGGCGGAGACTGGTTGGTGTAAAGGGCGAATTTGGCGCTCGAGGAGCCGCTGTTGAGAACGAGTGCTGTGGCGTTCGTATCCATCGGGATTGCGCGTCCGTGCAAATAGTTAGACCGGAGTAAGGGCGGCGTCAATTTATCAATGGCAGAACACCACCCGCCTTGGCCAGGGCAAGTGGGAAAATAATCTCTGAAGATTCTTTTTGGAGGTAGCCGCAAGCAGAGGAGATCAGCGGCAGGGGAATCTTTCGGCAGAGAATGGCAATGGGCTGGCGCTGCTGGACAGACACGGACGGGCACGGGACGTGCGTTGGGCTTGCGAGAAACTCGTGCCTGGGAGAGGATGACACGCGGTGAGGCACGCGGCCCGCAATCTGCGAGGCCGTCAGGGATAGAGGAGGTATTTTTCGCGCCTGGCTCTGAATTGATCGAGGGCCGGCGTCCATAATGCCCTGATGTCGGAGAGGGGTTTGTCGTCGTTGATGGCTTGCAGGGTGGCCGGGTCGCCCAGGAGGCGGGACATGTTGGTGAGCTGGAATTGAGCGGGATACCAGCGATTGAGGATTTTGGCGGCGGCAATGCCGATATCGACGACGCGGCATTGCTCGCGATCCGTCAAAATAATGTTGACGCCGCCACATGATTCGTTTTTGAAGATGCTGGCCGAGGGGGTGAAACGAACGGGAACAAAACGGACGCCCGGAATGGCCTCGCGATTGAGGGCGTCGGCCAGACGGCGGTCCTCGATGTAGGGAGCGCCGATGAGTTCAAATGGGGTGTCGGTGCCGCGGCCGACGGAGAGGCGGCAGGATTCGAGCAAACCCACGCCCGGATAGAGGATGGCCTGGGTGAGGCCGCGGATGTTTGGGGAGGGATTGACCCAGGGCTGGCCGGTTTGGTCGAACCAAAGGTTGCGGTCCCACCCTTGGAGGGGGATGACGGTCAAGTCCAAGTTGGTCAGGTGGCGCTCGGCCTGGTACATGCGGGCGAGTTCGCCGAGGGTCATGGCGTAGCGGACCGGTTCGGGATGGAAGGCGACGAAGCTGGTGTTGGCGACCAGTTCCGGGCCGTCGATCATGACGCCGTTGATGGGATTGACGCGGTCGAGGACGAAGAATCTCAAGCCAGCCTTGTTGGCGGCCTCCATAGCCAGGCCGAGGGTGGAGGTGAAGGTGTAGAAGCGGCAGCCGACGTCCTGGATATCGAAGATCAGGGCATCAATCTGGTCCAGTTGATCGGCGGTGGGGGCGCGGCGGGCGCCGTAGAGGCTGAATACGGGCAGGCCGGTGTGCTCGTCGAGGGAGTCGGCGACCGGCTCGTCGGCCGTGCCGTAGAGGCCGTGTTCGGGGGAAAACAACATTTTGAGTTCGACATCCGGAGCGTTGCGGAGGAGGTCGATGGTGGGGTAACGCTGGAAATCTTTGCCGGTGGGATTGGTGATGAGGCCGACGCGGAGGCCCTTGAGGGGGGCGAAATTCTGTTTGACTAGAACGTCGATGCCGTTGAGCACGCGGGGCGGGGCGAGGGCGGACGGGGCGGGACGGGGGCCGGGTTTGCGCGGAAAGGGCGCGAGTGCGTCGGGGACGAAATTGAAATCGAAATCGGTGACGGCCTCGGCGGCGAGGGTGCCGACCGTACGGTAAAGACGGATCACATTGCCCTTGCCGTAGGGATGGACGCGGTTGGAGAGGAAGATGAAGAAGGACTTTGAGAAAGGATCGATCCAGAATGCGTTGCCGGTGAAACCGGTGTGGCCGTAGGAGCCGAGCGGGAAATGCTCTCCGCGCGGGTGGCTGAAGCCGGTGTCGATGTCCCAGCCGAAACCGCGGCGGTGGTCCATGCCGGGCGGGGTTTGGACGGAGGTCATCATCTTGACAGTTTCGGGCTTGAAGATACGGACGCCATCCAGTTCGCCCAGGTTGAGCATCATGCGGGCATAGCGGGCCATGTCGGGCGCGGTGGTGAATATGCCGGCATGTCCAGCGACACCCCCCATGAAACGGGCCGTCGGGTCGTGGACGGTGCCGCGGAGCATGACGCCATCGGTCATTTCGGTTGGAGCGACGCGCGGGAGTTTGTCGGCGGGGGGAAGGAAGCCGGTGTCGGTCATTTTGAGCGGGCCGTAAATTTCTTTGGCGCAAAACTCGTTGAGTGGCATGCCAGAGGCCCGCGCGACGATTTCGCCGAGCAGGAAGAAATTGATGTCGCTGTAGCGGAACTCGGTACCGGGCGGGGCTTTGAGTTTTATGGCGGACGCCATGCGGATGGCGGTGTCGGTCCCCTGCCATTTGGGACGGGTGCTGACGTCTTCCGGCAGGCCGGAGGTGTGAGTGAGGAGTTGGCGCACGGTGATCTTGTCTTTGTCGCCGCCGGTGAATTCGGGGATGAAGGCGTGAACGGGATCATCAAGTTTGACCTTGCCGCGTTCGACCAGGAGCATGATGGCCGGGGTGGCGGCGAGAATCTTGGTGACAGACGCGGCATCAAAGATGGTGTCCGGGGTCATGGTTTCTTGAGCGGGGACCAGGGAGCGGTGGCCGTAGGCCTGCCAGTAGATGTTGGAGCCGTGTTCGACCCAGACGACGGCACCCGGGAGTTTGCCATCGTCGATGGCGGCGTTGATGGCGGAGTCAATCTGGCGGAGTTTGGCGGTGTCCAGCGGGGCCTGGGCGGGTGCGGCCAAGGGGAGACAGAGCAACAGGGCGAGCGAAGATTTAGTCATAATCCGCCGGGGATACTACCGAGGGTGTTGGGGCGAAAGAAGTGAAAAAAAACCCCGCCGTAATGCCGTGTATAAACAGTACCTGTGAACTTGTCGGTACAATTAGAGCCGAGTCGGTCACTTACGACTTCCATTCAAGGCGTGTCGGCCACGACCGAAGTTAAGGCTCCAGAATGAACGGTTTAAGGTTCAAGGACGTCGTTTCTAATCACGAACATGGCAGGGTAAAGTCAGGTTCGCTGCCAAAGAACAGTTGCGCGATGAGGCGCATTAGCTGTCAAGGATATCGGCAGGTTGCGGGAAAACTTGAAGGAAAAAAGAGGCGTTGTTTTCCCGAGCGCGGGCTGGGGAATCTCCTCCCGGCTCTTCACAGCGACAGATTAGCGGGATAGTCACTGGAAGGCCAGTGGCGCGGCCTTGTTAAAGAGGGGCGGCGGACGACAGACCCCCGCCCGTTGATTGGCAGGAGAGACTAGAGCCTGCTTTTGCCCTCGGCCTTGGCCTTTTTCCACCGTTGGCGCGCGATGGCGGCGAGCCTGGCTTTGAGGGCGGCAGAGACCTTGCGCTTCTTTTTGACAGGCTTGGAGGTCTTGCCGGAACGGAACTGCGCCCACCTGGCCCGGGCGGCAGCGGCAATTCGCGCTCGTCCCGCGGCGGACATGCGGCGTTTTTTTCGGGGCACGGCCGCCGCCCGCGGAGCCGGCGAATCGTCACTGCCCATTATGGATTCAAGCCGGTCTTGCAAACGTTCCATCCGCTGTTTGATGGAAATGACCTTTCGCAATTGGGCCGAAGTCAGACTTTGTATGTTACTCATGGTGGACTAGTAATAAGGCACCCTAGGCGGGGAGTCAAAACGAAAAGAATGACTATTTTTCAGTGTAAGTGAGCCGCGGGACAGGTCAGTAAGTGCCAAGGACGACGCGGAGAGTTTGCGGAGCGGAGGAGAAGTTAAGGCCCCAGTCGGTTTCGTCGCCGTTCCAGATACGAAGGAAGCGATAGTCGTTTTGCGCGGAGTCGCCAGACTTGCTGCTTTGGGCCACGGCGACCTCATCGACTCTTAGGAAATCGCGATGGGCGCCCGAGGCGGGCTGGAAATCAACGCGGCAATAAAGGCCGGTGACCCAGAACTGGTTTTCAGCGGTCCTGGCGACGAGAGCGCGCCCGACAGGCTGGGAGTTGCCGGTTGGCGCGCCGGTCCGGCTACGAGGAGCGGCGCCATAGCTGACGAGAGCTTTCCAGTTGCCAAAGTCGAGGGTTTGCAGGGACTCATCCGGCTCTTCGGCAACGGCCTGAACGCTGCCTTGGAAATTGAGGCGGGCGACTTCGCGCATGATCGGTTCGAGCATTTTGTAGTTCTGGGCGACCGGAGTGAGTGAGTCCTCGGTCAAGCGCGGCGCGCCGATCGGCTCGCTGGCGTAGGCGGTGAAGTCAAGACCGAAAGGGGACCAGCCAATGGCGCCGCGCCCCAGAGCCCCGAAGCACAGGCGCGCGGCGGGACCGTTGCCGCGAGTTTCCGGGACGAACAAGGCGTTGTCGGGGCGGCTGTAGAGTTCCAAGACCTTGCGATAGCGTGCGCTGTCGTTCTGGTAGATGTCCGGCGCGAGGAGATCAATCGCGGGGGCGGCGGCTTTCCAAATCCAGAGAACATTGTCGGTGGCGCCGCCGCTTTCGTAGGAGTCAGCGGGGCCTGGTGTGAGAGGATCACGCAGGGCGGCGTTGACGTACATTGGGAGCGGGTACACGGCTTTGCCGGCGGCGGCAACCTGGCCGATGAAACGGGCGACGTGCCAGGCGTGAAAGAATTCGTCGGCGTTGGTTCCGAAAACTTCGCGCCAGTTGCCGGCGGATGGGGCGTTGGGGCCTATTGCTTTGAGCAAGTCTGGCGGGACCGGGGCATTGAACAGTTTTTCGGCTTGGGGCGAGAAGTCACGGACGCTGCCCCAGGAGCCGGGTTCGTTTTCGACCTGGACCATGATGACGGTGTGCTGGGGGTCGGCCGATTTGAGGTGGCGCATCAACGCGGTGAAGGCGCGCGCGTCGGCCTCAAGAGTAGCGGGAGCGAGAGGCGAGGGTGAATCGACGCGGCTGCCGTTGCGGCCGATGATGCGCGGGAATTTGTCCGGCTGGCTTTTCATCCAGAGCGGCATGTAATGGGAACTTCCATTTTTCCAAGTGGCGAACCAAAGGAGCACCAGGCGGACCTTGTGCAGGCGGGCTTGTTTGAGGAGGGTGTCAACCACGGTCGTGTCAAATTTGGCCGGCTCCGGCTCGAATTGCTCCCAATAGACGGGGATTTCGAGCGTGTTGGCGTGGAGGAAATCGATCGCCGGCCAGACTTTGGGCAGCATGGAGGGCCAAGCGCTGGAGTTGTGGCACTGGGCGCCCAGGATGAGGAACGGAGCGCCATCGACGAACAAGGCGTGCCGGCCGGCATTGCGGGCGAGATAGGGGAGGGGGTTTTCAGTGGCCTGCGCCCCCGAGGCATCCGCAAACGCAATTAACATCCGTCCTACAAGAGCGGCCAAGGCGAACAGAGCGAGCTTTTTTCGATTTCCGCCGGTTTCAGTCAGCATGGCGGCTGTGTTAGCCTGGGCAGAGGCAATAATCAAGGGGCAAACAGTCATGGCACCCGCCGGAGAAAAGGGGAAATGAGGGGTTGACATAATATACCGAATACGGTATATTCCTAATAACGTATATGAAGCTGCTGCAGATTTACCGGTGTTTATGCGATGAAACCCGGCTGCGAATCTTGCACTTGCTGACGCAAGGCCCGCTATGTGTCTGCCATTTCCAGGAGATTTTGCGGCTGCCTCAAGTCGCGGTTTCCAAGCATCTGGCCTACCTGAGAGCCAACGGGCTGGTGACCGCCCGACGGCACGAAAAATGGATGATCTACCGGCTGCCTGACAACGCGCCCGCGGAATTGGATTTGCAATTGCGCTGCTTGCAGGACTGCGTGCAGACCCATGCGATATTTCGCGACGACTTGAAGCGGCGAAAAAAAATGCGGTGCGAGTGCGAATGGGTGGAGGAAGCGGCGCTGGCTGGCGGGAAGCAGAAATGACGTTTGTGAACGATGAGGAATCGCAAAATATGAGCCAATCAACCGATCAGACCGCGCAACGCTGCGCTGAACTTTTTGAACAAGGCTACTGCTGCTCGGAAAGCGTACTGCAAGCCGTGGCCGAAAGCCGGGGAATCCAATCCAAGTTGATACCGGGCATTGCCACGGGGCTTTGCGGCGGGATCGCCCGGAGCGGCGGCATTTGCGGGGCCGTCAGCGGCGGCGTGCTTGCCATCAGCATGATCACCGGCAGATCAAGCCCCAAGGCGTCACGCGAGGAGAACCAACGGCTGGTGAGGACGTTTTTGAACCAATGTGAAGACCAATTCGGCTCGACCAATTGCGAGCAGCTTATCGGCTGCCGCCTGGACACGCCGGAAGGCCAGCGGTTTTTCAGCGAGCATCATCTGCGGGAAAAATGCGCCGGATTTGCCCGTGAAGCCACGCGCATGGCCGCCCGCTTGCTCGACGAATCCAATCCTTCAGTTACTCCTCATTGAGCTGGGCGGCAGCGCGGCTGGATGAATGATATGAAGCCTGAAACCCCAAGGTCCGCCAGACGTCTCGCATTTTTTGAGCGTTACCTGACGGTTTGGGTGTTTGTCTGCATGATCATCGGAGTGGCGCTGGGGAAAGCTCTGCCAGGGATCACGCTGGCTTTGAGCAAGATGGATTTCGGCCAAGGCTCGCAAGTGAACATCCCCATTGGCGTTTTACTGTGGCTGATGATTTACCCGATGATGCTGAAAGT
>Ga0326727_10019916_pt1 | contig 13393 bp, 13 predicted proteins | sample MB2enrmetagenome_FD_207643 | JGI IMG/M metagenome (GOLD analysis project Ga0326727, IMG submission 207643) | Lab enriched peat soil microbial communities from McLean, Ithaca, NY, United States - MB29MY | ecosystem: Environmental > Terrestrial > Soil > Wetlands > Peat | place: USA: New York... | reverse complement strand
TGGAGGCCTTCTGGATGCATGCCGGTGGCTCGATCCTGGCCGCCAGCTTGGGGCTGGAGGACGGTATCGGCATCAACCTGGGTGGTGGCTTCCATCATGCCTTTCCCGATCACGGCGAAGGCTTCTGCCTGATCAACGATATTGCCATCGCCATTCGGCGTATGCTTCAAGACGGGCGGGCGTCGCGGGTGATGGTGCTGGATTGCGATGTACACCAGGGCAACGGAACGGCGGCCATTTTCCATCCCGAGACTCCCGTCGCCCCTCCGGGAAGCAGTTCCTGGCCGGCGCCGCTGTACCGTCCGCAGCGGCCGGTTTCCGTAACCGAAGCTGCCTTCGGAGATGTTTTCACCATCTCGTTGCACCAGGAGAACAACTACCCCGTGTGGAAGCCTCCGTCTTCGCTGGACGTCAACCTGCCGGACGGCACGGGCGACGCGGAGTATCTGAGCTGGCTGGACAATGCCTTGACCTCCGCCTTCCGCCGCTTCGATCCCGACCTCATGGCTTACGTCGCCGGGGCGGACCCTTTCTGCGAGGACCAGTTGGGCGGCCTGGCTCTAACCGTCGACGGCCTGAAGCAGCGCGATGAAATGGTGTTTGCCACCGCCCACGCGCGGCGGGTGCCGGTCTTCGTTACCCTGGCCGGAGGCTATGCCCGGCGCGTCGAAGACACGATCGCCATCCATGCCAACACCGTCGCCGCGGCGAAAGAGGTCTTTACAGCTTAGGCAGCACGATGCCTTGTTGCGCCTGGTACTTGCCCTTCTTGTCCTTATAGCTGATCTCGCAAACCTCGTCGGATTCGAAAAACAAGATCTGGCACAGGCCCTCGTTGGCATACAGCTTGGCGGGCAGCGGGGTGGTGTTGGAGATCTCCAGGGTGACAAAACCCTCCCACTCCGGTTCGAAGGGGGTGACGTTCACGATAATGCCGCAGCGGGCGTAGGTGGACTTCCCTACGCACACGGTGAGCACTTCGCGGGGAATCTTGAAATACTCCACCGAACGCGCCAAGGCGAAAGAGTTGGGGGGAATGATGCAGCAGTCGGTGCGCACGGTGACGAAGGAACGCTCGTCGAAACACTTGGGATCCACCACCGCCGACATCACATTGGTGAAGATCTTGAATTCATCGGCCACCCGCAAGTCGTAGCCATAGGAGGAGAGGCCGTAGCTGATGGCACCGTCGCGCACCTGCTTTTCCGCGAAGGGATTGATCATATCCCTTTCCCGGACCATGCGGCGGATCCAGGCATCGTTCTTGATAGACATGCTCCTCCTTTTGGGGCTGCGCTCCAGGTTCGATCCCGGCCGGCAGCTTGCTCGTTTGAAGTGAGACTCATCTTAAAGGCGGCTTTCCGCAGGGGCAAGCGGATTTCTTGGCGGGTCCGGCGTGCTATAATCTGAACCTTATCCGATCCGACGGGAGGGTCGTATCGACAAACGGTTTATTCGCACCAATGAGAGGATTCGCGTGCGCGAAGTCCGCGTCATCGACGATGAAGGCAAGCAGTTGGGCATCATGCAACCCTACGAGGCGTTGCGTATAGCCCGGGAGAAGACGCTTGATCTGGTCGAGGTTTCGCCCACCGCTCAGCCGCCGGTCTGCCGCATTATGGATTTTGGCAAGTATCTGTACGAACAAGAAAAGAAGGAACGGGCGGCCAAGAAGCACCAGCACGTCATCACCGTCAAGGAAGTCAAGTTTCGCATTAACGTGGACGAGCACGATTACGAAACCAAGAAGAAGCACGTGCTGCGCTTCCTCGACGAGGGCGACAAAGTCAAGGCCACCATCTTTTTCCGGGGCCGCGAGATGACCCGCCAGAGCCTGGGGCGTGGGATTCTGGAACGGCTGATTACCGAGTTGGGCGACAAGGCGATAGTGGAGTTCCGGCCGCGCCAGGAAGGCAACACCATGCACGTGATCCTGGCGCCCCCTAAGGCGCAAGTGCCCAAGAAGGAGAAGTCTGCGGCCGCACCCGCGCACGGCGCGCCGCCGCAGGGAATGCCGCCGCTGCCGGGGGCCGCCCAAGGCGGACATTCTGCGCCCTAGCAGCCCGGCTGCCGCTCCGGACCGGACTACCTTCGCTCTACCCAGGGAATGGGTCTCCGCTTTCCCTTTGCGGGAGGCGGCAATGTCGTTTATAAATGAGGTGTCATGCCGAAACTGAAAACCCATAGCGGAGCGGCCAAGCGCTTTAAGAAGACCGCTACCGGCAAGATCAAACGCGGGCATGCATTCCTGCGTCATATCCTGACCTCGAAGGACACCAAGACGAAGCGGAATCTGCGCCACACGGTGGTCCTGAGTGAGGCCGATGCCCCCAAGGTCAGGCGAATGATCCCGTACTAAGCGGCGCCGACTGGCGCCGGGCGCGTGAAGAGGCCCCGATTCCTCGCGAATCTCCTTTGCCTCCAGCCGCCGTCACGCCCGCTCCGCGGGCCATTACGAAGAAAGAAGGAGAAAGTCTATGCCTCGTGTAAAACGCGGCACCAAGCGTCGTGCCAAGCGTAAGAAGATACTGGATCGTGCTGAGGGATACTTCCTAACCAAGTCCAAGTTGTACCGCTCGGCTAAGGAATCGGTCGAGCGCGGCCTGAAGTTCGCCTTTGTCGGGCGCCGGCAGAAGAAACGCCAGTACCGTTCCTTGTGGATTGTCCGGATTGCCGCCGCGGCCAAGCAAAACGGGATCAGCTACAGCCGTTTTGTCAATGGCTTGAGGAAGATGGGTTTGGAACTGGACCGCAAGGTGCTCGCCGATATCGCGGTAAACGATCCTGCTGCGTTTACCAACCTCTGTGAACAGGCGCGTTCTGCTCCCGCGGCAACTACGGCCTGATTCCCAAGCCGCGCGGTCCCGAAGGGACGTAAGCGTCGAAGATCTGCTCTTTCTTTCGCGGGGGGATCTGTCGAGGGCACAGGAAGAAGCAGATCCTTCGCTACGCTCCGTCGAGAACGTAGCCCGGGCCTTCAGGACGTGAGAGAGAATTTGCCTTGGTGCTGTCACCCGAGCGGAGCGAAGGGTCCCTATGGCGCCGGAACTTCATGGGTAAATAGGGATGCTTCGTTGCGCTCAGCATGACAGAGGCGCTGTATCGCCAAGCGTTTTCATTACCACAATGGCAGCCCCTTCGTAAGCAAGCATGCTTGCCTGCTGGAACGCGGGATAGTGTCATGTATACCGTCGACCGAATAGCGGAGTACTCGCCGGAAGCTCTGGACAACGCCTTCCGTGAATTCCTGGCCGCCTTGGAGCGGGAAGCCGCCGCGGTTGCGGACGAAGCGGAGTTGAAAGCGTTTCGCGACCGTTGGATGGCCCGCAAGAACGGTTTGCTCACCCAAGTCAACGACCTCTGGCTGAAAGCGGCTCCGGCGCCCGCCAAACGGGAGGTGGGCCGTCGTTGGAACGAGGTCAAAGCCCGCGCCGAGCAGGTGCTGAGCGAAACGCAAGGCCGCTCGGCGGGTGGGGAAAGGGCGCGTCTGGCCGCCGAGCGCCTGGACATCAGCCTCCCCGGCTTCCGGCGTCCGCGTGGGGTGGAACACCTCGTCATCCGCACCATGAACGAAATCGTCTGCGTGTTCCGGGACATGGGGTATTCGGTGGGCGAAGGACCGGAGGTCGAGAGCGATTACTACAACTTCGAAGCGCTGAACTTTCCGCCCGAGCACCCGGCGCGCGACACCCAGGACACCATTTTTGTCGCGGGACAGCAAGCGCGTCCCCAGCGCGAGCGCCTGCTGCTGCGTACCCATACCTCACCGGTGCAGATTCGCACCATGGAGAAGCAGGCTCCTCCGGTACGCATCGTGATTCCGGGGAAAGTCCATCGCCACGATGCCCCCGATGCCACCCACTCGCCGGTTTTTCACCAGGTCGAAGGCTTGGCGGTGGACAAGGGGATCACCTTCTGCGATCTCAAAGGCACCCTGGACCACGCCATGAAGAAGTTCTTTGGGCCGAAGGTGCGCACCAAGTTTCAGCCCTCGTTCTTTCCGTTCACGGAACCCAGCGCCGAAGTGTACGTGAGCTGCATTTTCTGCGGCGGCCAAGGCTGCCGTATCTGCAAACAAAGCGGCTGGATCGAACTGCTGGGGTCGGGCATGGTCGATCCCGCGGTCTTTGGCTTTGTGGGCTACGATCCCGCCGAAATCAGCGGTTTCGCCTTTGGCATGGGAGTGGAGCGCATTGCCATGCTGATGCACGGCGTCGACGACATACAACAGTTCTATCTCGGCGATGTACGCTTTCTGGAACAGTTCGCATGAAGATTGCAGCGGATTGGGTTCGCGAATTCGTCAAGCTGGAGGTGGACGACCGGAAGCTGGCCGGCGACCTGACCATGCACGGCATCGCCGTGGAAGGGATCGCCCAGGAAAACGGCGCCACCGTTTACGATGTCGAGTTCACCACCAATCGCCCCGACGCCATGAATCACTATGGCGTAGCGCGCGAGTGTGCGGCGCTGTACGACGTGGATCTCAAGCCGCTGGTGGCGAGCCTGCCGGCCATGGCGATGGCGATGGTCGCGGGGGCGGAGTCTGCGCCTGCGTCCGAGAACCGCGTTGCGCCGGGACCGCCGTTTGCGATTCGTATCGACGACGAGCGGGGCTGCGCCCGCTATACCGCCCGCGTAGTGCGGGATGTGAGCATCCGGCCTTCCCCGGAGCATGTCGCCCGGCGGCTCCAGTCGGTGGAACAGCGGCCCATCAACAACATTGCCGATGCCAGCAATTATGTCCTTTGGGAGATGGGCCATCCTACTCACGCCTTCGATCTGGACTTGTTGGAAGGCGGCCAGATCGTGGTGCGCCGGGCCCGCACCGGAGAGGGGCTGCGTACCCTGGATGGAGTGGAACGGAAGCTTTCGCCGGAAGATCTGGTCATTGCGGACGCCCGCAAGCCCGTGGGGCTGGCCGGGGTCATGGGCGGCTTCGACACCATGATCACGGAGCGGACGCGGAACGTGCTGGTGGAATCGGCCTGGTTCGATCCGGTGACCGTCCGCAAAACCGCCAAACGCCACAATTTGCACTCCGATGCCGCCCATCGCTTTGAGCGCGGGGCCGATTTTGCGGCCACGCCGCTGGCCTGTGCCCGCGTGGTCCAGCTCATTCTGGAATCGGCCGGGGGCCGCGTGGACGGAGGCGAGCTGGATCCCGTGGCGCGTGCCCTGGCCCGCCCCGAGGTGTTCTTACGCTATCGCGAAGTGGAGCGCATTCTCGGCAAGTTCATCGCAGCGGCAGAAATTGAACGTATCCTGCGGCGTTTGGGGTTCACCGTTCTGCGCGTCCGTTGCGCGGGGCAGGAGGGGCTGGACCTGCTATTGCCTTCCTGGCGCCTGGACATTGAGCGGGAAATCGACGTGATCGAAGAGATCGCGCGCGTCCACGGCTACGAGAATTTCCCCGGCACCCTGCCTGAGTTTGCCGGGGCTATCGACGAGCTTCCGGACGAGAAAAAAGACGCCAAGCTGCGCCAGTCGCTGCTGGCCTTGGGATATCACGAAGCCCTGTCGTGGACTTTTCTCCACCCCCAGCAGACGCTCGCCTTCTCATCCGGGCAGCCGCTGCAACTGGAAAACCCCATCAGCGAAGAGGCGGCGGCCCTGCGGACCTCGCTGCTGCCCGGCATGGTGGACATGCTGGCCTGGAATCTCAACCACGGGAACGAAAGCGTGCGCCTGTTTGAGGCCGGCCATGTGTATGCCATGTCCGGCGGCCGGGTAGACGAACGCCGCCAGATCAGTTTGGGGGCGACGGGCAACGCCGAACCGGCCCTTTGGGGGCGCCCCGCCCGGCCCTACGGCTTTTTCGATATGAAGGGCGACATGGAAGAGCTGTTGGCCTCGTTCTCCTGCCGGGCCCTCTACTTCGACGAGCATGCGGCCGAGTATTTTCACCCCGGCCGTTCGGCCCGGGTGGTGATGGACGGCGCCACCGTGGCCCAATTCGGCCAATTGCATCCGCAGTTGGCGGCGGCGCACAAACTGCGGCAGGATGTCTATTTGGGCGAAATCCAGCTTGACCGGTTGTACCGCCACGCCCTGCGCCAGCCCCACTACCTGCCTATCCCGCGCTTCCCGGCAGTCGATCGGGACTTCTCTTTCGTTTTCGGCGATGACGTAAGTTTCGCGCAGATCAAGGCGAGAGCCGACGCCCTGCACATGGCCGAGCTGGCGAGCTTTGAGCCGGGCGAGATCTTTCGCGGCGGGGCCATTCCCGCCGGCAAGTATTCGCTCCTGCTGCGGGCCAAATTCCAGTCGCGGGAGCGCACGCTCACCGATGAAGAAGTAACCGGCTGGGCGCGGCAGATCGTGCAAGCCCTGGAAGCGCTGGGGGGAAGCCAGCGAGCGTAGGGCCTACTCCGACGTGAAGTAATCCACCGCCACCGGATTTTCGAACAGCGAATAGTCGCGGGTAACCACGGCGATGCCGCTGTCAGTCACGAAGTAGCGCTGGCGATCGGTTTCGGTGTCGTACCCAATTACCGTTCCTTCCGGAATGTGGACATCCCGGTCCACGATGGCGCGCCGGATACGGCAATGGCGGCCGATATTGACATGGGAGAAGACAATGCTGGACTCCATTTCGGCGTAGGAGTTCACGCGGACGTCGGGAGAGACGATCGAATTGCGCACCACTCCCCCGGAAATGATGGAGCCCATGGAAACCATGGAGTCGAACGCCACCCCCATGCGGCCGCTTTCGGCGAAGACGAACTTGGCGGGCGGATATTGGCGCTGATTGGTGCGGATGGGCCATTCTTCGTCGTATAGGTTGAAGACCGGCGACACCGAAACCAAGTCCATGTTGGCCTCGAAATACGCGTCCAGGGTGCCGACGTCGCGCCAGTACTGCGCCTCTTTCTTGTTTTCGTCGACGAAGTTGAAGGAATAGACTTTATAGTCGTCCATCATCCTGGGGAGTATGTCCTTGCCAAAATCGTGGGACGAGTTGGGGTCCTCGGCGTCCTTCAGCAACACCGGGATGAGCACATCTGTATTGAACAGATAGACGCCCATGGAGGCGGAGACCATGTGGGGGTTGTAGGGGGAGCGCAAGTCGGTGGTCAGCGGTTTTTCCACAAAGCCGACCACATGGCCCTCGCGGTCCACATCCACCACGCCAAAGTGCCGGGTCTCGCTGGGGTCCACCAGAATGGTGGCGAGGGTTGCATCGGCCCCGGCGTCCTGATGCTGGCGCAGCATGCGCCCGTAGTTCATTTTGTAAATGTGGTCGCCGGACAAAATCAGCACATAGCGTGGCTGTTCGGAGCCAATGGAATAGATGTTTTGGTAGACGGCGTCCGCCGTGCCCAGGTACCAGTTCTCGCTGACCCGTTTCATGGGAGGCAGGATCTCGATGAATTCTCCCATGTCGTGGCCCATGATGTTCCAACCGGCACGAATGTGGCGGTTGAGAGAAAGGGCCTTGTACTGGGTGAGGATGTAAATCCGGCGCAATTCGGAGTTGATGCAATTGGAGAGCGTAATGTCGATAATGCGGTAGATGCCGCCGAAGGTCACTGCCGGCTTGGCGCGGTCACGGGTCAGAGGATACAAACGCTCGCCCGCTCCCCCGGCCAGCAGCACTCCCAACACGTCCTTCATGGTTCCTTACCCGTTCCGCTGTTTCTTTGGAGTTTCGGCCCTGCCTCGCTGCACATGACGCGGGCGGTTCGATGCTACCACACCCGGAAGCCTGCGAATTTCCGAACAGCGTCTTGATCGACGGGGCGGTGTCACCGGCCTTGGGGGAAGTACGCCGGGGAAGCAGGGTGTCCTTCCCCCGGGGAGTTAGACTGCTTTGTCCAGCGAGATGCGCAACGACTTGAGAAACTTCAGATCTTGGGCGTTGACCTTGAACTCCGGATCGGACTTGCCGGCGGCTGAGCCGACCAGCGCCGGTTTTCCGGCTCCGCTTTGTTCTTCGCGCTTGTTAAAGCCGATCGTGGCTTCCAGAACCAGGAAAACATCGTACCCGCCGGTCTTGATTTTGGAAATCACCTCGGCGATCTGTTCCGATTCCGATAGCGATTCGTTGATCGCTTCACCGAGTTCCTTCATCAATTGCTTCAGACGTGGGTTCACGTAGCCCCCTGCTCACGGCTGGAATACAAGCCACTATACCCTTTGGATGCGGCCCCGGGGAAGCAAGTTTCGGCGATGTCCGCACCCACGAGCCGGAGGGCCGTGCCGCCGGTTCGGGCTGGTAAAATGCAAACGTGGCGCGCCTTCTACTAACCGCCAATGCCATTGGCCGGATTGCCGGCCGCGGCGCACGCAACAGCCGCGTGCTGAAGTCCGGCTATGCCGCCGCCGGAAACGCCCTGCGCTCGCTGAAGCGCGTTCTGCATCTGCTTTTTCTGCAAGCCGCGGGCCTGATCTTCTGCCTTTTCGCCGTGGCCATCGTTGCCGAACTTCCCCGCGTTTATCGCGAGCAAGTTGCCCAAAAGCACGGTCCCGGGCGACTGTATTTGTTGGCCGTCCTGGCGTTCATGTTCCTGTGGTTCGGCCTGACTTCCTTCTGGCGCTCGCGCCGGAAATAGCCACCGGCTTCAGATCTCTGCCCGGTAGTCGCAGACTTCACGGCACAGCAGGCAGTAGTAGTAGCCGTCCTCGCAGAGGCGTACCTCGTCGCTGCCTTGGCAAAGGGAACAGTAGCCCTTCACGTCGCACGTACACAGCGTCTCGGCACGATCGCACATGGCGCAGAGATAGCGTTCGGCCATGAGGAAAATGTAGCACGAGGCGGAACCCAGGGAATCCCTTTATGGCGTTACTTTCGGTCTGCCCTTCCCGTTTCCTGCTGGAACTCGCGGCGCAAAAGAAAAAATCGATCCGGGGCGAAAAAATCTTGCGCTCACTGGCGCGCTTGGGCGTTCATACGCGCCTACTGGCGCGGTTGGGCGCGGCTAAGCGCGGCTAAGCGTTGCCAGACGCGATGCGGCGCCTTTTTCCGGCGTGAAGTCGCGCTGGAAGGCGGCCTACGCTCCGGTTGGCGGGGTTCCCGGCGCAGGTTCCGAGCGCACTTGAAAACGTCATCACGAGACGTGACTATACCATACGGCATAGACACAAGTCAAGAGGTTTCTTGAAATCGCGCCAGACCACATGGCATAGCACGGGTCAAGGTTCTCTTGTGGGCTCGATCCCCTTTGGCAAGCGCTGCAGGCAGAGGAAAGTCTTGGGATTGGTTTTCCGGCCGAGCTGGACGCAATGCCGCAGAATTCCATCGAAGTAAGTAGGGATGCAGATCGGAACTGGTCTCTGGCCGCTTTTGTTCTCATCTATCCACCGGCCTGAGGCTGGTCTAGCCCGGGCCAGTCGAGTAGCGCTGCCGTCCGCGGTGTTGGGTCCCTCACCGTGCACACGGGGCCCGCCGGCGAGGAGGCTTAATGTCACTTGGTTTCTGTTCGTGGGCGCTTTGGGACTGCAAAGAACCCTTGCAGAATGTCTTCCCCTGAATCCCTGGGGGCGGATTCTGCCGCCCCTATGGGGCTTGGTTCCTTTCTTGACGCCTACCCCGGGTTCCGCTTCGCTCCACCCGGGGCTACTTTCTTCCGCGCCTAACGGCGCTGGCTGACTGGGTACCCGTTTCAAGCGCTTCCCATGCAACAACCAGGGCAGGGCGAGGTAAACCAAGTGACATTGGGCGAGGGGCTGGCGCTACGGGGCGGCACCCGGATTTCCGCTTGCCCCGGTTTGACTTATCCTGGTACGTTTGCCGGAGCCCAGCCGGGCTGGTCGATGGGCTTCGTGTTCCGGAGAGGAGGTTTCGTGTCCGCAGCCGCCCACGATTTCAATGCCGCTTTTCCGCGCAAGACGGCGCTGAACTCCACCCACCGCCGGCTGGGCGCCAAGATGGTGGAGTTCAACGGCTGGGACATGCCGGTGGAATACCCTGCCTTTGGTGGTCTGATGGCGGAACATCGCGCGGTGCGCACCGGCGCCGGGGTGTTCGACGTCAGCCACATGGGGGTTATCCGGGTGCATGGCCGGCAAGCGCTGGCCGCCATGCAGTACCTCACCATGAACGATGTGACCCGGATCGTGGCGGGCCAATGCCAATACTCAGCCATGTTGTATCCCGCGGGCACTTTTGTGGATGACCTGCTGGTTCACAAACTGGCGGAAGACGATTACTGGATGGTCATCAATGCCGGCACCCGCGAAAAGGACTGGGACTGGGTTTGCCGGCACCTGCATGCCTTCGATTGCACCCCGGAGCTCCAGAGCGGCCGGCTCACCCAGCTTGCCCTCCAGGGACCGCGAAGCAGCGATATTTTGCAACAGCTTACGGATACCGACTTGTCCCGGCTGAAGTCTTTCCGGCGCACCCGGAGCACGGTTGCCGGACTGCAGGATGTGGCGATTGCGCGCACCGGCTACACCGCGGAGGATGGTTTTGAGCTCTACTTTCCCTCCGAGGAGAGCGCCAGCCAGCGGGTCTGGAACGAATTGCTGGAAGCGGGCCGCCCCTTCGGCTGTCTGCCTTGCGGTCTGGGAGCGCGCAATACCTTACGGCTGGAGGGGTGCCTGCCCCTTTACGGTCACGAGATTTCCGACCGGATCACCGTGTGGGAAGCTGGCCTGGAGCGCTTCTGCCCCCTGGAGAGGCCGGACTTCATGGGTAAGGCGGCCTTGCAAATGCAGCGGGCGCAGGGAGTGAAGCGCCGGCTGACCGGGCTGGAAGTCGAAGGCGGCATTGCCCGCGACGGCTACCGCGTGCTCGACCGGTCCGGCGCAGCGATCGGCCAGGTGACCAGCGGGTCCTACGCTCCCTTTCTCAAGAAGAACATCGCTTTGGCGTATGTGCCTCCGGAAGCGGCAGCGCCGGGCGCCGTTCTGGCCGTCGAGGTGCGCAACCGTATACTGGAAGCCCGGGCAGTCGCAACCCCCTTTTACGTGCGTCCGAAGAAATTGACCGTATGAGATACTTGCCCAAATCGACCGCCGACCGGGAAGCCATGCTGCGAGAGATCGGGGTCCGCTCGATCGCGGAGCTGTTCGAGCAGATTCCCGCCGCGGCCCGTCTGGAAGGCGGCCTGCGGTTGCCGCCGGCCAAGGCGGAAGCCGAAATTGTGGAGTGGTTTCGCCAGACGGTGGCAGAAGACGCTGCCCCGCACGCTGGTTTCCTGGGGGCCGGCGCCTACGCGCATTACCGGCCGGTAGCGATCGACTCCCTGATCTCCCGCGGCGAGTTCTTCACCGCCTATACCCCCTATCAGCCGGAGATCTCGCAAGGCAGCTTGCAGGCGACTTTCGAGTTTCAGACGATGATTTGCGAGCTGACGGGCATGGAGGTGGCGAATGCCTCCATGTACGACGGTTCGACGGCGGTAGCGGAGGCCGTGCTGATGGCGCGGCGCCTCACCGGCCGCGCCGGGGTGGTGGTGGCTGGCCGCATGCATCCTGAATATGTCGAAGTGCTGCGCACCTACACCCGCAACCAGCGGGTTCCCGTCGACCAGACCGGTTTGGGAGCGGACGGCCGGGCCGACTTGGACGCACTGGAGCGGGCGGTGACCGGCACGACTGCCTGCGTGCTGGTGCAGTCGCCCAATTTCTTTGGGGTGGTCGAGGATGTGGCCAGCCTGGCCGAGCGGGTCCATCGGAAAGGCGCGCTGCTGGTGGTGGCGGTGGCGGAACCGGTATCGCTGGGAGTGGTGCGGCCGCCCGCGGAGGCCGACATTGTTGCCCTGGAATTGCAAGCCTTTGGTGTGCCGCTGAGTTATGGCGGGCCTTATGCCGGCGTGATCGCCACCCAACAGCGCTTCGTGCGGCAGATGCCCGGGCGGCTGGTGGGCGAGGCTTACGACAAGCAGGGACGGCGGGGATATGTCCTTACCCTGGCGACCCGGGAGCAGCACATCCGGCGGGAAAAGGCGACCTCGAATATCTGCACCAACCAAGCGCTGATCGCCCTGACGGCCAGTATCTTTCTGTGCGTCTACGGTAAAGAAGGGCTCAAGGAACTGGCCCTGCACAATCTGGCCAAGACTGCCTACGCAGTGGAGCGGTTCCGGCAGGCCGGGGCCAAGGTGTGGTTTGCCGATACCCCGCGGTTCAACGAGTTCGTGGTCCAGACCAAGTTCGATCCGCGCGTCCTCAATGCGCGTCTCCGGAAGCAACATATCCTGGGCGGGCTGCCGTTGCCCAAAGACATAGTGGGCGAGCTCGGCCGGCAGGAGAATCTCTCGCTCTGGTGTTGCACCGAGTTGGTTACCCGGCAGGCGATCGACGAAGTGACGGAGGCTATCGCGGAGTTTGCATGAAAGAAAGAATCGCCAAAGCTACCCGGCATGTAAGCCAAAACGAAGGACTGATCTTCGAGAAGTCTTCCCCGGGGAAGAAGGCGTACAGCCTGCCTCCGCTCGATGTGCCGGCGGTGGATCCCGACCGGTTGCTGGGCGAGCAGCAGCGGCGCGATCCGGGGCACCTGCCGGAGGTGAGCGAAGTCGAAGTCATTCGCCATTTCACCCGCTTGTCGACCTGGAACTACGGCGTGGACACCGGGCTGTATCCGCTGGGTTCCTGCACCATGAAGTACAACCCGCGGGTTAACGAAGTCGTGGCGCGGTTGCCCGCCCTGGCCGAGGCGCACCCGTACCAGCCGGAAGAGCTGGCGCAGGGCGCTTTGCGGGTGATGAAGACGCTGAGCGAGTATCTGCTGGAGATCTGCGGCATGGACGCCATTACCTTGCAGCCGGCGGCCGGCGCGCAGGGAGAGCTCACCGGCATTCTTATGGTGCGCGCCTGGCTGTGCGCCCACGGCAATCCCCGCAAGCGCATCCTGATTCCCGATTCCGCCCACGGCACCAATCCCGCTACCGCGGCCATCGCGGGGTACACCGTCGAGCCCCTGAAGTCCAACGAGAATGGCACGCTCGACCTGGTGCGGCTGCAGGCGCAACTCGATGACGACGTTGCCGCTCTCATGCTAACCAATCCCAATACCCTGGGCATTTTTGAAAGCGAGATCCACGCCATTGCCGCGCTGCTGCACGAGAAGGGCGCCCTGCTGTACATGGACGGCGCCAACATGAATGCGCTGCTGGGCAAAACCCGCCCCGGCGACAGCGGGGTCGACGTGATGCACCTGAATCTGCACAAGACGTTCTCCACCCCGCACGGCGGCGGCGGTCCGGGCTCGGGTCCGGTGGCGTGCAAGGCGTTCCTGGAACCCTTCCTGCCGGTTCCGGTAGTGGAATCCGCGGGGGAAGGGCGGCTGCGCCTGAACTACGATCGGCCGCAGTCGGTCGGGAGGGTGCGGGCTTTTTGCGGAAACTTCGGCATGATGGTGCGGGCCCTGGCTTACATCATGGCGAATGGACCGGAAGGGTTGCGGCAGACGGCGGAGGACGCCGTGCTGGGCGCCAACTAC
>Ga0326727_10019914_pt1 | contig 13393 bp, 15 predicted proteins | sample MB2enrmetagenome_FD_207643 | JGI IMG/M metagenome (GOLD analysis project Ga0326727, IMG submission 207643) | Lab enriched peat soil microbial communities from McLean, Ithaca, NY, United States - MB29MY | ecosystem: Environmental > Terrestrial > Soil > Wetlands > Peat | place: USA: New York... | reverse complement strand
CGCAGCCGAGGCCGCGATTGAACGCGCCCGCGTTGCTGGGTTTTCCGCGCTCGTTGTCACCATCGATACTCCCGTTTCCGGGATCCGCGAGCGCGATTTCCGCAACGGCATGAAGGAACTCGTCAGTAGCGGTCCATTCGAAAAACTTCCCTATCTTCCGCAAATTCTCTCGCGCCCGGGTTGGCTCCCGAGTTTTCTGCGCGATGGAGGCACTCCGGCGCTCTCCAACGTCGTGGTCCCAGGCAAAGGCCCCATGGCGCTCGTCGATGTTGCCGTCGCCCTCGCCGAATCCGCCGTCACCTGGAGCGACCTCGGCTGGATCCGCGAACTGTGGCGCGGTCCTATCGTCGTCAAGGGCGTCCTCACCGCAGACGATGCACGCCGCGCTGTCGATGAAGGCGCCGCGGCCATTTCAGTCTCCAATCATGGCGGCCGCCAACTGGATTGCGTTTCTTCTTCCTTGCGCGCCTTGCCCGAGGTCGTGAAGGCCGTCCACGGGCGGACCGAAATCCTCATGGACGGAGGCATTCGCCGCGGTACCGACATTGTCAAAGCCCTTTGCCTCGGCGCACGCGCCGTGCTCTGCGGACGCGCCTACGCCTATGGTCTCGCTGCTGCCGGAGAAGCCGGAGTTGATCGCGCCATCGAAATCCTGCGCACCGACCTCGACCGCACATTACGGCTACTTGGTTGCGCGTCCGTCGCCGAACTTGATCGTTCGTATGTGAATGTTCCTGAAAGCTGGGACGCGAACTGACGGCGTCCGGGCCGCGGGCCCGGCCCGGTGCTATACTCGCAGAGCCATGCAAGTCTTTGTCATTCTGCCCGCCGCGGGAATGGGAACCCGCATGGCGGGTCCGCAGCCCAAGCAGTTCCTCGCCCTCGATGGTGTGCCCATCCTCATTCACTCGTTGCGCGCTTTTGCCGCTGCGCCGCGCGTCACGTCCATCTACGTGGCCGTGCGCAAGCCGGAGATGGAGCGCGCCGAGGCGCAGGTGGCCGAGTATGGTTTTGCCGGCCGCGTCCACGTGGTGGAGGGCGGCGAAAGGCGTCAGGAATCCGTAGCCAACGCGCTCCAGGCCCTGCCCGCCGAGTCTGACGATATTGTGCTCGTTCACGACGCCGTGCGCCCGCTCATCGACGTGGCCACCATCGAGCGCACCATCGACGCAGTGGCCGAGTTCGGCGCGGCGATTGTTGGCATGCCTGCCGTCGATACCATCAAGCAGGTCGAGCGCACCGCGCATGGAGCGCTGATCACCGCCACCATTCCGCGCGAATTCGTGGTGCAGGCGCAGACCCCGCAGGGCTTCCGCTATCACCTGCTGGCGCGCGCCTTTGCCGAGGCTGCCGCCGACGGCTTTGTGGGCACCGACGAGGCCTCGCTGCTGGAGCGCGCCGGAATTCCTGTAGCCGTGGTGCACGGTTCTCAGGTTAATCTGAAGATTACGCAGCCCGGCGACCTGGAGCTGGCCGAGTTCTATTTGAAGCAGCGGAGTTCGCGGAGCTAGCAGTGCTAGCGACGACCTGGGAACGCCGCACAGCCGCGGTGATGCCGGAAGCACAAATATACTGACCCACGCAGGCTAGCGAACATGGGAAAGACGGACATACGCATCGGTTTTGGCTATGACTCGCACGCATTCAAGTCCGGCGTACCGCTGCGCATTGGCGGCATGACGTTGGATCACCCCGAGGGCCTGGCCGGCCACTCCGACGGCGACGTGCTACTCCACGCCATCACCGACGCATTGCTGGGCGCTGTGGCCGCCGGCGACATCGGCAGCTTCTTTCCGCCTGGCGATCCGCGCTGGAAAGACGCCGACTCCGCCATCTTTCTCAACCTGGCGCTTGAAGAGTTGCAACACGCCGGCTATCGCGTCGCCAACGTCGACACCACGCTGGTTCTGGCCGCGCCCAAAATCTCGCCTATCGCCGGCGAAATGTGCGCCCGCGTCGCCGATCTCCTGGGTGTGGAGATGGACCAGGTGAGCATCAAGGCCAAAACTCCTGAAGGTCTGAACCTCGATCACGTGGCCCAGTGCCACGCCGTGGTGCTGGTGGAGCGCGTGCAGGAGCCCGAAGAGCTCAAGAGCATGGAAGCTGTCATCGAATCCCAGCGGCAGCTCGAGGACGTAGTCGACGATTTGCTCGCATCCGTCCACGGCGTGCCGAAAAAGCGCGTCGTCACGCCCGTCTACGACACAGAAGACATCACATAAGGCTGGCTTTCGACCGTCCTGCCTGCACGCAGGGTCACGCAGTTTTTCGTTGCGGAATCCGGAGTTTCCCTGTACCTTGGCAGCAAAGTTTTCATCTCACTCGGGAGCGCCCTCTATGAACTTTCTGGCGATGCTTCTGCAAACCATGCCCGATTCGACCGCCACGCAGCAACAGATCCAGCAGGTCATGATGTGGATGATTCCGATCATCCTCGTTGTCACCATCATCTGCCTGGCGATCATCATCATTCCCTTCTGGTTCATCTGCAAGAAGGCGGGGATGTCGCCCTGGCTTACGCTGTTAAACATCCTTCCGCTGGGCAATCTGGTGCTCATTTACGTGCTGGCCTTTGCGGAGTGGAAGGTGGTTCCGGCCCCACAGATCTACCCCTATCCCCCGCCGTATCAACCACCTTATCCGCCCGTTCCGCCCGTAGCCTGAGACGCGGCCTCCATCCGGCAGGGCGCGCCTTCATGCTTGCGCAGGCATCCGACCCGCCTGTACGATGGAGCCGCGTGAAACCGCGGACATTCGGGGGTGAACGATGGGCGATTTGCTGCAACCGTGGCACCTGTTGGTGATCGGCGCCTTTCTTGTGTTTCCCACTATCTTTCTCGGCGTCATTCCGTTCTGGTTCATTTGCAAAAAGGCTGGATTTTCGCCGTTTCTCTCTCTATTGAATCTCATACCCTGCTGCATGGGCACGCTGGTGCTGGTCTATTTCCTGGCTTTTGCTCCATGGAAACCGGGCGGCGAGCCGCATCCTGCCGGTTCACCGCAGTCCTGAGACGGGCGCGGACTGCGGTGCGATAGCATCGTGAATGAAAGCCATCGTCACGATGCCTGATTCAGCCGCCTCTGTACCCGCGCCTCCGCGCGTCCGATTTGCGCCCTCGCCGACCGGTTTTCTTCACGTCGGCAGCGCGCGCACGTTTATCTTCAACTGGCTCTATGCCCGCCACAACGGCGGGACCATGGTATTGCGGCTTGACGACACCGACGTCGAGCGCAACACCGAGGCCAGCGTGCAGTCCATCTTCGACGGCCTGCGCTGGCTGGGCCTCGACTGGGACGAAGAGTACAAGCAATCCGAACGTCTCGCGCTGCACCGCCGCCAGGCCGAAGCCATTTTCGCCAATGGCCTGGCCTATCGCGACTTCACTCCCGCCCACGCCACCGACGACGAAAACTCTTCCGCGCAAGGTGCCTGGCTCTTCAATCCCGGCATGCGCGAATTGTCGCGTGAAGAGAGTGACCGCCGCGCCGCCGCTGGCGAGACCTTCGCCCTGCGCTATCGCGTGCCGCGCGGTGAGGGCCGGATTCTCCATTTTGTCGATGCGGTCTACGGCGCGCAGTCGCGGCCCGCCGACGAGGTGGAAGACTTTGCTCTCCTCCGCTCAGACGGCATGCCGACCTATCACCTCGCCTCCTGCGCCGACGATGCCGATCTCCGCATCAGCCATATCATTCGCGGCCAGGATCACCTCACCAACTCCTACAAACACTTGCTTATCTTTGAGGGGTTAGGCGTCGAGCCGCCGCAGTTCGCGCATCTCCCGCTGCTCGTCGCGCCCGACGGCACCAAGCTGTCCAAGCGCAAGCACGGCCCGGTGGTCAGCGTCACCACCTATCGCGATGCCGGCTTTCTGCCCCAGGCCTTCGCCAACTTCCTCTGCCTGCTGGGCTGGTCGCCGAAAAATGATCGTGAATTCATGACCCTCGACGAACTCTCCGAGGCATTCACGCTCGAGGGCGTCAACCGCGCCAATGCCGTCGTCAACTTTACGGAAGAAGATCCATTCGACGCCAAGGCCGTCTGGCTCAATGCCGAGCACATTCGCGCGTTACCTGTCGAGGAGTTGAGCCGCCGCCTTGAGCCCTTCTTCGAGCAGGCGGGCTTTCATCCCACACCAGAAAAGGTCGCGGCAGTTACGCCGCTCATCCGCGAGCGCATCAAGCTGCTGCGCGATGCCGTCTCCGCCGCCGACTTCTTCTTCAAAGGCGAGTTGGAATATGAAACCGCCGAGCTGATCCCGCAGAAGGGTGATGCGGACATGGCTGGTCGGGTCCTTGAGCACGCTGAGCAGGTCGTCGCCACAACCTCGTTCGATCACGATTCGCTCGACCACGCGCTTCGAGCAGCAGCTTCTGACATGGGTTTAAAGGCCGGGCAGGCCTTCCAGCCAATTCGGGTCGCTGTCTGCGGACGCAAAAACGCGCCACCGCTCTTTGAAACCATGGCCGTCCTTGGCCGCGACCTTTGTCTGGAGCGCATCCGTAAGGCCGAAAGCAAGTTCCTAAAAGTTTTTCGATCAGACACGGGGGTATCCGTATCTGTCAACAGTTCGGGAATAAAAGCACAGGCAGTGCCTGCGAAACTCATACCCTTCGGCGATGAAAACGAATTGAGTTTGGCATTTTTGTCCGCAAGGTTGGCACCTGAGCAGGTGGAGTATGCCTTGCAGAGACTCAAGAACACAGCGAAGAATCAGGGTTTTTTGATTCCTATTGACCAGAACCAGCCCGCTCGCTGATCGCGGGCAAAATTTCAGAAGGAGCAGTCAACCTAGGCTTTGCCCAAAATGTGAAGCGGCCGTGGAATTGCAGGGAGGGTTTATGAGCATGTTCTCATCGATGGACGCTTCTGCAAGTCTCAAGTGCATCCAGTGCGGAGCGGACATTTCACGAAAGGCGAAGTTTTGTGAGGAGTGTGGTGCGCCTCAGGCCGCGCCATCAGCTAGCTCCCCTGAACGGGCTGAGGAAGCACTGCCAGAGTCAACAGCCCGCGCAATTGAGCCTCAGCCCTTAGCAAACCTGCCATCCTCGTCTACAACGGCGAACCAAACATCGCGTTCCAACGAGTTTGGAAGCGTTGATGAACTGGCTTCAACACGTAAAAAGCTTGGAATTGCTGCTGCTGTGGTGGTGGTGGCGATTGCGTTGGCCTGTATCGGCGCTTGGTACCTACGAGCCCATGAACGACAAAAGGCAAGGGACAATTACAACCTCGGATTGGCGTACGAGAACGGGCAAGGTGTTCCGCAAGACGAAGCTCAGGCCATCTCTTGGTATCACAAAGCCGCCGACCAGGGAAACGCAGATGCTCAGGAGAGACTTGGCGACATGTACTTTTACAGTCTGGGTGGCTTAGCGAAAGACGAAGCCCAGGCGGTTTCTTGGTATCGCAAAGCTGCCGAGCAAGGAAATGCGGAGGCTCAAGGTCAACTTGGCGCGGCGTACGGGAATGGGCGAGGTGGCTTGGCGAGAGACTACGCTCAGGCCGTCTCTTGGTACCGTAAAGCTGCTGAGCAGGGAAATGCATACGCTCAGTACAATCTCGGCGTGATGTACTTGAACGGGCTAGGTGTTCCGAAAGATGAAGCACAGGCGGTTTTTTGGAATCAGAAAGCTGTCGACCAAGGATTAGCATGCGCTCAGTACAATCTCGGCGTGATGTACGAGAACGGGGTAGGTGGTTTGCCGCAAAGCGATGAACTGGCAGTTTCTTGGTATCGAAAAGCTTCCGATCAAGGATATGCACAGGCGAAGGATGCCCCTGCCAGACTCCTTGCCCGGAGACAGCAAGAGCAGCGACTTCGCGCATTGAATGGAGAAGACATCGACTTCACAGCCTTATATGTCAAAGGAATGACTAACTCCGTGATAGTGGGTAAGCGATATAGATTCCGTGCCACAATCGACATTTATGGAACAAACGGTACTGATGTTAAGCTCTTCGCAACAAATGATGACTCCAAGGGGCTGTCTGCGGTCTTAGACCTTGATCCGGACAGTCCGGTCAGCCGGGAAAAGCTACTGCAGGGCGATTCAAATCAAGTTCACACAATGGTTGGTTCCTGCTGCGCTGGCTCCTCCTTTATCGTTGAGAGGATTGAGTATTAATCGGCTGCATGAGTCGAAATGGAGACGGAGACCCGCCATGGGAGGAGAACATTGCGTAGGAAACTGAAACGCCTCGTAGTTGATCGCATCAAGCCACGGCACGCCGTTACCGACCGCGATCACCTTGAGAAATTGAAAGAGGATATGCGCAAGAATGGTTGGTGCGGTCGCCCGGTGCTCGTCGTCAACATCGACCCATCACATGATCAACAAAACTACGAGGGATTAACAGGAGCCCACCGGTCTGCGGCTGCCATGGAGCTAGGAATACCGATTCCCGTAGTGGTGCTGGAGCAAAGCGATCTGCCCAAAGAATTTTCCTTGACTATGGATCATCGAGAGTATGAGCGGCTGTTCCGCGATGCGGGCCGATACGAGGCAGCGGACTTGATGCACGACGAAGCGAAATTAGGCGGCAAAGCAAAAAAGGTGCAGCCAACGCCAAAAGCCCCCAGCGGAGCGGCTCGGATCAGGATCAAACGGGTAGAATCCAATGATTGGCACAGCCCTCCGGTGGAATAATGAACTAAAGCCATGTCCAACGAAGATCCGGAAAACCCAGTCTCTCTAAGCCCCGAAGCGCGCACCCCCTCCAACTTCCTCCGCGACATCATCGCCGAGGATGTGCGCAACAAAACCTACGGCGACGCCCAGGTCCAGACGCGCTTTCCACCCGAGCCCAACGGCTACCTCCACATCGGCCACGCCAAAGCTATTTTTCTTGATTTTGGACTGGCCGACGAGTTCGGCGGAAAAACCAACCTGCGCTTCGACGACACCAATCCCGAAAAAGAAGAGCAGGAGTACGTCGACGCCATCATGGCCGACGTGCGCTGGCTCGGCTTTGACTGGGAGCGCCTCTGCTACGCCTCCGACTACTTCCCTCAGCTCTACGATTGGGCCCTGCAACTGATCAAAAACGGAAAGGCTTACGTCGACGATCTCTCCGCTGAAGAAATCCGCCAGCACCGCGGCACGCTCACCGAGCCCGGCAAAGACAGCCCCTATCGCAATAGGTCTGTCGAGGAGAATCTCGACCTGTTCATTCGCATGAAGCAGGGCGAGTTTCCCGACGGGTCACGCGTCCTGAGAGCCAAAATCGACATGGCCTCGCCCAACGTGAACATGCGCGACCCGGTCATGTATCGCATCCTCCACGCCACCCATCACCGCACCGGCGACGAGTGGTGTATCTATCCCATGTACGACTACGCGCACGGCCAGTCGGATTCGATCGAGCACGTCACGCACTCCATGTGCACGCTCGAGTTCGCCGACCATCAGCCGCTCTACAAGTGGTATATTGCCCAACTCGGCATCTTTCCTTCAGTGCAATTTGAATTTGACCGCCTCAACCTCACCTACACCATGCTCAGCAAGCGCAAGCTCCTGCAGTTGGTGCAGGAAAAGCGCGTCTCCGGATGGGACGATCCGCGCATGCCTACGCTCTGCGGCATCCGCCGCCGCGGCTACACGCCTGAAGCCATCCGCGCTTTCGTCGCCTCTGCCGGAGTCTCGCGCACCAATGGCATCGTTGACATCGAAATGCTCGAGCACTTCCAGCGCGACGACCTCAATCATCGCTCACGCCGCGCCATGGCCGTGCTGCATCCGCTCAAGGTCGTCATCGACAACTATCCCGCCGATCAACCCAACGGTGATATTGCCGAGTTCGTCGAGGTCCAGAACAATCCCGAAGACCCTGAAGCCGGCACGCGCCAGGTACCCTTCTCGCGTGAGCTTTACATCGAGCAGGACGATTTCCGCGAAGTGCCTCCGCCCAAGTACTACCGCCTCTCGCCCGGCAAGGAAGTCCGCCTGCGCAACGCCTATTTCATCACCGCGCAAAATGTAGTCAAAGATACAGCCGGCAACGTCGTCGAGGTGCACTGCACTTATGATCCGGCGAGCCGCGGCGGCCAGTCGCCCGACGGCCGCAAGGTCAAGTCCACGATGCACTGGGTCTCGGCCGCGCACGCCATCACGGCCGAAATCCGGCTCTACGACAAGCTCTTCCTCAAGCCCGATCCCTACGATTTCCCCGAGGGCGGCGACCTCTTCGACAATCTCAATCCCAACTCGCTCGAGATTGTGAACGACGCCAAGCTCGAGCCCTCGCTCACAAGCGCCAAGCCGGGAGACCGCTTCCAATTCGAGCGCGTCGGCTACTTCTGCGTCGATCCCGATTCGACGCCGGAAAAGCTGGTCTTCAACCGCACCCTCCCGCTCAAGGACACCTGGGCCAGGATCGAGAAGAAGGCGGGCGCGTGAAGCTTCTCGCTGGCAAATGACCGCCTTCCTGCCGTAGAGTGATTCCGTCCGCAAGGGAGGCAACCATTTTGCATTGGAACAAGTGTGTGACGGGACGACTTGTGGTGGTTTCGGCGCTGGCGTTTGGGTTCATCGCATCAGGCATTGCGGGCGCGCAAACAGCAGCTAAGGGGCTGGGCATTTTTAAGAACCAGTCAGACGTAGGGAGTGTTGTGCCGCCGGGAGTAGCGACCTACGACGCCGCATCGGGCGTTTACACCCTCAGGTCGGCTGGCGCAAACCTTTGGGCCAACGTGGACGGATTCCACTTCGTGTGGAAGAAGGTCTCCGGTGACGTATCGCTGACCGCCGACGTGAAGTTGGCCGATGCGGGCGCCGGCGCAAGTGCGCACCGCAAGGCGCTGCTCATGTTCCGGCAGACGCTCGACCCCGACGCCATGTACGCCGACGCGGCGGTTCATGGGTCCGGTGAAACAGCGCTGCAATACCGGCGCACCAAGGGCGACACCACGCAGGACATCGCCTTCAACATCGGAGCGCCGCAGCGGCTGCGGCTTGAAAAGCGCGGCGACACAATCACGCTTTTCCTGAGCATGCATGGCGAACCATTGCACCAGGTGGGCGCATCCATTAGGCTGCACTTCGACGGCGATTTCTACGCCGGCCTGGGAGTCTGCGCCCACAACAAAGACGCAGTGGAGCAGGCATCCTTCGCGCATGTGGAACTCGTGCCGCTCACGGCTCCGGCGACTCCCGCGCCCATGGCGCTCTACAGCACTCTCCAGACCATTGCCATCGACAACAATTCGCGCATGGCCTACGTAATCCAGACCGGAAAGGGACAGATGGAGGCGCCCAACTGGAGCCGCGATGGCAAGACGCTGATCTTTAACCGTGCGGGCAAGCTTTGGAGCGTGCCCGCGGCTGAAAGCGATGGCGTGATCGCCGAGGCCACACCAATCGACATTGGCAACGCCAGCGATTGCACCGGCAGCCACGGCCTCTCGCCCGACGGCAAATGGATCGCGATGACCTGCACAACGCCAGACCATCCCGGCCGGCGCATTTATATCGTGCCTGCCACGGGCGGCGCACCGCGCATGGTTACGGCCAATCCCGACTCCTATTTTCATAGCTGGTCGCCGGACGGTAAGACGATATTGTTTACGCGGCCCAGCCACGGCGCGCTGAACATTTTTGCCATTTCTCCCTACGGCGGCGAGGAATCCGCGCTGACCACTGGGACCGGCGTGAGCGACGACCCGGATTTTTCGTCGGATGGGCAGTGGATTTACTTCAACTCCGACCGCGCGGGCGGAATGCAGATCTGGCGCATGCGGCCCAACGGCAGCCAGCCCGAGCAGGTGACCTTCGACGACAAGCACAACTGGACGCCACACCCCTCGCCGGACGGAAAGTCGATCCTGATCCTCTCTTACGGCAAGGATGTGACCGGGCACGCAGCCAACAAGGACGTGACCTTGCGCATTCTCAGCGTTGCCGACGGAAAAATTCGCGACCTTGTCGAGATTGTTGGAGGATCGGGCAGCGACAACGTCCCCAACTGGGCTCCCGACGGAGCGCACTTCGCGTTCGTGAGCTACCAGTTTCTGCCCGAGGACGACAACGGCTCAACGCAATGACGGGCAGCGACGCGGCCAGCGTCCGACAGCGGAGAAGCAGTTTTTCAACCGCACACTGCCGCTCAAGGACACCTGGGCCAGGATCGAGAAGAAGGCCGCAGGGTAGTGTGTGGCTTGCTTCTACGGAATCTGAAACGCCCCCGGAATCCCCTCATCGAGCGTCGCGAGAACCGCTCCATTCGCACTCGCCAGTTGCACCAGGTGCCCGTCCGTGGTTTGCGCCGGAATTTTCACCCACGCAGGAAGAGCGGAGATGTCGTTTGCATCCGGAAGAAAGGTAAGTGGTTGCGCTGCGTTTGGCTTCATTCCAAGAAGAAGCGCCTTGGCTTGCGCCACCGTAAGGCCGTACATGGCCACGCTCGCAACCACTCGAACAAAGCCAATTTCCGTGACCGAGCACATCAGGAACGTAGAGCCGCGCTCGGATCGTATCCAGTCCACGACACGCCGATGGAACTGGTGCTGGGTGACGCCAAACGCGATGAGCGCATTCACGTCCAGAAGGTATCTCACGGAAAGTCCTTGAGCAGCTCTCTCACCATCTCACTGGTCAAGGTCGGCGCATCCGGACCCACGTCGATGGCGAGGAACCCGGTAACCGGATCCTCCACCATGCGCGCTTCGAATTTCGGCTTGCTGGCCTGCGTCAGCACAATCCGGTCCTTCTCGATGGCAACATCGAGCGAATCGCCCGCGCGAATACCAAGCCTGCGGCGAAGCGGTCCGGGAAGAACGATTTGGCCTTTCGTGGAGACCTTGGTCTGCATGGTAAGACGATCTTACCGCAAAATGCGTCTCTTGAGAACGAAGCCAGCCAGCCGGATGCCCCAGGTCCCGCTTTTGAGGCCCGGAAAAGACCAGCCCGCACCGCCTAAATCCGCGTGATCTGCGCCAGCGCATCAAAGTGCGCGTCGCGCGCGCACAGCACCAGCGAATGTTCGAGCACGAGGGCCGCGATCCACATGTCGTTTGTTGGAATCGGCGTTCCTTGCTTGCGGAGCTGCCGGTACACGTTCGCATAATGATGCGTGGTCTGCTCGCCGGGATAGAGAATCCCCACGCCCGGTTTCAGCAGGAAGCGGCGCAGCACGGCCTCGTTCCGCGCTTCCTGGAAGCCGGCTGCGAAGCCCGCTCGAAGTTCTCCGAGGACGACAAACGGCAACCAGATCTCATCGGCGGTCGCAACCAGATTGACAATGAAGCCGTCACCTCGGCAAAGGTCGGTGTAGCGATTAGTGTCGAGGGCCACTCTCATCGAACGGATCGTTCCGGCGATTCCTGACGAATCATCACCGCCATATCGCCTCGTCGATTTTCTGCTGCTCAGCGATCGCGCTATCGAATGCGGGATCTTCCTGCCATGTACCCGCGATGTCGCTCAGATCTCGCTTGACGCTTTCGCGCTCCGCCAAACCGGTTCCGCGAACAAGCGCCGCAACAGCCACCTGATTCAGGCTCTTGCCTTCGCGCCGCGCAAAGTCACGCAAAGTGGCGTCAAGATAATCCGGGATATTGCGAATCGTATACTGCATGCATCTATTATATTCAGTGCAGGCATTCAATGCAATCAGAACACGCATCATGCGTAAAATTTTAAATCTAAGTCACTTCCCGATCACATCAATCGCCACCGTGATCGTTTTGGGCGGCATGCATTGATTGTTATCGCACGCCTGGTAGTGCAGTTTGCCCTGCACCAGGTGATTGCCCGCGGTGGCCACAATGCGCGCCTGGATAATGAACTCGCCGGTGTACACGCTCAGTTTGGTCGTGGGGTCGATGGGCAGCGTCATCACCGTGCCCGCCGGATACGTAATGCCGGCGAGCCGCACGCCCGAGCCATCGGGAATCGAGAATGTAGTCGGGATCAGGAACTCGTCTGTGGGCGTGTGCGAGTTGATGTGCAGCCCCTGCGCGATGCGGAAATGCAGCGCCACCTGGCTCGGCGTGCCCACCGGCACGCTCACCTGCTCGGGAAAGAGATAAGTCACCGCGTCGGTCTTCACCAGCTGCCGGCTTTGCGCGGCCGGCGTCAAGCTCTGCCCGCACGCAGCCCCCACTCCAATCGCAAATACCATCGCCGCCGCACCAATTCGTTTCGTCAACAGATGCATCGATCTCAATCCCCGAACTCAGGAAATCTGCAGCTCATAACTGACAACTGAAAACTGACCACTGATCACTGCTTCAACGCCTTCTCAATCTTGCTCTCAATGTCACTCTCCGAGGTCAAACCCACCTGCGCCGCAACCACCACGCCCTTGCGGTCCACGAAGAACGAAGTGGGCAGATCGTCGAGCCCGCCGTAGTCGCGGCTGATTGAGTCGCCATCGAGCAGCACCGGATACGGCACCTTCTCCTCCGCCACGAACTTGCCTGCGGCCGCTGTGGCCTTCGCCCATCCGGCGGTGTCGCTCTTCTTGAGGTCGTCGCCTTCCGTATCCACGCCCAGCACCTCAAATCCCTGCGCCGCGTACTTGTTGCGTAATTCGACGATCCACGGGGTTTCGATCCTGCACGGCCCGCACCACGTGGCCCAGAAGTTGATCAGCACGGCCTTGCCCCGGTAGCTGGCGAGCGACACCTTGTTCCCGGTCAAATCTTTCAGTTCGAAGGCCGGCGCTGGCTTGCCGTTGAGCGGAGAAACGTATTGCGGCGTGCCCCCTCCCGGTGCGGGCACCAGCTCGCCCTGCCCGGCGCCTGCGAGCAGGCGCTCGGCCTCCTGCCGGCGATACTCCCAGTTGGCCCATCCCGCCCACGCAAAGATGGCCAGAATCAAAAGCGTAGCGCCCAGAACCACAGTGTTTCGCCGCACGGGGATGGTCCTCATGTCTCCATTCTACGAGCCGCTCCCAGTCCTTACGTCCCTCAGTCCCTTAGTCCCTGCCGGGGTCCCCGGCGGGCGGTTTATGCCCGCTGGGGTGGCTTTGTCCCTGTCATTTGTTACCATCAAAGGCCGATGAGTTCTCACAAGCAAGACGACGCGTTCCTGCCGGCGGCACTGGTGCGCACTGAAGCTGCCGCGCTTGAGGCCCTCGCCGCGCGCCTCGAGGGGCCCATGGCCGCGCCCTTCGCCCGCGCCGTCGACATGATTCTCCGCTGCGGCGAGCAAAACGGCCGCGTCGTGGTCACCGGCATGGGCAAAAGCGGCATCATTGCGCAGAAGATCGCCGCCACGCTTAGCTCCACCGGCTCGCCGGCGCTGTTTCTGCATCCCGCTGAGGCCGTGCATGGCGACCTGGGCGTGCTCATGCCCGGCGACGTGGTCATCGCGCTCTCGGCCAGTGGCGAAACAGAGGAAATCCTGCGCCTGCTCGCCACCGTCAAGCGCAAAGGCGACGCGCTCGTTAGTT
>Ga0326727_10019913_pt1 | contig 13395 bp, 7 predicted proteins | sample MB2enrmetagenome_FD_207643 | JGI IMG/M metagenome (GOLD analysis project Ga0326727, IMG submission 207643) | Lab enriched peat soil microbial communities from McLean, Ithaca, NY, United States - MB29MY | ecosystem: Environmental > Terrestrial > Soil > Wetlands > Peat | place: USA: New York... | reverse complement strand
GAACGCGGGGCCGCGGCTTACGTCTCGCAGGCGCTGCGGGCGGAGGTGGTCGGCAAGAACTCGGATCGCGAGGGACTCCTGCAAGCGGCGTTGGAGGAGGCCCCCGATCACCCCGCCGCACGTTGGCAGAGCGGCTACGTCCGCTCGGGCAAGCAGTGGGTCAAGTTCGACGAAGTGCCCGAAATGGCCGCGAAAGACCAGCGGCTGGCCGACTACCAGCGGATTCGGCAGCGCTATGCGGACACGGTCGAGGGGCAGTTGGAGCTGGCCCGCTGGTGTAAGAAAGCACGGTTGCCGGAGCAGTGGCGGGCGCACCTGGGGCACGTGCTGCAGCTCGATCCCGACCAGAAAGAGGCCCGCACGCTGTTGGGCTATCAGCGGGTCAACGGCAGATGGCTGACGGAGCGGGACGTCGAGCTTGCCAGGTCGCGGGCGGCGGCTGCCGACGCGGCCCTGGCGGAGTGGCGGCCGAAGTTGATCCAGATCCGCGACGGCCTGGAGCAGCGCACCGCCAAGCGGCAGGACGCCGCCCAAGGGCGCCTGGCCGCGATCCGGTCCAGCGAAGCCATCCCGGCCATTGAAGCCGTGCTCTGCGAGGCGGAAGGCACCGCGCTGGCGGGCGTGAACAAGCTGGCCACAATGCCGGCCGCCGAGGCCTCCGTGGCCCTGGCGCGGCAGGCCCTCTTCTCCCCTTGGCCGGCGGTCCGCCAGGCCGCCACCGCGAAGCTCAAGACGCGGCCGCGGGAGACGTTCGTGCCGGTGCTGCTCTCCGCGATGGGGTCGCCCATTCAGAACCGCATCGAGTTGTTCGAAGACCCCGCCACCGGCCAGCTCCAGTCCCGCAGCATCTTTTATCGTCCCGGGCAGGACGGCGACCCGGCGGCCGTGTTCGATTCGATCTACAGCCGCAACCGCGCCGTCAACGCCGCGCCTGCGGAGGATGCCAGGCGGAGCCTGGTTTACAACGACGCCGCCCGGGCCGCGATGGCCCGCGTCTACGGGGCCTACGGCGACGGCGTTTTGGCCCAAGCGGCCGCCAACGCCGCGCGTCTGGCCAACCGCGCGGCTTTGCCGCTGGACCCGCGGGGCGCGGCCGCGAATCTCCGCAGGCCCGGCACGGCGGCCGCCGCGCAAGGCGGCGCGATGCTGGCCGTCAACCGCGCGATCTGCCGGTTGCTCGCGGAGATTACGGGGGTCAATCTCCCCGAGGCGCCGGATGCCTGGTCCGAATGGTGGGCCGAGACCAACGAGGTCTACGTTCCCGGCTACCGGCCCACGTCGCTCGGCTATGGCCCGGACGGCCGCGTCCTCACCGCGCGGTCGCAAAACCCGATGTGGGACTCCTATTCGTACGGCATCCCTGTCTACCATAGCTGCCTGGTGGCGGGCACGCCGGTGTGGACGGAGACCGGGCCGGTGGCCATCGAGCGGGTGCGGGTCGGCGACCGGGTGCTGGCGCAAGACGTCGACACCGGCCAGTTGACCTACAAGCCCGTGTTGCACACCACGGTCCGCGAGAATGCCCCGCTGGTGAAGCTCAATCTGTTGGACGACACGATCACCGCCAGCAGCGGGCATCCGTTCTGGATCGCCGGCCAGGGCTGGGTGAAGGCCCGCGACATCGGGCCGTCCGCGCACTTTCACGGGGCAGCGGGCACGACGCCCCTGGAGCGCTCGGAGCCGGCCGGGGTCGGCCGGGTATACAATCTGATCGTGGCCGACTTCCACAGCTACTTCGTGGGCAAGGCCATGGTGCTGAGCCACGACATCACCCGCCGCAACCCGAGCGCGATGCTCGTGCCCGGCCTGGCGCGGCCGTGACGCGGACGACCGGCGGGTTAGAAGATATCTCAAGACTGGACTTCTTCAAACTGCTCCCCTCTCCCTTCGGGAGAGGGGCAGGGGGTGAGGGTATGGGTAAGCGTCAGTGAATCGCCAGATCGGGCTGCGGCTCTCATTCCACAAGATGATGGCGGCAGAAGGGCGGTCGCCGTCCCCGAATCAGACGTCTCGAAAGAGAGCAAAGGAGGACCGAATCATGCGGACTGTGGCCATCGTGAGCAACAAGCCCCGCCGGCTTGCCGCCCTGTTCTTGGCAGGCGCGGCGGTTTCCGCCGCCTTCGGCGGAGAATCACCGGCCGTCAGCAAGGACGAAGCGTTCAAGCAGGAGGTGGGGTGGATCGCCCATGCCCTCCTCTACGGGGACGGCCTCCGCATCAGCCAGGTCAGTTGGAACGGCCGGCCGGCAAATTCGGCCATCCTCTGGCGGACCACCTGGGAACTGAAAGACGTTCCTCAGAGCACGCGCGCGGAGGTTCGGATGGAGGCTGCCGCCATGAAGCTGCCCGAAGCCGAACGGCTGGAGAGCATGAACCGCTTCGACGACCACATCCAGATATGGGGTGTCGAACTGCCGGCCAAGGCCGCGCCTTACGACAAGGCGGGGCTGGTCGCCGCCGCCGAGCCGCATCGGCGGCACCGGGAGTTGTTCTACCTCGGCCGGGACAAGAACTTCGCCTGGTACGGCTTCATGCCGATCTGCGACTTCGCTCACGTGCAGCGGTGTCTGCGTCTGAAAGGCGAGGACCTGCTCCCGGCTCTCGTCCGGGGTGTGGCGGTCGAGGACCTCGGCAGTTTGACGGCCAACTCCTGTGCGGACTTGTTGGGCAGGGAGGGGGTACGGGCGTTGAATGTCATCGACGACGCCATTGCCGCTCGCTTGCCGCAACGGGCGCGGCTGGTGGCGGCGATGGGCAGGTCGCCGCACGAGGCGGTCACACGCTGGTTGATCGGCCTCTTGGCTTCGACCGACAGCGACGTGGCCGGGGCCGCCCGTAATTCGCTCCTCGGGTGGCCGCGCGAGGAGGCGAATCCGCTGTATGCAAAGTGGCTTGCGGAAGGGGCCGGCCAACGGGACGTGACGCGGGAACTCGCAGTCTGTCGCCGGATGAAGGTGGCGCAGGCGGCCTCGTCGCTGCCGAAAGTGCTGGCGGCCCCCGCCTCCGTGCATGAATACCGCCTGGCGCTGGAAATGTCGCACGAACTGGCCGGCAAGCCGGCCATGCCCGCCGACGCGCTCGCGGCCGAAAAGCGGATCCATAAGTTCGGCTTCGGCGGCAGACCCGGCTTCGACCAGGGGGAAGTCGACGTGGCGGTGGAAACGATCCTCGACGCCGCTGCCGCGGAAGACGCGGCGGCCATCGGCATGTCGCTGGCGGTCTACACGACCAAAGGGGATACGAAAGCTATCCGCCAGGCCGGCGTGCAGATCCTTCGCCGCGTGCCCGGCGGCGAGGGCAAGCGTCTGGCGACACTCCTGGCGCGAACCAACCGTGTCGCAGGTTGGCAAGCGGAACTTGTAAAGGCCGCAGCGGAGGCGGTCGATAGCCGATAAATTCCGGACAAGTAGACCTCGCCCAAGTAGACCCGTCGCAAATCGACAATCAGCATCACCTACTGGGCGACGGCAAGCCGACGTGCGGCCCGCTTTCGGCGACGCCGAGCTTGGGCCTCGCGGGATTCTCCTTCCCGCTGCTCCAGCCGATGCTCTAGCTTCCTAGTCCGAAAGCCCGACGGCCACACAGCCCAGCAGCCGGGCGTGGCACCGCTGGATCAGTTGGGCCGCCTGGCGGACTGCCGGACGGGTGGTCTGGCCAAGCCGGGCTACCAGGTAGGCCCCCTCGCAGGCCCCGGCCACTTCTGCGGCCTCGGGATGGGCCAGCGAGCCCGCGGCGACCAACACTAGCGCGTAGTGTCGCACCATGTCCCGCAGCAGCCGTTCCAGGTCGGGCAGCTCGGCCGCCCGGCCTGCCGGGAGTGCCACAGGGCTGCCCGGCAACAGGTGCAACCGCGGCACTGCGGTCGGACGAACCGCATCCGACCAGCTCGCCTCGCCCGAGAGCACCTCGCCGAGGCCCGCCCGGGCCTCCACGCCAAATTCCGCCGCGAGCCGCGGACGCCGGAAATCGGCGTCCACCAGCAGCACTCCTCCCTCGACCTGCTCGGCCAGCACGGGCGCCAAGCGGACCAGCACCGCCGTCGTCTCCGGGCCGTCGGCCGGGCTGGTGAAGGCCACCGCGCGGGGACGCCCCGGGGTCAGCTCCGCCAGAATGCGGCTGGCCAAGTCCTGGTACGGCCCAAGGGAAGGCCCGGCAGCAAGGGCCGCTCGGGTGTCGAGCGGTGGGGTTTGTCCCGCACCCAGCGGCTCAGGGCAAGGGAAATCCTCGACGGCGGTTGCTGGGCTGGATGCCGATTCGGGCACGGCCGCAGCAGCCATGCCCCCGTCGTGTTCGGCGGCGCTTGCAATAGACTGAATCTCTCCGCGGAAGATGTCGTCCGGCCACGATTCGGTGGCCTGGCCGTTGCTGTCCGAAACGGCGAGATCCTCTGCGGAGGTCGCCGGCTGTTCCTGCGGCCATTCGGCTGACAACCGCTCGTCGATCCGTTTCAGCGCGTCGAGCATCAGGCCCATGGGAGAATCCCTCCGGTCTCAAGAACGTTGCCGCAGTCTGGCGAAGAGCCCGCCGAACTGCTGCCGCCCGACGACCGTGATGGTGGCGGTCGGCTGCGGCGTGTCCGCCGGGTCTTCTGCGATGGGGCTGGTGTCTGCGTCGTCCGCTGGGGCGTGCTGCGGGACCGCCTGGGAGGAAACCTCGATTTCTTGGGGTTCCGCGGGGGCCGTCGGCGGTGGTGTCGGGTCTGCCCACGCGGCAGCCTCCGGCCAAGGGATTGGGGATTGGGGATTGGGGATTGCAGCCGGGGCCTCGCGTGCGACGGTCTTCGCCGGCAGCGGGGCCGCGCACGCGGCGGCCTCCGGCAACGGGCGCCGGGCCGTCGCCGGCACGTAGCGATCGGCGACCACCTCCTCCTCGGCGAACGTCTCGCGGAAGGGGTGATCCGACTCGTCCAGCGGCAGTTCGACCTTCGGCGGAGCGGACGCGGTGCAGGCGGACGCGGTGGACTCGAACTCCTCCCGCACCTCGGCGATGATCTCTTGGATGCGGCCGATCTGCGCGTCGGGCTCCAGGTCGCCGGGCTCGGGCTGGTCCGGCTCATCGGTCTCGGGTGAGATTCGCAACAGGCCCCGCGTGGAATCGGCGTCAGCGTCGCCGCGCGGCTCGTCCTCGGCTGGCTCGTCCTCCAGTCCGCCGAACTCGATCACGCCGGGCGCCGCGTCCCGAGCCGGCTCGCTGAACGGGGTCGGCAACTGCTGTAAATCGGCCCAGGCTTCCTCGAGGTGGGCCGGCTCGATCCGGCTCAGTCCGGCGGCGCAGGCCAGCACCATCGCGTGGTCGCACACCTGGTTGATCAAGCGGGGCACACCGTCGGTGGCCTTGTAGACGCTCTGGCAGGTCTCCGCGGGAAAGATCTGCGCTGCGGACCCGCCGGCCGCGGGTGCCCCTCCGGCCGCGGCAATCCGCGTGTGAATATACTGTTGCGTTTCGGCCCGATCGAACGCCTCGAGGTAGCACCTCACGGCCAGCCGCTGGCTGAACGACTCGAGCCGCGGATTGGCCAACCGCTCCTCCAGCCCCCGGCCGCCGACCAAAACCAGCCGCACCGCCGGCTGGCCCTGCCGCAGCAGGTTGGTCAACATACGGAGCTCGTCCAGGAGCCGCAGGGGCAGGTTGTGGGCCTCATCGGCCAGGAGCAGGATGGCCCGGCCGCCCTCCTCCGCGAGCGTCGCCTGGTCGTTGAGGGCCAGGCGGAGTTCCCCCTCGTCCATGCCGCGGTAGGGCTGGCGGAGTTCGTACAGAATGGCCTGGAGAATGGCCCGCCGCGTCGCCAGACGCCCCGTCCCCAGCAGGACCACCCGGAAACTATCCTGGAAGTGCTCGGCCAGGAGCCGGCACAACAAGGTCTTGCCCGTGCCCGGCGGACCGACGACCATCGCCGGTCCCTCGGCCCGGCCGATCGAGCGGATCAGCGTCGAGCGGGCCGCCTCGATCGTCGCCGCGGGGAAGTAATGGTCGGTTCGCGACACGGAAGCGAACGGCCGTTCGTTAAGGTTGAAGTAGCTCTCGTACATCCCGCACTTCTTCCTGTGACTCGCGGGGGGCCGGAATGAACGTACTATCTCGTACCTTCCATTCGGCAGGTTCGGCATCACGGGTAAACTTGGCTTGGCAAGAAAGTAACCTGCACCGGTTCTGCTGATTGTGCCGAATATATTGATCCTGCCGGTCGCGAGAGCCGAAAACAGTAGATATGCGGACTTGCCTATTGCAAATGCTGCTGGCACTGGCACTAACGGCTTGGACCCAGGCGGGGTCCAACGCCGCGGCACAAGAGCCGACCGCACAAGAACCGGCCGGACAAGAGCCGGCGGCACAAGGGCCGGCGGCACAAGGGCCGGCGGCACAAGGGCCGGAGGGAGAGAGCCTCGAAGCCCTCTTGAACCCGCTGCGACCCTCCTGGTATGCCCGCGCAGAGGGGGTTGCCCTCTTCCGCAATGTCCAGGAGGACACGACGGTAGCATACGCCGGGCAGTTGGGGACCGACGGATCGTCGATCGCCCTGAAGCGCAACGACCTGGACGAGCAGTTCACCGGGGGCGGCCGGCTGATCTTCGGTCATACGTTCGGCGATTCACGCTACCAGATCGAGACGACCTGTCTCTGGCAGGCCCCCTGGGTGGCCACCGCCAGCACCAGTGACCTGTCCTCGCTCTTGAACAGCACGCCGGGCAGCCTCTTCTCCCCCTTTACCAACTTCGGCAATCCGCCCAGCACCAAGGTGGATTACGACAATTTCGTGCAGATCCACGAGGACTCGCGGTTCAACAGCCAGGAAATCAACCTGAAGGGCGCCATATCGTCGCCTGAGTGGATGGCCATGAGCATAATGGCCGGGGTGCGGCACGTGGGAATCCGCGAGCAGTTCGACTATTATGCGCAGCCGAGCACGTCGCTGGCCGACCCCACGGTGTTCGACCCCAGCCGCACGCCCAACACCATCACCACCCACACCCTCAACGATCTCTGGGGCCCGCAGATCGGCGTGCTCATGGACTTGGCGGCCTCGCCCAACGTCTGGCTGGAGTTGGAGGTGAAAGGGGCCATTTGCGACAACGGCGCCTCGCGGGACCTGGACGCGACCATCGCCGGCACGACTTATCCGCACGATCACGTGTGGCAGGCCGCCGCGGCATACGTCGGCGACGCGAATATCACGGCCTTCTGGCGGGCCACCGACTCCCTGAACGTCCACATCGGCTATCAACTGCTGGCGATCGAGCACCTGGCCTTGGCGTGCGAGAACTTCAACGAGAGCCTTCCCGCGCTGACGGACCAGACCGTCAGGCCGCCGCTGGACCGCCGCGGGAACGTGGTCTATCACGGCCCGCATCTGGGCGTCGAGCTCCACTGGTGAAGCAAGGGCGGAAGGCGATTGCGAACTGCGTTTCGCGTGCCTCAACCGTGCGGCGCGGGGCTCCTGACCCCGCCGCTCCCGGTGGAGGAGAATTTCGAACTGCGGGGCGTGCCCGCTCCGGCATGCGTTCTGACATTGGGCGCGGGCTGATCGACCCGACCCTAGCGGCGCCCCCCGCGAAGCCACCGGCCGATACGCCGGTACCACGCGCGGTCGGGCTGGAGCATGGTGGCCGCGAGCAGGCCCTGGATGTCTTGCTCAGAAGCGGGTCAATCGCGCTTGATTTACGCAGATGACGTAGGATTCTGCGTCTCTTGCGTAATTGCCGAGGTGAACGGCTTTGCTGGGGCGGCCCAACCCTCCGTATATTACCATGAATGATTACACAAAGGTAACCCATAAGATGGGGACGGGCGGAGGTCCCGCCCCTTGCACGCTGCCCGCCGCCGCCGTACACTGGTTGGTTTGACCTCGCCCGCGGAACGCCGAGTGGCGCTGCCGCCGCTCGGCGGGGCCCAACGCGAAGATCCCTGCCTCCGGCTGGTCTAAAGGGGACAGTCCCATTTTCGCCGAGACGAAAACTGGGGCGGTTCCCCGCCGGGCAGGCGCTCCTGAGGAGGACAGCCGTGGAGAAGCGACGCTTTGTAACAGTCGACGGCAACGAGGCGACGGCCAACGTCGCTCATTTGTGCAACGAGGTGATGGCGATTTATCCGATCACGCCGTCGTCGGGCTTGGGCGAGATGCCGGACGCCTGGGCCGCCGCCGGCCGCAAGAACATCTTCGGCACCGTGCCCGACGTGATCGAAATGCAGAGCGAGGCGGGGGCCGCCGGCGCGGTCCACGGGGCGCTCCAGGCCGGGGCCCTGACGACCACCTTCACCGCCTCGCAGGGCCTGCTGTTGATGATCCCCAACATGTTCAAGATCGCCGGCGAGCTCACGCCGACGGTCTTCCACGTCACCGCGCGGACCGTGGCCACGCACGCCCTGTCGATCTTCGGCGACCACGGCGACGTGATGGCCTGCCGCTCCACGGGCTGGGCGATGCTGGCTTCCGGCTCGGTGCAGGAGGCCCAGGACATGGCCCTGATCGCCCAGGCGGCCACGCTGGAGGCCCGCCTGCCCTTCCTGCACTTCTACGACGGCTTCCGCATCTCGCACGAGGTGAACAAGATCGAGCAGGTGACGGAGGAGGACGTGCGGGCGATGATCGACATGGAGCTGGTGGCGGCGCACCGCGGGCGGGCGCTGAATCCGGAGAAGCCGGTGCTCCGCGGGACGGCCCAGAACCCGGACGTCTTCTTCCAGGCCCGCGAGGCCTGCAACCCGTTCTACGACGCCTGCGCGGGCATCGTGCAAAAGACTTTTGACCGCTTCGCCCGCCTGATCGGCCGGCAGTACCACTTGTTCGACTACCACGGGGCCGCCGGGGCCGAGCGGGTCGTCGTGCTGATGAGCTCCGGCTGCGGCGTGGCCGAGGAGGCGGTGGATCACCTGGCGGGCGCGGGGCAGCAGGTGGGGCTGGTGAAAGTGCGGCTGTATCGCCCCTTCGACGCGCAGGCGCTGCTGGCCGTGCTGCCGCGCACGGTGCGGAAGATTGCAGTGCTGGACCGCACGAAAGAGCCGGGCGCCGCCGGCGAGCCGCTCTACCAGGACGTGGTCACCGCGCTGGCGGAGGGCTGGGAGGGCCCGCCGCCGAAGGTCGTGGGCGGCCGCTACGGGCTCAGCTCCAAGGAGTTCACGCCGGCCGACGTGGCCGCCGTGTTTGCGGAGCTGGCCAAGGAGCGGCCGCGGCAGCGGTTCACCGTGGGCATTCGCGACGACGTCACCCAGTTGAGTTTGTCCAGCGATCCCGAGTTCTCGACCGAGGCGGACGACGTCACGCGGGCCATCTTTTTCGGCCTGGGCAGCGACGGCACGGTCAGCGCCAACCGCGGCTCGGTGAAGATCATCGGCGAGAGCACCCCGCGCTATGCCCAGGGCTACTTCGTCTACGATTCCCGCAAGGCGGGCTCGGTGACCACCTCGCACGTCCGCTTCAGCCCGCGCCCCATCAAGGGCTCCTACCTGGTACACCGGGCCAACTTCGTGGCCTGCCACCAGTTCCACTTCACCGAGCGGATCGACATGCTCTCGATGGCGGTGCCCGGGGCGACGTTCCTCTTGAACAGTCCCTACGGGCCGGACGAGGTGTGGGACCACCTGCCGATCGAAGTGCAGCAGCAGATCCTCGACAAGCGGCTGCGCTTCTACGTGGTGGACGCCTACCGCGTGGCGCGGGACGCCGAGATGGGCGTGCGGATCAACACGGTCATGCAGACCTGCTTCTTCAAGCTGGCCAACATCATCCCGGCCGAGGAGGCGATCGCCCACATCAAGACCGAGATCAAGCGGACCTACGGGAAGAAGGGGGGCGAGACGATCATCCAGCGGAACAACGCGGCGGTGGACGGCGCGCTGGCCGCGCTGGCCGAGGTCCGCGTGCCCGCTCGCGTCACGTCGCAGTTCCACATGGTGCCGCCGGTTCCCGCCGACGCCCCGGCCTTCGTCAAGGACGTGCTGGGCATGATGATCGCCAACCGCGGCGACGATCTGCCCGTGAGCGCCCTGCCCGTGGACGGTACCTTCCCCACCGGCACCACGCGCTATGAGAAGCGCTCCATCGCCCAGGACATCCCCATCTGGGACCCGAAGATTTGCATCCAGTGCGGCCTGTGCTCGCTGGGCTGCCCGCACGCCACCATCCGCATGAAGGCCTTCGACCCCGCGCTGCTGGCCGCCGCCCCGGCGGGTTTCCAGGCGGCAGACTGGAAGGGTAAGGAGTATCCCGGCTGGAAAATGACCATCCAGGTGGCGCCGGACGACTGCACGGGCTGCGGGCTGTGCGTCGACGTCTGCCCCGCCAAGGACAAGGAGCGGGCCAAGCACAAGGCCATCGACATGGAGCCGAAGATCCCGCACCTGGAACAGGAGCGGGCCAACTGGGACTTCTTCCTCACCATCCCCGACGTAGACCGCACCCAGGTCAAGGCCGACACGGTCAAGGGCTCGCAATTGCTCTTGCCGTTGTTCGAGTTCTCCGGGGCCTGCGCCGGCTGCGGCGAGACGCCCTACGTCAAGCTCTTGACCCAACTCTTCGGCGACCGCATGCTCATCGGCAACGCCACCGGCTGCTCTTCGATCTACGGCGGCAACCTGCCCTGCACGCCCTACACGGTCGATCGGCAGGGGCACGGGCCCGCCTGGTCCAACTCGCTGTTCGAGGACTGCGCGGAGTTCGGGCTGGGCTTCCGCCTGGCCATCGATCAGCAGGTGCAGTATTGCCGCACGCTGCTGGCCAGGCTCGGCGGGCCACTGGGCGACGAGCTGGTCGCGGCCCTGCTGGGCGCCAAGCAGGAGAGCGACGAGGAGATCGGCCAGCAGCGGGCCCGCGTGGCCGAGCTCCGCCGCCGCCTGGACGGGATCGGCACCGCCGACGCCAAGAGCCTGGCGGCCTCGGCCGACTACCTGATCCGCAAGAGCGTGTGGAGCTTCGGCGGCGACGGCTGGGCCTATGACATCGGCTTCGGCGGGCTGGACCACGTGTTCGCCTTGGGCCGCGACGTGAACATCCTCGTGCTGGATACCGAGGTCTACTCGAACACGGGAGGCCAGGCCTCGAAGTCCACGCCGCGCGGGGCGGTGGCCAAGTTCGCCGCCGGCGGCAAACCCGGCCGCAAGAAGGACCTGGGCATGATCGCCATGGCCTACGGCAACGTGTTCGTGGGGCAGATCTCGATGGGGGCCAATCCGGCCCACGCCCTGCGGACCATCCGCGCGGCGGAAAGCTACCGCGGGACTTCGCTGTTGATCGCCTTCAGCCACTGCATCGGCTGGGGGATCGACATGACCGGCGGCATGGAGTTGCAGAAGCAGGCGGTGGCCTGCGGCTACTGGCCGCTGTACCATTTCGACCCGCGCGAGGCGTCGCACCCGTTCCGGCTCGACTCGAAGAAGCCGCTGGGGGATTTCAAGGAGTTTGCCATGCAGGAGGCGCGGTTCGCCATGTTGGCCCGCTCGAAGCCGGAGGCCTCCGCCCGGCTGCTGGCCGAGGCCCAGCAGGACATCTACGCCCGCTGGCATTTTTACGAGCAGTTGGCCGGCGTCGAGCGGACGGCCGGCAGCGGCGGCTAAAGAGTTTCTGTTGTGGAAACAACCTACGAACTCGTGTGCCACCGCGATAAGTTACCAAAGTCGTGAGCCACCCCGCTAGGAGGGAATTGCATGAGCGTCGACCTGACCACGAAATACCTGGGACTGACGTTGCGGAACCCGCTGGTGATCGCATCCAGCCCGATGTCGCAGCGCATCGAGTCCCTGGTGAAGTTGGAAGAGAAGGGGGCGGCGGCCGCCGTGCTGCACTCGCTCTTCGAGGAGCAAATCCGCCACGACGAGATCGAGATGGTCCGCGTGCACGAGAAAGGCACGGAAAGCTTCGCCGAGTCGCTGTCCTACTTTCCCGAGCAGGACGACTACCACATCGGCCCGGAAAGCTACCTCGACACGATCCGGCGGGCGAAGCAGGCCGTGAGCATGCCCATCATCGCCAGTCTCAACGGCACCAGCAAGGGCGGCTGGGTCCGCTACGCCAAGATGATGCAGGACGCCGGGGCCGACGCCCTGGAGCTGAACATTTATTTCATCGCCACCGACCCGGCCATGAGCGGCCGCGACGTGGAGAGCCGCTACCTGGAGCTGGTGGCCGCCGTGAAGGACTCGGTCTCCATCCCGCTGGCCGTCAAGATCGGGCCGTACTTCAGCGCCATGGCCAACATGGCCAAGCGGCTGGTCGAGGCGGGGGCCGATGGCCTGGTGCTCTTCAACCGCTTCCTGCAGCCGGACATCGACCTGGATGTGCTGGAAACCCGGCCGCGGCTGGTCCTGAGCACGCCCTTCGAGATGCTCGTGCCGCTGCGCTGGATCGCCATTCTGCACGGGCGGATCCGCGCCTCGCTGGCCTTGACCAGCGGCCTGCACGACGCCGACGACATGATCAAGGCCCTGCTGGCCGGGGCCGACGCCGGCATGGTCATCTCGGCCCTCTACGAAGAAGGCGCCGAGCAGATCACCCGCATCCTCGACGGCCTGCGGGCCTGGATGGAGGAGAAGGAGTACGCTTCGGTCGAGCAGCTCAAGGGCAGCATGAGCCAGGAGAATTGCCCCGACCCGGCCGCCTTCGAGCGCGGCAACTACATGAAGGCCCTGACAAGCTACACGGGCAAGTTCATCTGACGGATTGGGGATTGAGGATTGAGCGCGGCGGCGAGCCGCGCAGGGTTGCCCACCGCTCGGCACTGCGTACCGTGTACTCAGTACTCAGTACCAGGTGCTGAGTCCTTTCGCTGTTCTTCGTCATCCTGCCGCGTCTGGAACATCGCCGGGCGCGGCCGGCCGGTGATCCGCTCGTACCTCTGCCAGACCTCCTCCGTCCAGCTCAGTTGCTTGCGGAGGTGCTTTACGCCGGAGCCGGGCTTGACCATCGCGGTAATGAACGCCACGATCATCTTGCGGATCTCGGTTCCCTCCTGAAATAGCTTGCCGAACTCGGCCTTGCTCAGGTACTCTCGGTCATACGCCGCACAAAGGTGCGATTGCGTCTCGTTCAGGCTGCCGATGGCGTAGCCGAGGAACGTGACGAACTCGCCCTGCGTTCCGCGGCCGAAGCCCTCGGCGACGTTCGCGCCAACCGATTCCGACGAGTCGTTGATTTGGACGACGAGGCGCTCATCGCCGCGAAACGGCTGCCGGCCAGTGAGCGGGAAGATCACCTTCGACCACTGCCTCGCCCGCTGCCAGAACTTCAGCTCGGTGAAGGTCCGCGCCGCGGCCATGGCGATTTCCTCCTCGTGGATAATTGAATGTGTGCCGGACCAGGGAAGCCAACGTAATGGGCGCCGGGCGCAGCGTCAAGAAGTTCTTGGAGGAAGTTCTTGGGTGCTGCGCTTCCGCGGCCTGCCGGCCCGGCGGCGAGGGGGCGGAATCG
>Ga0326727_10019912_pt1 | contig 13395 bp, 9 predicted proteins | sample MB2enrmetagenome_FD_207643 | JGI IMG/M metagenome (GOLD analysis project Ga0326727, IMG submission 207643) | Lab enriched peat soil microbial communities from McLean, Ithaca, NY, United States - MB29MY | ecosystem: Environmental > Terrestrial > Soil > Wetlands > Peat | place: USA: New York... | reverse complement strand
GAGATCGGCGATGACGTCAAGATCGGCGCATTTGTCGAGATTCAAAAGGGGGTGCGCGTGGGTAACCGGTGCAAGATTTCCAGCCACAGCTTTCTGTGCGAAGGGGTGACAATAGAAGACGAGGTCTTCATTGGCCACGGGGTGACGTTTATCAACGATCGCTATCCTCGGGCCGCCAACGCGGATGGCAGTCCCCAGACGGACGCGGACTGGAAGTGCATTGCCACCAGCGTCAAGCGCGGGGCGGCCATCGGCTCCGGGGCGACGATTCTGTGCGGGGTGGTCATTGGAGAACGGGCGACGGTGGGGGCCGGCAGCGTGGTGACGAAGGACGTGCCGGCCAGGGCAACAGTGGCCGGAAACCCCGCGCGGCTGCTTCGCCCCGCTCCGTCTTCCTGACGCTATGGCGGCCATGCAAGTTCCCTTCCTTGACCTGCGCGTTCAGCACGAACCGCTGATGACGGAGTTGGTGGACGCGTTTCGGCATGTGACCGAGACCAGCGCGTTTGCCGGGGGTCCGTTTGTGGCGCGCTTCGAGACGGAATTTGCGGCCTTCTGCGGAACGCGGCATGCGTTGGGCGTGGGAAGCGGGACAGATGCTCTGTGGCTGACGCTGCTGGCGTTGGGGGTCGGGCCTGGCGATGAAGTGATCACAGTCCCCAACAGTTTCATGGCGACGGCCGAAGCTATCAGCCTTTGCGGGGCGCGGCCGGTGTTTGTGGATGTTGACGCGCGCAGTTGCACGATGGACCCCGCTCAGGTTGAGGCCGCGATAACGCTGCGCACGCAGGCGATAGTGCCGGTGCATTTGTTTGGCCAGATGGCCGACATGGAGGCCATCCTGGGTGTCGCACGCCGACACGGGACCCCCGTGGTGGAGGATGCGTGCCAGGCGCACGGCGCCGAGCAGAATAGCCACCGGGCGGGCAGCCTGGGGGTCGCGGGCTGCTTCAGCTTTTGCCCGGGCAAGAACCTGGGGGCATTCGGCGAGGCGGGGGCCATCACCACCGACGAAGAGGAACTGCGGTCCAAGCTGCAAGCACTGCGGGACCATGGGCAGGCGGGGAAGAACCAGCACTCGACCCTGGGCTGGAACGCCCGGATGGACGGCATTCAAGCGGCTGTGCTGAGCTTGAAATTGAGGCGCCTTGCGGCCGCGAACACGGCCCGGCGCGCTCATGCGAAACTTTATGATCAACTGCTGGCCGGTGAACCCGGAGTAATCCCGCCGGCGGTGGCGCCAGGGAACACTCATGTCCATCATATCTATGCGGTGCGGGTGCAGGATCGGGACGGTGTGCTGCAGCGGATGGCTGCGCGCGGCGTAAGCTGCGCCGTCCATTACCCGCTGCCCATCCACCTGCAAAAGGCCTACGGATTTCTCGGGTGCCGCCCGGGCTCCTTTCCGGTGGCGGAACGTTGCGCGCGGGAGTTGCTTTCGCTGCCCATGTATCCGGAACTGCGGCCGGAGCAGATTGAGTTTGTGGTGAAGACCTTGAAGGACTGCTTGCGCAACTGAAGCGGGACCACCTGGACAACGCCGATCCAATATGAACCCAGCCAATCCTCCGCACGCCGCCACCGGGGCTCACGCCTCCTCGGGTTTTAGCGCGGATGACGCCATCTACACTCTATTCCGGCACAAGTGGCTCATCGTGGGGTTTGTGTGCCTGGGGCTGGTGGGCGCGGTCGCCGTTCGCTTCGTGCGGCCGCCGCTCTACGTCTCCAAGGCCAAGCTGATGGTGCATTACGTCGTGGATTCCCGCGCCGTTACCACCGCGGGCCCAGAGGGACAGAACGTCCAGTCCGTTGATGTCGGCGGCCAGAATATTATCAATTCGGAGATCGAAATCCTGACCAGCCTCGATGTGGCGAAGTCGGTGGTGGCCAAAGTAGGGCCGGAGAAGATTCTGGCGAAGAAGGGCGGCGGCATTAATCCCCTGGCGGCGGCAGAGGTGGTTTGCTCCGGTATCGAGGTGGCGCCGCCCAAAGGTTCCATCCTCATGGTCTCCTTCAAACACCCTGACGCGGGCATTGTGCAGCCGGTTTTGAACGCCCTAATTCATAGCTATATGCTCAAGCATCTGGAAGTGCACGGGGGCGGCGGCGAGCTGGAGGACTACTATATAAAGCAAAGGGAGGAGCTGCGCAACAAACTGACGCAGACCGAAGTGGAGCTCAAACGGCTCAAGACGGAGGCCAAAGTGCTGTTTCTGGAAGACACCAAGCACGCCTACCAAAGCCAGATTGCGAAGGAACAAGACGAACTAATGGACGCGCAACGGGAACTGGCAGAGCGCCAGGCGGTGCTGGGCAATTTAGGGACCGGGTTGGCGATCCAGGGCACCACCAATGACGCGGAAAGCCTGGTGCCATCGGAGAAACTGAGCGATTACGGGGAGATCACGACCCAGTTGGACACGCTTAAGAAGCACGAACGCGAGTTGTTGCTGGTGTACAAGGATGCTCACCCGCTGGTCCAAACGGTGCGAGGCCAGATGGCCGCGCTCTCGAAACAAAAAGGGGAGCTGGAACGAGCCTTCCCCGCGTTGACACAAGTGGCCCTGGGCAGCGGGCGAGGCGCCACCAACGCGCTGGGGGGTGACGTATCGGCGCAAGTGATTGACGTTAAGCGGCTCCACGCACGAGTCGGCGCTCTGGGAATCATCCTGAGCAACATACAGGCTGAAGCTACGCGCGTGCTGGATAAGGAGCCCCAAATTACTGAACTCGAAAGGCAGCACAGCGAGCAACAGAAGAGCTATGATCTAATCGTCGCTAATCTGGAGCAAGCCCAGAAGGGAGAATCCATGGTGGCGGGCAACGTGATTAACATGAGCGTCGTGCAAACGCCCACGCCTCCGGGCCTGGACTACAAGAAACTTCTCAAAATGGTGGGCGCAGTGCTGGCCGGCTGCATCGGCCTGGGCGTGGGACTCGCCTTTCTCATTGACCTGATGCTCGATCGGACTATCAAGCGTTCGCTGGATGTGGAGCGGCATTTGCGGCTGCCGGTCTGGCTGACGATCCCCGACACGGAGTGGACCAACCGGTTGCGCTGGGGCTGGCTGCCTGGCGGCCGGGCCGGGCGGGCGAAGCGGGCCACGGCCGCCTCCGGCAACGGTTCCGGGGCGGCCCAGATGGCCGTCGCGCCGTGGGACGCCACCCATCACTTGCAGAGCTATGCGGAAGGATTGCGGGAACGGATCATGACGTATTTCGAGGTCAGGGACCTGCACGCGAAAAAGCCCAAGCTGGTAGCGGTGACCGGGTGTGGCCGCGGGGTGGGGGTATCCACCTTGGCCAGCGGCCTGGCGGCCGAGCTTTCCAAGACGGGCGATGGCAACGTGCTGCTGGTGGATGTGAACGGAGACCAGGGCTCGGCTCATTCCTTCCACAGAGGCAAGCCAGGTTGCGGCGTGGCGGAGATCCTGGAAGCCGAGAGCCGGGCTGAAGGGCAGGTGCAGGAGAATCTCTATGTCGCCTCCTTGCAGGAAGGCACCTCCGCAGAGCTGGCCATGGTGCTGCCCAAGCGGTTCAATTACCTGGTTCCCAAGCTCAAGGCGAGTGACTACGACTACATCATTTTCGATATGCCGCCGGTCTCGCCGACCAGCGCGACGCCGCGGCTGGCCAGCCACATGGACATCACGCTGCTGGTGCTGGAATCGGAAAAGACCGGGCAGCACTCGGCGGCACGAGCCAGCGCGCTGATGCGCGAGTCCCGGGCCAATGTGGCAGCGGTGCTGAACAAGCACCGGTCCCACGTGCCGGCATCGCTGGCGCAGGAGTGAACAGGGGCCTTGGTGGGGGCTTCAGGCGCAGCGGCGGCGCCCAGCGGGGATTCCTGGCTCACTTCCTGCTTAAAATTGGGAGCGGCAGGCAGAACAAGAATGAATATGACCAGCAGAGGTCGGAGAGTCGTTCGCCGAGGGTGCGAATTGACGGGGACGAAGTCTGCCCGCGGCCCAACTAGTTGGAACTGAGGAGCGACGTAAGTCAGAAGATCTAAATGGCTCCCACCGGGACAAAGCGGATTTGCATGGTCACCCACTCGTATTATGAGAGTGACAATCGCGTCCTGCGGTATGCCGAATCGCTGGCGGAGCGCGGGGATCACGTAGATGTGGTTGCACTCCGAAGGGCGCCTGATGTAGTCCGGGAAGAGAGGATCGGCGGGGTAAGCGTGTTCAGAATTCAAGATCGTTTCAGCAAAGACAAGAACTCGAAGTCGGGTTCCTATCTGTGGCCACTTTTGCGCTTTCTGGCGTCGTCGTCGTGGTGGCTTACCCGCCGACATCGGTGTGAGCGCTACGATCTAATCCATGTCCACAACATTCCGGACTTTCTGGTGTTCGCAGCCTGGTACCCGAAACTCACTGGTGCCAAAGTCATCCTGGACATTCATGATATTGTCCCTGAGTTCTTTGCCAGCAAGTTCGGTGTTACTGATCGTTCCGGGCTGGTGCGGGCGTTGAAGCTTGTGGAGAAGTTCTCAGCGGCGTTTGCCAATCATGTGATACTCGCCAACCACCTCTGGCTGGCCAAATACGCGTCGCGCTCGGCCCGCGAGGACCGTTGCTCGGTCTTTCTAAACCATGTTGATTCGCGAGTTTTCCCGCCCAGATCAGGGCCGACCACAAATGGGAAGCCGGTGATCTTGTTTCCAGGCGGACTCCAATGGCACCAGGGTTTGGATGTCGCCATCCGGGCGTTCGATAAATTGCGGCGTCGCCTGCCGGAAGCTGAGTTTCACATTTATGGGGAAGGGAACATGAAGCAGAGTTTGGTGCGCTTGACAGCGGACCTGGGACTTAACGGGAGTGTTCGGTTTCTCGACCCGCTACCCATTCGCGACGTTGCGACCGTGATGGCCAAAGCCGCTTTGGGCGTGGTGCCCAAGCGCGCCGATTCATTTGGGAATGAGGCCTACAGCACCAAGATCCTGGAGTTCATGTCCCTGGGTGTGCCGGTGGTCGTGTCGAGCACAAAGGTCGACCGGTATTATTTCGATGATTCGGTCGTGCGGTTCTTTGAGTCCGGCAACGCCGAGGCTCTTGCCGAAGCGATGTTTGAGGTGCTGAGTAATGAGCAACTCCGCCGCGAGATGGCGGGGCGCGCCTCCGAATACGCCGCTCGCAACAATTGGCAATACCGCAAGGCGGATTATCTTAAATTGGTAGATTCGCTCTGCTCCCGGGGGTGATTGGCGCCCCAGGGGCGCACTCTTCAACACCACTGACTTCCCGATGGAACAGGCTGTTCAGGACTCCACTAACCTGGCGTTGGCCGGGACGCTGTTCTTGGCAGCAGTGGCGGTCTTGATGTTGGCGCTGCCGCGTCGGCTGGCTATGCTGCCGCTCTTGGCGACCGTTTGCTACATGCCTTTGGGGCAGCAGGTGGTACTGGCGGGGCTGCACTTCACCATCATCCGGCTGGTTATTCTCGTCGGGGTAGCGCGCGTGGTGTGCCGCGGGGAAGCTCGCGGTCTCTCATTGAATCGAATTGATAAGCTGGTGGTGTGGTGGGCGGTGTTGAGTGTGATCCTGGGCTTCCTCTCAAAGCCAGACTTGAAGAATCTTGTGAACCGGCTCGGCTCCTTTTACATGGCCGTAGGTATCTACTTTTTGGTTTCCTGCTGGATAAGAGATTCCAAGACGTTTGTTGCTTCGATGAAATTGCTTGCGCTCTTGGCGATACCGCTGGCCATCCTCATGATCATCGAGAAGACTACCTCGCGAAACGTTTTCTCCCTATTCGGCGGGGTCCCGGAGTTTACAGAGCAGCGAGAGGGGCATCTCCGCTGCCAGGCGGCCTTTCGTCACCCCATCCTGGCAGGGACTTTCGGAGCGACCTCGTTGCCCCTGTTTATAGGCCTGTGGTTTCAGGGGCGCGGCAGCCGGACGCTCGCGTTGCTGGGGTGCATCAGCGCCTGCACGATTGCAGTCGCCGCGTCTTCAGGCGGGGCTCTCCTAACGCTGCTGTTGGGGGGAGTGGGCTTCGGATTCTGGCGGTTCCGGTTCCAGATGCGGTGGGTTCGCCGTGGCGTCGTGGTGGTGATCTTGGCGCTGGCCATTGTTATGCAAGCGCCCGTCTGGTATTTAACCGCGAGATTGAGCGGTGTCTTCGGAGGAACGGGATGGCACCGCTCCTGGCTGGTTGACACCACGCTAGCGCACTTTAGTGAATGGTGGTTGTGCGGAACGACCTATACTGCGCATTGGGGAGGAAACACTTATGTCCTGGACGACGATCCGGACAACATCGACATCACGAGTCAGTACGTGGCCGAAGCGGTCAAAGGAGGCGTCTTGAAGCTTGCCCTCTTCGTCGCCATTATCGTGCAGTGCTTCAAGGTCCTTGGGCGCCGGATCCAGGCGGAAGCGGTTGGCTCGGCGCCCGCAGGAGTCCTGTGGTGGGCGATTGGGGTATGCCTGTTCACGCATTGCGTTTCATTCTGGTCAATCCCCTATTTCGACCAAATGGCGGTAATCTGGTATTGGCTGCTGGCCGCCGTCTCGCGGATTGCTGGCGATGAGGAAGCTCCGCTAGGGCTGCTGGCAGGTGAGCCGGGACTTGGACGACGTTTTGAGTTTACGTAGCCCCAGCCTAGGGAATTCCCAGATGAAAGGAAGGAAATTCCCAGATGAAAGGAATCAGAGAGTTACTATAGTAAGTCCGTAGCAAAGCCAGGTGCGTGTATACAAAGGCTGGGCAGTTGCCTGGGAGCACGTGGATACCTGGCTCGGCACGCAGCGTGCTGCCTCACGAGAAGACATAAATGCCCTTGAATGGGGCAGTTCGGACAAAACTATGAAAACTCAGGATAATGGACAGTCAACAAGGGCGGGAGAATCGAAGTCCCGCAAGCTTATGACGGGGCTCATCGTCGGTTCGTCAATCTTCCTCAAGTCTGCCTGGGATAAGACTGCCCAGATTCTGGGTGGTCAAGCTCCGACCAGAGAGGATTTTCTGATCGCAGTTGCATGCTGTGTTGTCGGCCTGTGGCTGCTGTTCTGGGCGGTCCACGAGTCGTCCTGAAAACTGAATGGATCACAGATCGGTCATTCTGACTTTTCATGGAATCGGAGATCCGACTCGCTCTTTCTGGCCCAGAGAGGAGGCTTACTGGGTCCAGCGGGGCTTCTTCGAAGCCGTGCTTGACGACATCAAGGGAAGAGACGACACGCTCGTGACCTTCGATGATTGCAATGCCTCGGATTTTGAGACGGCGTTGCCGGAACTGCAGGCGAGAGGCATGAAGGCCCATTTCTATATCGTGTGGGATTTTATTGGCAAACCAGGCTTTCTTGCGGCGGCTGAGGTCAAGGCACTGCATGCTGCGGGCATGATCATCGGCAATCACGGTAAACGCCACCGCTCCTGGAGAGGGCTGACAGAGGGGGAACTGGAGGACGAACTGGTTGAAGCGAAAGACTGCCTCGAAAACCTCATTTCTGATAAGGTCAGATATGCCGCGTGTCCGAATGGAAGTTACGACCGGCGCGTCCTGAACCGGCTGCGCGCGTCCGGGTATGAACGCGTTTACACCAGTGACAGAGGTTGGGCTCACAGGAGCAGTTGGCTTCAGGCCCGGAACAGCCTTTTGGCCAGCGATGATTTGGCCGACGTGCGGCGCATTGTGAGCAGCAGCCCGTTCAGTGGGGAAGGGCTCGTGCGAATCTGCAAGCGAGCGATTAAGAGGTACCGATAAGCTCATACTTCCGAAACCTGCAAGTTGGGATTGGCGCGGCACGAAACCGTATCACGCCCAGTCCAATATTTGGACAGCCTTTCGCGAAAATCCAGCGGCCATGCCCATTGCGAGGGCTCCAGACCCATTCCTTCCAGATCGGCACGGAACGTGCAAAGGCTATTGTCTGATGAGCCGTGGTTAAGGCGTCGTTTAGGGTTATGCCTAGTGGCGCCCAGGAACAGCCCGGCTTGCCGATAAGTGCCGAAATGGCATTGTGCTGATATGTCAAAACAATCCTCTTTGATGATCTGCTGGACATTGGCCAGCATTCACCTGCTGTCTGCTGCGACTTACTACGTCAACTCCAGCGCCGGAAGCGACAGCTACTCAACAACCCAGGCGCAAAATGCCTCGACGCCTTGGCTGACCCTAGGCCACTCGCTACCCTTGCTCGCGGGGGGCGACACGCTTATATGCACAGGCACCTTTGCAAACAACCAAGTCACCGTCAGCGCCAATGGCACGGCGGCGAATCCGATAACAGTCAAAGGGGGCACAATCACTCCCAAGGGGGGGCTGTCCGACTCGTCGGGCAACTTCGTTCTGAATGGCAGCTACTGGATTTTCGACGGGCAGGTGTTTGACGGCGGCGGGGCGACTCTGGCAACTACCGCGGTCATGTTCCAGATCAGCGGGAACTACAACACGCTCCGCAACGGTTTTTTCCAGAACATGCAGGCTACGGTTACGTCCTCGGGTGATACGGCATGGATGGTCTCCGATAATGGAACCGGGACGGTCATTACTAACTGGACATGGTTGAATTTGAATGACGCGGACTTGATGCGTCTCTATGGCAACAACGCGCTGGTCACGCACTGCCTCTTCACCAACTGTTTGAACAGCCATTACAGCTCCAGCGGCAACCATGCGGACCTGATCCAGACGTGGTACAATGGAGCCGGGAACCAGCTTTCGAACACCCTCGACTCGTGCTTGATGATGAACATCGAGACCAGCGGTGGGATGCTGGGAGACTGGGATTCCACCGGCAGCACGACTTATCCTAATCAAGTCAACAATTGGTGCTACCGGAATTGCGTGTTTTTTAATAACACCCAGCAGGCAATCCAGTTGGCGATCCCCTACTTCCACTTCTACAACTGCATCTTTTACAACTGGACCAGCCCCACGATTTACTGGTTCAATGGGGACTACGGCCCCACGGGGCAGAACAACGGGACGCACGTTTACAACTGCGTGTTTATGAACGGCTGCTGGTGGAACATGAACTACTCAACCAGCGGCGTCTCGGGCATCGGGATTGACTACAACTACTTCGACAGCGGATTCCAGAACAACCAGTACAACAACCTGAAACAGTGGTATGGCTCCCACAACCTGACCAACACTTCGCCGCTCAACTTCGTTAATGCGGCGGCGGGCGACTTCCACCTGACGGCGGGAAGCGTGCTGATTGGCAAAGGTATCAATTTGTCAACCGACCCCAGCGCCTCGACAGTGGACAGGGATGGCAACCCCCGCCCAGCAGCCGGAGCGGGGGCATGGGACATCGGGCCTTACCAATACGGCACGGTTGGGTCGAGCACGAATCCTGTAATTCAGGTTTCACCTGTGGCGATTAATTTCGGCTCACTAGCGGTCGGTGCGAGCGCGACCAACACGATCACGGTGCAAAACACGGGGAGCGGCACGCTCGCGGGAACGGCCAGTGTGGCGGCGCCGTTCGCGATCGTGTCGGGTGCGAGCTACAGCCTTGGGGCTGGCCAAAGCCAGAATGTGGGCGTTTCCTATAGCCCAACGGCTAATGGAAGCAACAGCGCGAGTGTCACCTTCACCGGCGGTGGTGGGGCAGTCGTTGCCGTGAGCGGGTCAGCGCACAGCCTTACGGGTATTGCTCTGAGCCCGGCGAACCCGAGCGTACTAACGGGAATTTCGCAGCAGTTCACCGCCAGCGGGACCTATTCGGACGGCAGCAAACAGGACTTGACTGGTTCGGTGACTTGGAGTTCTTCGCAGGCATCCGTGGCCACAATCAGTGCGGGAGGTCTGGCCACCGGGGTCTCCGCGGGGACGACGACGATTTCGGCCACGCTTGCCGGGGTGAGCGGAAGCACGGTGCTGACCGTGCAAACTGCCCCCCTGGCAATCAGTACCACGACGCTGGCGAGCGGTGCCATCAACGTGCCGTACACGGCGACGCTGGCCGCCAGTGGTGGAACGGGGCCCTACAGTTGGTCTATTGCCAGCGGTTCGCTGCCCGCGGGATTGACGCTGAACGCTAGCAGCGGGACGATTGCGGGGACGCCCACGGCGGGAGGCACGTTCAGCATCACTGTCCAGGTCAGTGATGCCGCCAGTCCGGCGGACACGGTGACCAAGGCACTCAGCCTCGTTGTCTCGTCGCAGGTGACCATCTGGCCCAGCAGCGCCGCCCCCACGACAGCGGACGAAGGGGATACCAGCGGCAGTGCCGTCGAATTAGGAGTGAAGTTCCGCTCAGATGTGGCGGGGACGGTCATGGGCATCCGCTTCTACAAGTCCAGTGCCAATACCGGCACGCACGTCGGCAACCTCTGGAGCACCAACGGCACGCTGCTCGCTTCGGCCACTTTCACGAGCGAGACGGCCTCGGGATGGCAGCAGGTCCTGTTTGGCACTCCGGCAACAGTCACCTCCAACACCGTCTATGTAGCTTCCTACCACACCACCAACGGACATTACAGCGAAGATGACAATTACTTCGCCTCGAGCGGGGTGGATAACGCGCCGCTTCACGCATTGGCCAACGGTGCATCGGGCAGCAACGAGGTTTACGTCTATAGCAGCAGCAGCAGCTACCCCAATCAGAGCTGGAATTCGGCGAACTATTGGGTGGATATTGTATTCCAGCCGGCGGTTGCGCCTGCAGGTCAGCCACCGCTTCCTCCGACGAACCTGCACGTTGCGACCAGCAACTAATCTCCACTGAGACGGGCTCGGCGCAGAGCGGATTCAAGCGTGGGGGCTGATGCCCGGAGGCTTCGGTGTGGTTCCGGGTCAGGGAATGAGCCTCCTGACGCCGGCCAGTAGGCAACAGGCGTATTTGATGGGGCCGTTAGGCCTCGTACTCGGGTGTAGGGATTCCGGACAGAAGGATTTTATGCCGGGAGAAATCACAACGTCCTCTGCAGGGGTTGATGCCGCGGTGGATGTTTCGTTCATCATTGTTAGCTGGAACGCGAAAGGGTATCTTCTGAAGTGCCTGGATTCGCTGAAGCGGACGGAGAAGGGCTACATCAGCGAGATCATTGTGGTGGACAATGCGTCCAGCGATGGATCGGCTCAGGCGGTGCGAGAGCGATTCTCAAACGTTGTAGTGCTGGAAAATGCCCGGAATCTTGGATTCGCCCGGGCGAACAACGCGGGCATTCGGAAGGCCCGCGGCCGGTATCTGTGCCTGGTCAATTCCGACGTTGAGGTGCTCGAGGATTGCGTTGGCGCGCTGCTCCGGCAAATGGAAGCGGAGCCGAGACTCGGCATGATCGGGCCGCTGCTCCTGGAAGCGGACAGACGGATCCAGGTTTCCTGTTGGGGATTTCCCGGTCTTTGGAATATGTTCTGTTGTGCGTTGGCGTTGGACAGGATGTTCGCCGGCTGCCGGTTTTTCAATGGATACCAGATGAGGCATTTCCAGAAGGATGAGGCCCGTGACGTTGACATACTTGGCGGGGCGTTCTGGTTGACGCGGAGGGAAGCAGTCCGCGAGGTTGGTCCGTTGGACGAGGGCTTTTTCATGTATGGCGAGGACATGGACTGGTGCAAGCGGTTTTGGCAGAAAGGCTGGCCAATCAGGTTCGATCCAAAGGGCCGGGCGATCCATTATGGCGGCGCGAGCTCGGCCAATGCTCCCATCCGTTTTTATGTCGAGATGCAACGTGCCAACTTACAGTACTGGAAGAAGCATCACTCCGGTACCGCCTGGCTGGCGATGTTCCTAATTTACAGCCTCTACCACCTGGTACGCATTGGCGGACACTTTAGCGCCATGCTGGTGCGGGCCCAACAACGCGCCGAGCACCGGTTCAAAATGGAAAGGAGTCTGGCCTGTCTGGCCTGGTTGCTTCGAGCGCCCTTTGGGTGCGGTGCGGGGCGCCTGACGCTTAACAACGCGTAGGCTGATAGCCGAGTTTGGATTATGGGTGAACCATCCTACTGCCTCTTGACTGCTTGCAGGAACGAGGCTGGCTTCATCGGCGAGACCATTCGCTGTGTGATCAGCCAGTCCTTACGTCCCCGGCGATGGATTATCCTGGATGATGGCTCCACTGACCAGACCGCCGGGTTGGTCGAGCAACTGAGCCAGGGCTACGATTGGATCCGGTTGCATCGACTTGAACCCCGACGGCAGCGCAGCTTTGGAGCCCAATACCGCGCCATCATGCGCGGCTATGAAATGATCCGACACCTTCCCTTCGAGTTCGTCGGGGCGCTGGATGCGGACATATCTTTCGAGAGCGCCGAATATTTCAGGACCCTGCTGAGGGAGTTCGGCGCCAACCCCCGGCTTGGCATCGCCGGAGGCGTCATTTGCGAGCGGGAAAATGGGGTTTTCAAAGAGCGCAGAGGGAACGTGGCCTGGTCCGTGGCCGGAGCGGTTCAGATGTTTCGCCGGGAGGTGTTCGAAGCTATAGGAGGTTATACGCCCCTTGAATACGGCGCAACGGATGCCCTGGCCGTGCTGATGGCGGAAATGGGAGGGTGGGAAGTGCGATCGCTTGCTGGGCTGAGGGTGTTGCACCATCGTCCAACCTGCGCCGCGGATGGGCGTCTGCGAGGCGCATTTCGCCAGGGTCTCATGGATGCCGGTTATGGCTATTCTCCCATGTTCGCAATCCTGAAGTACGTACGCCGGCTCACCTTCAGGCCTTATGTTGTGGGATCGGTGCTCTCGCTAGCCGGGTATTGTTCCTACAAGCTAAAGGGGGGCAAGCCGCTCATGCCAGATGCAGCCTTGGAGTATCTGGGCAAGGTGCAACTGGAGCGTGCCTCCCGGGCCATCCGCTTCAGGGGCTTCGGCAGGACTCAGTACACCGACCGCAAGGCAGGCCAGCAGGGGCCTCGCCTTCCGCGTGCCCTCCGAGTCGATGAATAGATAGCATCTCCGGATCGTATGAGTCTCTGGAGTACTTGCCGCATTCGGGGGCTCTAGCAGCCTGTCGAAATACTCATGTTTTTGAAATGTGCATACTGCTTTCATTGGCAAATTCTCATGCTTTTCGTTAGAAATCGCACTATTTCAACAGGCTGCTAGAGTTTTGCGCCTAAAGGAGGTGCTGGCAGAACTTGTTGTACGTGTGTCCGGTTTTAGGAGACACGATTAAAGGAGAGAGAGAGAATGGTAGAACAGAAGATAAGAATAGGAATCATCGGTTGTGGTTTGATTGCCGATGTGCACGTCGAGGCGATCCTGGCCGCGCTGAGCAACGCGGAAGTATCGGTGTGCGATCCTTTGTATGGAAAGGCGGAGCTACTCAGGAGAAAGTACGGTCTCTTCAAAAGCTATGTGTCAATCGAGGACATGCTGCGGCACGAAAAGCCGTTTTCGGTGCACGTCTGCACGCCGCCGCAATACCATGTGCAGCACGCTATCACTTGCCTTGAGGCCGGATGCCACGTCCTGGTGGAAAAGCCCTTTT
>Ga0326727_10019911_pt1 | contig 13395 bp, 13 predicted proteins | sample MB2enrmetagenome_FD_207643 | JGI IMG/M metagenome (GOLD analysis project Ga0326727, IMG submission 207643) | Lab enriched peat soil microbial communities from McLean, Ithaca, NY, United States - MB29MY | ecosystem: Environmental > Terrestrial > Soil > Wetlands > Peat | place: USA: New York... | reverse complement strand
GCACGACCAAAGGATAATCTTTGGAGGCGTTGCCGCGAGCGGCCACGTAGCGCTTTTCGGGTGAGTTGCGGCCGTGATGGGAGACGATGAGCTGTCCCTTCTTGAGGAACTTGTCGGATACGCCGACAGCTTCACTTAGAAGGCCGCCGGGGTTCTGGCGAAGATCGAGGATCAGGCCCTTGAGTTCGCCCATCTGATCAAGAGCTTCCGAGACTTCGTGCTCGGTGGTTTCCTGAAAGCCGGAAACGTGGAGATAACCGATGCCGGGCTTGATCATGAAGTGGAGATCGACGCTGTAGCGGGGAATCTCATCGCGGACGACGCTGAACTCGAGCGGGTGATCCGAGCCTTCGCGCAACATGGTGATGCGGACGGTGGTGCCGCGGGGACCTTTGAGCAAGTCGGCGACATCGGAGGTGGTCATGTTGTCGGTGGCCTTGCCGTCGACGGCGGCGATGATGTCGCCGGGGCGGATGCCGGCGCGATAGGCGGGCGTGCCGACGAAGGGAGCGATGACAATCACCTTGTTGTTGCGCGCGCCGACGGTCATGCCGACGCCGTAATATTTGCCGCGCTGCTCTTCGCGGAGAGCGGAATAAGACTTGGGATCGAAGAAATTAGAGTGCGGATCGAGCTGATGCAACATGCTCGGAATGGCGCCCTGGTAGATGGCCTTGTCAGGGTTAACGGGGTCGGCGTAATTCTGCTCGATGGTCTCGTAGACCTGGGTGAACTGCTTGAGGCTATCGCGCACATCGGAGTCGGAGCTGGGCGCGGCGACGGGGGAGACGCGCTGGGCGAAAAGCATGCCGAGAAGGCCGAACACTCCGAGGACAAAAACAACGAGGAAGAGAGAGCGACGAGAGCTACGAGCCATGTTTCGAAATCCTTGGGAAGGCTTGGAAGGAGCTGAAGCCATGCCTGATTAGCGCAGTATAACATGCGCCTTCTATACCTTATTGGATGCGCGTTGGCGCGGTTGGTTACTTCGGAGTGGGGACGAAAGTGGGAAAAGCGGCGCGTCTGGCGGTCGCGCTTGAGATGGTCATCGGAGTTGGCGGGTGAGACGGGTGATCAGCTCGCGGTGCTGGGGATAGCGATTGGCAAGGGCTTCGCGGCGGGCCAGCTCAAAGTCGTCAAAATCGAAGCCTGGGGCTACGGTGCAGCCGACAAGGGCGTAGGTTTCCGGAGTTGGGTTCGGCTGTGGCCGGGCGTCGTTCTCAGCGATTTGCGGGGCGATTTCCGATGCAAACCAGCATCCCGCCATGACCACGGACTGGAAGGCTTCGCCGGCTTCGGGATTGGGGCCGAGATGGATGCTGGAGTAGGCGCCGTCAGGTGCGATCACGTGGACCAGGACTGAAGAGCCGGAATAGAAATGCCAGAGTTCGTCGGAGCGCAGGCGATGGAAGGCGGAGAAATCTCCTGCCTTTAGCAGGAAATAAATGGCGGTTGAGGCCGGCCGGGGACCCGAGAACTCAGGCGGCAAGCCTGATTTGGGCAAAGACAGATGAGCGCGATAGGTTTGGCGGTAGTAGCCGCCTTCGGGATGCGGCTGCAGGTCGAGGTGGTGAATCCAATAGTTGGCATCCTTTGTCATTGCGAATGTTTGGCCGCTGGGCTCAATCGCAGAAAGGCGTTTTGCCCAGGATCGAACCACTAGGATTCTATCGCCAAGATTCTTGTTGGAGTGTCAGAACAGGCGCGTCACGCCTTCTTCCAGAACCACTACTTTGTCTTTGACCCCAGCTGTGCGCGCTTCTTTGTCGAGCAGTTTGAGCGGTTCATCCACGGGCTCGTGCGAGAGCCGGAAGGTTCCGTAGTGCATGGGGATCATCCAGCGTGATTTGAGATCGAGAAAAGCCTGCATAGCATCGGCGGGGCTGGTGTGCACGTTGCGAAAGTGGGGGGGATCATAAGCGCCGATGGGCAACAGGGCAAGTTCCGGCGCCAGCCGACGTCCGATTTCGGTGAAGCCATTGAAGTAAGCGGTATCGCCGGCGTGATACACAGAATGTTTGCCGGCACGCAGGACGAAACCGCCGTAGCCGCGGTGCGAGTCCTTTAGAACCCGCGCTCCCCAGTGGCGGGAGGGAACGTGTGTGACCTCGAGTGAACCTTGCGTGTGCGTGTTCCACCACTCCAGCTCAATGATATTTTTGAAACCGAGATCGGAAACCAGATCGAAGACGTGATGCGGAATGATCAGTGTGGGAGCGACGCCGGTCTCGCGGCGAGTGCGCCGCGCGATGACGCGCAGCGACTGGCGGTGCAGGTGATCGAAATGGGCATGCGTCACCAGCACGAGATCCATGGGAGGAAGGTCGCGCAGATGCAATCCGGGCTGGCGGAGACGCTTGAGCACAAAAAGCCAGCGGGCGAAGTTAGGATCGACAACAACGTTCATGCCGCCGATCTGCAGGAAAAAGCTGGAATGCCCAATGAAGGTCACGCCCATGTCGCCGTTGGTAACAATCTGGGGTTTGTGCGTTTTTCCGGTGCGAGGAGTGACGGCGGAATGCCGCACCAGGCGAGTGAACTGCGAGGCACGCTTGCGAAGGGCTGGATTTCTTAATGAGGACTTGATCATTTCTTGCCCGGGCCCGCTCAAGACCTGTGGCCGGTTTCCGATGGTGAAGACTCCTCTAAGTTCGATGCCGCAATCGGCAGCAACGACGCACAGATTTGCAGCCGACAGCTGGCTGGCGGTCTTGCCGCCTTCGTGAACTTCCAGTGTACGGCAAATGCGTTTTCCTTGACCGTTACTTTGCTGGTCATATGTAATCTAGTTCGTAGAAAGAATGCAGTTTGTAGCCGGGAAGATTTCCGGACAAATCAATTCTTGGAGAATCAATTCGATGCGAGTTGCCTTCTTGGGACTGGGAATCATGGGGCGGTCGATGGCGGCGAATCTAGCGAAGGCCGGCCACGAGGTTGCGGTATGGAACCGTTCGGCGGGCAAAGACGTGGAAGGCGCGCGCACAGCGGCAACTCCGGCGGAGGCGGCGCAAGGGGCCGAGGTGGTATGGCTCTGCGTCTCCGACACGAAGGCGGTAGAGAGCGTGCTGTTCGGCGAGGGCGGCGCGGAGGCCTCGCTGGCACCGGGAATGATCATCGCCGACTCGAGCACGATTTCTCCTTCGGCGACCACTCGATTTGCCGAGCTCGTGAAGGCGCGCGGCGTGGACTATGTGGACGCGCCGATGACCGGATCGAAGATCGCGGCGGCCGGAGGCAGTCTGATTTTTATGGTGGGCGGCGATGAGAGTGTGCTGGCGCGCCTGAAGCCACTTTTTGATGCGATGGGCAAGCAGGTGTTTCACATGGGTGCGACCGGCAAGGGACAGGCAACCAAGCTGGTGATGAATTTGCAGATTGCTTTGATCTATGAGGGGTTCGCCGAGGCGCTCACGCTCGCGACCAAGCTGGGGGTGGAACTCGACCGCTTGCTGCCCCTGGTGCAGGCTTCGATGGTGAAGTCGGGCGTGGTGGAGTACAAAGCGCCATTCATCATGAAGCGCGATTTTTCGCCGAATTTTCCGCTGCGGCTGATGCTGAAAGATATTCGTCTGGCGCTGGCTGCGGCGAAGGAGAATCGTGTCCGCCTGCCGGGGCTGGAAGCGGTCGAGGAAGTGTATGACGTGGCGGCAGAGGAAGGGCAGAGCGATCTGGACTACGCGGCGACGCTGATGCTGTTGGAGAAATGGGCTGGGGTAGAGGTGAAGAGCGCGGGGTGAGGAGAAGTCAGAAGTAAGAAGTCAGATTGCAGAAGTGAAAGTCGACCCGAGCGCGGGAATCCAGGAGAGCGCATTACAAGCGGAAGATCTTCCGCGGTTCCCAGTTAAGTAAAGTCTCGTAAGGAGCAGCCGAAGTCTCCTAGACAGAACACGAGCAGAAGCCGGTTTTGCGCGGACAGGCGTGTCCGCGCCACACAGACAAATCCCCCACAATATCTGCTTACGACACGATCTACTTCTTGGCGAAGGAGCGGCAGTAGTTCACCAGATTCCAGATATCGTCGTCGTTCTTGGCACGGGCAGCTTCGGGCGGCATATCGCCCTTGCCGTTCTTGATGTTGTCAAACCACTGGCCGTCCGTGGCTTTGCTCTGGACATCGGGGCTGGTGAGGTCGGGGACATTCTTCATGTCCATGTCGTTCTTGCCATCGCCGTTGTGGTTATGGCACATGGCGCAGTCGATGGCATAGAGCTTCTTGCCTTTGGCAAGTGATTCCGTCGAAGGCTTGACCGGGTTGGTCTTGTCTTGCGCGTTCGCGGGAAGCTGCGATCCGAGGATGCAGGCAAGAACGAAGAGAAGCAAAGCGACAGCAGCAATCTGTTTTGACTCTAGATTTCGGGACACAATTTGCCTCCGATTTGAGAACACCGTTTCAAGACAGACAATTCTACGTCCGGGCAGGGCTAAGCGGGAAGTGGCGAGCGTCACCGGCGGGCGTGGCAGGAATCACGAATGATACGGCGGAGGGTCGATGTGCGGTGAACGATCGGGATGCGTTGGCAGGGGCGGCCAAGAACAAATTGGGCAGGGAGATCACCTTGGTAACTTCTTCTGCGGGCGAGTCTTACACAAGTATTACAAACTGCAGGCAGGTGTCTTGATACGCTCCTATGCGGGCTTCAAAAAAGGCAAGGGGAGAGGAAGCGGATGGGTAGAGCAACAGAGATGGTGACGGCGGATGGCACCGCCGGGATGGGCCGGCACGGAACCGAGCGTGATGGATTTAACTGGGTCACCGGGATCGCCATGCTGCTTTTTCACATGGGCGCGGTGGCGGCGCTATTTTTCTTTACCTGGCAGGCATTCTTTGTCGCGTGCTTCCTGTGGTGGGTTTCGCTCAGCCTCGGCATTGGGATGAGTTATCACCGGCTGCTGACGCATCGCGGCTACAGGACTCCGAAATGGGTGGAATATTTTCTGACTTGGTGTGCGACGCTGGCGCTGGAAGGCGGGCCGATTTTCTGGGTGGCGACGCACCGGATTCATCATCAGTTTTCGGATGTGGAGGGCGATCCGCATTCGCCGATTGACGGCAAATGGTGGTCGCACATGGGATGGATTCTCACGGGGCGGTCGATGCACCACGATGCCTCGACATTAGCCCGCTATGTCCCCGACCTTACCAAAGACAAAGTCCATGTCTGGCTGAGCAAGTATCACTGGACCAGCAACATTATCTTGGGCGTGATTCTTTATGCCATCGGCGGGCTGCCGTGGCTGCTGTGGGGAGTGTTTGCGCGCGTGGTGGTTGGGCTGCACTCGACCTGGGCGGTGAATTCGATTACGCATATGTGGGGAACGCGGCGGTTTGCGACCAAGGATCTTTCGACCAACAATCTCCTGGTTGCGCTGTTTTCCTGGGGCGAAGGCTGGCACAACAATCATCATGCGCACCCAGTCTCGGCGCGGCATGGGCTGGCGTGGTGGGAGATCGACGTGAACTGGTACGGCATCTGGCTGCTGAAAAAGCTGGGGCTGGCGCGGCACGTGTACAAAATTTCGCTGGATAATCTGCCGCCGAAGCCGGAGTTGGTGCGGGATGTGCGCGCGGCGGAGTTGGCGGCGCCGGCAGCGGCGGGGAACGATTAGAAGCTAGGTCTCAGGTATCAGATGTCAGGAAAGGCTCTTGGTGCAGGCTGTGGTGGCTTGCGTCGAGAGCCTTTTTTATTGGTGGCGGCTAGCGAGCAAATCTGTGGGCTGGCTCGATGACTTGTGGTACATATGAAAATAGGTTGTAAGCATGTCCAAGGTGATTCAGGTTCGAAACGTGCCCGATGAACTGCACCGCCGGTTGAAGGCTCGCGCGGCGCTGGCGGGCATGTCGCTGTCGGATTATGTTCTGACGGAAATCGAGGAAGCGGTGGAGCGGCCCACGCTTGCCGAATTCCAAGCGCGTTTGCGCACGCGCAAGCCGGTTTCGGCCCGGATTGACACTGCCCGCCTGGTACGGGAAGAGCGAGACTCGCGGTGATTGTGCTTGATGCCTCCGCATCGCGCCACGACCTGATAACCGAGCTTTTCTGAGTTGATAAGTCGCGCCCGCCTTACATCGTGCAATCCTCCCACTGAGGCCGACGCCTGAGACCTGACACCTGAGACCTGGTTCTTTACAATCTTCCTGTGCGGATCTCGAGCCGGCGCAAAGCGATTGCGTTCTTTATTACGTTCGGCGTGATTCTGGCGGCGCTGGCCTTCGCCGTCGGCAGCGGCTGGATCATCCTGAACTGGCGCGAGGGGATCAAGGTCTTCCTCGGCATCATCTTTTTTGGCGCGATCATTACCGGGCTGGTGCTCAACACGATTTTTCTTGTCCGCGAGATTCGCCGCAACGAACAGCACGACAGCTTCATCAATGCCGTCACCCACGAACTGAAGACGCCGATTGCGTCGATTCGCTTATACCTGGAGACGCTGCAGCGCCACGAAGTCGACGAGGCCAAGCGGCGCGAGTTTTACCAGTTGATGCTGGTAGATACCGAGCGGCTGATGGGCACGGTGGAGCAGGTGCTCAAGGCGGGCGCGCTCGCGCAAAAGAAGACGTCGGGGCAGCGCTTCGCGGTCGACTTCAGCGGGGTTGTGCGTGAGTGCGTGGAATTGGCACGGGCGCGGCATCACTTGCTCGAGGAACAAATCGAGTATCGGGAGTTGCCGGCGTCGGCAGGCACGGAGGTGCTTGGCGATCCGGAGGAACTCCACACTGCGGTTAGCAATCTGCTCGATAACGCGGTGAAGTATTCGCCGGACGGTGTGCAGATCACGGTGGAAGTGGAAACGCCGGATGCCGAGCACGTTGTGCTGCGCGTGCGCGACCGCGGGGTGGGGATTGCGGAGAATGAGCTGAAACGGATCTTCAAGCGCTTTTATCGAGTGCGGCAGCGCGGACGTCCGCGGGTGAAGGGCACTGGGCTGGGATTGTTCATTGTGCGATCGATTGCGCGCAATCATGGCGGCCGCGTGTTTGCGCAGAGCGATGGAGCAGGGAAGGGAACGACGGTGACGTTGGAATTGCCGCGGGGGACAGCATGATCTCGTGTGCGGGCGCGGTCCGCCTGATTGCGAGGATGAGATGAGCCGCGTGCTGATCGTGGAAGACGAGGCGCACCTGGCGCAGGGATTGCGGTTTAATCTGCAGGCTGAGGGACACCAGGCCGAAGTGGCGGGGGATGGCGAAACCGCGCTGGCGCGGATGATTGAGCACGGCGAGCACTTCGATGCCATGGTGCTGGACGTGATGCTGCCGGGGAAGAGCGGATTCGAGGTTGCAGCCGCTCTGCGCGAGAAAAAGAATTTTGTCCCAATCCTGATGCTAACGGCGCGCGGGCGGGCGGAAGACGTCCTGAAGGGATTCGCCTCGGGCGCGGACGACTATCTTGCCAAACCGTTTGAGCTGGCGATTTTGATTGCCCGGCTGGACGGGTTGCTGCGGCGCACGGTTTGGATGAAACAGAGCGCGAGCGCTGACACCGAGACAAAGCCTTCCCTGTCGCGCCATGAGCGTGCGGCGCAAGAAGAGCCGCACGACACGTTTCAGTTTGCGGGCAAATCCATCGATTTTGGCGAGCTTGAACTATCCAGCCTGGGGAACACAATTCACCTGACCGTGATGGAGGCGGAGCTTCTCCGCTACCTGGTTCGCAGCGGCGGGCGAGCTGTTTCACGCAAAGCGCTGTTAGAAGACGTGTGGGGACTGCACGAGGATACGGACACGCGTGCGATCGACAACTTCATCGTGCGTTTACGACGCTATATCGAGGAAGACCCGGCGCGGCCAAAGCACCTGCTGACAGTGCGGGGAGTTGGGTACCGGTTTGTGGCGGAGCCGGGGTAAGACATTGTTTCCGGTGTTCGCGGGCAAATAGATCACACCAGGAGATTGTCCGATGAGTGAAGATCAAACCACGTTCGCGACAACGCTCGGCGTTATCCCGGGAGCTGTGCGTGCTCGCTGCGCGAAGATTCTCGTGGTATTAGCCTTGTTTTACTCCATCCTTTGGTTCGCGAACTTTCAGAAGTTGTTCCTCAATGATGCAGAAGGAATCGGCACTCTGATTCAGATCATTGGCACACTTTATAGCGTGCTCTATGCATTTGCCACTTACGTGATTTGGGGGCAATTCACTTCGGTGGAAGACGCGATACGGAAGGAGTCTGGAGCCCTTAAGGACCTGCTCCTTTTCAGCGGTCGGTTGCAGGAGACAGTGCGAGAGCCGATCGTGCGCGCGGTAAAGACATACGCCCGAGCCGTTGTCGAAACGGAATGGAGGACACTCGCCAAGGGAGAAACAAGCGACAAACTGGACCGGCTCTTCTATGACGTGATCGCGAGCGTGACGGGCATTAAGGAGGAGAGCGACGCCGAACGGGCGCTCGACGAAAAGCTGCTGGACATTGCGACCCAAGCCAGCGCTCATCGGGACGCGAGGTTATCGCTGAGCGTAAAACGAATTCCCCGAACGCTGCTCTTGTTCGTGTCGCTGACCGCGTGCACAATCCTGTTCCTGCTATTTTTTTATCCCTTTCGTAATGTCGGACTGGGGATCCTATCCATCGCCATTACGACGACCTTACTGCTCTTTGCCTACTTTGTGCTGACAGACTTGGACAATCCATTTGAAGGGACTTGGAACGTGAGCGTAGATCCGTTTGGAGTACTCTTGGGGGCAAGGTTCCGCTGACGTTGAACGACGATCCTCAGTGCTGCTTGGCGGAGGAGCTGGCGGCGAGCTCGCGGAACAATCCCAACAATGCGCCGGCGGATTCCCGGTTGGAGAGACTGTCGAGTTCCACGGTCGCGGCGAAGTGGGGCGCGGTCTGATTGAAACGCACGCTGAGGAAGTCCTTGTCACGGCAACCGGCGAGGGCGTTGACCACGGGAGTGAGTTCGACAGGCCAATCTTCTTTCGTGGTCAGGATGACAGGGCCGGGACGGGAGACGGTCCATTTGCGAGCGTCCTTTTTGGTGGACGTGCAGCCCGACCAGCGGTGCCGGACGATATCGAGGTGAAAGCCGGGCGGGAATCCCATGTCGGCTTCGAAGGTGAAGGTCTCCTTCTGCCGACGCCAGCGGCTGAGCATCCACTTCACGGGCAGCGGCCGGGGCAGCAGGAGAATGGTGACGGAAGCATCGTCGAACCAGCGCGTAGTCAGATGCAGACTAGCTTTGAGGCGGGAACTGCTGTTTTTCCACTCGATGGATCCAAGGCGCCCTTTGCCCAGGCACGCGTCCTGAAGCCAGCGGAGGACGTTCGCAGCGCGGCGCCGGTTATAGCGGACGAACCAGCCATACCAGACCAAGGCCAACGCTGCGGCAACCACAACGTCAATTAAAATCCACCGCCCCACAGTGGGCCTCCGAGAGAATCGTAATTCCGGCGGATGTGAATACGCAAGAGGGAGAAGCAGGAAAAGTTTTTCTTTCTTTGTTTAGCAGCACCCTGGGCCCTACCTGAGGGCAGGCTGGCGATACAAGAAAGCTCCCAGCGTATTGTTGTTGTTCAGGCAAACGTAGTACAGGCAGGAGAAGTCGCCCGATCGTGGAAAATTCATATAGTCACGGCGAGCCTGCGGAGGGGATGGAATCGGCGATCGCTTTACAATGGCGGGGTGGCATTTCAGATCCGACAATTTGAAAAGGCCGATTTTGAGACGCTGTGGCGGATCGACCAGAAGTGTTTTGATCCGGAACTGGCCTATTCACGGCCGGAACTGGCTTTTTATATGCGGCGGCCGCTGGCCTTCACGCTGGTGGCGGAGGCAGAGAGCGTCCTGGCCCGAGGCGCAAACGGCAAGGGGGCTGGTGGGCCGGGAGAAAGAAGAATTCTGGGCTTCATTGTGGCGGAGCGGCAGCGGCTGAAAGGGCACATCATCACGATTGATGTGATTGAGGAGGCGAGGCGGCTGGGCGTAGGCTCGGCCTTGCTGGATGCGGCGGAAGAACGGCTGCTTAAGAGTGGGGCCATAGAGGTGGAACTGGAGACGGCGGTGAACAACGAGGCCGCGATCCGTTTTTATAAGCGGAAGGGATATTTCGTCGGGAAGACGGTGCGCGGGTACTATTCGAATCAGCTGGATGCGCTGGTGATGGGAAAGGACTTGACGGGCGGCGAGCCAAGCACAGGGACTTCAGAATGAGAATCGCGATTCAAGGGGAACTCGGGTCGTTCAGCCATGAGGCGGCGGAAGCGATGGCGCCGCGGGCTCGTGTCGTGCCGTGTGCGCGGTCGCTGGAAGTGTTTGACCGCGTGCAACGTGGGTCGGTGGATGGAGCGGTGATTCCGATTGAGAATTCGCTGGCGGGATCGGTCGCCGAGCACTTCGACCTGCTGTTGAGCCGCGACGTGCACATTGTGAGCGAATTCCGGCTGCGGATTGTGCACAACCTGATCGCTCTGCCGGGAACCAAATTTGCTGCGCTGCAACGCGTGCTTTCGCATCCCGTGGCGCTCGACCAGTGCCGGGATTTGTTTGCCAAAAACCCGCGCTTGAAAGCGGAGCCGTTTTACGATACGGCAGGCAGCGTGAAGCATGTGATGGCGGAAGAATTGACCGATGCTGCTGCCATTGCCAGCCGGCGCGCGGCCGAGGTGTATGGCGGGCGGATTCTGAAAACCGGCATCGAGGATGACAAAAAGAACTTCACGCGCTTCTTTCTGATTCGCCGCGGAAAGCCGAAGGCGGCGCGGGGCGCGGATAAAACTTCGCTCGCTTTCAGCACGAGGAACATTCCCGGGGCGCTGTTCAAGGCTCTGAGCGTGTTTGCGCTGCGCGACATCAGCCTGAGCAAGATCGAGTCGCGTCCGCTGCGGGGACGTCCGTGGGAATATGTGTTCTTTGTCGATCTGCTGCGCGGCGACGATCAGGATTCGAGAAATGCGCTTCGGCACCTGGGGGAAGTGGCAGAACTGGTGAAGGTGCTGGGTTTTTATCGGCAAGCATGAAAGTTTATATCCGCGCCATCGATCGGCTGGCAGGTGAAGGCATGGCGATGCTTAGACCTGCTTGTGTCTCACGCAACAGAGGCAAGAACGCCTGATTCCCGATCAGGTTCCTAATCACATCCACCTGTGACATGCTGCGTTGCAGCATCGGCCTGCCCGGAGTATGGTAAGGATAGGAGAACCGATATGCATGCAGCGAAATTCATACTCGCGATAATGGTAAGTGTCTGTTTATTCAATGTTATAGCGGTGGCTGGTCAAGACCTGGGCATTGCCGATGTTTACCGGGTGAACTTCTCGCAGCCAGTGCGCGTGGCAGATACCATGCTGCCAGCAGGGAATTACGAAATCCGGCACGTGATGGACGGAGAAAACCACTTCATGGTGTTCCACCAATTAGGCGTGAAGAAGCCGGCAGAAGTGCGCGCCAAGTGCAATCTGGTGCCGCTCCCCGAGAAGGCCGCGGAGAGCCAGAAGTCCTACGAGCTAAATGCTGCCAACGAAAGGGTTTTGCATGAGCTGATCTTTAAAGGGGATCGGGCAAAACACGTTTTCGAGACCAGCGCGCAGTAGGATTAAGTAGTTCCGTTCCTCGGACCGGGGGACGCTTAGGGTGGCGTCTTAATGCTGGGGTGGAGTTCTGTTTAGAAACTCGCGCATCCCCTGGTAACGTGTGCCAACGTACGTTGGCACAATCTAATCTTGCAAAAACGCAAAAAAAGTCTAGAATTCAACAACCTAGGATCATTGCTGCATCTTTTAGACGACTGCTTTCATCAAAGTTGAGTGAAAACCACTCAAGGTAAGGACATGAGCGAAATTCAAACCCCTCTTTCATACGAAGCCTCGGGGCGATCGCTTCCGATATTGCCGGTGCGCGACACGGTGCTGTTTCCGCATGCCGTGCTTCCACTTACGGTCGGGCGCGAGAGTTCGGTGCAGCTGATTAACTCACTCGGAGACGACAAGACGATTGTGGTGGTGGCGCAGCGCGAGGCGCGCGTCGATTCTCCCCAACCCACCGACCTCTACACAGTGGGCACGCTGGCTGTGGTCCACAAAGTTGTCAAGATGCCAAACCAGAGTCTCTTCGTCTTTGCCGAGGGGCTGGAGCGGGTACGGCTGGCGGAGTTCGCGCAGCTCTCTCCGTTTATGCGGGCGCAGGTGGTCGGCGTTCCCGAGACGATTCCCCCCAAGGATTCGGAGATCGAAGCGCTGCAGCGCAATGTGTTGACCTTGTTTCAGCAGATTGTGGCCGGGTCGCCCACACTTTCAGACGAGCTTTCAACCGTCGCAATGAATATAGAGGAGCCGGGGCGGCTGGTGGATTTCATCGCCTCGTCGCTGCCGTCGCTTTCAACGGCGGATAAGCAGGACACGCTGGAAACCACCGACGTGCGCGTGCGCCTGGAAAAAATCAACCAGCATCTGGCGAAGGAGCTCGAAGTACAGCAACTGCGCAATAAGATCCAGTCGGAAGTGCAGGATCGGGTGCAGCAGACGCAGCGCGAATACTATCTGCGCGAGCAGATGAAGGCGATCCAGAAGGAACTGGGCGAGCAGGACGAGGGGCAGCGCGAGACCGAAGATCTGAAACAGAAAATTGAAGCGGCGGGCATGCCCGACGACGTGAAGAAGGAAGCGCTGAAGGAATTGGGGAGGCTGTCGCGCATGTCGCCGATGGCGGCCGATTACTCGGTCACCCGGAATTACATTGAGTGGCTGGCGATATTGCCGTGGCAAAAAACATCGGGCGTGGAGATCGAGATTCCAAAGGCGAAGGAAATCCTCGATGCCGACCACTACGATCTGCAAAAGGTGAAAGACCGCATCCTCGACTACCTTTCGGTTCGGCGCCTCAAGCCGAATATGAAAGGCCCAATTCTGTGCTTTGTTGGCCCGCCGGGAGTGGGGAAGACCTCGCTCGGGAAATCAATTGCCCGCGCGCTGGGGCGCAAGTTCACGCGTCTTTCATTAGGCGGCGTGCACGACGAGGCTGAGATTCGCGGTCACCGGCGCACCTACATTGGCGCGCTGCCGGGGCAGATCATTCAGGGCATACGGCGAGCGGAAACGAAGGATCCGGTGTTCATGCTGGACGAAATCGACAAGGTCGGGCGCGATTTTAGGGGCGATCCGGCGTCGGCTTTGCTGGAAGCTCTCGACCCGGAGCAGAACGCGACCTTCCGCGACAACTATCTGGATGTGACGTTCGATCTTTCGAAGGTGCTGTTCATTACAACGGCCAACATGCTCGACCCGATTGCGGAGCCGCTGCGCGACCGCATGGAGATCATCGAGTTGCAAGGCTACACCGAAGAAGAAAAAATTCACATTGCGTTCCAATATTTGATTCCTCGTCAGATTGACGAAAACGGAATCACGAAAGAGCAGATCGAGTTTCCGGAAGAAACCGTCAGCTATGTGATTCGCCACTACA
>Ga0326727_10019910_pt1 | contig 13396 bp, 11 predicted proteins | sample MB2enrmetagenome_FD_207643 | JGI IMG/M metagenome (GOLD analysis project Ga0326727, IMG submission 207643) | Lab enriched peat soil microbial communities from McLean, Ithaca, NY, United States - MB29MY | ecosystem: Environmental > Terrestrial > Soil > Wetlands > Peat | place: USA: New York... | reverse complement strand
CTCACGGGTGCCCTACTGACCCGCGAAGGCAGCCGAGACCACCGCCGCAATGCTGCGCTCAGGGAAGGTTCCGGCGTGTTCCAGGGGCACCAATCGGCCCTTTATTCTCCGGAATGCTCTAATTATACTGCCTCAATGGGATAGGCTCAAGGTGAAACGGGGATGGGTCCGGGGTAAAGGCATCGGGAAAATACGGGCGGCGGCGAACAGCCCCCTGTTGCTTCGATTCCCGCATGGGTGGGCGCGGTGAAACAGGGATGGGGAGGTGAGAGGGAATGGATGGTAAGGAGCGCGTCGGTTCGAGGCAGGGTCTACCTTGCGGCAGCCTTTCTCAGGGTCTCTTTGACCCCGTCGATGAGACAAGATTTCTCTACATAGGCCCAGCCACCTCTTTCCTTTACCGTCTTCGGGTAATCCTCCTCTCCGTGGGCAGTCATCACGATCACCCGGGGCGGGGCCGGCAGCCGGCAGAGTTTTTCCAACAATTTCCATCCATCGAGCCCAGGCATGAAGAGGTCGGTGACGACGAAGTCGAAACACTCCTTTTGGGCCATTTCGAGCGCTTTCCACCCGTCCTCCGCGGCGCTCACCTCGTATCCTGCCTCTGAGAGGGCCTGGGCGAGGGCCCATCGGATCAGGTATTCATCATCGACAATGAGGATCTTTTGGATCATTTGTGGTTGAATGGCTGCTCTTCCTATGAGAAATAGAAGCTTGTGACTAGAGAGCAATGCAATGGCCGTGCCGGGGTTTTCCCATGGCGATATCTTCGCGCCAATCCTGGGGGAAAAGCCCTTGTGGACTGGGTTCGGCGAACCCGGCGTCACCGAGGACGGCGGCCCCTGCTAGGTATTTTCCTTAGGTATTTTCACGCACGACCTGAGAAATTTTTCTCACCCCTTCGAGATCCCGCCGGGGCAAAGGGATTTGGGAAATGTGGAGCATTCCGCACAGCAAAGTCTTCATTGGCGCCCCGGATTTCCCACTGCTTCGCCCTGGGCACCGCCAAAAAGGCATGACTTTTTCTCGCGTATCTTGTAACATACTTCATCGAGGCACATCCGAATCCTTGATGAAGGGCTAAACCAGGGGGCATGGTCTCTTTCTTCAGGGAGGATTGGATGATGGGTCGTCCGGTGATAGATGCGATGTTCTTTCTCTCGGGTGGGGCGGCCCTGCGCTACCAGGTCGTCAGGGCCCGGTCTCTGACCATCCCGGAGAAGCCGTTTTCAAGGGTGAACCTATGACCGAGAAGAGAATACTCGTGGTCGATGACGAATACCTTATCCGGTGGAGCCTCCAGACCGGTCTTGAGAAGGCTGGCTACCGCGTCTTCCTGGCGGAAACGGGCGAGGAGGCGCTGCAGAAGGTGGGCGAGGAGGCGCCCGACGTGCTGCTTTTGGATCTCAAGCTGCCCGGCATGGACGGCTTCGAAGTCCTGGAACGTGCGTTGAAGATAGATCAGGGCGTTGTTGCCATCATGATTACCGGCTACGAGGACGTGGATCTGGTAGTGAGGGCCATGAAGCTGGGGGCCTTTGACTACATCACCAAACCCTTCGACTTCAGCAAGGTGCTCCTCTCCGTGGAAAAGGCCCTGGAGGCCTCGCACCTTAAGAGGGAGGTACAGTATCTGAGACAGGAGCAAAAGGGGCGGCTCGGGTTCTCCGCCATAATAGGCGAGAGCGCCGAGCTCGGAAAAATTCTCCAGATGACGGAGAAGGTGGCCAAAAGCGACGCGACGACCGTCCTGATCCAGGGGGAAAGCGGGACAGGAAAGGAGCTCATCGCCCACGCCATCCATTACCGAAGCAAACGGGAGAATATGCCCTTCGTCGCCGTCAATTGCGCGGGCTTCCCGGATCATCTCCTTGAAAATGAGCTCTGCGGCCATGAGAAAGGGGCCTTTACCGACGCGAAAGAGGTGAAGAAAGGGCTCCTCGAAGTGGCCGACGGAGGCTCTCTGTTTCTCGACGAGATCGGGGATATGAACCTCTTCATGCAGTCAAAGCTCCTCCGGCTGATCGAACAGAAAAGCTTCCGCAGGATAGGCGGAGTGAAGGACATTACGGTCGATGTGAGGATCATCACGGCGACGAATAAAGACCTGAGGAAGCTGATGGAGGAGGGTAAGTTCAGGGAAGATATATTTTACCGGATCAACATCGTCTCGCTACGCATCCCCCCTTTAAGGGACCGGCGTGCCGACATTCTCCCCCTGGCCAACTATTTTGTCCGGAAATATGATGAAGATTTTCACAAGAGCATCCGGACGATCTCGAAGGAGGTGGAGCGCTTTCTCATGAGTTACTCTTGGCCCGGCAACGTGCGCGAGCTGAGAAATGTGATCGAGAGGGCAATGATCCTGGGCGACGGTGATGCGCTCCTCATGGAACACCTGCCCCTTGACGTGCTGGGACAGGAGGGCGGCCAGGAGTCCATGGTGAAGGGCCTCCATATCCCGCCCGAAGGGGTCTCGATGGAAAGGGTGGAAGAGGGTCTCGTGAGGCAGGCCCTTGAGCGGACCGGAGGGAACCAGACAAAGGCAGCCAAGCTCCTCGATATAAGCCGCGACTCCCTTCGGTACCGCATGCAGAAGTTCGGCATCGACCCAAACTGAAAGACTTGAGCACCCCTCACCTTTCCCGGCCAGTCCGCGGCCGCACTTGTCGTGGCCGCGGAGCCGGAGCCGCCCGGATCCTTCCGACCCATCCAAGCCGTCCGCCATCCCCTCCCCTGTTTCACTGCGTGAAAGTCCGCATGCGGGTGGGGGGGAGTGCGTGAAAAGACGGGCCCCCTCACGAGCCAACGCAGGGGGGCAAAGAGGCGGCCGGCCGCATCTGCCTTCTAACTATATGATTTAAGGGACCTTTCTTGAGGGGACTCGCGCTCCCTGAAACATGTGGTGCCCGGGCATGGCCCTTGCATACCCTATGGTTTATTATCGCCGAAACTGAAAAAAAATGAAGACCTCCCATGGAAAATATCAACCGGCCGTCGTTGTATATGCCCTCGGGGTATTCGCGTTTCTCGCGGTCTGGTTGAGCCCCGCGCATGCGGAGGTACAGGCAAAGTTTCTCTACAATCTTTCGGACTTCACCGGTGCCATCCCCTACAGCGCGCCGAGGGTCGTCGTTGACAGAGAGAGGAATGAAATATCGGTGCTCTCCGGAGGTGAGGTCCGGGTCTTCAACGAGCGGGGGATGGAGATCTATCGCTTCGGCGAAGACCTCGACATCGGATCGATTGTCGATCTTTCGATCGAGGGCAACGGGGATATCCTGCTGCTCGCGTATAGCCCCCCCCCGGAGAGGCGCTACACCGTGGTCCGATGCAACTTCAGGGGCGAGATTACGGGAAAAATAGAAATCAAGAATCTGCCTTCTCAGTTCTCCGATTTCTCCCCCAACCGCATGGTTTCGCTCAACAACACGCTCTATCTGGCGGACCTTAACGGTCTCAAGGTCGTCATGACCGGTCTCGACGGCAACTTCAAGGAAGGGTACGACCTCTTTTCCATGCTTTCCATGAAAAGGACAAAAAGAGTGGACGTGGAGATTTTGGGGTTTAGCGTCGCGAAAGACGGGAGCATACTTTTCACCATCCCCACCCTTTTTTCCGCTTACCGGCTCTATCCGGATGGGAAAATGGCCTCATTCGGCAAGTCGGGAAGCGCCCCGGGCAAGTTCAACCTCGTGAGGGGGATCGCGCTCGACAGCCGGGGAAACTACCTCGTGGTGGACAGACTCAAATCGACCGTGATGGTCTTTGACGGGACCTTCACCTATGTCACCCAGTTCGGTTTCAGAGGATTGAGGCCGGGGGCTCTGGTAGCCCCTGACGACGTCGTCGTCGACACGAGCGACAGGGTCTACGTGACCCAGAACATAGGGCGAGGGGTAAGCGTGTACGCGATGAGCTACAAGTGAGGGGCTATGGTATTTTTTCGGCTCAAGAATGAGGAAAGATGTCAAAAAACCAAGACAGGAGGTGATGAGTCGGACAAAGCGACAAAGCGGGATTGCGGAATCGTGATATGAGGCGGCAAGAGTTTTAGACATTGTGAAGTGTTTTACCATCCTCCGAAAAAGGTAAACCCATTGCGAGATGGGGACACAAAGCCTACGGGTCCAAAAAAGGGACGGCCGGGCTGCCGGAGAGAAGACGACGAATTGAGGAGGATGTGATGAGATTCAAATTTTGGCTCACTGTATTGTCAGTAGTTCTTGCTTTCGGTCTTGGGGGCACGGCCTTTGCTTTCCATTTCGGCGGCGTCGCCGACTGCGCCGGTTGCCACTCCATGCATGGTAGTTACGGGCAAAACAAGACATCGCTATCGCTAAACGGCAGCTTCCTGTTAACAGGTTCCGACCAGAGTTCCACGTGCCTCAACTGCCACGCGGCTGCCGACGCGCCGGGGAGCCCCAACGGCTATCATGTGATGACCTACCCCGCATCCACATATGCGAGCACTGGGGCTCCGACCGAGCGGACTCCCGGCGGGGATTTCGCCTGGCTTCTGGTGGCCGGAAATCCAACTACGAAGCATCCCGTTGGGTCTACTGGCCACAACATCATAGCTCTCGACTATGGTCTGTCTAACCTGTCGGGGTACACTACGACGCCCTCCAATGGGTCAAGCAAATTCCAGCCTGGCACCACATCCGGCAGCACGGGCTTATACTGCAACTCCTGTCATGACCCGCACAACAAGCTGAGAAGGGACGGCACCGGCACAATTGTAAGTATGGTCAATAATACCACCTCTAACCTTCCGATCATGAACTCGGGCTCAGACACCACCTCGGTTCCCGGCGGTTCAGGGTACGTCGCCGGTTCGACGGGTCCCGTCAAAGGCAGCACGACGCAGGCAGTGGGGGTCTATCGAATCCTCGCGGGATATAATACTTACACGGCTGGCGGCCAGATGATACCCTACAACGGGGTGCCCATGGCGATCGTACCGCAAACCTACAACCAGACGGAGTCTGCCACCCAGGTCCGGGTTGCCTACGGTATCGGGGGTGGCACTGCCGGGTCTAACGCCATCAGCTGGGGCGCTTGGTGCGCCACGTGCCACACGGGTTTTGATAACGGTGGTGTAGGTGCACACTATCACCCGATTGACGCAAGTGCGGTCCTGAGCGGTACCGAGGGAACCAACTACAACGCGTATGTCACCTCCGGCAACATGTCGGGCGGCGGCAAGACGTACCTGTCTCTCGTTCCCTTCGCGACGGGCAGCAGCGACGTCACGGTGCTCGCCCCCCTCGCGGACAGCTCGGGGACTGTGAATGCGGGACCTGGGGTTAATGACCAGGTGACATGCCTCACTTGTCACAGAGCCCACGCATCGGGTTGGCAGAACGCCCTCAGATGGGACACCACAGGCTCGTTCATCACCGCCGCCACCGGCTGGCCGGACGTTACCGGTATCACCCATGGTGATAATGGTAGCCAATACATGACCGCGGCTCAGGTGCAGGCTGCCTACTACGATAGAGCTTTTTCGACGACGCCAAATGGACAAATAAGCTTCGGTCCTTTCCAGCGGTCGCTTTGCAACAAATGCCACGCGCAGGACTAAATCGCGCACAGACAACGCGTATGGCATGACTCACCAAACACACCGAAGGGGGTACAAGAGGGCCGGCATCCGCCGGCCCTCTTCTCTCTTGCAATTTCTTTTACGATATTATCTAATGAATGTGCCCAGCCGGCACATCGCAACATGTGCGAGGGGCAAGGGGAGGGGAGTATGGCCATAAGAAAAGAGCGTTTACCGGGGATGGCTGTTCACGGCCCCTTGACGGGCCGATCTCTCTACCTTCGCGCGCTGGTTGCCTTTGCCCTTCTTGCCCTTTTTGGGGGGTGCCAGTCGATGCTCCCCCAGACGAGGCCGCCCCTCCAGGATGAAGGGGCAGTCCTTCTCTACATGGAGCCCTTCACCCAGGAGGCCGACAGGCTCAGGTTCAAAATCGAGGCGATCTCCGCCAGACGGAACGACGGGGTGGAATTCCCCGTGGCGCTCAAACTTCCCGAGATCAAGGGCAGGGAGATGACGAGGCAGCGTTTTCTGGGGGAGGCGGAGCTGCCCCCCGGCCTCTATGAAGGTTTCACGCTCAAGGTGAAAGAGGCCTTCCTGCGGGGCGAGGAAGGCGAGGCGGCGCTTCTGGTGCCGGAAGCCCCAGTGATGATTGCCTTTCCGTTCCGCGTGGAGAGGAGGAGGGCCTCCGTCTTAAGGTTCGCGTTTCGCGCGAAGGAAGCCATGAGGACTCACTTCAGCTTCATGCCTGATTTCGCCATCAGTATTCCGCCCAAACCGGTCAGTGGTCTCACGGGGTACGTGACCAACAATGGCTCGAATACCATCATCGTTTTTGATAAAAAGGCAGGCGAGGTGGCGGGGGTAATCGCCACCCAGGGGGGACCGGCGGGGATGGCCCTCGATCAGAGCGGCCTCAAGGCCTACGTGGCCCTTCCCACAGCCGACGCAGTAGAGGTTGTCGATGTGATTGCAAGCGAGATCACAGACAGGATAAGGCTCACCCTGGGCGATCGCCCCGGGGACGTCGCCCTCACACCCGACGGGAAAACCCTCCTGTGCTCGAACACAGGCTCGAACACGGTGAGCTTCATCGATACCGCCTCTCTGGTGGAGCGGGGGAGGGTCACTGTCGGGAACGGACCAGGGTGGGTGGTGATCGACCCGTTGGGGAGGAGGGCCTACGTGCTCAACCGTATGTCAAGCTCCGTCTCGGTTCTCGACATCGCGAACAGGGGGCTCGTGACCACGATCGGGACGGACCCGAGCCCTCTGCAGGGCGGGATCGACAGCCAGGGGGACACCCTCTTCGTAATCCATGAGTGGTCCCCTTACGTGAGTGTCATAGACACGGCGAAGCTCTCCGTCAAAAGGACGGCCGTGACCATGGGTTTGCGCTCGATAAAGATCGATACGGTTACGGGTCTCATCTACATGGGCAAGACGGGCGACAGTTCGGTGGGCGCCTATGACCCCAACGCCCTGGTCCCCGTCGACTACATTCAGGCTCCGGGGGAGGTCGCCGACATGACCATAGACGGCGACATGGACAATCTGATTATGGTCAGTCCGGATTCGATGAGACTGGCTATCGCGAACCTCATCAGCAAGAAAACCCTTTCAATCATCGACGTAGGCGAGGCCCCTTACCGGGTCACAGTAATGGGGGGAAGGTAGGACAAAGCCTGGCCGCGGCCCGGAACAGCGTGAATGGCAGGAAGTTTCCCCCAGTAATTGTGGCCGTCCTGGTTTTGGCGTTGCTGCCCCTTGAGGCGGCAATGGCCGACTCGATGAGCGGCATCATAGATGAGACGTACAATAGTGTCTCGACGAAGACGACGCAGAACGGTCAGACGGTCAAATCCGATTCGGTGGGTTACCAGCAGCGCTACACCTTTTTCGTCGACAAGACCATTCTTCCCAAGCTCACCTTCGTGGCAACCGGCATCTACGAAAAGGACACCACGGACGAGAAAGCGACCGGTCAAGAGCAGACCACCTCGACAGCTACGAGGTTTCTGCCCAACGCAACCCTTACCTTGAAAGACCCCCTCTATACCGCCGCAATCGGCTATTTTCTCAGCGAGCAGCAGCAGGGTGCGTCCAGGACGCCGACCACCACGCTGGTGAGTAAGGACTACCAGGCCTTGTTCAACTGGAGACCGGCTGGTCTGCCCACCCTCGATTTTAAGTACGACCATATCGACGCGTACGATCTGAGCCATGCGACCATCGATACCACGAGCGACAACCTTTCGCTCATCTCACACTATCTTTACCGGGGGTTCAATCTCAGCTACTTCGGCACCTATGCGGACACGCAGGACAAGTTGCACGGCGTCGACACAACCAACGTGTCCCAGAACGGGACGGGGGCTTATAACAATGCATTTCTCGGCGGGCGGTTGATCTTCAGCACGAGCTACAATATCATCAGCAGCGAGGTTACCACGACTACGGGCGCTGCAGGCGGCACGGCGAGTACACAGGTGTTTCCCTACAGCGGCCTTTTCTCTCTCACCAACACGCCAGGCACCGGTGCCCTCTCTCCGAACGCCGCCCTCATCGACGGCAACCTGACCGTGTCTGCCGGCATCGACATAGGGCTCCCCCCCCTCGTCGGAGGGGATTTGACGCAGCGGAACATAGGTCTCGATTTTTTGAACCCCGTGCAAGTGAACGACCTCCAGGTGTGGGTCGACCGGCCTCTCACCCCGGCAGTGGCTGCCTCTTTCTCCTGGAGTATTTACACGAGCGCCGATAACCTCACGTGGACCCTCTACCAGACCGTCTTTCCGGCGACCTTCGGGACTTTTCAGAACCGGTTCGACATCCAGTTCTCGAGCGTAAAGACGAGGTACATCAAGGTCGTGGTGAGCCCTCTCGCGCCCACGGTAACCGGCGCAAGCAGCTTCCCGAACATCTTCGTGACCGAGCTTCAGGCCTTTGTGACGCAAGCCGTCCAATCGAAAGAACAGCAAACGTTGAGCTCTATAATACAGACATCCAGTACGACGGCCAAGTACCGGATCCTCGACAATCCATCGCTCTACTACGAATCCTCTTATTTTCTCAACAAGAACAGCAGCACGGGCCTTGAAACCTCTACCCTTTCCAACGGATTTTCATCGAACTACCGCCTCAGCAGCATGTTTTCAACAAGCGGCCGGTTCGCGTGGGAGACAGGCGAAGCGCAGAATGAGCGGCAGAACGGTTACGTCTATACCGGCTCCCTTCTGGCAACCCCCCTTCCCACGCTCACCAACAGCCTCGTTCTGAGCGGGAGGGATGAGACCTTGAACGGCAAGGCGCAGGACACCCAATCGCTGTTTCTCAATAACACGGCCCAGTTGTATAAGGGGCTCAACGTGAATTTGAACGCAGGTCGTTCCAGTACGGCAGAGCCCGGTGGGTCGAAGGCTCAATTGAATATCGTCACCATGGGCGCCAGCGTCATCCCCCACAGGACCATGACGTGGACCCTCTTCTATTCGTACACAGACACGGACCGTTCGGGGCTTGGGGTCCCGTCCACCTCGACCCAGGCCCAGCAGGGCACCGTCAGATGCGCCTACACGCCCTTCAGCACGATGTACCTCTTCGCGTCACTCCAGAGAATAGAGGGGACCGGGCAAAGCGGCCAGACGCTGCAGAACTACGCATTTAACTGGACGCCTTTCCCCGGCGGCGCCCTTCAGTTCAGGTTCTCGTATGCCGAGTACATTGCACCGGAGAACCAGCAGTCAAACACGACCACCTCTCTCGGGGTGAGATACCAAATGAACCCGCGCACCTTCCTGGACCTGTCGTATCAAACGCTTCAAAGTAAATCTCCCGGCCAAATCACCGAGTCAAAGGGTATTACCGCCGAGCTGAGGATAGCACTGTAGGTATTGACAACGGGGGCAGGGTGTAATAAAGTGCTCAGTGGCATCTGAAACACGTACGATGAGAATGACCCATGTCGCTCTACCCCTCCTTCTGGTTCTTGCGTCTCTGGCGGCTTGCGGGACCCATGCGGATATTTTTCGCGACGACAAGATGGATTTCGGCGCGATCCAGACTGTCGCCGTGATGCCTTTCGTCAATTTGAGCCGGGAGTCCACGGCTGCCGAAAGGGTGAGGGACGTGTTCATCAACAGGCTTCTCGCGACGGGCGCGCTCTACGTGCTCCCCGTGGGGGAGGTTGCGAGGGGGGTCGTGAGGGCTGAGATCACCACGCCCGCTGCCCCTTCTCCTGAAGAAATCGTAAAGCTGGGCACTATCCTTAAAGCCCAGGCGGTCATAACGGGGACGGTCAGGGAATATGGCGAGGTAAGGGCGGGTACCGCCGTGGCAAACGTGACATCAATGAGCGCCCAAATGGTGGAAACGGAGACCGGAAGGGTCGTCTGGTCTGCCTCGGCCACCAAAGGAGGCATCACTACGGTGGACCGTCTCTTCGGCGGAGGGGGGCAGCCCATGGATGACATTACCAAGAAGGCAGTAGATGACCTCATCGCCAAGCTTTTTAAGTAGCTTTTTGCGTTTTCCTTCAGATAGGTCTCTCTCGGATGCCCGTCCCGGCGAGGGGCTGTGCGGTGGGATCGAGTCTGGCAGCGCCCCCGTTTCAGGGAGGTAAGAGAACATCAATTGAGATTGTTGGGTGTGCTGCTCTCAGATTTTTTGCTTTGCTTCTGTCTCGTGGCTGCCGTGAAGGGGGAAACCGCACCTCCTTCAACGCCGGGACAAAACCAGATGGGTGTATATAGGGAGAAACAGGAACCCGTCCCGGCCGGAGGGTCTGTCGCCTCATTAGTGGTCTTCCCTTTCGAGAACCTGACAGGTTCAGCGGTCCCTCTAAAGGCTCTAAGGGAATCTCTCTCGGAAGAGCTGAGGCAACGGGGCTTTCATCTCATTGACGAGGACGTCCTCGATAGGTTCATAGCCCGCCATCGGGTACGCTACACGGCAGGGATAGATGAGCAGACCGCGAGAGCGTTGAAGGACGAGACCGGCGTGGAAGGCGTTCTTCTCACTTCCGTTGAGCTTTACAGCGGAGGAGTGGTCCCCAGAATAGCGCTCACCTCCCGGCTGGTCTCGACCGGCGATGTGCCGGAGATCATGTGGGTAGATGGGGTGGGCCTGGCGGGCGACGACCATCCGGGCATTCTCGGCCTCGGTATCATCAAAGACCTTGGTGCGCTTGTCCGTAAAGCCTTCGGGATGCTGGGGAAATCCCTGGCCAGCCGGATGGCCCGCCAAGGTCGTGGAAAAGAGAGCGCGAAAGCAGAAAGAAAGTTCCGGCCGAAGATTGCGTATCGGTCGGCGGACCTGGAAGGGGAAAGGAAATACACCGTGGCAATCGCCCCCTTTTTTAACAGGAGCCAGAGAAAAAATGCGGGAGATGTGCTGGCCCTCCAGTTTGTCAGGGCTTTAGGCCGCCTCGGGAACTTCGAGGTCATTGAGCCTGGATTGGTCAGACAGGCCTTTTTGGGCGTGCGGATCATCATGGACGAAGGCGTCTCTCTGAGCGACGCGAATGCCCTTTTTGCCGTCCTCGATGCCGACCTTGTCCTCGGGGGGGAGGTGCTCGATTACCAGGACTATCAGGGCCCTAACGGAACGGCGAAGGTCAATTTTATGGTCCAGCTCATCGAGAGAGAAAGCCAGAGGGTCGTCTGGAGCTCCGAGAGCTACAATTGGGGAAGCGACGGGGTCTTCTTCTTCGATGTAGGCCAGGTGAACACGGCCCATGCGATGGCGGCCCGAATGGCCGACTCTATAGGAGGCATGCTGGTGAGGCGATGAGGAGCACGATGAAGCATTTATCTTTGGGAGCGATAGCAATTATGGCGGTCCTTCTCTGCGGCGAGAGGGGGGTCAGTGCATCGGAGAAGCCACTGCCGCTTATTGGCGGGAGCAGGACGGTTGCCCTTGTCAACGGCGAGCCGGTGACGCTTGCTGAGTTTGAGAGCGCCCTTGCTCTCCGGCGTGAGGCGACAAGAGGCGCAAAGGTGAGCAAGAAAGATACCCTTGAGCTGCTTCAACGCCTGATCGATAGCAGGCTCGCGGTGCAGGAAGGGAGAAAAATAGGGCTCGACCAGTTGCCGGAGACAAGGAATATGGTCGATGCCTATGCGAGCACGGCCCTGCGCGAGCAGCTGATGGAGAAACAGTTGGGAAAGGTGACGCTCCCTGAGAAAGAGGCGGAGAGGCTCTACAGAGACGCGACCAGGGAGTGGAAGCTCGTCTCGGTCATGTTCGCAAAGGAGGATGACGCAAAAAAGATGCTGGAGCGGTTGAAGGCGGGCGAAGGGTTCGCTGACCTTGCAAAAAAGGCTGTGGCGGAAGGGACCGCGAAAGGAGGAGACCAGGGGCAGTATGTGAAGGTCAAGGAGGTCGCCCCCGAGATCGCTGCCGTCGTCTCCAAGATGGCGCCAGGTTCCGTAAGTGCGATCATACCAATCAAGTCTGCGGGAAATGGCAAACCGGCGGGATATGCGCTCGAAAAACTGGAGGACGTCCGCCAGGTCGACAGCCCCGCGGAAAAAGAGCGGGCACGGCAGGAGGCGCTGAAAAATGCGAAAGTGAAGGCATTGGAGCGGTACGACCAGACCCTCATTACGCGTTATGCGGTAGTTCACCGGGCTGTCCTTAAACGCCTCGATTTCGAGGCGAAAGAGCCCGGCTTTGAGAAGCTTGCGAAGGATGGGCGGGTACTCGCGGAGATAAAAGGAGAAAAGCCCATCACGGTGGCGGACCTGGCAGACCAGCTCCGCCACCAGCTCTACCACGGGGTGGAGGAGGCGGCCAAAGATAAGAAACTCAATGAAAAAGTGGCCCCGGCCTTCGATCAAATGCTCTACAAGAGGCTCTTCAGGAAAGAGGCGCTCAGGTTGGGGCTGGACAAGACGATAGCTTATACGAGCAAGGTCAGGGAATATGAGAATGGGGTTATCTTTGGGAGTTTTGTGCAGAAAGCGGTGGCGCCCGATGTGAAGCTCTCTGAAGGAGACCTGCAGAAGTATTACCAGGAGCACCTCAGGGAGTACACTTCCCCGGAGATGATGAGGATTTCAGGCATTGCTTTTAAAAGAAGGGCCGATGCCGAAGGGGCCGTTCAAAAACTCCGCAACGGGACGGACTTCCGGTGGCTCGTCGAAAATGCGGAAGGCCAGGCAGACAAGGATAGCAGGGGCCTTCTGGTGTTCGACGGGAACCTGGTGGCGACGACGGACCTGCCGGAGGGTGTGAGAAAGGTTGTTTCCGGGAGTAAGCCGGGTGACTTGAGGGTGTACGCCTCACCGGAAGGCTATTTTTACGCCCTGTCCATCCAGCAGGTGGTGCCGTCAAAACCGATGCCGTATAACGGGGCGAGGGAAGAGATTGCAAAGAAGATGTTCGACGAGAGGCTGAAACAGGCCATGGATGCATACATCGCCAAGCTGAGGGCGGTGGCGGACATCAAGATATTCATGAAAGGATGAAGAACTGGGTAAGAGGGAAAAGCGCAATGAAAGACCGCTTCGCGACGACGATGGACGATGGGAGAAAAACGTATGACCCGAGCTCGCGGGGGACTAGACAGGCGCGGCTGATGCACGGCCGGACCTTTCTCCCCGCTGCAGTTTGCCTTTTGATGGTGTTCCTCTTCGCAGGAACAGGACTGGCGGCAGAGAAGCTTGGATTTTCCAAGCCGAAAAGCGGCTCGTCGGGATCGAGATTCGGCAAAAAGGATTGCCTTGACTGCCACAAGAAGTTCGCGGACAAGTACATGGGCATGAAGAATGTCCATGCCGTGGTGAAAGAAAAGAACTGCGAGGCCTGTCACCTCCGCCACGGCATCGTCCCGAAGCTGCTGTTGAAGAA